>Ga0123352_10000162_pt1 | contig 79658 bp, 74 predicted proteins | sample TergutLab28metaG_FD_89700 | JGI IMG/M metagenome (GOLD analysis project Ga0123352, IMG submission 89700) | Labiotermes labralis P1 segment gut microbial communities from Petit-Saut dam, French Guiana - Lab288 P1 | ecosystem: Host-associated > Arthropoda: Insects > Digestive system > Gut ...
CCGCCACCCGCCACCCGCCACCCAACCGCAACCGGGCAGTACGTCGACCGCGAGGCCGGCAGCGTGTCGCCGCGGGCGTCAAGGCCTCGCGCACGGGACGAGGCGACGGAGGGAGCGAGGAACGAGCGACCGGAGGAGCCGAGGCGCGTAAGCGAGGCGAGACGACCGAAGCGGCGACACGCTCGGCCAAATCCTATTTGTCCTTGTGGATGAGGAACCAGAGCACGCCGGCCGTCACCCGTTGGCCGCCGAGCGACCGCAACCCGGCACCACCTCGACCGCGAGGCCGGCAGCGTGTCGCCGCAGCGACCGAGGCCGTGCGCGGCCTCCGAGGGAGCGTAGGGAGCTTGCGACCGGAGCGAGCGAGGAGACCAAGGACGGCGAGGGAGCGTCGGCGGCGACACGCTCGGCCAAATCCTACTTGTCCTTGTGGATCAGGAACCAGAGCACGCCGACCGCGACGCCGCCGACCACGATGAGCGTGGCGAAGCAGGCGAAGAGCATGTAGGCGCCGAACTTGCGGGTGTGCTGCGGGACCAGCAGCCCGATGGGTACGACGAACATCACCAGCACGAACGGGAAGAGCGACTCCGCGTGCTTGTAGCCCACGATCGCCTTCAGGAGCGCGCCGTAGATGCCGGGGACCAGCAGGACGTAGAGGATGCCGGTGAAGAAGCCGGCGAGGGGGCCGAACACCGGGTGGTCGCGATGCCACCAGTCGGGAAGTCGTCGTGTCGTCGTCGTTTCCATCATCGTCCTACCGGAAGACCACGTGGTCGAGAAGCAGCCAGATCGGAGCGACGGTCGCGAGCAGCGAGTCGAGCCGATCCATCAGTCCCCCGTGGCCGGGGATCACGTTGCTCATGTCCTTGATCCCGAGGTCCCGCTTGACCACCGACTCGCACAGGTCGCCGAGGGTCGCCATCACCACGGCGATCACGCCGAGGCAGATGCCGGCCCACCAGGGCCCGTGGAGCAGGTAGACCACCAGCGCCCAGCCGGCCGCCATGCAGAAGATCGCAGAGCCGGTGAAGCCCTCCCAGGACTTCTTCGGGGAGATGACGGGAGCCATCGGGTGCTTGCCGAACAGCACGCCGGCGGCGTACCCGCCGATGTCGGAGGCGATGGTCACCAGCACGAACGTGACCACGCCGGCCACGCCGTCGTCGCCGAGGCCGCGGCCGTCGTGGCCGCCCTCGGCGAGCAGCAGCGCCACGAAGGAGCCGAGGAACGGGATGTAGATCAGCGTGAAGACCGACGCAGTCGCGTTCTTCACGTAGCCCTCGACACCACGCCGCAGCAGCCACAGCATGATGACCAGCGCGGTCACGGCGGTGGCGGTGACCAGCGCGCTCGCGCCCCAGAAGTAGGCGACCAGCACCATCACGACGCCGCCGGCCATGATCGGCTGCTCGGGAACGTCGATCTCCTTGGCCGCGAGGCCCCGCGACATCTCCCACACCGCGACGACGACCGCCACGGCGACGATGATCATGAACGCCGGCTTCCAGAACAGCAGCGACGCCGCGATCGCCCCGAGGAGTACGACGCCCGAGGTCACCGCGGCCTTGAGGTCGCGGCCCGCACGGCCGTAGTCCTTCTTCGGGGCAGGCGTGGCTGCAGGGGTCGGTGCGCTCATCTTCGTGGAGGTTCGGGATGCCCGGGTCCTCAGACCTCGAGCAGCTCTGCTTCCTTGTTCTTGAGCAGCTCGTCGATCGCGTCGGTGTGCTTCTTGGTCATGCCGTCGAGACGCTTCTCGGCACCGGTGACATCGTCCTTGCCGGCCTCGCCGTCCTTCTCCAGCTTCTCGAGGTTCTGCTTGGCCTTCTGGCGCACCTGGCGCACGGAGACGCGGCCGCCCTCGGCCTTCTCCTTGGCGAGCTTGATGAACTCCTTGCGGCGCTCCTCGGTCAGCTCGGGGAAGACGCAGCGCAGCAGCTTGCCGTCGTTGGCCGGGTTGATGCCGAGGTCGGAGTCGCGGATCGCCTTCTCGACGTTGGACATCGCGCCCATGTCGAACGGCTGCACCAGGATGATCCGGGCCTCGGGCGCCGTGAAGGACGCGAGCTGCTGGATCGGCGTGGGCGTGCCGTAGTAGTCGACCATGATCTTGCTGAACATGCTGGGGTGTGCCCGGCCGGCCCGGATCGTCGCGAACTCCTCGCGGGTCGCGTCGACGGACTTGGCCATCTTGCCGTCGGCCTCGTTGAGGATGTCGTTGATCACCGGTTTCTCCTTCGATGTCTGCTAGCCGGCGCTGACCAGCGTGCCGATCTTCTCACCCTGGACCACGCGGAGGATGTTGCCGGCGGGCTCCATCCCGAACACGACCATGGGCAGCTTGTTCTCGCCACACAGCGCGAACGCGGTCTGGTCCATGATCCGCAGGCCCTTGGAGATGGCCTCGGTGTAGGTGACCTCGTCGTACTTGGTCGCGGTGGGGTCGAGGTTCGGGTCGGCGCTGTAGACGCCGTCGACCCCGCTCTTCGCCACCAGCACGACGTCGCACTTGCTCTCGAGCGCGCGCTGCACGGCCACGGTGTCGGTGGAGAAGTAGGGCATGCCCATGCCCGCCGCGAAGATCACGACGCGACCCTTCTCCATGTGGCGGATCGCGCGACGCGGGATGTACGGCTCGGCGACCTGGCCCATCGTGATCGCGCTCTGCACGCGGGTGTCGACGCCGAGCTTCTCCAAGAAGTCCTGCAGCGCCAGGCAGTTCATGACGATGCCGAGCATGCCCATGTAGTCGGCGCGGGCGCGGTCCATGCCGCGCTGCTGCAGCTCCGCGCCGCGGAAGAAGTTGCCGCCGCCGGTCACGACCGCGATCTGGACGCCCGAGTCGACGACCGCCGCGATCTCCTTGGCGATCGCCTGGACCACGTCCGGGTCGACCCCGAGCTTGCCACCGCCGAAGACCTCACCGGAGAGCTTGAGCAGGACTCGCTTGTAGCCGGGCACGTGGGTCCTTCCTGACGCCGAACATGGACTGGTCCGTTCCGCCCGACCCTACCGTCCGCCGGTCAACCGGGGACAACCCGTGGCTCAGCCGCTCCGCCGCGACAGCACGACGGCCGCCACGATGCCCGCCACCAGGAGCACACCGGCGAGCACCGCGAGCGTGATCTTCCACGCGCTGTAGGGGCGGTCGCCCACCACCTCGCCGGTGTTCGCGTTGACCATCACCTGCCAGGTCTTCCCGGCGTACAGGTAGGTCGCGATCCACAACGGCATCAGCAGCAGCTTGAACATGTTGTCGCGGTAGACGACGTCCATGTGCGAGATGCGCTGCTCGTCGCCGCCGATGTCGCGGCGTACGTCGTCCTGGATCACCGCGACCATCTGCTGCTTGGCCTGCTCGGCACCGGCCTGCGGGTCGAGGTCGTAGCGGACGGCCGCGAACCCGGTCAGGAACTCGTCCTGGAACGGCTTGGCGTCGCCGAGCCGCCAGGGCCCCATCTTCTGGACCTTCTCGGGGTCGAGAGTGTGCGCGCCGAGGACGAGTACGTCGTCGAAGGGCCGCGCGACGTGACCGCTGGCGTGGTGCCAGGCGGTGTGGCGCTGCTGGTAGGTCTCGGTCCGCCAGCCGCCCCGGCCGTCGGAGACCTGCCGGGTCTCGGTCGTGTAGTAGTAGTCGCCCCGCTGGCCGGTGTAGTCGGTCGCGGTGTTGCTGTCGTAGGTCCAGTGCGGCAGGTAGGTGCCGGTCAGGCCCTCGGTCGACCCGACCTTCTTCAGCGCGTTCGGCGCGAACCAGCGGCTGGTGACCCACTTGCCGAACTCGTCGTGCGCCTGCTTCTTCTGCACCTGGAACGGGATGACCGCCTCGGGCGTGATCAGCCCCTCGGGCCGGTCGGTCGCCACCAGCGCACCCCCGCAGAACTGGCAGATGCTCGACAGGTCCGTCGTCGTGGACGTCGCGCCGCAGTTCTGGCACGTCAGCTCGAACGCGGCGATCTTGGCCACGAACGTGTTCTGGTTCGCGGCCTCCCACTCGTCGAGGGAGTGCTCGGTGATGCGCGCGTCGACGGGCTTGATCTCGACGTCGGTGCCGCAGGTGTCGCAGTGCAGCATCATCGTCCCGGGCTGGTACGCCAGCTGCGACCCGCAGCCCGGGCAGACCGAGGTGAAGGTCTCGGGCTGTGCCTGCGCCGGACGCGGCGGAGGTACGTCGGGCGCCGGCCCTGCGGGCATGGGCGGGGCCGCCGGCGGCGTACCGGGGACAGGCGGTGGCGGTGGCGGCGCGGCACCGGGGATCGGCGGGGGCGCCTGGTCGCTCATGGTCAGCCCTGCGGCGGGAGCGGCGGCGGGGTGGCCGGGAAGAGCGCTTGCAGCGAGGGCACGGTCGAGGCCGCCACCCAGCCGCTCATGCCGTCCTGCCAGACGAGGGTCTGCGGGGTCAGCTCGCCGGAGCCGACCTTGTCGCCGAGCTGCTCGACGGGGAGAGGGCCGACCTGCTGGCCGTTGACCGCGAGGTACCAGGGCTTCGACGCGCCGGGAAGCGGCGGCGGAGCGGCGGCCGCGGGCGCCTGCTGGCCCTGCGGCTGCTGGAAGGACTGCGCCATCTGCTGGCCGACGGCCATGCCCATGCCGAGCCCGATGCCGCCGGCGGCGCCGCCACCGGGGTTCTGGGCCGCGTGGTCGATCGCCTCTGCGGTCTGGAACTTCGTGTACTGGTCGAGGTCGCCGAGGACGCCCATCGACGTCCGCTTGTCGAGGGCCTTCTGCACCTCGTCGGGCAGGGAGATGCTCTCGATGACGAAGCGCGGGATCGCGATGCCCATGTCGCGCAGGCTGCCGGTCAGGGTCTCGGCCAGGTTCGAGGCGATGGTGTCCTGGTTGGCGGCCAGGTCGAGCATCGGGATCTTGGCGTTGCCGAGCGCGGTCGCGACCTCGCTGACGATGGTCTGGCGCAGGAACTCCGAGACCTCTTCGGTCTTGAACTGCGGGTCGGTGCCGACGAGCTGGCGCATGAGGGCCTTGGCGTCGTTCACCTGGAGCGCGTAGGTGCCGAACGCCCGCAGGCGCACCATGCCGAACTCGGCGTCGCGCATGGTGATGGGGTTCTTGGTGCCCCACTTCATGTCGGTGTAGAGCCGCGTGCCGACGAAGTAGACCTCGGCCTTGAACGGGCTGTTGAAGCCGTACTTCCAGCCCTTCAGGGTGGCGAGGACCGGCATGTTCTGGGTCTCGAGGGTGTAGGTCCCGGGCGTGAACGCGTCGGCGATCTGGCCCTCGTTGACGAAGACCGCGATCTGGCCCTCGCGCACGACGAGCTTGGCGCCCATCTTGATCTCGTTGCCCTGGCGCGGGAAGCGCCACACGATCGTGTCCCGGCTGTCGTCGAGGAACTCGACGATGTCGATGAACTGGCCCTTGACCTTGTCCATGAGACCCATGGGAGTGCCTTTCGTCTGGTGAGGTGCGCACCGAACCTACCCCGCCACCCGTCGGCCAATCATGAGAATCTCCACCAACTCCGCCGGGGTCCGCTGGCGGGGTCGGCGACCGAGCGGGTACGTCGGCGCCCCAGATGCATCGAGGCCCCCGATCCCCCGCCGGCAAGTGCCGGTGAGGACATCGGGGGCCTGCGACGACGTACGTCAGGTGGTGCCGTGGATCTCCTGACGTTCGTCAGTGCGTGCCTGGCAAGGCGCCGGCGCGAAGGCAGCCTTGGAGCGGAGCGGGCTGTCGAGCGCCGGCAACGCAGCCAGGTGCGTGCTGACGAACGTCAGGCGCCGACCTCGAAGCGGACGAAGCGCTTAACAGTGGTGCCGGCTGCGTCGAGCACCTGCTTGACCGACTTCTTGTTCTCGACGACCGAGGCCTGCTCGAGGAGGACGACCTCCTTGAAGAAGCCGTTCAGACGACCCTCGGCGATCTTGTCGACGATGTTCTCCGGCTTGCCCTCCTCGCGGGCGGTGTCGGCCCCGATCTGGCGCTCCTTCTCCACGATCTCGGCCGGCACCTCCTCACGGGTGAGGTACTGCGGGCGCATCGCGGCGATCTGCTTGGCGACCGACTCGGCACCGGCGGCGTCGCCGTCGTACTCGACCATGACGCCGATGGCCGGCGGCAGGTCGGCGGCACGCTTGTGCAGGTAGACCGCGACGGGGCCCTCGAAGAGGGCGTACTGGCCGAGCTCGATCTTCTCGCCGATCGAGACCGCGAGGCCCTCGACGACCTGGGCGACGGTCTCGTCACCGACGGCCACGGACTGCAGCGCGTCGATGTCGGCGGCCTTCGCGGACGACGCGGCGTCGGCGATCTTCTGCGCCGAGGCGACGAAGTCCTCGCTCTTGGCCACGAAGTCGGTCTCGGACTTGAGCTCGACCAGGACACCGGGGGCGTGGACGACCAGGCCCGCCGAGGTCTCGCGCTCCGCGCCGCGGGCGGCGGCCTTGGCCGCACCCTTGACCCGGAGGAGCTCGACGGCCTTGTCGAAGTCGCCGTCGGTCTCGTCGAGCGCCTTCTTGCAGTCCATCATGCCGGCCTGCGTCAGCTCACGGAGCTTCTTGACGTCGGCAGCGGTGAATGCCATGTCTTCTCGTCTTTCCTTCGGGAGTGGGGTGAGCGACTCAGGCGTCGGTGCTCTCGGCGGCCGGGGCAGCAGCCTCGGTGGCCTCGGCGGCCGGGGCAGCAGCCTCGGTGGCCTCGGCGGCCGGGGCAGCAGCCTCGGTGGCCTCGGCACCCTCGGAGGCAGCACCGGTCGCCTCGGCGGCCGGGGTCTCCTCGGCGGCGTCGCCACCGGTGGCCTCGACGGCGGCCTGGTCGGCCTCGCCGCCCAGCAGCTCGCGCTCCCACTCGGCCAGCGGCTCGTCGGCGCCCGGCTCGGCGCTCTCGGTCCTGGCGCCGGAGCGGGCGATGAGGCCCTCGGCGACCGCGTCGGCGACGACACGGGTCAGCAGACCGACCGCGCGGATCGCGTCGTCGTTGCCCGGGATCGGGAAGTCGACGACGTCCGGGTCGCAGTTGGAGTCGAGGATCGCGATGATCGGGATGCGCAGCTTGCGCGCCTCCTCGACGGCGAGGTGCTCCTTGTTCGTGTCGACGATCCAGACCGCGCTCGGGGTGCGGCCCATCTCGCGGATGCCGCCGAGCGACTTGTTGAGCTTGTCGCGCTCGCGGCGCATCTGCAGCAGCTCCTTCTTGGTGCGGCTGCTGCCCGCGACGTCGTCGAAGTTGATCTCGTCGAGCTCCTTGAGGCGGTTGATCCGCTGGTGCACGGTCGAGAAGTTGGTGAGCATGCCGCCCAGCCAGCGCTGGTTGACGTAGGGCATGCCGACGCGGGTCGCCTGCTCGGCGATCGCCTCCTGGGCCTGCTTCTTGGTGCCGACGAACATGATCGTCCCGCCCTTGGCCACGGTGTCCTTGATGAACGCGTAGCTGCGGTCGATGTAGGCCAGCGACTGCTGCAGGTCGATGATGTAGATGCCGTTGCGCTCGGTCATGATGAAGCGCTTCATCTTCGGGTTCCAGCGACGGGTCTGGTGTCCGAAGTGGACGCCGCTCTCGAGGAGCTGGCGCATGGTCACGACAGCCATGATGGTTCTCCTATAGGTGTTGTCAGTTGTTCCTGACGCCTGCGCGCGGCCGAACCCTCGAGCGTGGTGCTGTTGGGACCGACGGCCGTCGCCCACGGGCGGTCGGGTCTCGGAGTGAGCCCCGTCGTGGTCTGCGGACGTGCGTATTCCGACTCACACGAGTCGGTGCCACCAGCGTAGTCGCTCCCGTCCCGGGCGTACCAATCCGGACCTCCAGTCATCCACAGGCCCTTGCGCGGTCCGAGCTCTCCACAGGCGGTCCGTCCACACCCCGGCCGTGTCGGGCCACGCGGCGAGAGTTCCGCCATGGTCATCCGTGCTCTCCTCGCCCTCGCAGCGCTGCCGCTGCTGCTCTCACCCGGCTCTGCGCCGACGGCCACCGGCTACTGGCCGCTCCAGCCCCGTCCGGCGGTCGTGCACGGGTTCGACCCGCCCGACTCGACGTACGGCGCCGGGCACCGCGGGGTCGACCTCGCCGGTCACGTCGGGCAGGCGGTGCACGCGGCCCTCGCGGGCAGGGTCGTCTTCGCCGGCATGCTCGCCGGTCGTGGGGTGGTGGTCGTGGACCACGGGGCCGAGCGGACGACGTACGAGCCGGTCGCGGCGGCGGTGCATGTGGGCGACCACGTCGCGAGGGGTGCGGTCATCGGGCGACTGACGATCGTGCAGTCGCACTGCTTTCCCCAGGCGTGCCTGCATCTCGGACTCATCCGCGACGTCGACGACGTCTACCTCGACCCGCTCACGCTCTTCGGCGAGGCGCCGATCCGTCTGCTGCCGCTCTGGCGCGACCTGCCCTGGGGCCTCGGCCCGTGACATCGGCGGTCAGGCGCGAGGGTGGGCCTGCTGGTAGGCCCGGCGGAGCCGGTCGGTCGTGACGTGGGTATAGCGCTGGGTGGTCGCCAGTGAGGCGTGGCCGAGGAGCTCCTGCACCGAGCGCAGGTCGGCGCCGCCCTCGAGGAGGTGGGTGGCGGCGGTGTGGCGCAGGCCGTGAGGTCCGAGGTCCGGAGCGCCCGGCACGTCGGCGATCCGGCGGTGCACCATCGAGCGCACCGCACGCTGGTCGATGCGCCCACCGCGGGCGCCGAGGAACAGCGCGGCGTCGGCGCCCTCTTGGACCAGCTGCGGACGGCCGCGGACGAGCCAGGCGTCGATCGACCGGCGAGCAGGGATCCCGAAGGGGACGGTGCGCTCCTTGCGGCCCTTGCCGAAGACGCGGACGACGTTGCGGTCACGGTCGAGGTCGTCGATGTCGAGCCTCACGAGCTCGCCGACACGCATACCGGTCGCGTACAGCAGCTCCAGCATCGCCACGTCGCGCAGGCCCGCCGGGCTGCCGTCGTCGGCGAGGTCGGCAGCGACGCTGATCAGCCGCTCGGCCTCGTCCGGCCGCAGGACCTCAGGCAGGGTCCGCAGCGCCTTCGGCGACCCGAGCGAGGAGCCCACGTCGGTCGGGGCACGGCCCGAGCCGGCCAGCCAGGCGGTGAAGACCCGGGCGGCGGTCGCACGCCGGGCGATGGTGGTGCGGGCGAGGCCCATCGTCTGCTGCTTGGCCAGCCAGCTGCGCAGGGCGCGGAGGTCCAGCGCGCCCACGTCGTCGATGCCCAGACGGTGGCCGTGCTCGAGCAGCGCCTCGATGTCACCGATGTAGGCGGTCACCGTCGTCTCTGCGAGATCGCGCTCCGAGCGGAGGTGGGTCTCGTAGTCGCCCAGCACGCGCGCCAACGGCTCCGGCAGCGCATCGCCCTGCGGGTCGTCCTGCACATCATCTGCCACAGCGGTCACATCAGCATCGTAGGCATCTCGGAGCGTCCACGCCGGGAGGCGACCTGCGCAGAGCCCCGTGGGCCTCGGCCGACCACAGTGGCGGCGAGGCGAACAGGCTCACGCGCGCGCCGGCTCGGTCAGCCTCCATCCCGCGCCGTCGCGCTCCACCAGACCGGCCTCGGCAAGACTCGCCAGCGCCTCCTCGACGGAGGTCAGGCCCGCGCCGGCGACGCGCGCGATCGACGCCGGATCCGCCCCCTGGTAGACGGGCACGGCATCCAGGATCTGCTGGTCGCGGACCGAGAGCCGGTCGCGTGGCCGCTCCTCGCCGCGTGGGATCTCGGTGAGGTGCTCCCCGATCCGGCCGACCAGCTCGAGCACGTCGGCCGCCGAGGTCACCAGCGACGCTCCGCCGGACCTCAGATGGTGGTGGACCCCCAGGGAGGCGACGCTGGTGACCGGTCCGGGGACGCCCATCGGCATGCGGTTGAGCCGCTGGGACCAGTTGAGGGTGTTGAGCGCGCCGCTGCGCGCGGCGGCCTCGACCACGACCGTGCCGCGGGTCAGCGCGGCGATGATCCGGTTGCGCGCGAGGAAGCGGATGCGGTGAGGCGCGCCGCCGAGCGGCACCTCCGAGACGACCGCGCCCTCGTCACGGAGGTGACGCAGCAGGTCGGCATGACGAGGCGGGTAGTCGCGGTCCGCCCCACAGGCCAGCACCGCGACCGTCGGCGCGTCCACCGCGATCGCGCCCCGGTGGGCGGCGTAGTCGATCCCGATGGCCGCCCCGGAGACGGTGGCATGCCCCGCGAGCCCGAGCCCGGCGGTGATGTCGGAGGCGACCTGCTCGCCGTACAGCGTCGAGTCACGCGATCCGACCACCGCCACCGAGGCCTCCAGGTCGCAGAGCCGGAGCGGTCCGGCGACCCAGAGCCCGATCGGCACGCCCCCGCGCTCCTGGACCGCCTCGACACCCGCGAGGTCACCGAGCTGCGCGGGCCACTCCTCGTCGCCCGGCACCACGAACCGGATCCCCAGGGCGGCCACACGCTCGAGCTCCGCCGCGGGATCGGCCCGGTCCATCCGCGACTGCGCATCGGGCAGCGCATCCGGGTTCGCCTCGGGCCGTCCCGCGACCCGCTCGATGGAGCCGATCGGACCGTTCGCGGCGACGTCGTCGAGGAACCGCAGATCGCCCGGCTCGACGATCATGCTCAGCGCGGCGCGGGCCAGACGCTCGTGCTCCGGGGCGCTCACCCGGCGTCCTCGACGGGCGCGCTCACCAGCAGTCGGACCGCTCGGGACGGCAGAGGCTGGCCGGTCCGGAGCCGCAGCGCGATCCCGACCTCCTCGACCCCCGGCCGGATGTCGCGACCGAGCCTCGCGGAGGTCACGTCGGCCACGGTCCACGCCAGCCGGAGCACCCGGACGGCACCACGGGCACTGAGTCTGCCGCGGTACGTCTCGTTGCGGACGAGCTCCTGACCGGCCGCGGAGACGCTCCACTCGTCCTTGAGCCGCGGAGCCGGGACCTGGCTGTTGAGGCGCCAGTCGCAACCGGCGTATCGGACGGCCTGGCGCTCGCGGGCCTCGGTGACGCGCGCCAGGACCGCGACCGAGGGCTCGGCGGGGACGAGCCGGTCGGCGGTCGCGTCGGTGCGGGGACGGACGTGTCGGAAGATGTCGATCCGGTCGAGGACCGGCCCGGACAGCTTGCGCCGATAGCTGCGACGGATGACCGGGTCGCACTTGCAGCGGTTGTGCTGGGCGACGTCGCTGTACTCGCCGCAGGGCATGGGTTGGCGGCCAGGACCATCAGGCCGCGGGCGGGCAGGGTCACCGACTCCTCACGACGGGCCACCGTGATCTCGCCGCTCTCGAGCGGCTGGCGCAGGGCCTCGATCACGTCGGCGCGGAAGAGCGGGAACTCGTCGAGGAAGATCACCCCGCTGTGGGTCTTGGACAGCTCACCCGGCTTGACGCTGCCGCTCCCGCCGCCGATCAGGCTGGCCCTGCTGGCGTCGTGGTGGGGCGAGGAGTACGGCGGACGGGTGATCATCCCGAGCGCGGGGTCGAGCGTCCCGGCGAGCGAGTGGATCGCGGTCAGCTCCAGCGACTCCTCGGCGGTGAGGTCCGGGAGGATCGTCGGCAGCCGCTCGACCAACGACGTCTTGCCGACACCCTTGGGGCCGTCGAGCATCATCGCGTGACCGCCGGCGGCGGCGACCTCGAGGGAGTACTTCTCGTCGTCCATCCCGGCGAGGTCGGCGAGGTCCAGCTCATCCAGTCGCTGGTCGCCGCGCCAGGTCAGCAGGTGGGCCCCGGACGCGGCCGCGACGGGAGGCGCGGCCGGGACCGGGTCGCCGCGCAGCTCGGCCGCGACCTGCCCGAGCGACCGGAAGCCGAGCACGGTCATCCCGGGGACCATCGCCGCCTCCTCGGCCTGCGGCTCGGGCACCACGACCCGGCGGATCCCGCGTTCGGCCGCGGCCAGCACCATCGGCAGCACGCCGGTCGCCGGCCGGAGGCCGCCTCCGAGGGTCAGCTCGCCGACGAAGGCCGTGCCGAGCAGCCCGTCGGCGGGAACCTGGCCGTCGGCCGCCAGCGCCGCGACGGCGATGGCCAGGTCGACGTGGGTGCCGGACTTCTGCAGGTCGGCCGGTGAGAGCAGGATCGTGGTGCGGTAGCTCGCCGGCCACTGCAGCCCGGAGTTGATGATCGCCATCCGCACCCGCTCGGGACCCTCGCGCAGCGACGCCTCCGCCCGGCCCACCAGGGTGATGCCGGCCTGACCGGAGGAGATGTCGACCTCGACGTCGACGAGGTGGCCCAGGGCGCCGGCGAGGGTGACGGTGTGGGCGGTCGCGGTGGCCATCAGAACAGCCCCCGCACGTGGTCGACCTGGGCGGGACCGCGTCGTGGCCGCAGGACCGCGACCAGGTCGATGCGGATGCCGTCGGGGTGGATGCCGCGATCGTGCGCCCACCGCTCGCCGAGCCGCTTGAGCCGGTCGAGCTTGGCGTCGGTGATCGCCTCGTGGGGCGTGCCCGCACGCACGCTGCTGCGCGTCTTCACCTCGCAGATGACCAGGGTGCTGCCCTCGCGGCAGACGAGGTCCACCTCGCCGATGTCGCAGCGCCAGTTGCGCTCGAGCACCGCGTAGCCGAGGCCGTGCAGATAGCGCGCGGCCACCTCCTCGCCGTACGCCCCGAGGGCCTGCCTGCTCGCCGCCGTCGTACCGATCACGTCCGTCATGACCCACCTCCTGCCCGCAACCCTCACGGCGGGTGGCGACATCAGGCAGGTTCGTCGGGGGACCCTGTGGAGAGAGCCGCTCCTCCACAACCCGATGCCGTCCAAGTGGACGGGCGTGGGACCGATGTGGCAGGTGTGTCAGTGCTCAGCCGACGAGCTGCGGGCTGCCGCAGCTCGGGTACTGACCCCGCACGTCCGCGCCGGCCAGGCTCAGCCCGAGCAGACCCTCCAAGGGCTTGAGCACGGCGCTGTTGACGTTCGTCAGCACCGGGTCGAGCACGCCGCTGGTCAACGAGGAGAGCAGGTTGGTCAGGGTGTTGGTGAGGTTCCCGGTGATCGTGGCGAGCTGCTGAGCGGTCGGGCTGAGCACGTCACCCAGAGCGCCGGTCAGCTTGATCGTCGGACCCGACGCAGGATTGCCCTGGGCATCGATCCATCCGCCGGTGACTCCGGTGTCGTCGAGGCCGAGATCGCCCGATCCGGTGTCGACCGGCGAGCTCCAGTTTCCGGATCCGGGCGTGTTCGGGGGGAAGCTGGTCGAGATCGACTTGGTGGTGTTGCCCTCGCCGATCGACGTGGACAGCTGGTAGGTCCCCGAGATCGAGATCTTGACCACCGGATCGAGCAGCGACGTCAGCAGGCTCGACAGCCCGTTGAGGAGGCTCGTGAGGGAGAGCCCGCTGCCCCCGCTGTTGGTGATGTCGTTGCTCAGGGTCAAGGTCTGGTTGACCGAGCCCGAAACCAGCGAGCTGGTCGCGTTGATCTGGTCGGACGTCGGGCTCGCGGTCGTGTCGGCACCACAGGTGATGGCCGCGAGCGCGGCCCGCGCGGATGCAGCGTTCACGGTCACGCCGGTGGTGCCGCTGACCGAGAAGCCGAGGACCGTCAACGGGTTGATCTTCCCGTCGACCGCCAGCGTCGCCTGCGCGGTCTTGGCCTGCGCCGTCGACGAGTTGGGCTCACCGCACCCCGTCTGTGCCGCCTGGATGAGGCTGAGCCTCGTCGTCACCGACGCCAGACCCAGCGCGTTCGCGGTGAGGCCGGGGATGTCGACCGCCGAGCTTCCGTTGGCGATCTCGACCGACCCCTGGAGCAGGCTCAGCGCATCGATGGTGGCCGTCTCCGCGGCCTTCGACCCCGACTCGGCGGAGATCAGGCTGCCGAGCTTGACCGACTGCGCGAGCGTGGTGCTCGCGGCGATGGTGTCGAGGATGTTCGCATCCGCGGTGTCACCGCCCTGCTTCAGCACGTTCGCCGCTGCCAAGTAGAGCTTCGACAACGACACGTCGGTGCTGAGCAGCTGGTCGACGTCGCCCAGGCCGAGCTGGGTCGCCAGACCGAGCAGGCTGATGTTCGCGTTGGCCAGGCCGCTGTAGGACACGGCGGTGAGCGACAGGTTCCCGCCGAGGGCCTTGTTCACCAGGGTGTTGAGCAGGAGCGAGTTCTGGGAGTTGATCCGTGCGGCGTAGGAGCCGACGTTGACGCACGACTCGTTGGTCGCCGTGCCGTACGCCGTCCGGTTGGCGCCGCCCGACAGCACACCGGTCACACCGCCGAAGGCGAAGCCCACGTTCGTGCCGGCGAGGACCTCGACCGCGTTCGGAACGCCCGAGCTCATCTTCGTGAAGCGCGGCGACCTGCTGTCGTCCCACGATCCGAGGACGACGGTGAGCGTCGGCGGGTTCGACCTGTAGTCGATCACGCTCTGGTTCCGTGCCTCGCTCTTGGCGGCCAGCCCCGGCATCAGTGGCGTGAGGACATCCACGGTGCGCCCGTTCAGCTCGCGGGCGAGGTCCAGCGCGACCATGTCCGCCAGCGACTGCATGTCCGCCCGGCCCACCCGCTGCTGGCCGAGGTCGACGACGAGCGCCGTCGACAGCAGCAGGACCGTGGACAGGAGCGCGACCATGATCGCGACGGCCCCGCGCTCGCCGCGCTGCCTCAGACGACGGCCGAGGGTTCGCAACTCAGTTCACCCGTGCCGTCGCCGAGTAGCTGAGCACCGACGGCATGATGGCGTTGACGAACGGGACCTTGATCAGCGGCGCGCTCCGGTAGGGGTACGACACCGTGACGGTGATGCACTGGTGGGTCGTGTCGTTGGCACACGCGGCCTGCGCGACGGTGCAGGTGACGTTGGTCGACGAGCAGGTCAGGTGGGCGCCTCCGACGGACACGACGTCCAGCGCGTCGCTCACGGCCGCGGTCGCGTCCGAAACCCGCTGCGTGGTGTCGACCTGCACAGCTCCGGCGCGGGCGCCCTCGGTCGCCGCCTGGCTGATGGTCTGCCGGAACGAGAGCATCATGCCGAAGCCCAGGATGCCGAAGACGATCAGCATGAGGATCGGTACGACGAGGGCGAACTCGACGGCGGACGCGCCGCGGTCCGATCGACCGCGACGTACGCGTGCACGCAACGACCGCGTCATGCCCGGCCCCCGTCCTTCTCACCCGCGCGCCCCTACCCAAGCGCTGACCAGATCGTAGGGCGGTCCCGGAGGTCGCGGAACGTAACGAGCCAGAATTTTCTCGGTCGGGCCGAAGGTCCTAGTCCGATCGGGCTAGACGTGCTGATCTCACCCGACGAGCTCGAAGTCCTCGAAGTCGAAACCGGGCGAGACCAGGCAGCTGACCAGCGCGTCCGCCTCCCCCGGGACCGTCCGCTGCCAGACGCCCGCGGGCACCAGGACCTGCGAGACGCCGCCAGGGTCCAGCACCCGCCCCTGCGCGTCGTACGGCGTGGGGCCGGTGCTGCCGAGCTCCAGTCCGACGGTGCCCCGATGGGCCAGCCAGATCTCGTCGGAGCGGACGCGGTGCCACGCCGAGCACTCGCCTGCGGGCAGCAGGAACCAGATCAGCGTCGCGGTCGGGCGGACCCTCCCGTCGGGCAGCGTGACCTCGACCGGCGATGCCCAGGTCTGGCGGTACCACCCGCCCTCGGGGTGGGGCGACAGGTCGAGCTCGCGCGCCAGCGGGGGTACGTCGGCCATGCGACCGATGCTGGCACAGCGAGCCTCGGCGTACCGTCGGCGGGCCGATAGCACGGCCTGTCTAGTCCATCCGGATCAGCCGGTCCCGGGCGATCGGATCGAAGTTCCCGAGAACACGGGCCATCGATCCCGCAGGGCTTGCGTTGGGACCCGCGCCGCCCAGACTTGGAGTAGCGCGCGGCATCCCCCCTGCGCCGCGCGCTGTTGGAGGGCAGCATGGATCTCGGGCGGAGGCGGCCTGGGGCCGGCCACCAGCGCTCGGCACGTGGCTCCGCCGCGGTCGAGTTCGCGTTGGTGACGCCGGTCCTCCTGACCATCCTCTTCGGCATCCTGCAGTACGGCCTCTACTTCAACGACTCGCTGACCGCCAACGAGGCCGTGCGTGCCGCGACCCGCAGCGCGGTCGTCGAGAAGGCGCCGCCGAGCTGCACCGGGACCTTCGGGTGGTCGGTGGTGAGGTGCGCGACGAGCGACGCGCTGAACCGCTCCGACGCGGCGATCCGGATCTCGGCGCCGAACGGCTGGGCGGAGGGCAACGCCCTGACCGTCTGCGTGCAGTTCCCCTCGCGCGGCGGCTTCGGCTTCGTCCCGCTGCCCGACCACGGCATGGTCCACGCCAAGCTGCAGATGTCCATCGAGGAGACCAGCCTCGTCCCGTCCGGGACGGGGCTGTCCGACGCGGCGCCGAGCGGCCAGGACTGGTCGTGGTGCTGATCCGGGGCGGTCGGGTGCGACACGACGAGCGCGGAGCCGTCGCCGTTCTGGCGGCCCTGCTCAGCTCGGTCATGCTGATGGCCTCCGGCCTGGTCGTCGACCTCGGCATGGCCTGGTCGGAGCGGGCCCAGGCACAGAACGCCGCCGACGCCTCGGCGCTCGCCGCCGGCAACGCCCTGTACGCCGACGGCACCGGCACCCCCGACATCGACGGCGCCGTCGCCGCCGCCGAGTCGTACGCCGCCCGCAACTTCGGCGTCGCCACGGCCGCATGGACCTCGTGCACCGACACGGGCGCGCTGCCGTACGCCCCGACCACGCCGTGCGTCTCCTTCGACGACGCGACCCGCCCCACGCAGGTGCGGGTCACGATCCCCGTCCGCGACGTCAGCTCGATCTTCGCCGGCCTGGTCGGCGTCCACACCTTCCGGATCGACGCCGGCGCCACCGCCGGACTGGACGCCGGTGCGGACGTCAAGTGCGCCCTGTGCGTCGTGGGAGGTGGCGAGCACACGATGTCCAACGGCCTCGCCACGATCGAGGGCAGCAGCGTGCACTTCAACGGCTACATCGATGGCAACGTCGATGTCCAGGCCACGGGCACGGACGCGCAGATCACCCTGGAGCAGAGCCCACAGAAGCCCACGCCCACCTTCTCCCCCACGCCGATCGTCGACGGAGTGACGATGGCGGATCCGCTCGCGGGACGAGCCCTGCCCAGCGACTTCAGCGGCCTGCCGCACTTCGCGGACGGCACGAGCCCCTGCAACAACCCACCGGGCGTCTACGGATCCTTCTCCTTCCCGGGCGGCGCCTGCCCGCTGCAGAACGGTCTGTACGTGCTGACCGGCGATTGGAAGCTCGGCAACAAGACCGTCCTCACCGGCTCGTCGGTCTCCCTCTATGCGACCTGCGGCACGTCGACAACGCCGCAGCCGTGCACGCCGGGCGCCTTGGGCGGCGAGTTCGACGGCAGCAACGGTACGACGACGCTCTCGGGCAGCGCGTCGCAGCTGCACGACATCGCGATCGCCTACGACCGCAACGACGCCAGCGAGCTCCACCTCCAGGGCAACGCGGACTGCGCGGTGGCCGGGACCGTCTACGCGCTCTCGGCGCGGCTGTATCTCAACGGCAACTCCAGCTGCGCCTTCTCCGCCGGCGCCATCGTCATCGGCGACCTGTATCTCAACGGCGGGACCACGCTGGACCTGAAGAGTCCCGTGGAGGAGGACTGGACGCTGCCGCCGAGCAACCTCCACCTGACCCAGTGAGGATCAGGCCTTGGGCGGCTCGAAGTCGGAGTTGGCGAGCTCCTCGACGTTGACGTCCTTGAACGTCAGCACCTTGACGTTCTTGGCGAACCGGGCGGGGCGGTAGATGTCCCAGACCCAGGCGTCGTTGATGGTCACCTCGAAGAACACGTCGCCGCTCTCCGAGCGCGCCTTCACGTCGACGGAGTTGCAGAGGTAGAAGCGGCGGTCGGTCTCGACGACGTACTTGAAGATCCCGATGACGTCGCGATACTCGCGATAGAGGTTGAGCTCCTGCTCGGTCTCGTACTTCTCGAGGTCCTCGGCACTCATGCGGGCGACTCTAGTGCGTGCACCCCAGGGAGCGACCACGACTTGCGGTGGTACGGCGAAGGGCCGTGCTCGGAGAGGGCCGCGATGTGCCCCGGCGCCGAGTAGCCCTTGTTCTCCGCCCAGCCGTACGCCGGGTGCTCGGTCGCGAGCCCGGCCATGATCGTGTCGCGCGCGGTCTTGGCCAGGATGCTCGCCGCGGCCACGGCGGCGCAGCGCAGATCGGCCTTGATCATCGTGCGGACCGGCGGGATCGCCTCGAGCAGGTCCGGCGGCGCCAGCAGGCTGTCCTGGACCGGCGGCGAGAGGTAGTCGTGGTTGCCGTCGAGCAGGATCAGGTCGGGGGCCACGGCAAGCTGGACCAGCGCCCGGTGGCCGGCCAGCCGCATGGCGGCGATGATCCCCAGCGCGTCGATCTCCTCGGGGCTCGCGTGCCCGACGCCGTACGACGACGCCCACCGCTGGATGCGCGGCGCCAGCCGGTGGCGGACCTCGGGGCTGAGCAGCTTGCTGTCGCGCACCCCCTGCGGCGCCGTACGGGTGGTGGGGCCGACGGTCACCATCGCGACCGTGACCGGGCCGCACAGCGCGCCGCGGCCGACCTCGTCGACGCCGGCCACGAGGGCATGGCCCTCGCGCAGCAGCTGGCGCTCGATGCGGAGGCTGGGTGGGGTGCTCATGAGGTGCTCACGACGCGATCACGGCTTGTCGGGGATGCCCTGGAACGACTTCGGGCGGGTGATCCAGGTCCACCGCGACTTCGGCCAGACCAGCGAGAAGACCTTGCCGACGACGAGGTCCTCGGGCACCCAGGGGCTCTCGGTGCACGGATCCTGACCGGGCCGGCACAGGTGCACGCGCGAGTCGGCCGACTCGCTGCGGTTGTCGCCGAGCACGAACAGCTTGCCCGCGGGGACGGGGCCGATGGTCCAGTCACAGGGCGCGGCGAGCTTGGTCCCGGGCTTGGTGACCGACTCCGAGAGCGGCGCGTCGCACTCCCCCGGGCCGGGATCCTTGTCGAGGAAGCTGCTCTCGTCGATGGCCTCGCCGTTGATCTCGATCTGGCCCTTGGTGTTGCAGCAGTGCACGATGTCGCCGGGCGTGCCGATGACGCGCTTCACGAGGTGACCGCCGGTCGGGTAGAGGCCGACCTTGGCGAGCAGGCTCGCGAAGCCGGTGGGGCCCTGGTCCTCGTCCGGCGTCAGCCAGCCACCCGGGTCGGAGAAGACGATGACGTCGCCGGGCTTCGGGCTGCCGCCGAACCAGTAGGAGATCTTCTGGACCAGGATCCGGTCGTTCTGGACCAGCCCGGGGTTCATCGAGGGCGACGGGATGTAGAACGCCTGCAGGAAGAACGCCTTGATCACGATCGCCAGCACCAGCGCGATCACCAGGAGCAGGCCGGTCTCCTGCCAGATCGGCATGTGCCTCCGGCTGCGCGGACGAGGACGGTCCTCGTCGACCCCGTCGACCTCGTCGCTGGCCGGCTCCACGGAGGCGTCGTCGCTCGTCACAGCCCGAAGTCTAGGAGGGGGTGCTACGAGCCCTTGGGGGCCGGTACGCCGTCGAACGCGCCGCCGCCGCGGCCGATCCACGACCACCGCGACTTCGGCCAGACCAGCGAGAACACCTTGCCGACGACCAGGCTCTCGTCCACCCACGGGCTCTGCGTGCAGTGGGTCTCTCCCGGAGCGCACATGTGGGCCCGCGAGTCGGCCGAGTCGGTGCGGTTGTCGCCGAGCACGAACAGCTTGCCCGCCGGCACCGGGCCGACCGTCCAGTCGCAGAGCCCCGCGAGCTTGGTGCCGGGCTTCGGGTGGACCTGCAGCATCGCGTCGCACTGCGCCTGCTTCGCGCCGTCGCTGAGGAAGCCGTCCTCGTCGATCGCCTTGCCGTTGACCTCGATCTGGCCCTTGGTGTTGCAGCAGTGGATCACGTCGCCTGGCGTGCCGATGACGCGCTTCACGAGGTGCCCGCCCGACGGGTAGAGGCCGACCTTGGCCAGCAGGCTCGCGAAGCCGGACGGCGCCGCGTCCTCCTCGGCGTCCAGCCAGCCGCCCGGGTCGGAGAAGACGATCACGTCGCCGCGCTGGGGGCTGCCGCCGAACCAGTACGACGGCTTCTCGACCAGCACCCGGTCGTTCTGCTTCACGCCCGGGCCACCCTGCAGCCCCGGCTCCATGGATGCGGACGGGATGTAGAACGCCTGCAGGAAGAACGCCTTGATGACGATCGCCAGGACCAGCGCGATCACCACCAGCAGGATCGTCTCCTGCCAGGCCCGCAGGTGCTTGCGGCGGGGCCGCTCCGGCTCGGACGCAGTCGGCTCCACCTCGTCGCTCACGGGTCGCAGTCTAGGAGGACGGCCCTCGGCATCCGCGCGCGACGTACCGGAGATGCGACGGTGCCCCGACCCAATCGGGTCGGGGCACCGCGTTCGAGCGACTGAGGCTCACGCCTCACATCTGGCGGATCGGACCTCGCTGGCGCTCGGCCGATCAAGGACGCCAGATCCGAGGCTCACGCCTCGCGACGCTCCTTGATCTTGGCCTTCTTGCCGGTGAGGTTGCGCAGGTAGTAGAGCTTCGCCCGGCGGACGTCACCGCGGGTGACGACCTCGATCGACTCGAAGATGGGCGAGTGCAGCGGGAAGGTCCGCTCGACGCCGACACCGAAGGAGACCTTGCGGACCGTGAAGGTCCGGCCGACACCGCTGCCGTGCACGCGGATGACGACGCCCTGGAAGACCTGGACGCGGGAGCGGGTGCCCTCGACGACCTTCACGTGCACCTTGACGGTGTCACCGGCGCGGAAGTCGGGGATGTCGCTGCGCTTGGCCGCGTTGCCGAGCTCGGCTACGACGGACGGGGTCGGGATGCTCATGGTGTCTCCTCGCAGGTGCCACAGGTCAACCGCGGATGTCGGTGTTCAACGATTGGTGGCGGCTCGGACGACGATTCCCCTGTGGCAGAGGCGTCCGTACGCCGACGAAGAATCCTCCCACAGCGGCACCGCCGACCGGAAATCCCGATCGCAGCGGCCGAGCGCCTCAGGCCAACAGGTCGCCGAGCGGACGCGCCGGCTGGTCCTGAAGGTGCGTGATGGTGCCGGGGTGCAGGCGTCCCTCGCCGAGGTAGGCGCGCAGCTGGGTCAGGGTGTACGGCCCGTGGTCGCGGCCCTGGATGGTCACGAACCAGACCGCGCTGTCGCCGGGCAGCACCGGCACCGGCGCGCCGGTCTCGACGTCGTCGGCAGTCACGCCGGCCGGGCCGGCCGGGGCGGGCGCGGCGGCCTGGTGGCGACCGGGGCGGGCTGCCCCGTCGACCACGACCGGCTCCTCGTCGGGCACCTCGCTCCTCGGCGCGACGGGACGGTCGCCCGACGGGCCGGCGGGTGCCGCGGGCGTGTCGGACTGCTGCTCGGGCGCGTCGGGGACGACGACGGTGGCCGGCAGGTCGGGACCGGCGGCCGGCGGGGCGTAGTCCGGCCGACCCGCGGTCTGCGCGTCGGACGGCTCGGCCGCGCCGGCGGCGGCCGGCTCCGCACCGGGGGCGGGGGCAGCCGGGCCGGCCGGGGCCGGGGCGGCCGCTGCGCCTGGGGCGAATGCGCCGTAGGAGCTGGCCGCCGGGCCGGCGGCGTACGGCGCCGAAGCCGCTGTCTCGCCCGCGGGCCTGCCGGCACCGGTGAGCAGCACCAGCAGCCACAGCACGAACGGCACGGCGGCGCCGGGAAGCACCAGACCGCGCGCGAAATCGGCCCAGGCGGGGTTGATCGAGTCGCCGTCGACCCGCCAGATGATGCTGTCCCAGTAGTACTTGGCGATCTGGCCCCAGGTCTCGTGGGCCTCGGTCGGCAGGTTCGCCTTGACGATCACGATGGACACGATGAGCACGACGGCCACGACGAGCGCCGTGATGCCGCCGGCGTGGAGGCCGCCGCGGCGGGACAGCCCGATGAGGCCCCACAGGATCGCGAGGACGCCGAGGACGTGGGCGCCCAGGTTGAGGTAGGGGCTCCAGGTCCACCAGGTGGTGAAGTCGTGGGGCCAGCCGGCCTTGCTGTCGCTCCAGACGTCCGCCGCGACGGCCGCCGCGGCGACGACGCCCCAGACGATCAGCGCGATCGCGCACACGATCGCGAGCGGCCGCAGCCTCCGAGCACCTTGAGCCGACACGTCTCCCCCTCGATCACTAGCCGCCCGACCTTCGGGCAACGACCGAACGCTATCGATGTTATCGACCGTCCACGTGCTCAGCCACGCCGCGGTTTGGTGAGGACGATCGCGCCCGGCGGGGCCGGGAGCTCGACACGCGGGCGGAAGCCCGCCCGCTTGTACAGCCGGATGTTGCGCTCGCTGCGCACCCCCGTGAACAGCACGTACGACGACGCGCCGGCCGGCGCCACGGCCTGGATGTGCGCGAGCAGCCGGCGCCCGAGGCCGGTGCCCTGCAGATCCGGCGCGACCATCATCCGGCCGATGTCCCAGGCGGTCCCGTCCAGACGCCCCCGCACGGCCGCGACGAGGCGCCCGGCGCGGCGCACGACGTAGGTGTCCCACTCGGCGAGGGCGGTGCGCACGTCGTCGTACGACTCGTGGAGGGCGGGGATGGCGAGGCTGTCGTTGGCCAGCGCCTCCTGCGCCCAGCAGGCGCGCTGCAGGACGAGCAGCTCGGCGGCGTCGGCAGGCACGGCGCGCACGATCTCGCCGCCGTCGTCGAGCACCGACGGCGCCAGCAGGTCGGGGCGGCGCTCGGCGGTACGGCGTACCGACTGGTCGTGGCGCCACGCCGCGATCCGGCCGTGGTCACCGGACAGCAGCACCTCGGGCACCTCCCGGCCCCGCCACTCGCGCGGCTTGGTGTAGACGGGGTGCTCTAGCAGGCCGGACTCCGAGTGCGACTCCTCGACGATCGACGCGGCGTTGCCCATGAAGCCGGGCAGCAGCCGCACGACGGCCTCGGTGATCGCCAGCGCCGCGACCTCTCCCCCGTTGAGGACGTAGTCGCCCAGGCTGATCTCGCGGACCTCCGCGATCTCACGGGCGTGGTCGATGACCCGCTGGTCGATGCCCTCGTAGCGGCCGCACGCGAAGACGATCCGCTCCCGGGTCGCCAGCTCCTCGGCGAGCCGCTGGGTCATCGGCTCGCCCGACGGGGTCGTGAAGACGACGGTCGCCCTTCGAGACGGCTGCTGCGCAACCTCCTCAGGCACCGGGCCGAGGAGCTCGTCGAAGGCCTCGCCGAACGGCTCCGGCTTCATCACCATGCCGGCCCCGCCGCCGTACGGCGTGTCGTCGGTGGTGTGGTGGCGGTCGCGGGTCCACTGCCGCAGGTCGTGGACGTGGAGGTCGAGCAGACCCGACTCTACGGCCTTGCCCGGCAGCGAGAGCCGCAGCGGGGCGAGGTAGTCGGGGAAGATCGTGAGGTAGTCGAGCCTCACTCGCCCTCGTCCTCCTCGGGCAGCGGGCGCACCAGGCCGGGGCGGTCGGCGATGACCAGGCGGCCGCCGTCGAGGTCGACCTCCGGCACGAGCGCGGACACGAACGGCACCATCACGTCGCGCCGGTCGGTCGTGCGGATCTGCAGGATGTCCTGCGCGCCGTGGACCAGCCCGGTGACCTCGCCGAGGTGCACGCCCTCGGCGTCGTACGCCGCCAGGCCGATCAGCTGGTGGTCGTAGAACTCCTCGGGGTCCTCGGGCCGCTCGGACTCGTCGATCTCGGCGCGCAGGACGACCCCGCGCGCGCCCTCGGCCGCAGTGCGGTCGGGCAGCTCGGCGAAGGTCGCCAGCAGCACACCCTGGTGCCAGCGGGTGCGCTCGACGGTCAGCGTGGCGGGGGCGAAGGCGGAGCCGCGGGGTGCCTGCGCGAGGAGCACCGACCCGTCGGCGTACCTCTTGTCGGGCTCGTCGGACCGGACGTCGACGGTCACCTCGCCCCGGATGCCGTGCGGCTTCCCGATCCGTCCGACGACGACCTCGATGGTGCTCATGGAGCGCAATCCTGCCGCAAAAATGCAGGAGCCCCGCCACCGGGGCGGGGCTCCTGATGAGGCTGGTTCAGCGGCGGTCGGTGTCGACGAAGTCGATCCGGGCGCCGTTGCGACCCGCGAGGGCCGAGATGACCGTGCGGAACGCGGTCGCGGTGCGGCCGCTGCGGCCGATCACCTTGCCGAGGTCGTCGGGGTGGACCCGGACCTCGAGCACCGACCCGCGCCGCAGCTGCTTGTCGCGCACGACGACGTCGTCGGGGTGGTCGACCACCCCGCGGACGAGGTGCTCCAGCGCGTCGGCCAGCATCGGCTCAGGCCTCGGCGTCGGCGGCCGGGGTCTCCTCGGCCGGAGCCTCGGTCTCCTCCGCGGCGGCCTCGGCGGCGGGCTCGTCCTTCTTGACCGTCACGGCGGCCTTGGGGGCCTCGCCGTCGCCGGCCTTGAGGGCCTCGTTGAAGATCTCGAGCTTGTCGCGCTTGGCGTCCTTGACCTTGAGGGTGCCCTCGGCACCGTCGATGCCCTTGAACTTCTGCCAGTCGCCGGTGATCTCGAGGATGCGGGCGACGGCCTCGGACGGCTGCGCGCCGACGCCGAGCCAGTACTGTGCCCGCTCGGAGACGACGTCGATGTACGACGGGTCCTCCTTGGGGTGGTACTTGCCGATCTCCTCGATCACCTTGCCGTCGCGCTTCTTGCGGGAGTCGACGACGACGATGCGGTACTGCGGCACCCGGACCTTGCCCAGGCGCTTCAGGCGAATCTTGACGGCCACGTTTGTGGTGTCTCCTTGACGTGTGATTGTGGGTGAGGTGCTCGGACCAGGTGGGGAACACCGGCCTCGCGTCTCGATGGGCGCTGCACCGACGGGTTGAGAGGGTCCCGACGACACAGAACTCAGCCATCAAGTCTGCCAGACAGCCCCGCCCTGCCGAAATCCCGGGCGGCCGTCCACGACTGGTGGCGCACTAGGTTGGGAGGCGTGAGCCTGCCGCTGTCGCCCACCGTGTTCTTCGACCGGGCGATGTCGCGCGGACGAACCTCCTTCGGAGCCCGTGTCGCACGCCTGCGCGGCGCGTCGTGGCAGGTCGGACAGTGCGCGGTGGCGGCCGGCGTCGCCTGGTGGCTGGCGCACAGCGTCATCGGCCACCCCCAGCCGTTCTTCGCGCCGGTGGCGGCGGTGGTCGGGCTCGGCACGTCGTACGGGCAGCGGCTGCGGCGGGTCGGGGAGATCACCGTCGGCGTGGCGATCGGCGTCTTCCTCGGCGACATGGTCAGCCAGGTCGTCGGCCGCGGGCCGTGGCAGCTGGTGCTGCTGGTCGGCGGGGCGATGACGGTCGCGCTGCTGCTCGATGCCGGCACGGTGTTCGTCAACCAGGCGGCGGTGCAGTCGATCGTCGTGGCGATGGCGATACCGAGCGGGACCGCGGCCTTCACCCGGTGGACCGACGCCCTGATCGGCGGCGCGGTCGCGCTCGTGGCCGCGACCGTCGTGCCCGCGACCGCGCTGCGGCGGCCGCACCAGCAGGCGGCCCGGGTGGCGCGCAAGATCGCGCAGCTGCTCTGCGCCGCGGCCGACTGCATCGAGGACGGCGACCTCGAGCACGCGCTGTCCGCGCTGCGCGACGCCCGGGCGACCGACCGGCTGGTCAACGAGCTCAAGAACGCCGCCGCCGAGGGCCTGTCGCTGGTGGCGTCCTCGCCGTTCCGGCGCGGCCACCGCGCGCAGGTCCGCAAGCTGGCCGAGATCGTCGACCCGCTCGACTTCGCGCTGCGCAACACCCGCGTGCTGGTCCGGCGGGTCAGCGTGGCGGCCTACCGTCACGAGCCGCTGCCCGCGTCGTACGCCGTCGCCGGCCGCGGCCTGGCCGACCTGGTCGAGCGCGTGGCGGACGAGCTCGACCAGCGGCGGTCGCTGGACGGCATCGGCGAGGACCTCCTGTCGTTCGCGGCGGCCACCGCCCGGCTCCCCCGGTCGCCGGAGCTGTCCGGCGAGGTGGTCCTCGCCCAGCTGCGCTCGATCACCGCGGACCTCCTGGTCTGCGGAGGCCTCGACCCGATCGCCGCAACCGAGGCGGTGCCGCCGCTGGCCGGGCCCGAGGCCGACGAAACCTCCTAGCGCCTGCAACCGAACCGCCCGTCCGTGCGTCACCAAGGGCATGACGACGCCCACACTCGATCGCACGCTCGCGAGCCGGCTCCCGGTCCCTGACCGGGTCACCGCCGCGCCGCGCCTCTCCGAGAGGATCCCCGCGCTCTACCCGGTCGCGGTACGGCTCCACCAGGCGCGCCGACACCTGCGCTGGGCGCTCTCCGATGCCACCTGGGCCCACGACCACGTCGAGGACGACCTCCCGGTCCGCCTCGTCAGGCACGCCTCGCTGCTGATGCGCGAGCTCTCCGAGGACGAGATGGTGCTGCAGCGCAACAAGGTCGTGAACCTGCGCCTCGCTTCCGGCCGCACCGACCGGCTGCTGATCCGCCCCGGCGAGACGTTCTCCTTCAACAAGGTCGTCGGCAGCTGCACCCGTCGCAAGGGGTACGTCGACGGCATGCGCCTCACGAACGGGCGCGCCATCGCCGGCGTGGGCGGCGGGATCTGCCAGCTCGCCAACCTGCTGCACTGGATGTTCCTGCACAGCCCGCTCACCGTCGTCGAGCGATCCGAGCACTCCTTCGACCCGTTCCCCGACAAGCAGCGGGTGCTGCCGTGGGGCGTCGGCTGCTCGATCGTCTACAACTACGTCGACCTGGTCGTGCGCAACGACACCGAGCACACCTTCGAGCTGCGCACGTGGGTCGACACACGCCACCTTCGCGGAGAGCTCCGCTGCGACACCCCGACCGAGCACTCCTACCGCGTCGCCGCACGCGACGAGGTCTTCCTGCGCCACCGGGGGCGGGTCTTCCGCCGCAACGAGATCTGGCGGACCGTCATCTCCCGCAGGACCGGCCAGGTGGTCGGCGAGGAGCTGCTCAAGCGCAACTGCGCCGAGGTCCGCTACGAGCCGCCCGCGGACCGGGTCGTCGACGTCGTTTGACCTTGGAGGGCCCCTGGGAAGGATCGGCACATGTCCACCGCCCCGACGCCGTACCCCCTGCTCCCGCTGCCTCCGGGCAAGCCACGTCCGCGCGCGTGGTGGATGCTCTTCCACGTGACCGGCGGCCTCGAGCCGGCCTGCACCGTCGACAACGGCTCGGGCGCCCGGACACCACCGTTCCCCGACGGCACCACCACCATCACGACCGGTGGCCGGACCTGGGAGGGGTTCGCCGCCTTCGACACCGGCGACGGCACGGTCACGATCAGCTGCGAGGACATCGCGCCCTGGACCCGGCTCCGGGTCGGCCCGGCGCTCGGCGCGGGCTTCGTCGTACGGATCCTGGTCACGATCCTGGCGCCGGTCGTGCTCGGGCTCGCGGGCATGGTGGTCCTGGTGGTCACCGCGGTGCTGTGGTTCACCCGCCAGCCGCGGTCGCGGGCGACGACGGGCCAGCATGGGTCGGCACCCGGACCTAACCGCACGTTCGGTTAGGTCGCGCTCACTCAACCGAACGTGCGGTTAGGCGGCGTCGGAGCATCGTTCCCGGAGCAGCCCGAGCAGCCCGAGCCCGAGCAGCACGAGCCCAACGGCACGTCAGCGCCCGTAGATCTCTCCGCGCAACACGACGGCCGACGGCTCGGCGAGCACGCTGAGGTCGGCGAGGGGGTCGCGGTCGTAGACCACGAAGTCGGCGGGATCGCCCTCGCCGAGGCCGGCGTTCCAGCCGAGCCACTCGCGCCCGCGCCAGGAGGCGGCGCCCAGCACGTACTCGTTCGACAGGCCCATGTCCGCCATCGCCCGGATCTCCTCGTGCAGCACGCCGTGGCGGGTGCTGCCGCCACCGTCGCTGCCGACGTAGAGCGGCACGCCGGCCTCGTGGGCACTCATCAGCACGTCGCGGCGGGTGGAGTGGAGGGCCATCATCCGGTCGGCGTACGCCGGGAACTTGTCGCGACCGGCGTCGGCGAACCCGGGAAACTTGTCGGTCTGCAGCACCGTCGGCACCAGCGCCACTCCCCCGGCGACCATCTGCTCGATGTGGTGCTCGGACAGGCCGGTGCCGTGCTCGATGCAGTCGATGCCGGCGTCGAGCAGCGGGCCGAGCGAGTCCGGGCCGAAGCAGTGGGCCGTGACCTTGGCACCCGCCTCGTGGGCGGCGGCGATCGCGCCCGCCACGGCGTCGGGCGGGAAGGACGGCGCCAGGTCGCCCTCGTCGCGCGAGATCCAGTCACCGACCAGCTTGACCCAGCCGTCGCCCGCGGCAGCCTGCTCCCTCGTCGTGGCGACCAGCTGGTCGGGCTCGACCTCGACGCCGTAGTTGCGGAGGTAGCGCCTGGTCCGCGCGATGTGCCGCCCGGCCCGGATCAGCCGCGGCAGGTCGTCGCGCCCGTGCACCCAGCGGGTGTCCGCCGGCGAGCCGCAGTCGCGCAGGAGCAGGACACCGGAGTCGCGGTCGGCCACGGCCTGCTGCTCGGTCTCCTCGTCGGTGACCGCACCGCCGTCCTCGAGACCGAGGTGGTTGTGGGCGTCGACGAGCCCCGGCACGATCCAGCCCTCGACCGCGGCCTCGGCCCCCGGCGGCCGTTCGTAGGTGACGACGCCGTCGAGGACGTACAGCGTGCGCACCTCGCCATCGGGCAGGACCGGACCGGAGAACGCCAGGGCAGCCATGCCGGGCACGTTACTGCCCCGGCGTCCTCGGTCGGGTCAGCCGCTCAGCGGCGGCCGCCCGTCGCCCGGGTCGTCAGGCCCCAGCCGAACGGGAACAGCGGGTCGTAGCTCTTGTCGCCCACGTTGATCGGCTCCTGGCTCAGCGACCGCGGCCAGGTCACCGGCAGCTTGCCGGTGAAGGGCCGTACGCCGAACAGGTCGTCGGCCACGCCGGCGCCCTCGCTGCCGGGCAGCCACGACGCGACGATCGCGTCGGCCTGGCCCAGCACGTCCGGCGAGAGGATCAACGGACGTCCGGAGACGATCACCACGGTGCAGGACGTGACCTGCGAGCAGACCGTGTCGATCGCCTTGGTGTCGGAGTCGGACAGCGTCATCGTCTGGCCACCGGGTCCGCCGACGTCGCCGACCCCCTCGGCGTACGGCGTCTCGCCGACGACCACGATGCCGCGGGCACCGGCCGGGACCGGGGCGCTCGCGTCCTCGCTGTAGGTCACCGGGCCGGCGCTGTCCTGCTTGATGCCGTCGAGGATCGTGGTGCCGGGGATGACGTTGCTCGAGTCGCCCTGCCACTGCAGGGTCCAGCCACCGGCCTGCTTGCCGAAGCTGTCGGCGCTGCCGCCCGCGACGTAGACCGGCTGCGAGCCGGCCAGCGGCAGCGCGCCGCCCTTGTTGGTCAGCAGGACCTGCGACTCCGAGGCCGCTCGACGGGCGACCGCGTGGTGAGCAGCGTCGCCGATCGTGCCCATGTTCCTGCGGTCGGTGTAGGGGTGCTCGAACAGGCCGAGCTCGAACTTGACCCGCAGGATCCGCGAGACGGCGTCGTCGATGCGGCTCATCGGGACGGTGCCGTTCGCGACCAGCGACGCGAGCGTCGCCTCGAAGTCGGGCGCGCCCGTGGAGCTGCCGGAGTAGGGCTCCATGAACATGTCGATGCCGGCGTTGACGCCCGCGGCCACCTGGTCGCTGTAGCTGCCGGGCAGCTGCCGGATCGCCTGCCAGTCGGAGATCACCAGGCCGTCGAAGCCCATCGTGTGCTTGAGCCAGCCGGTGATGAGCGACTTGTTGGCGCTCATCTTGATCGGGTTGCCCAGGCCGTCCTCGGTCCAGTCGACGCTGGAGTACGACGGCATCACCGACTGCACGTGGTGACGCCGGATCGCGTCGACGTACGGCGCGAGGGCGAGCCGCGCGAACTCCGCGTGCGAGACCTGGTCGACGCCCTGGTCGATCGGGTAGGCGCCGGTGCCGGCCTTCGAGGCGTCGTACGTCGTGAGGCCGTCGCCGGCGAAGTGCTTGGCCGTGGCGAGCACGTGGTCGGGCTGGGCCAGGTCGCCGGGCGAGGTGCCCTGGAAGCCGTCGATGCCGGTCTCCATCTCCTCGACGAGCCGCGGGTCCTCGCCGTACGACTCGTAGGTGCGGCCCCAGCGGTCGTCGCGCGCGACACAGATGCACGGCGCGAACGCCCACTGCGGTCCGGAGGCACGCGTCTCGGTGGCGGCGATGTGCTCCTCCTGCTCGACCAGCCGCGGGTCACGGGTCGCGCCCATCCCGATGTTCTGCGGGAAGACGGTGGCGCCGAGCATGTTGTTGTCGCCGTGGACCACGTCGAGGCCGTAGAGGATCGGGATGTGCAGCCGAGTGCTCATGGCGGACTTCTGGAACGTGTCGACCATGTCGGCCCAGGCCGTCGGCGTGTTCGGCGTCGGCACCGAGCCGCCGCCGGACAGCACGCTGCCGAGGTTCCACTTGGCGACCAGCGACGGGTCGTCGCTGACGTCGCCCCGCTCGGCCTGCGTCATCTGGCCGATCTTCTCCGTGGTCGTCATCCGCCCGAGCAGGTCGCTGACCCGCCGGCCGATCGGCAGGTGCGGATCGAGGTACGCCGGCCCGGCATGTGCGCCGTGCGAGCCGTGGGCGTGGCGCGAGGCCATCGCGTTGGAGGGGACGACCAGCACGAGGGCGACCACGCCCGCGACCACGGCGACGAGAAGGCGAAGACGACGATGAGATGAGGGACGAGGCACGAGAACTCCCTGGACCGAGAAATCGAACCGGCTCCCGACCGCCGCCCTGCCCCACCCCGCCCGAGCGACAGTCGGCCTGCGGGCCGGACTGCGCTTCTGCGCACTCCTCACGCTAGGAATGTGACCGCGGTCACGTCAACGCCTACCGGTGCGTAGGTTCGCCGAACCGTCTCACAGCCTGTCGAGCAGCCAGCTCGGCGAGAGCGTGGTGGCGCCGACGCCGTGGACACGGGCGTCGAGCGCACGGTCGGCGGTGACGACGACGGTCCGGTCACCGCGAGCGGCCGCGACCCGCGCCTGCTCGACGATCGTGGCGTCGCCGTCCTTGGGGGCGTGGACGGTGCGGACGTGCGCGTCGCGACCAGCGCGTACGCCGCCCTTGGCCTGGCCCTCCAGCACCAGCACGATCACGTCGTACTCGATGTCGGCGACGAGCAGCGCCTCGTGCAGCCGCCGGGCAGCGCCGGCGCGGTCCTTCCACCAGCCGTCGGGCCGGGCGCCCACGACGTTGGCGCCGTCGACGACGAGGACCGTGGTCATGACCGGCCTACTTGAGGAACTTCCCGAAGTCCTTCGGGAGGTCGAGGTTCGCGGCGGCGGCCTCGTAGTCGATGTCCTGGCCGATGCCGAACGGGTTCGCGGCCGGCTTCTCGGCCGCCCTCTTCTCGGCGGCGGCCGCCTCCTGGGCCGCCTTGGCGGGGTTGCCCGAGCGACGCGCGCCCTTGCCCTTCTGCTGCTTCTGGCGCTGCTTGGCGCTGATCCGCTTGCCGCCGCCCGCGCCACCGGCGCCGGGCATGCCCGGCATCCCCGGAAGACCGGGCATGCCGCCACCCTTGGCCATCTGCATCATCATCTTGCGCGCCTCGAAGAAGCGGTCGACGAGGCCGTTGACGTCGGAGACGGAGCGGCCGGAGCCCTTGGCGATGCGGGCGCGGCGGGAGCCGTCGATGATCTTGGGGTTGGCGCGCTCGGCCGGCGTCATCGAGCGGATGACCGCCTCGACGCGGTCGATCTCGCGCTCGTCGAAGTTCTCGAGCTGCTCGCGGATCTGGCCCATGCCGGGCAGCATCCCGAGGATCTTCTGCATCGAGCCGAGCTTCTTGAGCTGCTGCATCTGCTCGAGGAAGTCGTCGAGGGTGAACTCGCCGCCCTGACCACTGAGCTTCTGCGCGGCCTTGAGCGCCTGCTCCTGGTCGAAGGTCTTCTCGGCCTGCTCGATCAGGGTGAGCATGTCGCCCATGTCGAGGATCCGGCCGGCCATCCGGTCGGGGTGGAAGACGTCGAAGTCGTCGAGCTTCTCGCCGGTCGAGGCGAACATCACCGGCCGGCCGGTGACCTGCCGGATGGACAGCGCGGCGCCACCGCGGGCGTCACCGTCGAGCTTGGTGAGCACCACGCCGTCGTACCCGACGCCGTCGAGGAAGGCCTGCGCGGTCGTCAGCGCGTCCTGGCCGATCATCGCGTCGACGACGAACAGCGTCTCGTCGGGGCGTACGGCGTCGCGGATGCCCGCGGCCTGCGCCATCATCTCCGCGTCGACACCGAGGCGACCCGCGGTGTCGACGATGACGACGTCGTACAGCTTGCGCTTGGCCTCCTCGATCGACTCGCGCGCGACCGAGACCGGGTCGCCGACGCCGTTGCCGGGCTGCGGCGCGAAGACGGGTACGCCGGCGCGCTCGCCGTTGACCTGCAGCTGGTTGACCGCGTTGGGCCGCTGGAGGTCGCAGGCGACCAGCAGCGGCGACTTGCCCTGGCCCTTGAGCCACAGCGCGAGCTTGGCCGCGAGGGTCGTCTTGCCGGCACCCTGGAGGCCGGCCAGCATGATGACCGTCGGGCCGCTCTTGGCGTAGCGCAGCCGGCGGGTCTCGCCGCCGAGGATCTCGACGAGCTCGTCGTTGACGATCTTGACGATCTGCTGGGCCGGGTTGAGGGCCTGCGAGACCTCCTCGCCGCGCGCCCGCTCCTTGACCGCGGCGACGAAGTCCTTGACGACCGGGAGCGCGACGTCGGCCTCGAGCAGCGCGATGCGGATCTCGCGGGCGGTGGCGTCGATGTCGGCGTCGGAGAGCCGGCCCTTGCCGCGGAGGTTCTTGAAGGTCGCGGAGAGGCGGTCGGAGAGTGTGGCGAACAAGAGTGAAGGTCCTCGAGCGTCGTCGGGCGGTCAGGCTCCCCGAGTTTACGGGGCACTCAGCGCGGATGCGTCAATCGCTCCCTGATCGCGTGGGCGGCCGACGCCGCGCGCGTCTCCGAGAGCGCCCCGGCGGCCGCCTCCTGCACGTAGAACACGTCGACCGCCTGCGGCCCCAGCGTCGACACGTGGGCGGAGCGCACGGAGATGCCCAGTTCGGCCAGCGCGGCGCACGCCAGGTGGACCACACCCAGCTGGTCGTCGGTCCGCACCTCGATCACCGTCGCCTGCTCGCTCGCCTCCGGCCGTACGACGACGATGGGCGCCAACCCTCCCTCGCGGACCTCGCGCGGCCCCAGTCGTCCCGCCGGGTCGACCCGGCCGGCGACGATGTTGTCGAAGCGGTCGCGCAGCCCCCCGGGGTCGAGCAGCGGGTCCGCGACGTCCCACACGGAGACGGCGTACTCGCCCTGGTTCCAGACCCGAGCGGCCCGAACGCGCACGCGGCCGAGCGCGAACACCGCGGCGACGTCGGCGAGCAGCCCGACCCGGTCGGGGGTGACCAGGGTGACGCGGGCCCCGTCGCCGGCGGCCTCGACCTCCACCGAGAGCCCGCCGGCGCGAGCGAGCTCGGGGACCTCGATCTCCTCGAAGGCCATCGGAGGTGGCACGCTCCCCCGCTCCAGCGTGGCCGACGCCCGCCGGGCGAGGTCCTGGACGAGCCCCGCGCGCCAGGAGGTCCATGCCTGCGCCGAGGTGGCCTTGGCGTCGGCCTCGGTGAGCGCGACCAGCAGCCCGACCGCCTCGGCCGACCCGAGGTGCTCGACGACCGCCTCGACCGAGGCCGGGTCCTCGGGATCGCGGGTGGTGGCGACCTGCGCGAGCAGGAGGTGCCAGCGCACCAGCTTCTCGATCAGGGCGACCTCGGTCTCCGCGAAGCCCATCCGGGTGGCGATCCCACGGGCGATGGGAGCGCCGGCGATGCTGTGCTCCGCCACGCCGCCCTTGCCGATGTCGTGGAGCAGTGCGGCGACCAGCAGCACGTCGGGTCGCGAGACGCCGCGGATCAGCGCGGACGCCTCGATGCAGGTCTCCACGACGTGCCGGTCGACGGTGAAGCGGTGGATGATCGACGCGTGCGGGAGCAGCCTGATCCGCTCCCACTCCGGCAGGAGCGCCGCGAGCGCGCCCGTCTCGTCGAGCGTCTCCCACACCGACAGCAGGCCGCGACCGGTGCTGAGCATGCGGACGAGCTCCTGGCGCGCCTCGGCCGGCCACGGATCCGCCAGCGGCGCCGACTCGGCCGCGAGCCGGGCGGCGGTCGGCGGGGCGAGGACGGCGTCGCGAGCAGCCGCCTCCGCGGCGGCACGGAGCAGCAGGACCGGGTCGCGCGAGGGATCGGCGCCGGGGGCGAGCACCACCTCGCCACGCGACAGCGCCACGCCCGGCGCGATCGGGTCCAGCTCGGGTCGGCGCCGTCGTCCGGCCCGGCCGCGCTGCAGCACGTCGTCGGTACGCCGCCACGCGAGCCGCGAGAGATGGGTGATCCGGCGCCCCAGCTCGCGGACGTGGCGCTGCACGGCGGCCTCGTCGTCCAGGCCGAGCGCCGCGGCGAGCCCGGGCCAGTACTCCGGCAAGACCCGGTCGGTGCCGCGACCGGCGACCTCGTGGAGCGCGTCGCGCACGTCGAGCATCTGGCCGCGGCACCGCTCCAGGTCGGCCGCGGGCACGTCGACCAGCCAGCTCGCGGTGAGGCTCTTCAGGACCGTCGCGTCCCGGAGACCACCCTCGGCCTCCTTCAGGTCCGGCACCGACAGGTCGGCCAGCTCGCCCACCCGCCCGTGCCGCTGGCGGACCAGCTCACGCAGGTCCGGCAGCCGCCCGCGCGCGTGCCGTCGCCAGTCGGCCAGCAGCGTCGCCCGCAGGCGCAGCGTCAGGTTCGGGTCGCCGGACACGTGGCGGACGTCGAGCAGCCCGGATGCCACCCGCGGGTCCTGCGCGGCCGCCTCCACCATCTCGGGCAGGACGCGCACGGAGTGGTCGATCTGCTGGCCGGAGTCCCACAGCGGGTACCAGATCGTCGAGCCGAGCTCGCCGAACGTCTCCCGGTCGACGTCGGCGTCGCCGACGAGGACCACGTCGAGGTCGGAGTACGGCGCCAGCTCGCCCCTGCCGTAGCCCCCGACCGCCACCAGCGCAATGCCCGCGTCCGGGCCGCCGGCGCCCTCGTAGGCGCCGGCACAGAGCCGGTCGGCGCGCTCGGCGCGCAGCTGGCGGTCGGCCGCGGTCATCGGCCGAGACCGCTCCCGCCACCGCCGAAGTGCGGCCGGGCCCCCGCCACGTGCAGGTCGTACGCCGACTCCGCGTGGATCACCAGGTCGAGCCCGGTGACCTCGTGCTCGCCGTCGATGCGGAAGCCGATCGTCCTCTGCAGCAGCCAGACCAGCAGGCCGGTCACCACGAACGAGTAGAGCAGCGTGACGCCCGCGGCCAGCAGCTGCTTGCCCAGCTGGTCGATGCCGCCGCCGTAGAACAGCCCCGAGACGCCGGCCACGGGCGAGGCCGCGAACAGGCCGATCAGGATGGTGCCGACCAGGCCGCCGACGAGGTGGACGCCCACGACGTCGAGCGAGTCGTCGTACCCGAAGCGGTACTTGAGGCCGACGGCCGCCGCGCAGGCCGCGCCGGCGACCGCGCCGATCGCCATCGCGCCGACGGGGGTGACCGAGCCGCAGGAGGGCGTGATCGCGACCAGGCCGGCCACCGCGCCGGAGGCCGCGCCGAAGGAGGTCGCGTGGCCGTCGCGCCAGCGCTCGATCCCGAGCCAGGTCAGCAGGCCGGTGCAGCCGGAGAGCAGCGTGTTGACGAACACGACGGCCGCCGTGCCGTTCGCGGCGAGCGCCGAGCCGGAGTTGAAGCCGAACCAGCCGAACCACAGCAGGCCCGCGCCGATCATGACCAGGGTCAGGTTGTGCGGCTTCATCGGGTCGCGGCCGAAGCCGACCCGGCGGCCGAGGATCAGGGCAGCGGCCAGACCGGCGGCCCCCGAGTTGATCTCGACGGCGGTGCCGCCGGCGAAGTCGAGGGCGCCGATCCTGTCGACCAGCCAACCGCCGGCACGACCGGGGCTGGCGAGGTCGAAGACCCAGTGGGCGACCGGCGCGTAGACCACCACGGTCCAGATGGCGCAGAAGATCAGCCAGGTCCCGAACCGCGCCCGGTCGGCGATCGCGCCCGCGATCAGCGCGACCGTGACCACGGCGAAGAGGCCCTCGAAGGCCGCGAACAGGATCCGCGGGTACGGCAGCGGCATCCCCGAGGCGCCCGACGCCACCGACGCCACCGACTTGCCTGCGTGGATCGGCTCGATCATGCCGCGCAGGCCGAGGAACTGCCACGGATCACCGATGAGGCCGCCGCCGATGTCCCTGCCGAACGCCAGCGAGTAGCCGACCACCACCCAGACCACCGAGACGACGGCGAGGGCCCCGAAGACCATCATCATCATGTTGAGGACGCTCTTGGCCCGCACCATGCCGCCGTAGAAGAAGGCCAGCCCGGGGACCATCACCAGCACCATGGCGCTGGCGGCCAGCATCCACGCCGTGTCGCCGGCAGCGATCCCAGGACTCGTCATGCGCAAACCCTGTGCGAGCCCTGTTACGGACGTGTAACGGGGCTCGCACAGGGATGTTAGGAAACGGCTCCGCTCAGAGCGCGGCGGAGTTCGTGTCGCCGGTCCGCACGCGTACGACGGACTCCACCGGGCTCACCCACACCTTGCCGTCGCCGATCCGGCCGGTCTGGGCCGTCTTGACGACCAGGCCCACGACGTCCTCGACGTCCTGGTCGTCGACGACGATCTCGATGCGGATCTTGGGGACGAGCGCGATGTCGTACTCCGCGCCCCGGTAGACCTCGGTGTGGCCCTTCTGGCGGCCGTACCCGCTGACCTCGCTGACCGTCATGCCGGTCACTCCGAAGGTCTCGAGGGCCTCGCGGACGTCCTCCCACTTGTGCGGCTTGATGACCGCGGTGACGAGCTTCATGCCAGAACCCCTCCGGATGCGATGTCGTAGGCGGACTCTCCGTGCTGGTCGCCGTCGATTCCCTCGACCTCGGCCTCTTCCGAGACGCGCCAACCGAGAGTGTATTTGATGGCCAGGCCCAGGACGCCGGTCACGACGCCCGAGACGACCAGGGTGAACAGGACGCCCATCGCCTGGTGGCCCAGGAGCGTCAGGTCGCCGCCGTGGAACAGCCCGTTCATGTCGCCGAACAGCCCGTCGGCGCCCTGCGGCGACCCCTTGGCGGTGCCGACGAGGCCGATCATGAGCGCCCCGAGGATGCCGCCGGTCAGGTGGACGCCGACGACGTCGAGCGAGTCGTCGAGCCCGATCTTGTACTTCAGGTTGACGGCCAGCGCGCAGACGACTCCGGCGAGGACGCCGATGATGATCGCGCCGTTGATGTCGACCGCGCCGCAGGACGGCGTGATCGCGACCAGCCCGGCGACGACGCCCGATGCGGCGCCGAGCGAGGTGGCCTTGCCGTGCAGCAGCCGCTCGACGACCAGCCAGCCGAGCATCGCGGTCATCGTCGCGATCGTGGTGTTCATGAAGGTCGCGCCCGTCTCGGCCTGGAACTGCGCGGTGAACCTGGCCGGGTCCTTGAGCGCGTCGGTGGTGAAGACGATCGAGCCGACGTTGAAGCCGTACCAGCCGAACCACAGCAGGCCCGCGCCGATCATGGTCAGCGTCAGGTTGTGCGGCCGCATCGGGTCCTTCTTGAAGCCGATGCGCTTGCCGATGACCAGCGCCAGGACGCCGCCGGCGATGCCGGCGTTGATGTGGACGACCGTGCCACCGGCGTAGTCGAGGTTCGGGAAGTGCGCGTACAGCCAGCCGCCGCCCCACACGTTGTGGGCGATCGGGAAGTAGGCCAGCGTCACCCAGCCGACGATGAAGACGACCCAGGAGGAGATCTTCACCCGGTCCGCGATGGAGCCGGAGATCAGCGCCGCGGTGATCGCCGCGAACGTGAGCTGGAACAGGACGTAGATGTAGTTGCCCGGTGAGACGTGGTGCAGTTCGAACATGTGGAACGGGCTCGCGATCAGCTCGCCGTTCCCGTTGCCGGCACCGTCGCCACCCCAGCCCATCGACCAGCCCCACAGGATGAACACGACGCCGATGACCCCCATCGCGAGGTACGACATCATCATCATGTTGAGCACCGACTTCGCGCGGGTCATGCCGCCGTAGAACAGTGCCAGTGCGGGCGTGGTCATCATGAGGACGAGGGCCGTGGCCACGATCATCCAGGCGTAGTAGCCGTTGTCCATGGAGCCTCCAGTCGGCCGTCAGCGCGGCAACCCCGCGGCCGCGCTCGCGGCGGCATCCGCCGCCGCTGCGCCAAGGTTGCTGGCCGGAGGTTTCACGTCGGGCCGTCGCGTGTTTCAGGCACGCAACGGCTCGCCTGCCCCTGTTACGTCCAGATGTCGACCGGGGCCGAGGAGGCTCAGGAGCCGCCGAGCAGCGCGTCGACGAACGCGGCCGGCTCGAACGGCGCGAGGTCGTCGGGGCCCTCGCCGAGGCCGACCAGCTTGACCGGTACGCCGAGCTGGCGCTGGACCGCGACGACGATGCCGCCCTTGGCCGATCCGTCCAGCTTGGTCAGCGCGATGCCGGTGACGTCGACGACCTCGGAGAAGACCTTGGCCTGGACCAGGCCGTTCTGGCCGGTCGTGGCGTCGAGGATGAGCAGCACCTCGGTGACCGGCGTCTGCTTCTCGATGACCCGCTTGACCTTGCCGAGCTCGTCCATCAGGCCCGCCTTGTTCTGCAGGCGGCCGGCGGTGTCGACGATGACGGTGTCGACCGACTGGTCGATGCCCTCCTTGACCGCGTCGAACGCGACGCTGGCCGGGTCGGTGCCCTCCGGGCCGCGCACGACCTCGACGCCGACACGCTCGCCCCAGGTCGACAGCTGCTCGGCCGCGGCGGCACGGAAGGTGTCGGCCGCCCCCAGGACCGTACGACGCTCCTCGGCGACCAGGATGCGCGCGAGCTTGCCCACGGTCGTGGTCTTGCCGGTGCCGTTGACGCCGACCACCAGCACGACGCCGGGCGCGTCGCCCTCGCCGCTGACCCGCAGCCCGCGGTCCATGTCGGGGCCGACCAGCTTGATGAGCTCCTCGCGCAGCACCTCGCGCGGCTTCGCCGAGCTGCCCTCGACGCGCAGCCGGGTGCGGAGGCCGTCGACGAGCTCCTGGGTCGGGGCCACGCCGAGGTCGGCGCCGATGAGGAGGTCCTCGATGGACTCCCAGGTGTCCTCGTCGAGCTGGTCGCGGCTGAGCAGGCCGAGCAGGCCCTTGCCGAGGCCGCTGGAGCCGGCGAGCCGGGCGCGGAGCCGCTGCAGCCGGGAGCCGACCTTCTCGGGCTGCTCGAGCCGGGGCTCGGCGGGAGCCCCGGGAGTCTCGGGCTCGACCTCGGCGGGAGCCTCCGGCGCCTCGACGGTGTCGGAGGGCGCCGGCGGCGCGACGACGTCCGGTGTGCTCGGCGGCAGGTCGCGCGGCTTGCGGCGTACCGCCGTCGTGACGAGGCCGGCGACCGCGAGGACGGCGACGACCGCGATCGCGATGATGAGGACGAGCCAATCAGTTCCCATGGCGCCATCCTCCCAGCACCGGGCTCAGGCCGACGAGTCGTCCCGCCCGTCCCGCTCGCTCCACCACCGGTAGGTGAGCAGCTCGCTGGGCCGGGTGATGACCCAGGCGTCGCGCGCGGCCATGAACTGCGACTTCTTGCGACGCCGCTTGAAGTGGATGGTCTGCGGCGCGACGAGGTGGCGGTAGCCCGCGACCAGCGTCTCGAGGTTCCAGTGCCAGTCCTCGTAGGCGTAGCCGTCGGCGACGGCCCGGTCGGCGTACGGGTGGTCGGCATGGGCCGACCGCGGCGCCATGCAGAGCGCGTCCCAAGGGTTCGCGATCCGGGCGAAGGCCGGGTCGAACTCCGGGTCGTCCTGGTCGGCGAGGAAGTAGAGGTTGTGCTGGTGACCGAAGAACCAGTTGACCTCGGGGTGCGCGATGACCCGGCCCGGGTCGCGGCCGCAGACGTCGAACGCGTCGACGAGCCAGTTCTCGGTCCAGAGGTCGTCGCCGTCGAGGAACGCGAGGTAGTCGGAGTCGGTCACCGACACGGCGTGGTTGCGGACATGGCCCTGGTCGGCGAACGACACCCGCTCCACCCGTACGCCGGCCGGCACGTCCTCGAACGCCGCGACCGTCTCGTCGTCGGGGTTGTCCAGCACGGCCAGCACCTCGACGGTCAGGCCGGCGGCCCGCGCCTGCGCGACGGCCTCCTGCAGGCTGCGCATCGAGACCTTCGCCAGGTCGCCCTCGTTGTGCGCCGTGATCACGGCGGCGATGTCGGCGCGGCTCACTGCTCGTCCCTCACCCTCTGGACCTCGACCATCGCGTCGAGGTCCAGCGCGCGGCCCTCGAGCCGCCCGGCCACGGTCATCTCGGTCCGCAGCGCCCTGCCGTGCCGTGCGAGCACGCGCGTGCCGAGCACGTTGTCGACGGCGACGGCGTGCGCGGGCGCGAGGCCGCGCAGCACGTCCAGGGCGACCCGCAGCCGCTGGCGGCGGTCGAGCCGGGTCAGCCGCGGACGCAGGTCGGCGGTCACGATCCCCTCCGGCGGCCGGGACCGGGGCCCCGTGGTGACGGCGACCACCGTCGTCGCGCCGGCGGACCGCAGCTCCTCGACCACCCGCAGCGCGTCGTCGTGGGGTCCGTCGTCGGGGAAGTAGACGACCGCGTCCGCGCGATCGACGGGCAGCGACCGTCGTACGTCCTCGGCGGCGGTGGCGGTCACGACGTTCGGGTGGAGGTGCGGCAGCCACGCGACCCAGCGGCCCGGGCCCTCGTCCATGATCTCCGGCTCGATCGCGGCCGCCTTGGCGACCAGCGCGACCACGCGGGGGTCGTCGAGCGAGTCGAGCCGCTCGCGGCCCTTCGCCACCCCCTCCTCGAGCCAGGAGGTACGGCGCAGGTCGTAGCGCTCGGCGTGGTTCAGCATCCCGGTCATCAGCACGGGGTCGTGCCGCTCGCGGGCGCGCATCGCCTCGTTGTCGCCGTAGTTGGGCGCGAAGGGGCCGGCGTCGCGGCCCTTGCGGTAGCAGCCCTCGCGCAGGAAGTGCTCGAAGCCCCACTCGCCCGCCCGCGCGCCGGTGTCGGCGGCTGCGTACCACTGCTCGTCGAACAGCGGCGTCGGTACGACGCGGTGGTCCCAGCCGACCTCCAGCCAGTGCTCGAACGGGTCGCCGGTGACCTCCAGACCCGCCTCCTGCGCACGCGAGAGGTAGCAGTCGGGCTGGAAGAGTGCGCTGACCCGCGCGCCGGCCGCCTGTCCGACCGCGGCGAAGTGCTCGACGGTCCCGTCGACGTCCAGCGTCTCGGGCGCCTCGAAGCCGGCGACGCCGGCCTGGGCCAGGTAGAAGGCGGGGTGCGTGACCATGCGCACGCGGTCGGTCCGCTGCCGCTTGGCGCGGCGGAGCCCACCGGAGCCGAACCAGCCCATGAAGCCTCGAGAGTCCCTTCGGTCGGCAGAGTGCACGCCAGTGCGACGTTCCGACGACGATTCGCGGCCCGTGCGGGGCCCGATGCTAGCATCGGTGGACCCGTTCTCCTGTTCGATCTCTCTCCCCCGGGGGTTCCCTCTTGGACTACAGCGATGCGCTGAGCGACACGCTTGCGCTCCTGCAGGAGATCGAACGCGACTGGAGCCCCGCCACGCTGGCGAACGCCTTCGGTCCCGAGGCGATGGTGATGACCGACCTGATCGCTCGTCACGGTCTCGACATCGAGATATTCAGCCTCGACACCGGCCGCCTCCCCGAGGAGACGCACGCGCTGGCCCACAGCGTGCACCGGCGCTACGGCCCGGTCATCACGATGGTCAGCCCCGACGCCGCGGAGGTGTCGGAGTTCGTCCGCGAGAACGGCCAGAACGCCTTCTACGGCAGCGTCGAGATGCGCGAGGCGTGCTGCGGCGTGCGCAAGGTCAAGCCGCTGTCCCGCCAGCTCGAGGGCAAGCGGGCCTGGATCGCCGGCCTTCGCCGCGAGCAGTCCGCGACGCGCCGCGACCTGCCGGTCTCCGCCTGGGACGAGTCGCACGGCCTGCAGAAGTTCAACCCGATGCTCGACTGGACCAAGGAGCAGGTCTGGTCCTACATCAAGGACCACCGCGTCCCGGTCAACGCGCTCCACTCCAAGGGCTACACCAGCATCGGCTGCGCACCGTGCACCCGGGCCATCTCGGCGGGTGAGGACGAGCGCGCGGGCCGCTGGTGGTGGGAGGTCGACACCGTCAAGGAGTGCGGCATCCACATCAACCCGCTGACCGGCAAGTTCGAGCGCACCAGCTCCGGCGCCACGCCGGAGATCCACACCGGCGACTCGCCGGGCCACGTGGGCGACAATACCGACGCGTCCGCCACCACGGCGGCGCCGTCGTCGACGACCGAGTCGGCGACCCGGAACTCGGAGGCGTCACCGACGACGCCACCGGTTACGACGACCCCGGCGCAGCCCCATGTTGCGCCTGCCACCGAACCGAAGAACGAAGGGAAGGCAATGCGGGCACTGATCCTCGGAGGGGACGGCTTCTGCGGATGGCCGACCGCGTTGCACCTGTCTGCGCAGGGCTACGAGGTCGCGATCGTGGACAACCTCTCGCGTCGCAACATCGACAACGAGCTCGAGGTCTCCTCGCTCACCCCGATCCGCCCGATGGGCGAGCGGCTGCGTGCGTGGAAGGAGGTCTCCGGCAAGGACATCGCGTTCTACAACTTCGACGTCGCCGAGAACTACCACCGGCTGCTGACCCTCATCAACGACTTCAAGCCCGACGCCGTCGTGCACTTCGCCGAGCAGCGGGCGGCTCCGTACTCCATGAAGTCGAGCTTCCACAAGCGCTACACGGTGACCAACAACCTCAACGCCACCAACAACGTCCTCGCGGCCGTGGTGGAGTCGGGCCAGGACATCCACGTGGTGCACCTCGGCACGATGGGCGTCTACGGCTACGGCACCGCCGGCATGCAGATCCCCGAGGGCTACCTCAAGGTCAAGGTCGACACCGGCGACAACGGCGTGGTCGAGCAGGAGATCCTGTACCCCGCCAACCCGGGCTCGATCTACCACATGACCAAGACGCAGGACCAGCTCCTGCTCGCCTACTACGCCAAGAACGACCAGGTCCGGGCGACCGACCTGCACCAGGGCATCGTCTGGGGCACCCAGACGAAGGAGACGAAGCAGGACGAGCGTCTCATCAACCGGTTCGACTACGACGGCGACTACGGCACCGTCCTCAACCGCTTCCTGATGCAGGCCGCGATCAACTACCCGCTGACCGTGCACGGCACCGGTGGTCAGACCCGCGCGTTCATCCACGTGCAGGACACCGTGAAGTGCATCCAGATCGCCATCGAGAACCCGCCCGCCAAGGGCGACCGCGTCTCGGTCCTCAACCAGATGACCGAGACCTACCGGGTCCGCGACCTGGCGAAGATGATCTCCGACCGCACCGGCGTGGAGGTCAAGAACCTCCCCAACCCGCGCAACGAGGCCGACGAGAACGAGCTGCACGTCGCCAACGACCGCTTCCTGCACCTCGGTCTCGACCCCATCACCCTCTCCGAGGGCCTGATGGAGGAGGTCACCGAGATCACCAAGAAGTACGCCGCCCGCTGCGACCTCTCCAAGATCCCCGCCCTCTCGGCGTGGAACAAGGAGCACCGGCACGAGGCGCCGCCGGTCCCCGAGGGCACCAGGCTCTGACCTGCCTCACACGACACGAGGGGCCCCGATCCGCACGGATCGGGGCCCCTCGTCATTGCCGTGGTTGTCGTCGCCGGCCGGCGACCGCCTCGGCTCAGCCGCGGGCGAGCGGCGGCCGGTGGCCGCGCGCACGGCCCTCGGTCAGCAGGTAGGCCAGCGGGTCGCCGGCGGCGCCCGCCTCCGGGTAGCGGGCGACGTACGCCGCCTCGTCGACCAGCCCGCTGGCGCGCAGGCGCCGTACGGCGCGGGGCAGGGCGAGGCCCTTCAGCGGACCGCGCGCGGTGCGCGTGAGGCTGGCGAGGTAGGCGTCGAACGCCCGCCGCTGGCCGCGCCGCAGCTGGTTCATCTCGCGCAGGTGGCGGACCGCCAGCCGCGCCTCGATGTTGAAGCCGGCGCTGGTGCGTGCCAGCTTGCGCGAGTTGTTGGCCAGCGTCGGGCTGCTGCCGGAGCGGATCGGCTCCAGGCGCGCCCGCCAGTCGTCGAGGAAGCCGGCGTCGCCGTCGGCCACCTCGTCGCGCGCCCAGCGGACGAGCAGGTCGTGCACCGGCTGCGGCATCGGGACCTTGACCGTCGATCGGCTCGCGCGGTCGGCGGAGACGAACCCGTCGACCTCGTCGGCGACCTCGTCGGCGCCGCGCGGCCAGGACAGTCCCAGCGCCGCACCGATGCGGTCGACCTCACGACGCCAGTCGTGGACGAGGTTGTCCAGCGACACCACCACGCGCGGCGTGCCCTGGCTGTCGCGCTCGAAGTCGAGCGTGTGGGCGAGCCAGCCGAGCGCGGACGCGGGCCCGATCAGGCCGTCGCGCCGCGAGAGCGAGGAGGCGACCTCGGAGGGCTGGCGCAGGCTCAGGATGTTGCCGACGACGAAGCCCTCCGCCTCGAGGGCCTCGGTCCACAGCGGCAGCAGGCGCGAGACCCGCGGGTCCTTGAGCACCGCCAGCCGGCTGCCGCCGAACTCCTGTCGCACGACCTCGCGGGCGCGCTCGAGCCAGGTCGCCCGGTCGTCCATCGTCGCGGTGTCGATCGACTGCCAGCCGGCCCACCAGGACAGGTTGGCGGTGAGGATCTCCTGGTTGAGGTCGACGACCGCGCGGCTCTCCCAGTAGTCCTCGTCGCCGAGCCGCTCGCGCCCGCTGATGAGGGTGTCGGGCAGCTCGGCGCCCATCAGGGACAGGACGCGGGTCAGCGCGGACGTGCCGGAGCGGTGCATGCCTCCGACGACGAGCGCCCGGCGCTCGCCGGACCCCGCGCTCGCCTCGGTCACGCCTGCGCCTGCTCCTGGAACCACTGCCAGGTCTCGCGCAGGCCGTCCTCGAGACGCGTGCGGGGGTCGAAGCCGAGACCCGCGCGCGCCTTGTCGACCTGGCACCAGGTGTTCTTGACCTCGCCGGGGCGGAAGTCCTCGTACCGGACCTCGAGGTCGCGTCCGGTGACGGTGCGCATCACGTCGATCAGCTCGTTGAGCGTGGTCGGGCCGCCGCTGCCGAGCTGGAAGGCGCCGGCGGACTCGCTGTTCATGCCCGCCTCGATCGCCTGGACCAGGTCGCCGGCGTACAGGTAGTCACGCGCCTGGCTGCCGTCGCCGTACACGACGAGGGGCTTGTCGGCGAGGATCTGCTTGAAGAAGTGCGCGACGACCGAGCCCTTGTGGAAGGACCGGGGGCCGTAGATGTTGGAGAAGCGCAGCGCGCAGCCGCTCACGCCGTACGACGCGGAGAAGGCGCTGAGGTAGCCCTCGAGCATCAGCTTCGAGGCGCCGTACGGCGACGTCGGCTGGGGTGCCATGTCCTCGTGGACCGGCGGGGTGACGTCACCGAGGATCGCGCCGCCGGTCGAGGCCGCGACGACCCGCTTGACGCCGGCCGCACGCGCCGCCTGCAGCAGGTTGAAGGTGCCGACGACGTTGTTCTCGAAGTTGAAAGCCGGGTTCTCGATGCTGTCCATGACGCGGGTGTCCGCGGCGAGGTGCACGATGACGTCCTGGCCCTCGGTGGCCTTCGCGACGTCGTCGGTGCTGCGCAGGTCTCCGGCGACGAAGTCGATCCGGTCGAGCGGCAGGTTGTCGCGGTGGCCGAGCGACTCGTTGTCGATGACCGTGACGGCGTACTCACCGCGGCTGAGCAGGTGGTCGGTCAGGTGCATGCCGACGAATCCGGCGCCTCCGGTGATCAGGACGTTCTTCACGAGGTGATCCTCTGGTCGGGACTTGGGGTCGGGCCAAGGATAGGGGGTCGGACCTGCCCGGACGGCAGGACACTAGGGTCGTCGGCATGGCAGAGGACGCTCCGAAGGGCCCGCGCGGGCGACGAGACCCGGCACGGCACCTGATGCGGCTCATCGGCGACGCGATCGCCGGCGGCCCGAGCGCGCAGTTCACCTCGATCCGGATGCTCCGGCACAACCTGCACCGGGTGCCGGGCGGCGAGGACGGCGCGGGGCCGCGCCAGGTGCTCGACTTCGGCGCGGGCTCCGGCGACCGCCTGCCCGAGCTCCGCGACGTGATCCCCGACGACTTCGACTACACCGGGATCGACCTCGAGGTGCCGCCGGACCTCAAGCACGGCGGCGACAACGTCCGCTTCCTCGCCTACGACGGCAACCGGATGCCCTTCGAGGACGACACCTTCGACCTCTGCTTCTCCAAGCAGGTGCTCGAGCACGTCCGCCACCCCGACCAGGCGATCGGCGAGATCGGCCGGGTCCTGCGCCCGGGCGGTGTCTTCGCCGGCTCGGTGAGCTTCCTCGAGCCCTACCACGCGATGTCGATCTTCAACTGGACGCCGTACGGCCTGGTGACGGTGCTCCGCGACCACGGGTTCGGCGAGATCGAGCTCCGGCCCGGCATCGACGGCGCCACCATGGCCGCCCGCTACCTCCAGGGCCCGAAGGCCTTCGCCGGCGCGTTCATCAACGAGACCGAGCACAACCACGGCATCGACGTGGCGTACGCCGACGAGCGGGCGCGCATGCGCAACGCCCGCAAGCTCGCCTTCACCGGCCACATCTGCTTCTTCGCCGTCAAGGGCTGAGCGGCGGGTCGACCGGCCCGGGCCCGGTCAGGCGCGGCGGCCGAGGTCGCGCACGCGGTCGATCGCCATCTCGGGCAGCGCCCGCACGATCGACTTGCGGCTGCTGCTCTCGGTCACGAGCGAGAAGTCGCGCCGACGCTTGAAGATGATCGTGTCGCGGACCACGACGTGCTCCCAGCCGCGCGACATCGTCTCGATGGAGAACTGGAAGTCCTGGAACGACAGCCCGTTCGGGATGTCGCGTGAGACGTAAGGGCTCTCCAGGTGCGCCTCACGGGGCGCCATGCAGAGCGAGTCGTAGTAGTTGCGGAAGTAGAGGTAGTACGGCGAGAACAGCGGCGAGGTCTGGTCGATGTTGACCAGCACCGAGCTCTGGCCGTCGAAGAAGACGTTGAGCTCGGGGTGGGCGATGGCCCGCTCCCCCGCCCTCTCGGCCGCGTCGAGCCGGGCGATGCCCTCGGCCAGCCAGTTCTCGCTGAACATGTCGTCGGCGTCGAGGAACGCGATGAAGCGGCCCTCGGTCTCGGGCAGGATCCGGTTGCGGACCCGGCCGAGGTCGCCCTCGGCGTACACACGGCGGTCCCAGTGGGCGAAGCGGTCCTGGCCGAAGTAGCGGCTGGTCGCCTCGGTCGCGTTGTCGAGGGCGATGATCGCCTCGACGGTGTAACCGCGCTCGCGGGCCGCGGCGACGGCGGCGTCCGCGGCCAGCATGGTCGGGCCGCAGACGACGGTCTCGTCGTGGGCGGTGACGACGACGGTCAGGTCCCTCATGCGGGGTCCCCCTCGGTCGGCTCGGGCAGCAGCAGCGCGACCGCCGCCTCGGCGTACGCCTGCTCGCTGCGCTCCTCGAGCAGCCGCTCCCGCAGCTTCAGAGCGCGCTTGCGGGCGTCGTCGGGGTCGGCCAGGATCTCCCGGATCGCGGCTGCGTACGACGACGGGTCGTCGACGTCGTGCGGCCCGTGGATCGGCCAGGCCTCGCCCTCGGGCACGAGCTCGCCCACTCCCCCGACCACGCTGGCGACGACGGGGATGCCCGTCATCGCGACCTCGAGCAGCAGCTGCGGGACGCCGTCCCACGCGGAGGTGTAGAGCCAGGCGTCGGCCTGACCGAGGTCGAGGTCGGCGAAGCTGTCGTAGCGGCCCTCGAGCCGCACGTTCGGCGGTGTCGCGGGCATCGGGTCGCCCTGCAGGACCTTCTCGCCCCAGAGGTGGAAGTCGGCCTCGGGCAGCGCGCGGGCGATGTCCATGACTAGGTCGATGCGCTTCTGGCGGTCCCAGCGGCCGGCCCAGTAGATCCGCGGCCGGCGGCCCTCGGTCGCGGCCGGAGCGGGCGCGACGGGGATCTCGGGCTGGACCGGCGCGCGGAAGACGTGGATGCGGTCGCGGTCCTCGTCGCTGAGCAGGTGGCGCTCGGTCAGCTCGTCCTTGAGGAACTGGCTGTCGGTGATGACGGCCGGCACCACGTCGAACGTGCGGTAGAAGTGCTTCAGGCTCCAGCCGGCCCAGTGGACCTGGGTCATCAGCTCGTTGCAGAACATCACCGGGAAGACCCGCTCGGAGGCCGCGAGTGCCTTGCCGTAGGGCCCGAGCGCCTCGTACATCACCTTGGAGTTGATGTTCAGGATCGCGTCCGAGCGCAGCGAGCGCAGCAGCTCGACGAGCACGCGCGCCGACAGCGGCAGCGGCATCCCGCGCGTCGCGGCCGCGAAGTCGATCTCGCGCACGCCCTCGGGGAACCGTCCGGCGGGCGTGGTGCCGCTCTCGTCGGTGTAGACGACCACCACGTCGGCCGGGTCCACGCGACCGGCGAGTGCGTGGACGATGTGGCCCTCGACGCGGCGGCCCGAGCCCCAGCGCGGGCGGTTGATGACGAAGACCAGTCGCGCCGGCCGGAAGCCGGCCTGCTCCTGGCAGCGCTCGATCGCAGCCATCTGGCGGGCGATCTCGGGGGCGTTGACGGGCTGGATGCGCGGCTGGTTGGTCGCCTCCCATGCCTTGCCGATCAGCGGCTCGATGGCCGCCGCCTTGGCGATCTGCTCGCCGAGGGCGCCGTACCGGACGCGGTCGCTGAGGTCGTCCCGTACGCCGGTGAGGTGGTCGGCCATCTCCCCCGGAGTCATGCCGACGAGGGGCGCGACGCGGTCGAGCCCCGCCGCCGGGTCGGCGATCTCGCCGGCCGCGCGACCCTCGCGGAGCCAGGCGACGTACGGGCTGACCCCGTTGTCGTCGCGGCGGTGGGGATTGCGGTCGAGGTAGGCGCGCATCCCGAAGTTCACGTCCGGCGAGACGGCCGCGTCGGCGCCACGGGCCAGGAAGTGGGCGATCGGGTCGACCTGCGGACGGGTCTGGAGGTCGGGAGCCTGCAGCAGGTAGGTCAGGTGGTCGAAGCCGTCGCGAGCCAGGTCGTAGTCGGGGTCGATGCCCGCCGGCTGCTGGTTGGCGCGCGCACGGGCGACGACGCCGTCGATGCCGGGACCGATCACGGTCGGCCGGACCGGCTCGGGCGTGACCGGCGTGCCGCGACCCATCGCGCGGCGCACCCGGTTGCCGATGCGCCGCTGCCGGGCAGCCGCCTCTCGTCGCAGGCGACGCCTGATCCGGGCGCTGAGCGAGTTCGGGAGAGCTCCTGCCACCCGCGCATTGTTCCACGTCGGCGACAATGGCCCGCATGCGCCGACATCCCGCTGACGCACCCCGGCAGCCCGAGGTGGTCCTGCACATCGGCTCGGGCAAGACCGGTACGTCGGGCATCCAGGGGTTCCTCGCGCGGCGCCGGGAGGCGCTGCTGCGGGCGGGCGTGCTCTACCCCGAGGCGATGGGCGCCGCGCGTCACCTGCACCTCAGCCAGTCCGTCCGCCCCGACGAGCACCTCCTCCGCTCGCTGGTCTGGCGGCGCGGCAGCTACGCCGACCCGTCGTCGTACCGTCAGCAGCACCGGGAGGCGCTCGACCGCGAGGTCGCCGCGGCCCGCCCGGAGCGGATCCTCTTCTCCGACGAGGGTCTCTACTCCCTCGGCCCCGAGCCGCTCGCGCGCCTGCGCACCCTCCTCGACGCGTACGCCGGCGCGCGGACGGTGCTCGTCTACCTGCGCCCGCAGGACGAGCACCTCGTCAGCCGCTACCAGCAGTCGGTCAAGACCGGGCTGACCGAGCGGCTCGCCGACTTCGCCGAGGGCGACCACGCGCACCTCTACGACTACGAGCACCGGCTCGCGCAGTGGGCCGCGGCGATGGACCCGGCGCGGATCGTCGTACGCCGCTTCCAGCCGGCCGCCTTCGTCGGCGGCAGCCCGCTGACCGACTTCCTCGACGCCACCGGACTCGACCTCGACCCCGGGCCGGCCGCGCACCGGCGCCAGAACGACAGCCTGGACGCGGAGTCGGTCGAGCTGCTGCGGCTGCTGAACCTCGATGCCGTCGAGCACTCCGACGAGCGTCCGGGCTCGATCGACAACCGGGCTCTCGTCGACGTGCTCCTGCAGCGGCCGCGCGGCGCCGTGCTGACGCTGCCGGAGGCGACGATGGAGCGGTTCGCGGCCCGCTGGGCCGACGGCAACGCGGCCGTCGCCCGGCGCTATCTCGGCACCGACACGCTCTTCGCGCCGGCCGACCGGTCCTCGCGCACCACGACGACCGAGCAGCGCCTCTCCCCAGACCGGGCCGATGCGCTGCTCGACGGGCTCGCCGTCCCGTCCGAGCGGAGGGCTCGCGTCCGCGCCATCGCCGAGCGCGAGGCCGGCCCGCCCGGCGGCCGACGTTAGGCCATGTCTGGCCTAGGCTGTCCGACCGTGACGGACGTCGTACTGCACATCGGCACCGGCAAGACCGGCACCTCGTCGATCCAGAAGCTCCTGGGCAACAACCGTCCCGCGCTGCGCGGGCAGGACGTCCTGTACCCGAGGACCCCCGGCCGCTACCGCCACGTCCGGCTCGGCCTGATGATCACGCCGCCCGACGAGCTCGACAAGATGATCGCCTGGAGCCGGATCGACAGCGACGACCCGGTCGCGTTCCAGCGCCAGGTCCGCGACGAGCTGCTCGCCGAGCTGCGCGAGTCCGACCGCTCGCGCCTGCTGGTCTCCAACGAGAGCCTCTACGGCGCGGGTGAGCCCGCGCTGCGCAACCTGCGCACCTTCCTCGACGGCTTCGCCACCTCGGTCCGGGTCGTGGTCTACCTCCGCCGCCAGGACGACCACCTCCTCAGCCGCTACCAGCAGCGGATCAAGACCGGCACCGTCGACCGCATCGAGGAGTACGCCGAGGCGGACCTCGCCCGCACCTACGACTACGCCAGGCGGCTGTCGCTGTGGGAGCGCGTGGTCGGCGCCGACGAGACGGTGGTCCGGCCGTTCGAGTCGGGCCAGTTCCACCAGGGCTCGCTCTACCAGGACTTCCTCGACAGCGCCGGGATCGACATCGACGCGTCCACGCTGAAGCCGGTCGAGCGGACCAACGAGAGCCTCGACGCCGAGCTCGTGGAGCTGCTGCGGGTGCTCAACATGCACCGCGTCGAGAACCGCGGCGCCCGCATCGGCCAGATCGACAACCGGCCGCTGCTCAAGACGCTGTTCACCACCTCGCAGGGCCCGACCCTCGGGCTGCCCGACGACGTGCTCGACCGGCTCATGGCGCGCTGGGAGCAGACCAACGCGGCCGTCGCCCGCGACCACCTGGGCCGGGCCGACGGCGTGCTGTTCCACTCGGCCAAGCGGTCGGCGAGCACCACCACCGAGCAGCGGCTCGACCCGGCCCGGCTCGACCACTTCTTCGAGCTGCTGCACATCCCGGCCGACGAGCACGCCCAGATCCGCGCGATCGCGGTCCGCGAGGATCGCCGGGCCTGAGCCGCCTACTCCCGCACCAGCGGCGCGAGCACCTCGCGGATCCGCGGCGGGATCGGCGTCGTCGGGCGGCCGGGATCGGTGTTGTCGACGTACACGTGGACGAAGCGGCCCTCGGCGCTCGCCTGGTCGCCGTCGCCCTGGAACAGCCCGATGCGGTAGGTCACCGACGAGCTGCCGAGTCGCTCGACCACGAGGCCGAGGTCGATCGGCCGCGGGTAGCCCATCTCCGCGAAGTAGCGGCAGGACACCTCCGCCACGACGCCGATCTCGGGCAGGTGCCGGATGTCGACGCCGGTCGCCTCGGCGAGGTGCGCGTTGACCGCGGTGTCGATGAGCTCGAAGTAGCGGGCGTTGTTGAGGTGGCCGTAGACGTCGTCGTCGGCCCAGCGGGTCGTGGCCTGGCGCCAGACGACGTAGTCGTCGCGGACGGGGCGGGTGCGTTGCTCACTCATGACGAGCCCAACCTAGTCGGTCTGGTGGGCGGCGACGGCGCGTGAGAGCACCGGATTGATGTACGGCGCCAGGGTGCGCGCGAAGTAGCCGATGATGTGGTTCTCGTCGGCCCAGGCCACCACGCCGCCGATCACCGCGTGGCAGCGCCACTCGTCGCAGAAGAACCGGTCCAGGTTGATCGCGCTGACGCGCTTGCTGGTCGCCGCGGAGGCGGCACGCAGGAGCGGATCGGGCGTGAGCGCGGAGCTCGCCTTCACCCAGCACGGGTCGTCGCGGTTCTTCGCCCGTGCCACGCAGGTCGGGATGTCGCCGTGGTTCATGGCGGGCACGTCGCCGATCACGACGACCGACTTGCCGGCCGCGGTCAGCTCGCGCCAGGTGGACCGGAAGCCGCCGATGAGCGCCTTGCGGCTGTTGCCCGGCGCGACGTTCTGCACCAGGTAGCGGCGGCTGCTCGCGGAGGTGACGACCGTGGTGATGGTCGGGTCGGCGAGGATCCGCCGCATCACAGAGTGGACCCACTGGTGGCAGCTCGGCGCGTCCTCGGGGTAGCGCATCGTCGTCACCGCGGCGACGTTGAACGGGCAGGAGCCCTTCGCCATCAGCTCGACGTTCCAGTGGTGCTTCATCGCCAGCGCGTCGAGCGCGGGCGACCAGTGGCGGGCGTGCGAGTCGCCGACGAGCGCGATCCGGGCGGTGGCCCTCGAGGCGGGCGTGCCGAAGGTGCAGGCGCGCACCACGGCCGAGTGCTGTCCCTGCATGCACTCGTGGCCGTTGTGCAGCTGGTCCTTGTAGCTCTCGGTCGTGAGCAGGGCGGAGTCGGCGTACTTGAGGTGGTGGACACCGGCGCAGTGGTTGGCGACCGCGCGGGCGCCGAAGCAGGGCTGCTTGTGCGAGTCGGCGGCGGCGTTCACCGTCGTCGAGGCCTGCCGCACCTGGCTCTGGACGTCCTGGGTGAAGCTCATCGCCAGCGCCACGACGGCCGCCATCGCGATCGCGCCGGGCACGAGCGAGCGCAGCGAGCTGCCGCGGTTGAGCCAGCCCGCCCGTCGTACGCGGTCCTCGAGCAGGGCGGTGCTGATCCACGCGATGCCGAGCGAGCCGAGCAGGACGTCGCCCTTCTCGAGGTTCGTGAGCGCGTGCCCGGTGACGTAGGGCACCAGCACGATCAGCGGCCAGTGCCAGAGGTAGAGCGAGTAGGAGATCCGGCCGAGCTGCATGGTCACGCCGCGCGCGAGGCGCACGAACCGCGGGACCAGGTCCGGGAAGCCGTCGCCGCACCAGATCACCAGGGCCGTGCCGAGGACCGGCACCATCGCCAGGGCGCCGGGGATCGGCGTCGCCGAGGTCAGGAGGCACATCGAGCCGAGGATCGCCACCCAGCCGATCGCCGCGACGGGCGTCCGCAGCCGGCGGCGTACCGGGAAGTGGGCGAGCATGCCGCCGATCGCCAGCTCCCAGATGCGCGTCTGGGTGGCGAAGTACGCCGCGTGCGGGTCGGTGCGCGTCATGTGGATCGACACCAGGTACGACGCCGTGGCCACCGCCGTGAAGGCGGCGAACACCACCCAGCGGGGCCGGCGCAGCACCCGGCCGATCGTGAACGCGACCAGCGCCAGGATGGGCCAGCCGACGTAGAACTGCTCCTCCAGCGACAGCGACCAGTAGTGCGTGACCGGCGACGGCGACTCGGCGGAGCGGAAGTAGTCGGTGGCGTTGTGGGCGAGCGTCCAGTTCTGGAAGTACAGCGCCGAGGAGACGATCTCGCGCATCACCTCCTGCCACATCGGCTTCGGGATCAGCAGCACCGTGCCGACTGTGGACACGGCCAGCACGAGCATGCTCGCCGGCAGCAGGCGCCGGGCCCGCCTGGCCCAGAAGTGGGTGATGCGGATGCGGCGCGAGGAGTCGAGCTCGTGCAGCAGCTGGCCGCTGATGAGGTAGCCGGAGATGACGAAGAAGACGTCGACCCCGATGTAGCCGCCGTGGAAGACGCGCGGCCACAGGTGGTTGAGCACGACGCCGGCGACCGCCACGGCGCGCAGGACCTGCACCTCGACCCGGAGCGGAACCCGCCGCCGCCCCGCTCGACCTGCCGCCGCCTCCAGCGGCGCGATGTCCGCGCCGCTCACGCGCTCTGTTCGTCGCGCAGTCGCTGGCTGATGACCGCGGACACCCCGTCTCCCCGCATCGTGACGCCGTAGAGGGCGTCGCCGACCTCCATGGTGCGCTTCTGGTGGGTGATGACGAGCAGCTGGGAGTTCTCGCGCAGCTCCTCGTAGATCTCCAGGAGACGGCCGAGGTTGGTGTCGTCGAGCGCGGCCTCGACCTCGTCGAGGATGTAGAACGGGCTCGGACGCGCCTTGAACAGCGCCACCAGGAAGGCGACGGCGACCAGCGAGCGCTCACCGCCGGAGAGCAGCGAGAGCCGCTTGACCTTCTTGCCGGGCGGCCGCGCCTCGACCTCGATGCCGGTGGTCAGCATGTCGCCCGGGTCGGTCAGGACCAGGCGCCCCTCGCCGCCGGGGAAGAGCCGGGAGAAGACGTGGTCGAAGGCGACCCGGACGTCCTCCCACGCCTCGGTGAAGACCTGCTCGACCTTGGCGTCGACGTCCTTGACGATGTCGAGGAGGTCCTTGCGGGTCGAGCGGAGGTCCTCGAGCTGCTCGGACAGGAACTGGTGGCGCTCCTCCATCGCGGTGAACTCCTCCAGCGCCAGCGGGTTGACCTTGCCGAGGTCGCGCAGCGCCCGCTCGGCGGTGCGCAGGCGCTTCTCCTGCTCCTCGCGGACGTAGGGCACGGTCTCCGGCTCGGTCTCGGCGTCGGCGTCACCGCCGAGCACCGGCACCGGCTGGTCCGGGCCGTAGTCGGCCGCCAGGCCCTCGGGCTCGAGACCGAGCTCCTCCAGCGCCTTGGTCTCGAGCTGCTCGATGCGCATGCGCTGCTGGGCGCGGGCGAGCTCGTCGCGGTGGACCGAGCTGACCAGCTCCTGGTGCTCGCGGCCGAGGTCGCGGAGGGTGCCGCGGGCGGTGAGGAGGTCCTGCTCGCGCCCGCGCCGGGCCTCCTCGACGGCCTGCCGCTCGGCGGTGGCGAGCTCGATCGATGCGTCCAGCCGCCCCAGGACGTACGACGCCGCCGCGGCGACCGCCTCACCGGCGCGACCCTCGCGCAGCAGCCGCTCGCGGCGAGCGGCGGCCCGGGCACGGGCCTCGCGCTCGGCCGTGGCGGCCTTGCGCATCTGGTCGACGCGGCCGTGCAGCGCACGGGCCCGCTCCTCGGAGGTGCGCAGCGCGAGCCGCGTCTCCATCTCGCTCTGGCGGGCGGCCCGGGTGGCCTCGACGAGCCGCTCCTGCTCGGTGGTGTCGGGCTCCTCCTCGCCCCCCTGCTCGGCGGACTCCAGCCGCTGCTCGAGCTCGGCGAGGCCGACGAGCGCCTGCTCGCGGCTGGTCTCGGCCTTGCCCATCGCCTCGGTCATGCGCTCGGCCTCGGCGCGTGCGGCGCGGGCGAGCGAGCCGTGCTGGCCGAGCTCCTCGGCGACCGCGGCGAGGGTGGCGTCGGACTCGTGCAGGCGGGCCAGCGCGACGTCGACGCGCTGCTGCGCCTCGGCGCGCTCGGCCTCGATGCGGGCCAGGTCGAAGGCGAGCCGCTCGGCGGACGCGACCGCCTCGGTCAGCGCCGTGGCCGCCTCGTCGACCGCGGCCTGGATCTCGAGGAGGCTCTGCTTGCCCTCGGAGCCGCCGGAGGCGAAGTGAGCGCCGAACAGGTCGCCCTCGCGGGTCACCGCGACGACGTCGGGCAGCGAGGCGACCAGCGACCGGGCGGCCGCCAGGTCGTCGACCACGGCGGTCTTGTGCAGGAGCCGGGTCAGCGCCGGACGGACCGTCGCCGGGCAGTCGATGACGTCGGCGGCGTAGGTGCTGCCGGCGGGGAGGTCGGGCCAGTCGCCACGGTCGACCTCGCCGCCGCCGAGCAGCAGGCCGGCGCGACCGAGGTCGTCGTTCTTGAGGTGGGTCAGCGCGCCGACGGCAGCCTCGCTGTCGGTCACCGCCACCGCGTCGGCGGCCGCGCCGAGCGCCGTGGCGACGGCGGCCTCGTACCCCGCACGGACCGCGACGAGCGCGGCGACCGAGCCGAGCAGGCCCGACAGGGAGTCGCTGGCTGCGAGCAGCGCACCCGCGCCGTCCTTGCGGGAGAGGCCCAGCTCGAGGGCCTCCTTGCGCGCGGCCAGCGCGGACTTGTCGCGGTCGGCCTGCTGCGCCTCCTCGCGGAGCTTGGCGAGCCGGTCGTCGAGGTCGTCGAGCGCGGCGCTGGCCGCCTCGTGCTCGGCGTCGAGGCCCTCCTCGCCGGCGTCGAGGCCGGCGACCTTGGTCTCCAGGGCGGTGAAGTCGTGCTGGGCGCGCTCGGCGCGCTTGAGGGCGTCGGCGCGCGCCGTCTCGAGGCGGCCGATCTCCTCCTCCGCACCCGCGACCCGCGAGCGCAGCGTGTCGACCTGGCCGTGCAGCCGGGCGAGCCCCTCGCGCCGGTCGGCGGCGGCACGCAGCAGGCCCGCCACGCGGCGCTCCTCCTCGGCCGCCGCGACCTCGGCGTCCTTGCGTGCCTGGACGGCCCGCTCGAGCGCGGCCTGCTGCTCGGCGACCTGGGCGGCGATCTCCGCCTCCTGCTCGGCCAGCCGGCGCGCCTCCGCCTCGATCTCCTCGGGGTCGCGGCCCGACTCGACGTCCGCCTCGGCCACGCCCGCGGCGTTGCGCACGCGCTCGGTGGCGAGGCTGTGGGTGCCGCGCAGCCGCTCGCGCAGGGCGTTGAGCGAGGACACGCTCTCCTGCGCCGCCGACAGCGCCGGCAGGTCCTCGCGGAGCGCCGCCTCCAGCGCGGTCTCCTGCTCGCGCGCCGCCGCGATGGCGGCCTCGATCTCCTCGCGCCGCTGCGTCAGCACGCTCTCGTCGGCGAGCTCCTGCTCCAGCGACGTCCGCGCGGTCACGAGGTCGTCGGCGAGCAGCCGCGCCCGCGCGTCACGTACGTCGGCCTGCACCGTCGCCGCGCGACGGGCAACCTCCGCCTGCCGGCCCAGCGGCTTGAGCTGGCGCCGGATCTCGGAGAGCAGGTCGCTGAGCCGGTGCAGGTTGCCCTCGGTCGAGTCGAGCTTCCGCAGCGCCTTCTCCTTGCGCTTGCGGTGCTTGAGGACGCCGGCCGCCTCCTCGATGAAGCCGCGCCGGTCCTCAGGGGTCGCGTGCAGGATCGTGTCGAGCTGGCCCTGGCCGACGATGACGTGCATCTCGCGGCCGATGCCGGAGTCGCTGAGCAGCTCCTGCACGTCGAGCAGCCGGCACGACGTGCCGTTGATGGCGTACTCGGAGCCGCCGGTGCGGAACATCGTCCGGCTGATGGTGACCTCGGAGTACTCGATCGGCAGCGCGCCGTCGGAGTTGTCGATGGTCAGCAGCACCTCGGCCCGGCCCAGCGGCGGGCGGCCGGCCGTGCCGGCGAAGATGACGTCGTCCATCTTGCCGCCGCGCAGGCTCTTCGCGCTGGCCTCGCCCATCACCCATGCGAGTGCGTCGACGACGTTGGACTTGCCCGACCCGTTGGGCCCGACGATGCAGGTGATGCCGGGCTCGAGCTGGAGCGTGGTCGCGGACGCGAAGGACTTGAAACCCTTGAGGGTCAGGCTCTTCAGGTACAACGCGGTCCCCTTCGACGGGTCGATCTGGCGCGTGACGCAGGCTCCGACGATCTGCGGACGATCTGACGGTCCCGCGGGGGAAGCACGGTCGGACCAGACTAACAAGCACCTCCGGGCCGTCGCGGGACCCGCGACGGTGCGCCGGACAGGTGCCGCGCGGGCCCGACGGCCCCGGTCAGTCCCGCGGCTTGGCCGCGATCAGGCCGGCGCCGATCGGGACGAAGAGGAGCGGGTGCCCCGCCTCCTCCAGCCACTCGTCGACGGCCTGCTTGGCGCCGTCCCAGCTGTGGTAGTCGTCGAGGATCAGCACGCCGCCGGGCACGAGCCGGTCGTAGAGGTGCTCGAGCTCGTGCTTGGTGGAGGCGTACCAGTCGGTGTCGAGGCGGAGCAGCGCGATCCGCTCCGGGGCCTCCTGCGGCGTGGTCTCCTCGACCAGCCCGCGGTGGTAGTGGATCTTGTCGGCGGGGTACGACGTGCGGGCCATGCCGTCCTGCACGTCCTCGAGCGTCGCCGCCGCCCACATCTTCGAGTCGCGGTCGGACGTCGCCAGCAGCTCGGCCGCCGAGGTGACGTCGCCGCCCACGGTGCGGGCGTCCTCGTCGGTCGGCGGCGGCATGCCCTCGAAGGTGTCGAACAGGTGCAGCTCGCGGGACGTGTCGCCGGCGTCGAGCAGCGCGAGCGCGACCGCCTGCATGCTGCCGCCGCGCCAGACACCGCACTCCACGACATCGCCGGGTACGTCGTACCGCTCGATGTAGCGGACGGCCTCGATGAGCGCGTCGAGCTTGGTCGGCCCGGTCATCGTCCACTCCTGGACACGCGTGATGATGCGCCGCTTCGCGTCGTCGATGCGGTCGGGGAGGTAGTGGCCGCTGGCCCGCCGGGCGGCCTCCTTGGCGGCGCGCTCCCGCTTGCGCTGCGCGCGGCGCTCCTCGGCCTGCCTCGCCCTGGCCTCCGCCTGCTCGCGCTGACGCTGCCGCTCCTCCTGGCGCGTCTCGCGGCGAGCCTTCCGGGCGGCGCGGTCGGCGGCCTCGGCGAGCGCGCGGTCGCGCTCGGCCGGCGTCTCCCGCGTGAGCGAGTATCCCGTCGTACGCCGAAGCACGGCGTTTGTCTTGTCCTTCAGCGGCACACGGGCGAGTGTGGCACACGGTCCCGGGGCGCGACCGCACGCGTCACGGCCGCTGTGGTTGGATGCGCGACATGGTGATCCGCAGCCAGTACTTCGAGCCGCGCGACATCCAGCTCGACGACGACGACATCGTCGTCCTGTCCTGCATCCGCAACGAGGCGGCGCGACTCCCCTACTTCCTGGAGTACTACCGCAGCCGGGGCGTCAAGCGCTTCCTCTGCGTCGACAACGGATCGACCGATGAGACCGGCGAGATCCTCGCCGCCCAGCCGGACGTCGAGGTCTTCACGACCACCGGCAGCTACCGCGGCAGCGCCGCCGGACGCCTCTGGCTCCAGGAGCTCGGCGACACGTACGCCGTCGGCCACTGGACCCTCACCGTCGACGTCGACGAGCTGCTGGTCTACCCGGCCTCGGAGCGGGTGCCGCTCAAGGCGCTGTGTCGCTACCTCGACCGTCGCGGCGTCGAGGGGCTGTTCACGGTGATGCTGGACATGTACTCCGACCGCACGTTCGCCGACACCAACTACGTCCCGGGCTCCCCCTTCCTCGACACCTGCAGCTTCTTCGAGACCGACAGCTACTCGCTGCGGCCCGAGCCGAACCCGCCGTTCCTCAGCATCTTCGGCGGGCCGCGCGGCCGTCTCTACGCCCGCAGCACCCCCGACGACCCGGGCCCGATGATGAAGAAGGTGCCGCTGGTCAAGTGGATGCCCGGCTTCAGCTACATCCGCTCGACGCACACCCACCGCCACGTGCCGCTCGCCGACATCACCGGCGCGCTCCTGCACTTCAAGTTCTTCGGCAGCTTCGAGAAGACCATGCGGACCGAGTACCTCCGCGGCGACCGCCGGCAGAACCACGTCTACGCCCGGTACGTCGAGGAGATCGGCCCCGACACAAGCTTCATGCTCCCGACCTCGCACCAGTACGACGGCCCCCGCGACCTGGTCGCCCGTGGCGTGATGACCAGCCACCGCACCTGGCGCAGCTTCTGCGAGAACTTCGCGAGCCGGTGGAAGCGGCCCTTCGACGTCGACGCGCTGCTCCCCGACCCGCCGGCGAGCCCGCAGGGGCTCGAGACGCTCGCGAGCACCTGGCCCTTCGCCAACAACCGCGGCATGCACAAGCACTTCGGCATCGAGATGCCCGGCCGGCGCGACACCCGCGCCGCGCTGCTCGAGGAGATCCGTCGCTGGGTCGACGTCGTCGAGATCGGCGCCGACCGGGTGCTGCTGCGGATCGGCGAGCAGGCGCTGCACCGCTGGCAGCCGCACGGCCTGGCCGTCGTGCTGACCGTCGGCGGGCGGGTGGCCGGCTCGGTCCCGGTCGACGGCACCGACGACGACGTCCTCCGGATCGTCACCGACTCGCTCGAGCCCAACGTCTGCGCCTGGCCGGTCGACGTCGCGGGCCTGCTCGGCGACGCGTCGTACGCCGAGGTGGCGGTGCACCTGGTCGACGCGCAGGACCCCGACCGGCCGCTGCCGGCGGCCGGCGCCACCTGGACGCCCGGGCCCCGCGACGCCGAGCTGCTCGCCTGCACCTGGCACCGCTCCCCCGTGCCGGCCGGCGAGATGGACGGCACCTCGGGCCGGATCGAGCGGCTCGAGGACGGCTCGATCGTCGGCTGGGCCCGCGACGAGCAGGGCCGCGACCTCCGCGTCAACGTGTACGTCGACGGCCGCCTCGCCGTCCACACCGACCCGCCCCGCGCCTACGACCCGTCCGGCTTCTCGGTGCCGCTCCCGATCGGCTACTTCGCTGACCACGGCGCGACCGAGCTCGTCGTCGACGTACGCACCGCAGGGACGAACGTCGTGCTCGAGCGCAGCCCGCTGCGCTTCCCTGTGACCAGCCGCGACGCGGAGTGGCGCGACGACGGCTGGCGCCCGGTCCGCTGACCTGGGCGAGCCGGGCAATAGAGTGCGGCCCCATGGGAGCCGGTCCACGACGTAGCACGAGCAGGCTCGGCTTCCTTCGCGGCGTGGGCCCGACCACGACCGGCGTGCTCGCCGCCGGGGTGTTCACCTACGTCTTCCTCAGCGTGGCTGCGCGCGACCTCGGTCCGTCGGCGTTCGGGCCCGTCTCGACGCTGTGGGCCATGGCGTTCCTGGTCGGGCCGGGGCTGTTCCTCGCCGTGCAGCAGGAGCTGGGCCGGATCGCCAGCCGCCACCGCGAGGACCGCGCGGCCGGCGGGCTCCTGCTCCAGGCCGGCACGGTCACCGGCGGGATCGTGGTGGTCGCCCTCGCGATCACCTTCCTCGCCCGCCACTGGATCCTGAGCGACCTGCTGTCCGGTCAGACGGCGCTGCTGTGGTGCTTCTGCGGAGCGATCCTCACCTGGGCGGTCTCCTACCTCTTCCGCGGGCTCTACTCCGGCCTGGCGGACTTCACCGGCTTCAGCCTCGTCGTCGCGGGCGAGGCCGCGGCCCGCCTGCCCGTCGCCTTCGCGACCCGCCTCCTCGGCGCGAGCCCGAGCACGTCCTACGGCCTCGGTCTGGCGCTCGCGCCGCTGGTCGCGGTGGCCGTCGTGGTCCCGTTGCGGCGCCGCACCCGGATCCACGCCGGCGCCTGGGCGGCCTGGCCGGACATGCTCGGTGCGTTCGGCTGGCTGACCGCCGGCTCGCTCCTGGCGCAGGCCCTCGCCAACGCGGGGCCGATCACCGTCCAGGCGCTGGCCCGGCCGGACCAGAAGGTCGAGACCGGCCGGTTCCTCAGCGCGCTGGTCATCGCCCGGGTGAGCTTCTACCTCTTCCAGGCCGTGCAGGCGGCGCTGATCCCGAACCTCGCCGCCCTGCACGGGGCCGGCAACCACACCGCCCTGCGGGCCGCCGTACGCCGGATGCTCAGGGTCGGTGCGGCGTTCGTCGTCGTGTGCACCGCCGGCGCCGCGCTGCTCGGCCCGTTCGTGGTGCGCCTGCTGTTCGGGCACGGCTTCACCGTCACGGCCGGCCAGATGGCCGCGCTGACGGCGGCCAGCACCATCTACGTGCTGGCGGCGCTCCTGAACAGCGTGACCATCGCGTCGGCCAGCCACCGCCCCGGTGCCATCGCCTGGGCGCTCGGCTGCGCCGCCTTCGGGGCGGGGCTGTTCGCCTTCCACGACCTGCTGCACCGCGTGGAGGCCGCGTTCCTGCTCGGGTCTCTCACCGCGTGCGCGACCCTGCTGCTGATGATCTGGTGGCTCACCTCGTCGCGCCCGGACGCGCGGACCGACGCGCTCCCCGACAACGACAGCGGCGGCGTCCGGTCGTGACCGGACGCCGCCGCTGCGGATTGCTCGTCGCTCAGGCGTGACGCTTGGTGGAGTACGTCAGCGGGTGGCCGCTCCAGGGAGCCAGCGTGACCTTGAGCTTGGTCACGCACTTGTTGCCCGCGAGCGGCTTCTTCGTCAACTCGTCGTAGACGTAGCGGCACTTCTTGATGCCGGTCGAGACGGTCACGCTCCGCTTCGAGCCCGTCGCGTTGAGCAGCGACGCGCCCTGGGCGTAGCGCCGCGACCACACGCAGGAGATCTTCGAGCCCTTCGTGCACGAGGTCGACTGCGGAGCCGCGGTCAGCGGGGCGCCGAACCTGGTGTCGACCAGCTCGGGGTAGGACCCGCCCTGGTTGCACGGGCGACCCGGCGCGACGGTGGAGCAGTCACCGGACCCCGTGTTCACGCCCACCGCCAGGTTGAAGAGCTTGATGCGCGACCACACGTAGTAGACGGTCGCGCGGTTCTGCCCGTTGGCACCGCCCAGGTCGGAGGTCGTGATCAGCGCGACGGTCCGGTGGCCGTGGGAGGCGTCGCGCTCGGCGCGCTGGTTCCCGGTGAAGTCGCGTGCCCAGTCGGTCAGGCGCGTACGCCCCGGCATCTCGTCGAGGATCGTGCCGGCGCTGTTCCAGATGTCGCCCAGGAAGTCGCACTTGGTCCACTGCGACTTCTGACATGCCGCGTTCCGCGGGTCCGGCCGCATCGGGGCGATCGGGTCCAGCGGCGAGTCGCCGCTGTTCGCCATCACCTGCAGGCCCTTCGACTTCGCGAGCGCGAGCTCCTGGACGTAGGTGTCGCTGACGGTGGCGAGTGGCACGGTCGGACCGGCCGGACCCCGACCAAGGTTCCACTGCTTGTTCGACGGCGTGCACTTCGACGACGTCGCCCAGTACGGCGTGGTCGGATCCGGCACCTTCAGGTTGCTCTGCGTCGAGGCCTGGCCGCGGTCGAACATGACCCCGTCCCAGCCCTGGCTCTGGCCCTGGTAGAGGCCGACGCTCTTGTAGAGGGCGAACTGCTTCGCCATCGCCGCCTGCACGTCGGTGTTGTTGGCGTCGATGTACTCCCACGGGATCTCGTTTGGGGTGGGCCCGACGGTGCGCCCGACGGGGATCTGCGGCTGGGTGTGGGAAAGCAGACTCGTGCTGCCCGCCTTCGTGCAGTACGCCCAGTCGGGGTGCGCGGACAGGTCGATGCCGTCGTACGACTGGTTCGTGGGGGCCCAGAAGTAGTTGACGTACCGGTACGCCTTGGCGCCCATGAGGTGGATCGTCTTGATCGCCTCGGCCTCCCGGACGTTGGTGGGGCTCGCGGGATCGCTGCTGTCGTTGAACCGCGGCGCCACGATCACCGACGGGTGGCCCAGCAGCTTGTGCAGCTTGGCGACGTTGGCGGGCACCAGCGGGATCGGACCGCTGTAGTAGAACGCGACGTTCTTGGCCGCGCCACCGCCGTAGACGGGGTTGGGCAGCGCGACCGCCCGTGCGGCGGACCTGTGCGGTGCGACCGCCGGTGCGGCCGCCCTCGTCACCGTCCTGCCGATCGCGGCGGGGCCCGCCGCCTCCGCCGAGCCCGTCACCGCGCAGGCCGAGGTCGTGGCCAGCAGCGTCGCTGCGATGACTGCGAGTCGGGCCGTTCCGTGCGCACGCATAAGCGTGTTCTCCCTTCGTGCCCACCGACTGCCGACTCCCGATGGGTCGGCTGCCTCTTCCCGATGGGTCTCCCGGGTAAAGGATCGGTGAACGCGCGCTTACGCGGAGCGGAATCGATAAATTCGCAGATTTTTCGTCTGGCGCACGAGCTTCAGCTGCGGAATGTGGACGAATCGCCCTCGCTTCACCCGCCGCCAGATCTTCGATGTGCCGAGCGACCACGACCCCGGACGCCCCAGGATCACGTAGTCGACGTGGTGGCTGCGGAGGAAGGACAGGTGCTGCTGCGGGTCCTTGAAGAACACCTGCGAGTGGCGCAGCAGCCGGGTGGCGTGACGGAGCTGGTCGGGGAAGGTGTACGGCGCCCGACCGTCCAGCAGCGAGTCCGCGCCGGTGACCAGCGGCAGGAAGCCCTCGCCGTACGCGTTGGCCAGGACGACGTCGTCGCTGCTGAGGCGCAGGTGGCGCAGGGCGCGGATGTCCCTGTGCGAGGGGATCTGGTCATGTGCGGCGCCCATGGCGTCGACGCCGCTCACGAGGGCGATCGCGGTGGCCGCGACCAGCGCCACCACGACGGCCGGGCGGCGTAGCCGACCGAGTCCGTCGCACGCCCAGGCGATCATCGGGCCGAGGAGCAGCAGTGCCTCGAACAGCATGCGGTGCACGCCCGTGCGGCGGGGCACGTAGCCTGCCCAGCGGTAGGCGAAGAACGCGGCGACCAGGGCGAAGCCGACCAGCGCCACCCCGACCAGCGCGGCCTGGCGGCGTGGCCACACGTTGCGCACCGCGAGCACCAGCAGGAGCAGACCTGCTATCCCGGCGGCGAGCCAGAACTGCCAGACGTGGCCGGCGTACCCGTCGCCCACGACGCCCGAGAACATCGCCCAGTTGGTCGGCGGCATCGACGACGCCCCGCCGGTCGTGGCCCGCGTGAACTGCCACGTCATGTCGTGGAGTCCGCCCCGGTCGGCGAGCCCGCCGCCGAGAGCGGCGCTCGAGCCGCTGCCGAGGAGGAGCTGGCAGGCGACCGCGGCCACCACGACGGCCAGGCCCACGCCGATCGCGCGACGGAGGTAGGGCCACAGGACGCGACGACGGTACGGCGCCTCCCCCCGGCCGGGCACCAGCGCGACGACCGCGGCCACGCAGAGGAGGCCGGCGAACGCGAACGCGATGCCGTGGGTCTTCCAGAGCGCGGCACCCCCGACCGCGCTGACCAGCAGCATGCCGCGCGCGCCGGTGCGCAGGAAGACGATCACGCACGCGACGAGGAGCATCGCCAGCCCCAGGCCGAAGGTCTCGGGGCGGTAGGCGACCAGCTTGGAGAGCCCGAAGCCGGTGCCGACGGTCAGCGGGACGCTGACCAGCCCGGCGATCGCGCTGCCGCCGAGCGAGCGCACGAGCGCGGCCGCGCCCGCCCCCATGAGCACGACGCTCATCAGGCTGATGATGTGGATGGCCGTGCTGCCGTCGCCGCGACCCTGCGAGATCAGCTCCGCGCTCGCCGTGGAGAAGAGCCGGTAGTCCGACAGGAAGGGCAGCTGCTGGCCCCACTCGCGCGAGGTGGCGGGGACGTGGTGGTTGGCGACGATCTGCTGCGCCAGACCCCAGTAGTACCAGGGGGTCGACCCGCTCAGGGCGCCGCGCGCACGGAAGACCACCAGCCCGATCGGCAGCCACGACACGGTGGCCAGCGCGATCACCGCGACCTGCTCGCCGATCTCGCGCACGGAGCGCGCCAGCTCGCGCAGCGACGAGGGCAGCGCCAGGACCACGAGTCCGACGACGCCGAGGATCGCGGCGAAGGTCCAGCTCGACCGCGGGGTGATCCCGACGGTCCGCTCGAGGATGCCCGACCCGACGACCCAGATGCCGACGCCGAGCAGCACCGCCTGCGGCCCGAGCATCCCCGGGATCGACTCACGCCCCGAGCGCGCCCGCAAGAACACCGCGCCGGCCACACCGGGGATGACGACCTGGAGCAGGAGCGCGCACAGGCTGAGGATCACGCTCGAGCAGCCTCCGTGTGCGCCGTGGTCGCGTCGTAACGACGCGGCCGCAGGTGGGAGCGCGCCGACGAGCGGAGCACCGCGCCGAGGTAGCCCAGCGGGTAGCCGAGCCCCTTCGGCTTGCGGCTCTCGCCGATCTCGCGGCTCCGGATGTGCACCGGGACCTCACGCATGCGCAGGCCACGGCCCGCCGCCTCGATGATGATCTCCGAGGCCGAGAACCGGTCCTCGACGAGCCGCATCCGCGACAGACCGCCCGCGTCGATGGCCCGGTAGCCGTTGGTGCAGTCGGTGATCGAGGTGCCGGCCAGCAGGTTGATCAGGGTCGTGAAGCCCTTGATGCCGGCGTGCCGCGCACCGCCCGCGTCGTCGTACACGCCGAGGAAGCGGGAGCCCTGGACGTAGTCCGCCTCGCCGGCCGCGACCGGGCCGACCAGGGTCGGGAGCTCACCGGGGTCGTGCTGGCCGTCGGCGTCCATCGTCACCACGACCTCGGCGCCGATCCGCCCGGCGACCTCGAAGCCGGTGCGCAGGCCGTCGCCCTGGCCGAGGTTGCGCTCGTGCACGGCGACGATCGCGCCGTGGGCACGCGCGATGTCCGCGGTCGCGTCGCTGCTGCCGTCGTCGACCACGACGACGCGCACCGGGAGGCCGGCCACCTCGTCGGGGAGCTCGGTGAGCACACCCGCGATCGCGTCGGCCTCGTTGAGGGCCGCGATCGCGACGACCAGGCCGCCACGGAGCGACGTCGATGCCACCGCACCGTCCGCGGCCCGCGAGCGGACCGCCGCCGCCTCTCGGCGGTCGGCGGCTCGTGCCCTCGCCCGCCGAGCCTGGTCACCGGCGACGGCGACCAGGACTGCGGCGCTGACTGCGTGCTTGGGCTTCACTTCCACGTGGTGCGGGGAGCGATGCCGTCGAGGATGACGCGGTCCTTGTACTTGAGCAGCGTCGACAGGTTGTCCGTGACGAGGTCGTCGGACAGCAGCGTCGGCTTCAGGCCGAGATCCACCAGCTTGGTGTGGGTCGGGTTGTAGTAGTGCTCGGCCGCCTCGGTGCGCGGGTTCTCGAACTGCCCGATCTCGACGTCGAGGCCGAGGGTCTTCGCGGCGCGCTGCACCTCCTCGGCCAGCTGCATGATCGAGAACGACTCGGTGAACTGGTTGTAGACGCGCATCTCGCCCCGGTCGGCCGGGTTGAGGATCGCCAGCTCGATGCAGGCGAGCGTGTCGTTGATGTTCAGGAAGCCGCGGGTCTGGCCGCCCTGGCCGTAGACGGTGAGCGGGTGGCCGATGACCGCCTGCACGCAGAAGCGGTTGAGCGCGGTGCCGAACTGCTCGTCGTAGTCGTAGCGGCTCAGGAGGCGGTCGTCGAGACGCGTCTCCGGGGTGTGCACGCCGTAGACGACGCCCTGGTTGAGGTCGGTGGCGCGCAGGCCGTAGACGCGGGTCGCGAAGTGGATGTTGGTGGAGTCGGCGACCTTGGAGGCGTGGTACCAGCTGTGCGGCAGCTTCGGGAACGGCAGGGTGTCCTTGCGGCCCTTGTGCTCGATCTCGATGTAGCCCTCTTCGATGTCGATGTTGGGGCAGCCGTACTCCCCCATCGTGCCGAGCTTCACCAGGTGGCAGTCGATGTCGTTCTCGATGATCGAGAACACGACGTTGAGGTTGTTGACGATGTTGTTCGTCTGGGTGAACGTCGCGTGGATCCGGTCCTGCATGGAGTACGGCGCCGACGGGATCTGTCCGTAGTGGACGATCGACTCGGGGCGGAACTCCTTGATCAGGTTGTTCAGCGGCTCGTAGGCGCACAGGTCGAAGAGGTGGACGCCGATCTCCTTGCCGGAGACCTCCTTCCACGCCTGCGCACGCTGAGCAAGGTTGAGGACGGGCGTGAGCGAGTCGCTCCCGGCCTCGGTCACCATCTGCCGACGCAGGTAGTTGTCGACCACGACCACCTCGTGCCCACGGGCCGAGAGGTGCATGGCGGTCGGCCAGCCGAGGTAGCCATCCCCACCGAGAATCAGAATCCGCATTGTCTTCCCTTCGTTCCGGACATGCTAAGACCGAGGCCCCGCCGAACCTTGTCACACTGAGCCGTGAGTCGCCGTGGCGGTACCCGGGGCCGACCCGCTCGCCTGCTCGTAGACGAACGGTCGTCTCCCCGTCGGCCGTAGTTCCCCCGAACGGACCGATCGATCTCGCGGAGTTTATGGTGCAGGTGCTCGGGCCGGATGCAAAATCGTCCGATTCGCGGAACATCGGCACCCGAATTGCTCCGGAGCGAGGGCGCCCGCCCTCACGAGGGCTCGGGCGCGGCCTCCTGCTCGTAGGTCAGGTGCCGCAGCTGCGGCCAGATCGCGACCAGCACCAGGCCGGCGCACCCGAACCCGAACCAGTACGGCGCGGCCAGGCCGAAGCGGTGCGACAGCGGCCCGCCGACGGCGGCACCGACCACCAGCCCGCCGGTGAGCAGCAGGATGTAGACCGCGCTGACGCGGCCCATCAGCACGGTCGGCACGATCCGCCCGCGGATCGCCGCGAAGATCGCGCCCCAACACGCCTCGTGCACGCCGAACAGCGCCAGCGCCGGCAGGGCGACCCACCAGTGCCGGGTCCACGCGAGCACGCCCCAGGTCGACGCCTCCCAGACCAGGCCCGCCCGCATGATCGAGGCCATGCTGAAGGTCCGCTCCAGCCAGCCGTACGCCGCCGCGCCCACGACTCCCCCGACCGCGATGCTGGCCAGCAGCAGGCCGTAGCCGGCGTCGGACAGCCCGAGGCGGCGGTGGGCGTACAGCACCATCGTCGACCAGACCGCGCCGTACGCCAGGTTGAAGGCGACGATCTGGAGGTTGAGGGTGCGCATGGCCGGCTGGGCCCAGGACCAGCGCCAGCCCTCGCGGATCTCGACCGTGGCGCGGCGGCGCTGGTCGCGCGCGGTGCCGTGCTGCGGCAGCACCATCTGCGCCAGCAGGACGGCCGCGAGGGCCGAGCAGATCAGCTGCGTGGCGAACGGCCACGCCTCCCCCAGCCCGAACAGCAGCGCGCCGAGCGGCGGCCCGATCAGCCGGTTGAGACCCATCGCCCCGAACTGGAAGCGCGAGCTCGCGACGCCGAGGTCCTCGCTGCGCACGATCATCGGCAGCACCGCCCCGCCCGCCGCCTGCGTGAACGTGTCGGACGTGCCCTGCACGAACATCGTGACGAGCACGGCGGCGATCGAGATGCGGTGGGTCACCAGCATCGTCACCAGCGCGACCAGGATGACCGCCCGCAGGGCATTGCCGAGCACCATCATCAGGCGCCGGTCGTGGCGGTCGGCCAGCACGCCGGCGTACAGGCCGAAGAGCATGCCGGGCAGCCAGTCGAGCAGCGCGGCGAGCGAGATCAGCCGCGCGTCACCCGTCCTGCTGGCGACCAGCAGCGGTCCGGCGGCGAGGGCCATGCCCGAGCCGACCGAGTTGAGCCAGCTGGAGCCGAGCAGCCAGCGGAAGTCGAGGCCGAGGCGTCGCGGCGCGACTGCCTCGAGAACGCCCCTCACAAGAGGCGGACGTTACGCCAGCTGGAGGTCCTCGGCGGTGTCCGCCGCGAGGATGTCGCTGGCCCGTGCAGCCATGAGGCGATCGTTCTCCTCCGAGAGGCGGAGGACGAGGGACTCCAACTCGGCGACCCGGTTGCGCAGTCGAGCGTTGTCGACGGCAAGCCGCGGGTCGCGGAGGTCGCTGTTCAGGTGGCCGATCAGCGCCTTGGCCATGAAGTGAAACCTTCCGCTTCGCGAGACTGTGTGATCCGACACGGACCGTCTACAAGAGTCCCACTCGGTCCGGCCGGGGTCAAATGCTGCGCGGCCTGCGCGGAGCCGGCTGGCAGCGCGGGCAGAAGTACGACGAGCGGTTCATGAACGCGACCCTGCGCAGGGGCGTTCCGCAGCGTCGGCACGGCTCGCCCTCGCGGCCGTAGGCGTTGAGGGACCGCTCGAAGTAGCCGGACTGGCCGTTGACGTTGACGTAGAGCGCGTCGAAGGAGGTCCCGCCCTGGGCGAGCGCCTGGTCCATGACGTCGCGGACGTGGCCCAGCAGCTCGGCGACCTTGGGTCGGGTGAGGCGATCGCCCGGGCGGTCGCCGTGCAGCCCGGCCCGCCACAGGGCCTCGTCGGCGTAGATGTTGCCGACGCCGGAGATCCGGGTCTGGTCCAGCAGCAGCCGCTTGATGCTCGAGCCGCTCGCGCGCACGCGCGCGATGAACAGGGTGTCGTCGAAGTCGGGGTCGAGCGGGTCCCGCGCGATGTGGGCGATCTCGTGGGGCAGCTCCGCTCCCCCGGCCGAGACGCTCAGGCCGCCGAACATGCGCTGGTCGACGAAGCGGAGCTCCTGGGTCTCGACAGGCTCGACCACCCTGGAGGGCTCGACCACCCTGGACGGCCCGACCACCCGAGACGGCTGGACCTCCGGGGAGAGGGTGAAGCGGACGCGGAGGTGCCGCTCGTCGGGTACGCCGGCGGGCTGGACCAGCATCTGGCCGCTCATGCCGAGGTGGGCCAGGATCGCGTCGCCGCTGTCCAGCGGCAGCCAGAGGTACTTGCCGCGGCGGCGGGCCGCCTCGACCCGGCGACCGGTCAGGTCGGCGGCGAACCCGGGCGCGCCGGACGGGTGGCGCCGTACGGGCCGCTCGTGGAGGACCTCGACGCGCTCGATGGTGGCGCCGACGACGTGGCGCTCGAGACCGGCGCGGACGACCTCGACCTCGGGGAGCTCGGGCACTGCGGTCGGGCGGGGTCAGCCGGCCGTCGGGAGGCCGGCGGAGATCTCGCCGTACGCCGTCTGCGCGGCGCCCTGCTCGGCCTCCTTCTTCGACCGGCCGGTGCCGTTGCCGTAGAGGTGGCCGGCGACCCGGACCTGGGCCGTGAAGGTCTTCTGGTGGTCGGGGCCGTCGTCCTCGATGACGTACTCCGGGACGCCGAGGCTGTGCTCGGCGGCGAGCTCCTGAAGCGAGGTCTTCCAGTCGAGGCCCGCGCCGAGGCCGGAGGCCGTCTCGATCAGCGGGTCGAAGAGGCGGTGGACGACCTCGGCCGACACCTCGATGCCGCCGCTGAGGTGGATCGCGCCGATGACCGCCTCGACGGTGTCGGAGAGGATCGATGCCTTCTCGCGACCGCCGGTGGTCTCCTCGCCGCGACCGAGCTTGATGTGCTGGCCCAGACCCAGGGTCTTGGCGACCTCGGCCAGCGCGCGGGCGTTGACGACCGCCGCGCGCAGCTTGGCCAGCCGGCCCTCGGGGAGGTCCGGGTGGATCCGATAGAGCGTCTCGGTGACGACCACGCCGAGCACCGAGTCACCCAGGAACTCCAGGCGCTCGTTGGTCGGCAGGCCGCCGTGCTCGTAGGCGAACGAGCGGTGCGTCAGGGCGCGGTCGAGCAGCTCGGGGTCCAGGACCGGATCCCCGAGCTCGCGACGAAGGTCCTCGTAGTCGATGACCGCGTCCCCGAGGCGCGGGTCAGAGGACCTGGCGACGGTCGGCGCGCGCGCCGTACTGACCGCACGTGCCGCAGGCACGGTGCGGGAGGTGCTTGGCGCCGCAGGCCGGGTTCGCGCAGGTCACCAGCGTGGGGGCGACGGCCTTCCACTGCGACCGACGGTGACGCGTGTTGCTGCGCGACATCTTCCGCTTCGGAACAGCCATGGTCTTCTCCCTTGGATCTTTGAGGTCTTCAGTCGTCGGACTCGTCGGTCAGGCCCTGCAACGCCGACCAACGCGGGTCGATCGGCGCGTCGTGTGCGTGGTCCGGGTCGTCGGCGAGCCGGGCTCCGCACTCGGAGCACAGCCCGGGACAGTCCGGCTGGCACAGCGGCTGGAACGGCAGTGCGAGCACCACCGCATCCCGCAGCAGGGGCTCCAGGTCGACCAGGTCGTCCCGGAGCATGCTGACCTCGTCGTCCTCCTCCGCCTCGGCGGAGTCACGGATGTCGTCGTAGACGAACAGCTCCTGGAGCGTGGCCTCGATCTGGTCGTGGATCGGCTCCAGGCACCGCGCGCACTCACCCTCCAGCTCGGCTTGCGCCGTACCGGTGATCAGCACGCCCTCCATCACCGCCTCCAGGCGCAGGTCCAGGTGGACCGGCGCGCCCTCGGGAACGGCCAGGACTTCGATGCCCAGATCTGCCGGGGCCGGCACTGTCCGTGTCACCTGAGTCTGGGACCCCGGGCGGCGTCCGAGCTCGCGAGTATCGAGCACGAGCGGCGCTCTCGGGTCCAGGTCGCTCAAGGCTTCACTTCCAGGTCCGGGCACAGCAGATCGGCTCAATGCTAATGGGGCGCCGGTCGGGCGGCCAAATCTGGGTCCTGGCCCGGCTCACGCGCCGGTACGCCGCTCGCCGATGCGCCTGGTGAGCCGGTCGTGCACCGAGGCCGGGACGAGCCCCGAGACGTCGCCCCCGAGCGAGGCCACCTCCTTGACCAGGCTGGACGAGACGTAGCCGAGGCTGGCCGTGGTCGGCACGAAGACGGTCTCGACGCCGGTCAGGTGCGCGTTCATCTGGGCCATCGGCAGCTCGTACTCGTAGTCGTTGCCGCCGCGCAGGCCCTTGACGATCGCCTGCGCCTCGACCTCGCGGCAGAAGTCGACGATCAGGCCGTCGAAGCCCATCACCGTGACGTTGGGCAGGTCCGCACAGGCCTCGCTGAGCATCTCCAGCCGCTCGTCGGGGTCGAAGAGACGGCTCTTGGAGATGTTCGTGCCGGTGGCGACGATCAGCTCGTCGAAGAGGGCGGCCGCCCGCCCGAAGATGTCGAGGTGGCCGTTGGTGACCGGGTCGAAGGAGCCGGGGCAGACCGCACGAGTCATGGGTCAGAGGCTAGTGGTGGGTCGCGGCGCTCGCGAACCAGAGCGTCGTCTCGCCGTACTTCTTCTGGCGGCGCTTGCCGGGCAGCGGCTCGAGGCGGCGCGGCCACATCGGCTCCGGGCTGCGCGAGGCCCGCTCGACGATCACGAGGGCATCGCCGGCGAGCCAACCCTGGGCTGAGAGCAGGGCGAGGTCGTCGGCGACGGTGACTTCGTCGAGCGGATACGGCGGATCGGTGAAGACCAGGTCGTACGGCGCCGTCGCGCCACCCGCGAGCGCCGACGCCACCGGCAGGTTGGTGACCACGGCGACGTCGCAACCGATCTCGCGGGCGTTGGACCGGATGAGCTCTGCGGTCCGCCGGTCCGACTCGACCAGCGTCACGGCGGCGGCCCCGCGCGACCACGCCTCCAGGCCGATGGCGCCGCTTCCGGCGTACAGGTCGAGGACGCGGAGACCCTCGAGGCTGCCGACGCGGGCCTCGATCGCGGAGAACAGCGCCTCGCGGACGCGGTCGCTCGTGGGGCGGGTCGCGTCGCCCTTGGGGGTCTGCAGCCGCCGCCCGCCGGCCCGGCCGCCGATGATCCGGGTCATCGCCGCCCCGCCTCGGGCGCGCCGGGGCTGGGGTCGTGTGCCTGAGACATCGGGATCCCGATGCGTGAGGCACACGACCCGAGGCCGTGGGAGGCGCCGAGCGGGGTCGTGTGCCTGAGACATCGGGATCCCGATGCGTGAGGCACACGACCCGAGGCCGCGCCGGCACATCCCGTACGCCGAGCCGCCGTCACGACTTGTCCACGAAGTCGGACTGCTGGGACCGCTCGAGCTCGTCCACCGCGGCGGCGAGCGCAGGTGCGTCGGAGAGCGCCGGGTCGTCGTCGAGGAGGCCCTCGGCCGCGCGACGGGCGGCCACGATGGTGTCCTCGTCGCGGAGCACCCGGAGGTTCTCCAGGCTCGAGCGGCGGCCCGACTGCGAGGCGCCGAGCACGTCGCCCTCACGCCGCTGCTCGAGGTCGATCCGGCTCAGCAGGAAGCCGTCGGTCGTCGACGCCACCGCGTCGAGGCGGGACCGGGCCTCGCTGCCGGCCTCGGCCTGGGTCACCAGCAGGCACAGCCCGGGCAGGCGGCCGCGGCCGACCCGGCCGCGCAGCTGGTGGAGCTGGGAGACGCCGAAGCGATCGGCGTCCAGGATCACCATGGTCGTCGCGTTGTGCACGTCGACGCCGACCTCGATGACGGTCGTCGAGACGAGCACGTCGACGTCACCGGCCACGAACGCGCGCATCGTGGCGTCCTTCTCGTCCGACGCCATCCGGCCGTGCAGCCTGGCGAGGCGGAGGCCCGCCAGCGGCCCCGACTCCAGCCGCGGCAGGAGGTCCTCGACGGTCGCGGGCTCCCCCGGCCGCACCGGCTCGGTGCCGTCCTCGTCGACGTCGACCGCCTCCACCAGGCCCTCGTCGGCCTGCTCGGCGGAGATGCGCGGGCACACGACGTACACCTGGTGGCCCTTGTCGACCTCCTCGCGGATGCGTGCCCAGACCCGGTCGAACCAGGCCGGGTGGTCGGCGAGGGGTACGACGTTGGACTGGATCGCCGCGCGCCCGGCCGGCAGGTCGCGCAGGGTGGACACCTCGAGGTCGCCGAAGACGGTCATCGCGACGGTGCGCGGGATCGGAGTCGCGGTCATGACCAGGACGTGCGGCGGGTTGGCGGCCTTCTCGGTCAGGGCAGCACGCTGCTCGACGCCGAAGCGGTGCTGCTCGTCGACGACGACGAGGCCGAGGTCGGCGAACATCACCTGGTCGGTCAGCAGGGCGTGGGTGCCGATCACGATGCCGGCCTCGCCGCTGGCGATCCTGCTCAGGACGGGCGTGCGCTGGCTCTTGGTCATCGAGCCGGTCAGCAGCTCGACCTGGGTGCCGGCCCCGGCGCTCATGAGGGTGCCGCCGTCGGCCAGCTCGCCTAGCATCGCCACGATCGAGCGGTGGTGCTGCTGGGCGAGCACCTCGGTCGGCGCGAGCAGGGCGGCCTGGCCGCCGGAGTCGACGACGCGCAGCATCGCCCGCAGCGCGACCAGGGTCTTTCCGGAGCCGACCTCGCCCTGGAGGAGGCGGTTCATGGGGTGCGGCTGGGCGAGGTCGTGGGCCACCTGCTTGCCGACCGTCACCTGACCCTCGGTGAGGTCGAACGGCAGCTTCTCGTCGAACGCCGACAGCAGGGCGCCGTCACCGCCCTCGCGGGGCGTCGCCCCCAGTCCGCGGAGCGCCCGGCGCCGCCGGCCGAGCAGCAGCTGGGTGACCAGGGCCTCCTCGAAGCGGAAGCGGTGCAGCGCCCGGCCGACCTGCGCGCGCTCGTCCGGGGTGTGGACCCAGTCGTAGGCCTGGTGGATGCCGAGGACGGCGTACTCGTCACGGACGCGGTCGGGCAGAACCTCGGGGATCTCCTCGACGACCGCGAGCGCGAACCGTACGGCGCGGGCGAGGTCCCAGGTCTCCACGCCCTTGGTGAGCGGGTAGATCGGGAACAGCCCGCCGATCTCGTCCGGCTGGAACGTCTCTCCGTCGGGCTCCTCGCTGCCGGCCAGGCCGAAGATCGACATCTGCGGGTTGACCAGCTGCCACTGGTCGCGGAAGCGGTCGGCCTTGCCGAGGAAGACGCCGCGGTTGCCCTGCGCGACCCGGCGGGCGTGCCAGTTGGCGGTGTTCTGGTTCTTGGCGAAGAACGTCATCTTCAGCCGGACGCCGTCGGTGCGGAGCACCGCCTCGACGCGGTACGCCGGACGCCCGCTGCGCCGGTCGCGGTAGGTCTTGATGTCGCACTGGGCGATCTCGCCGACGACGCACAGCATCTGCCCGACGCGCAGGTCGGCGACCTTCGTCAGCGACCCGGTCTCGAGGTAGCGCCGCGGGAAGTGGTTGAGCAGGTCGCCGACCGTGCGCAGGCCGAGACCCTTCTCGATCTTGGCGCGCTTGGCGGGCGTCGTGGCGCCGAGGACGGCGGTGAGCGGGGACCCGAGATCGATCACGCCGGCATCACTCCACCGACAGCAGGAGCGGGTAGCGCTCCTGGCCCCCGTCGTACACGACGGCGTCGAGGCCGGGGTGCTGCTCCTCCACCCAGCCGGCCAGCGCCTGCGCCAGCTCGGCGTCGCCCGGGTCCTCGCCGCTGACGATGGTGACGAGCTCGCCGCCGGCGGCGAGGAGGCGGTTGAGGACGTCCTCGGCGACCGGTCGGAGGTCCTGGCCGACCACCGCGAAGTCGCCGGCGACGACGCCGAGGATGTCGCCGGGCTCGCACGGTCCGGCGGTCGTGATGGCCTGCCGGACGGCCACGGTGACGGCGCCGTGGCGCACGTGCCGCGCGGTCGCGGTCATCTCGGTGACGTCCTGGTCGAACGTGCGCGCCGGCTCGTGCACCGCCATCGCCGCGAGGCCCTGCACCTGGGCGTGCGTCGGGATGACGGCGACCCGGACGTCGCGGTGGTCGGCCTCGGCCGTCGCCGCGGCCGCCTGGGCCGCGCGGACGGTGTTCTCGTCGTTGGGCAGCAGGACGACCTCGTGCGCGCCGCACGCGGTGACGGCCTCGAGCAGCTCGCCGGTCGAGGCGCGGTGGCCGGGACCGCCGCGTACGACGACCGCGCCGGCCTCGTCGAACAGCGCCGCGAGCCCGTCGCCCGCCGCCACAGCGACGACCTTGCGCACCGGAGCCGGTGTCGGCTCCACCGCGACCGTCTCGGCCAGCTGCTCGGCGAAGTGCGTCACGCGGATGCGGTGCGGCCTCCCCACGGCGATCCCCGCCTCGATGGCGGCGCCGACGTCGTCGGTGTGCACGTGGACGTTCCAGATCTCGTCGCCGCCGACCACGACGACCGAGTCGCCGATGTCGGCGAGGCCCGCGCGCAGCCCCGCGATGGCGTCGTCGGCCGCGTCGAGCAGGAACATCACCTCGTACGACGGCCCGTCGGCGCTCAGGTCGCCCGCCACCGCGTCCAGGTGGGCGCTGCCCGCGGTCGCGCTCCCCGAGCCGGCCGGTGAGGACACCTTGCGCAGCGGCTTGGTGACCTCGATCGGCCGGCGACCGGTCAGCGCCGTCTCGGCCGCGTCGAGGATGACGCAGACCCCGCGCCCACCGGCGTCGATGACACCGGCACGGGCCAGGACGTCGAGCTGCTCCGGCGTACGCGCCAGGGCGTCGCGGGCGGCGGCGGCCGCGGCGGTGATGACGTCGCGGGTGCGAAGGGCGGGGTCCTGCGCAGCGCGCGCCGCTCCCTCGGACGCCGCCCGGAGCACCGTGAGCATGGTGCCCTCGACCGGCTCCCCGACCGCCGCGTAGCTGGCCTGCACGGCGGTCGCGAACGCCTCGACCATGACGGTCGCGTTGCGCTCGGTCGGGTCGGAGGTGGCGAGGCGGCGCACGAACGCGCCGATCATCTCGCTGAGGATGACGCCGGAGTTGCCGCGGGCGCCGAGGAGCGCGCCCCGGGCGAACGCGGCGACGACGGTCGGCAGCGGCGCCTCGGTCAGGTCGCGGATCGCGTCGCGGCCCGCGCTGAGCGTGAGGTACATGTTCGTGCCGGTGTCGCCGTCGGGCACGGGGTAGACGTTGAGGTGGTCGATCTCCTCGCGGGCCGCGGCCAGCGCGTCGGTCGCGATGTCGGCGAAGCGCACGAGCGTCTCGCGGTCGATACCGCCGCTCTCGCGCGTGCTCGCCTCCTCGTCCATCGGGCCCGATCCTAGTGGGGCCGCCGACAGGGGCCGCGATTTCGGTCCGGGGCGCCCCCTCGGCTATTCTCGTCCGGTTGTCTGAGCCGCGCTGCAGCGTGCCATCGCCGCAGGTCCGGGCCGGACCGAAGACTTGATCAACCGCAATCTCCTAGGAGCTCACCATGGCCGCCGTGTGCGACATCTGTGACAAGAAGCCGGCGTTCGGCAACAACCGGCCGTGGTCGCGCAAGATCACGAAGCGTCGCTTCGACCCGAACATCCAGCGCGTGCGTGCCGTCGTCAACGGCACCCCGAAGCGTCTCAACGTCTGCACCGGCTGCCTGAAGGCCGGCAAGGTCAGCCGCTGACCTCCAGCTCTTCGTCGGAGGCCGTCACCTGTGGGTGGCGGCCTTCTGCGTTTTCCGGCGGGGTCCGCGAGCGGTGGCCTGTGACAGATTCACCGGCCGGCCGGTGAATCTTGAGGTGGCAGCGCCTGGCGGGCCCGCAGCGCCGGGTGGGGCGGGTGGGACTCAGAAGTGCGTCCAGCCGGTCGGACCGTCGTACTCGCCGCCGTCGACGGTCACCCGCGGGCCGTCGGTGACGGGCAGGACCTTGCCGATGACGGTCCAGCCGGCGGGGACGGAGCCCGCGTCCGGGTACGCCGCGAGCAGGGCGTGGTCCTCTCCCCCGCCGAGCACGAACTGCAGCGGGTCCGCACCGATGGCCTGGCCCACCGCCAGCAACGGCTCGGGGATCTCGAAGGCGCCGGTCGTGATGTCGATGCTGACGCCCGACGCCGTCGCGATGTGTCCCGCGTCGGCGAGCAGGCCGTCGGAGACGTCGATCATGGCCGTGGCACCGGCCTCGGCGGCCACCGGCCCCTCGGCGTACGGCGGCTCCGGGCGGCGGTAGGCCTCGACCAGGATCCGCGGCGAGCGGAAGCCGCGGCCGAGCACGGCGAGCCCGCCGGCCGCCCAGCCCTGACGACCGGCCAGCGCGACGACGTCCCCCGGCTCGGCGCCCGAACGCAGCACCGGCGACACCGAGCACGCGCCGAGCACCGTGACCGCGACGGTGACCTTGTCCGCGGCGGTCACGTCTCCGCCGACCACCCCCGCACCGACCGAGGCCGCCTCCTCGGCGAAGCCGCGCGTGAAGTCCAGCGCCCACTGGACGGGCAGGTCGGCCGGCGCCGCCAGGCCGATGGTGAGCCACTGCGGGCGCCCACCCATCGCGGCGATGTCGGCCAGGTTCTGGGCCGCGGCGCGGTGACCGACGTCCTTGGCCTCGGCCCACTCGCGGCGGAAGTGGCGCCCCTCGACGAGCAGGTCGGTCGAGACGACGACGTGCCCCTTGCGCACACGGAGCAGCGCAGCGTCGTCGCCGGGACCGACGACGACGTCCTCGCCGGGCGCGACCGCGGCCACGATCTCGGCCACCTTCTCGATCAGCCCGAACTCGCCGAGGTCCGCCAGGGTCAGGTCGCTGTCTCCCATGCCCCTATCCCAGCAGACCGCTGTTTGGGCGATTCCCCTCGGCCGGGAGTACGTTTCGAAGGATCCCAACTCCAAGGCGGCAGGAGCGCTCCATGGTGGTGCAGGCCTACATCCTCATCCAGACCGACGTCGGCAAGGCCGCCGAGGTCGCCAAGGCCGTCGGCCAGATCAGTGGCGTCACGCTCGCCGAGGACGTCACCGGCCCCTACGACGTGATCGTGCGCGCCGAGGCCCACACCGTCGACGAGCTGGGCAACCTGGTCGTGTCCAAGGTGCAGAACCTCGAGGGCATCACGCGCACCCTCACCTGCCCGGTCGTCCACATCTGAGCACCTCCGTGCCCGCCCGACGCCGCACGCTCGCGGCCGTCGGGCTGCTCGTCGCGGCCGGTACGACGGGCTGTGGCGTGTCGTCGCCCTCCGCCGCGCCGTCCCCGGTGACGCCCGGACTGTCCGCCCACGACGCCGCGGCCTGCTCGCGCTTCATGCACGCGCTGCCCAAGCGCCTCGCCGACCAGCCCCTCGCCTCTCGTTCCGCGGGCGGGCGCCGGGCGTCGTACGGCGACCCGGCGATCGTGGTGACCTGCGGCGTCGGCGTACCTCCCGGCTTCAAGATCGGCGCCGAGTGCCAGGTCGCCAACGGCGTGGGGTGGTACCTCCCGTCCGCGCAGTACGACGACCAGTCGCTCGACGCCACCCTCACCGCCGCCGGCTACCGCCCACGTGTCGAGGCCGTCATCCCCGCCGTCTACCGCCCCAACGCGCTGCCGGCCGTCATGGCCGAGCTGGCCGGCGGCGTACGGCGCGACTTCCGCAAGACCACCGGCTGCGTCTGAGCCGGCCGGCCACTAGCCGGAATCGGCCCGGCACCTGGTGCCGGGCCGATTCCGGCTAGTGAGCGGCCGGCTGTCCACAGGCCGTCTCGGGACGGTGGCGGACCGCTTTGCGGCAGCGTAGGTTCCGGATTACCTCATCTCGGGAGGCTCCATGCGCTCACTGCTCGCGTCG
>Ga0123352_10000164_pt1 | contig 79293 bp, 69 predicted proteins | sample TergutLab28metaG_FD_89700 | JGI IMG/M metagenome (GOLD analysis project Ga0123352, IMG submission 89700) | Labiotermes labralis P1 segment gut microbial communities from Petit-Saut dam, French Guiana - Lab288 P1 | ecosystem: Host-associated > Arthropoda: Insects > Digestive system > Gut ...
AATTGTTTCGGTCTACCCGTGCGTTCTTGACGGATAAGTTTTTCTAAAACAACTAAGTTTTTGAGGTTTTTGATTCGGTTCATTATGGTTTGTTTAAAGGTTTTTTATTTGTGTATAAAAAAAAGCGGACTTACATATCCGCCTTTGAGGTATTGGACAACCCAGATCACAAATAAGTAGCCCGCTTTTAGCGAGCGTTCACTTATCCCTGTGATCTTGAAAGTGTCCAATTTTCAAAGAGCAAGAACATAGCTAAACGCTATTTCGTATGTATGTTTTTCGATGTGCGTATTAACTACGCGGATTTTTCATAGGCAATTCTTTTAATTTTTGCAAAATACATACATTACAATTCCAAATCTACATCATGCAATTCAACGTATGGTAAGCCCCATTTTCCAAGTTCTTCCATAAATGGATCCGGATCAAATTCTTCAACATTGAACACACCGGGCTTTTTCCAAAGGCCTTTCAGATACATCATTGCACCAATCATGGCAGGAACACCGGTGGTGTAACTCACACCTTGTGTGCCGGTTTCTTTGTAAGCCACCTCGTGACTGCAATTGTTGTAAATATAATACGTTTTTTCTTTGCCTTGTTTATCCAAACCTTTGATGCGACAACCAATGGATGTCCAACCGGTGTAATTCTCGCCCAAATCACCCGGATTTGGCAATACGGCTTTCAAAAATTGAATTGGAACTATTTCCTTTCCTTCGTACATAATTGGCTCTATACCTGCCATTCCAATGTTTTGAATCACACGGAGATGAGTTAAATATTCTTGACCAAACGTCATCCAAAAACGTGCACGTTTCAACGTTGGGAAATTCTTCACCAACGATTCTAATTCCTCGTGATAAATCAAATAGGATTCTTTCGGCCCGATATTCGGATAGGTGATCGGTTGATGAATTTCGTGTGGTTTAGTCTCGATCCATTTTCCGTTTTCCCAGTATTTACCGGGTTGTGTTACTTCACGAATGTTGATTTCGGGATTAAAATTCGTTGCAAATGCTTTGCCATGATCGCCGGCATTGCAATCCACAATATCCAAATAATGAATTTCGCTGAAATGATGTTTCGCTGCATAAGCCACAAAAATACTGGTTACGCCCGGATCAAAACCACATCCCAAAATCGCAGTGATACCTTTCTGTTTGTAACGATCTTGATAGGCCCACTGCCATTTGTATTCAAATTTGGCTTCATCGATAGGCTCGTAGTTGGCGGTATCTAAATAACTCACGCCTGTTTCCAAACATGCATCCATAATGGGCAAATCTTGATAAGGCAATGCCAAATTCACCACTAAATCGGGTTTGACTTCGTTGATTAATTTCACCATTTCGGGAACATTGTCCGCATCAACTTGTGCAGTCTTAATGTTTTTTCCCGGAAGTGCAGCTGCAATAGCATCACACTTGGATTTGGTTCGACTTGCAATCACGATTTCGCTGAAAACATCCGAATTTTCAGCCATTTTGTGAACAGCTACGGTGGAAACACCACCTGCTCCGATAACTAAAACTTTGCTCATAGTACTATTTTTTTTTGCAAAGATACGAAAAAAATTGTATCTTTGCAAAAAACAAAAACTCAACACTTATGAAAGACTTGAAAAACTACATCGAAACAAACAAAGACCGCTTTCTTCAAGAATTGTTCGGTTTAATCCGTATTCCGTCCATCAGTTCGGGCGGTAAAAAAGAAGATATGGAAGCTTGCGCTGAATATCTAAAAAAATCGCTTTTGGAGGCAGGAGTCGACAAAGCGGAAGTGATGCCAACCAAAGGCAATCCCGTTGTTTATGCCGAAAAAATTATTGACCCAAAACTTAAAACCGTTTTGGTTTACGGCCACTACGACGTAATGCCCGCCGATCCGCTTGATTTGTGGACAACTCCACCGTTTGAGCCTAATATCAGAGATGGAAAGATTTACGCGCGCGGCGCAAACGATGATAAAGGTCAGTTGTTCATGCATGCCAAAGCCTTTGAGTTTATGGTAAAAACCGGACAATTGCCCTGCAACGTGAAATTTATGCTCGAAGGCGAAGAGGAAATCGGCTCGCCAAGTTTGGAAACCTGGTGCATCGAACACAAAGACATGCTGAAAGCCGATGTGATTTTGGTTTCCGACACCAGTATGATTGCCAACGACATTCCTTCAATAACCACGGGATTGCGTGGTTTGAGCTATGTTGAAGTGGAAGTTATCGGACCTGATAAAGATTTACATTCGGGATTATTCGGCGGCGCTGTTGCAAATCCCGCCAATATTTTAGCAAAAATGATTGCCGATTTGCTTGATGAAAATAATCGCATTACGATTCCCGGATTTTACGATGATGTGATTGAAATTTCCGCTGAAGAGCGCGCTGCAATGGCCAAAGCACCATTCTCGCAAGAGGCATACAATAAAGCGTTAGACATCGCTGAAGAGTGGGGAGAAAAAGGGTTTTCAACAAACGAACGCACTGGAATTCGTCCGTCGTTAGATGTGAACGGAATCTGGTCAGGCTATACCGGAGAAGGCGCGAAAACAGTGTTGCCATCTGTTGCAAAAGCCAAAATTTCCATGCGTTTAGTACCTGCACAAGACCATGTAAAAATCACCGAACTTGTCAAAAAACATTTGGAAAGCACTGCGCCAAAATATGTGAAAGTAAATGTAAAAGCACTTCACGGCGGATACCCTTACGTTTCGCCAATCGACATGCCCGCCTATAAAGCAGCCGAAAAAGCATACGAAGCGGTTTATGGAAAAACACCAATTCCAACACGAAGCGGCGGCAGTATTCCAATCATCGCCACATTTGAAAAAGTGCTTGGTTTGAAATCTATTTTGATGGGATTTGGTTTGGAAGCCGATGCCATTCACTCGCCAAACGAAAGTTTCGAATTGGAACGTTTCTACAAAGGAATTGAAACCATTCCTTATTTTTACGAAGCTTTTGCTGCTGAGTAAAAATCCAAAACTCTGCGTTACGCTCCTTCGATAAAATGCTCTTTTACTAAAGTAAACCCTGTTCGGCGGAGGCTCCACGCCTCCGCCGTTCTATTCAGGCAGGTTGTGTTTGCACAGCTAAAGGATAGTAGCAGGCAGATCCCTCACTACTGTGGTGCGGTTTTCCACCCCCTTAATCCCCCGTCAGCGGGGGACATGTTCGTACCTAATAGCAACAGATCGCTAATTCGAGCCAGCGGATTTTTTGCCAATTCCAACACTTCAACAAAACGCATCCTTAAAAAACAAACTAAACTTGCAAAATTGAGAACACATTTCAATTATTTTTCGTACCTTTGCGGTGAAACAAACAAAAAAATATGGGCATCATCATTCGCCAAAGTCTGAAAGCTACGATAGTAAACTACGTTGGAGCATTCATCGGGTTCATAACAACGATGTTTGTTTCAACGAAGTTTTTGTCACCCGAAGAAATCGGACTGACACGTGTGATGATCGAAGCGGCAACGATTTTGGGCGGTTTGATGGCGCTCGGAATCAGTTCATCCGGGTTGAGATTTTTTCCATTTTTTAAGACGGATAAAAATTCACATAACAACGGTTTTTTGTTCTATTTACTCTTGTTTCCAATGATTGGAGCAATTGTTTTCGGACTTTTGTTTTTATGCCTAAAAACAGGTATCACAGGTTATTTCGAAGCCGAATCGCCGTTGTTCAACCGATTTTTCTATTACGTTATTCCTTTGGCGATATTCATGGCGTTCACATACGCATTTGAAGCATACGCTACAAATTTAATGCGTATTGTTATTCCAAAATTTATTCGTGAAATTTTGTTGCGATTGATGAATATTGTCATAATTTTGCTTTACTTTTTTGGGTTTTTTACACTTCCACAATTCATTTTTGGATTGGTTTCCATTTACGGAATCATGATGGTGTTGAATGGGATTTATATTGCAACAATGGGGAAATTTTCATTGAAATACGATTTTAGTTATATCGAAAAACCATTGAAAAAAGAGGTCAGAAATTACACCGGATTTCTCCTGTTAGCTTCCATGGGCGGAGCGATAGTAACCAAAGTGGATATTTTTATGCTGAGTGGAATGTTGGGGTTGGAATATAGTGGGGTTTACAGCATTGCCATGTATATGGCGGTGATTGTTGAAATTCCGAATCGCTCGTTGCAAGCCATTTCTTCTCCTGTAGCAGCACAAGCTATCAAAGAAAAAAATCACGATAAAGCGCAAGAATTATTCAAAAAAGTGAGTCTGAATCAACTGTTGGTGGGTTCTTTGATTTTTATTTTTCTCTGGATTAATATCGACACCATATTTTATTATATCCCTAATTCTGAGATTTATCGCACCGGAAAATATGTGGTATTATTTATCGGAATTGCTCGAATCTTTGATTCTGTTGCGAATTTCGCAGGAATATTGGTAACGTATTCTAAATACTATTACTACTCCCTGTTTTTTATGTTTTTTCTGATGTTTGTAACTATCGGATTAAACCTTACATTTATCCCGATTTATGCCATTTCCGGCGCAGCATTTTCCACAGCATTAACTTTTATACTTTACAATATCCTCATGCTTTCATTTGTAAAATGGAAATTAAATTTACATCCATTCTCAATAAATATGCTGAAAATACTTGTAATTATTGCAACGATAGTGTTGATAAATTTTGTATTACCAACTGTTGGAAATCCGTTGATCGATAGTTTATATCGTTCTTCTATTTTAGCTATAATAGCAGGATGTTCCGTGTTTTTCTGGAATGTTTCGGAAGATATGAATTCAGTTATAAAATCATTTTTACGTCGTGACAAAATCCGCTCGTTGTAAAGCCATCATCGCATGGTTTGAGAAAAACAAACCCTTGCCAAAATCGGAATTGAATTACAAAAATCCGTATCAATTGTTAGTTGCTGTTATTCTTTCGGCACAATGCACCGACAAGCGTGTAAACCTGACCACGCCAGCATTTTTCAAACAATTTCCAACTCCAAAATTACTCGCAAAAGCAGATGTTGAAACCGTTTTTTTATTGATCAAATCTATTTCATATCCCAACAATAAAGCGAAAAATTTAATTGGAATGGCCAATGTTTTGGTCAACGAATTCAAAGGTGTCGTTCCCGATGATGTGAACTTATTGCAAAAGATGCCCGGCGTAGGACGAAAAACGGCGAACGTTGTGGCTTCCGTAATTTATCACAAACCTGTGTTAGCCGTTGATACGCACGTATTTCGCGTGTCTGCGCGAATCGGATTTACACCGAATGCCAAAACGCCGTTAGAAACCGAACGCGAATTAATGAAGTTAGTTCCACTCGAAAAAGTTCCCGATTTTCACCATTGGCTCATCTTGCACGGACGCTACGTTTGCACAGCACGCTCGCCGAAATGCAATGAATGTGGGATTAGCAAATATTGCCAATCGTTTGGAAAATTTAATGTTTAATGTGTTTCTCGGCGATGCTCGTTTCGACTCTGCTCAACGAGCGGTGAGTGGAATCAACAAGCGGTAAAAGGGTAGCTTAGCGGAGTCGAAGCTACCGTAAAATCGTTACTGCTCCACGCGCTTGGTGACTACTCCCACATTTATCAGTAGCTTTGACCACCCAAAAATATACGCCATCCGGAACTTGTGACCCCCCGTTTGTTCCGTCCCATGCAACTTTCGAAGGATCGCCGTCAAATCTATAAACCTCACGATTCCATCGATTATAAATTCGCAAATGAAAGCTGTTCAATTGATCTTTTAATTGTTCAGGATTAATAACCAAAAAAACATCGTTCGTTCCGTCATCGTTAGGTGTAAAAATATTAGGCATATGCTCCTTGATTTGTGGAGATTGCTCGTTCAATAAAATATCAACAGAAAATTCGCTTTGACAGCCTGCACTATCGGTCAAAGTAATCGTAAAACTTAAATTTTCCCGAACGTTAATGGTTCTGTAAAATAGAGTATAAGTAGTATCGTTACTCCAATGATATTTGGTTAATGGAAATGGCACAAAGGCATCAACCTTGACAGACTGTCCTCTGCAAAAAACCGTTGTATCAATCAATACATCTTCTGTTTTACGCAATATAGGTTCCCTCCATTCTTTAGGCCAAAAATTGATGGTAACCGTGTCCGAAACTATGGTACTGTCCATGCACGTGTTGTTCCAAATCGTTACATGATACTCGCCTTGATTGTCGTAATCAATTGTGATGGTATTTTCTGTACTGCCATTACTCCAAAGGAATTCGTATTTAGAAGTCAAAAAATCCCACGATTGTGTAGGTAGTGTAAACCCTTCGCCATCATAGCAAAGCGTTGTATCGGGCCCAAAATCAAGGTCGGGACGGTTTGCGAAAAACACAAAGGCCGTGTCTAAAACCGAGTACGGTGGCGGGTAAGAAGAGTAATCTCCTTGGCAAAAAGATCCTGTGTACCAAACAATATAGCGTTTGACTCCCATAGAATTTCTGGTAGTGTCGAAAATCACTTCTAAAACAGAATCTTGAACATCTCCAAAACCTTCCGGATTAAACCAAAAGAAATCATCTACATATTCCGTCTCCCCTATTTTCAGAATAAGCGTATCGCCGAAACATAACGTTGTATCTATATTTAGTTTGCCGATTATTCTTGGAATGGGAAACGTGTCGATAACAATCGTGTAAAGACTATCACACTCGTTCACAGTATCAGTGATACGAACCCAAATTTCTCCAAAAATATTACCTGTGGCTGGAAATACGTAAAAAGAATTTGTAGTACCGTTACTCCATTCATACTCGAATGCAGTGTGTTGTTCGATATGTAAGGTATCCCTTCTGCAAGCGGTTACTGTATCCGGAATTTGTAAACTATTCAGTAAGCTGCAATCTTGTGCAAAAACTGCAGACGAAGCGGATAAAAGGGCGAATATAAAAAGTTTTCTAATCATTTTAGCCATATAAACTACAAAGATACAAAAAAATTGTGAATTTAAGCACAAAAATTTTGTAAATTCAAAAAAAAGTTGTAACTTTGCAGTGGAAAGCTGGCAGAGTGGTCGATTGCGGCGGTCTTGAAAACCGTTGACTGTAACAGGTCCGGGGGTTCGAATCCCTCGCTTTCCGCTTCCGCAAAAATTCGAAAAAATGTGTGTAAGAGGATATATTCAATATATCTTTACGTTTTTAATTCTGAACCCGAAACTGTCTATCACGCTCTTTAGTCACTTTATATTTTCTCATCGGATACCTGTTTCCTGAACCTTTCGGATAGCCGTCTAATATATTAAATTTAGCCTTGCAGCAAAGACATTCAAACTCCAATGGTGCAACACGAGCCATATCGGAGAATTCAATAACCATACAGCCGTAGAAATGGTCAACCGGACAAGCCATGTCGTAAGCAAAAAACTCGTCGTCAGCAAAGCGATAAACCACAACACCTCCTTTATACTGAGAACTTCCGAAACAACCGGTATACCCGCGTTTGTCATTGAACGTTTTTACATTTCCTATAGATAAATCTTGATCGAACGAGTCCAAGTAAATAACAAAATTAACTGCACAAATCGGAATAGGATTGGGGTTGCGCTTATCGTTGCAGCTACTGCTGCTAAAAAGCACAGCAAGACTCAAAAAACAGAGGATGGATAGAAAATTTCGCTTCATAATGCAAAGATACGAAAAAAAATGATAATTAACAATAAATTGTTCGCAAAACCAGTAAAATAATATACAAAATTCTTTTTTTTTTTGTACCTTTGTACGCAGAAAAACAAAAACTATGGGACTTTTTTCTTTTATGACGCAAGAAATTGCGATTGATCTTGGCACGGCAAACACCGTAATTATACACAATGACAAGGTTGTTGTGGATGAACCTTCCATTATTGCGATGGATCGCAAAACCAACAAAGTTATAGCCATTGGTAAACGTGCATTGCAAATGCACGGCAAAACTCACGACAACATCAAAACTATTCGTCCTCTCCAAGGCGGTGTTATCGCGGATTTTCATGCTACCGAATACATGGTGAAAGAAATGATTAAAATGGTCAACCCAAAAAAATCTGTCTTCCCGAAAGTCATGAAAATGGTAATTTGTATTCCATCGGGAATCACAGAAGTGGAAGAACGCGCTGTTCGTGATTCTGCCGAACAAGCTGGAGCGCGCGAAGTTCGACTGATTCACGAACCGATGGCAGCTGCTATCGGAATTGGTATCAACGTGCTTGAACCTACCGGAAATATGGTTGTTGATATCGGCGGTGGTACGAGTGAAATAGCGGTAATTGCGCTGGGCGGAATTGTGAGCAATAAATCCATTCGCATTGGAGGCGACGAGTTCAATCAAGATATTGAAGACTACATGCGTAGACAGCACAACATCAACATTGGTGAACGTACTGCCGAAAAAATCAAAATCGAAGTGGGTTCCGCAATTCCTGATTTGGACAATCCGCCGGAGGATTACCCGGTGCAAGGTCGCGATATGTTGACTGGTATTCCGAAAGAAATCATCGTGAGTTATTCTGAAATTGCGCACGCTTTGGATAAATCCATCATCAAAATTGAAGCCGCCGTGTTGAGCGCGTTGGAGCAAACACCGCCCGAATTGTCGGCTGATATTTATCGCACCGGAATTTATTTGGCCGGGGGCGGTTCAATGCTTAGAGGCTTAGACAAGCGTTTAAGTATGAAAACCAAACTTCCCGTTCGCTTAGCCGAAGACCCACTTCGTGCGGTAGCCCGCGGAACAGGTATCGCCTTGAAAAATTTTGACAAATTCGTATTTTTGATCAAATAATTTTAACTAGTGAACACGCTTGTTCGATTTTTAAAACGATTTCATTTTGTCTTGCTATTCCTTCTGCTTGAAGGGATAGCATTGACTTTATTAGTCCAAAACAATCGCTATCAGGCCAGACAAGTCAGACATTTTTACAACGAAGTGACAGGCTTTATTTTTGGCGAATACAGCAGTTTGACCGAGTATTTTAGTTTGCGAAGAACCAACCTTGAGCTTAGTGCTGAAAACGCTCGTCTGCGTAGTCAAATAACGCAATCCTATCAAATTAACGATCGTAAATTATTTTTCGTAAACGATACAACTTACAGACTTCAATACGAATATATTCAAGCCAAAATCATCAAAAACTCAACTACCAAACGAAACAATTATTTAATGGTTAATAAAGGCGCTAATCACGGTATAGAGGCTGGAATGGCGGTGATCTCTCCAAACGGCGTGGTTGGTGTAGTGAAAGTGGTGTCTACTAATTTTTCATCCATTCTGTCCCTGCTTCATAGCGACAGTCGGCTTAGTGCAAAACTAAAAAGAGGAAATTTTTCAGGTTCTATTCATTGGAATGGAAAATCATCCGGCATTGCTCAAATGACTGTCGAGCAACAACACGCCGATGTTCAGATAGGAGATACAATCATTACCAGTGGATATTCATTAGATTTTCCGGAGGGCATATTTATCGGGACAGTTAGCGCAATACGAACTAAACCGGGAGACAATTTTCCTGTGTTGGATGTCAAATTGAGCACTAATTTCAACACATTAGAGCATGTTTATGTAGTCAGAAATTTAGCAAAAGACGAATTAAAAACCCTTTTACAACAGCATTTGAATGATGAATAATAGGATTACAAAAAATATTCTGCGTTTCGCCCTTTTCTTGCTGCTGCAAGTTTTGCTGATTGACCGTATGCATATTTCGAGCATGGTAACGCCGTATATTTATATTTTGGCTATACTCTTGTTGCCGTTCAATACGCCGAAATGGCTGTTGTTAATGTCGGCATTTATTTTAGGCTTTTTTGTGGATATTTTTTCGGGAACGATGGGCCTGAACATGGCAGCAACCGTTTTGATTGCATTTGTGCGTCCCAGATTATTAAATTCGATCGCTTTCGGACAAAGTTTTGATAGTGATGATTCTCCAAATATGAAAGTATTAGGAGCAGATCGGTTTATTTCTTACGCTTTAATCATGATTCTAATTCACCATACGGCATTGATTCTTTTAGAAGTATTTCGTTGGAATGAATTTGGAACAACTCTTTTGCGAATTTTTTACTGTTCCGTAGCAACGTTGGTATTGGTAGTTTTGACTCAACTTTTATTTGTGTTTCGGAAAGAATAATAGAAAAAATTGCAGTTCTAACATTTTTTTTGTACCTTTGCGGCAACAAAACTAAATAAATCAAACAATAATCTTAAAAATAATTACAACTATGAAAAAAATTGCATCTTTGGTTATCGCACTTTGCGTTATAACTTTTGTTTCTTGCTCGCCAAGAGAAAAAACTCCATCAGACACTGTAAAAAATTATTTAGAATGCCTCCAATCCGGAAAGTATGAAAAAGCGATCAGCTACTACAATATTGATCTCGGGGAATCTATGGAAATGAAAATGCTTGCCGACAAAATGGAAGAGTCTCTAAAAGAGCAAAATGGTTTAAAAAGTTTCAAATTAGTAGAAGGCGGTGAAACCATTTCGGAAGATGGAAAAACGGCAACTGTCGCTGTTCTTATGACTCACGGAAACGGTGACGTTGAAGAAGAAATTCTTGACCTCGTAAAAGTTGATGGCGAGTGGAAACTTGAAGTGAACCTGAAAAACAAATAAAGTTCATGCTTTTAAAACGAATTTGTATATTCACGTTCGTTCTAATCATTGCGGCAGGCTGTAATCAGCAGGTTGAGCCTGAACTTGAAGTTATCATCGATAAAACCAAATTGCAGGAAGGCGATTTGGTTTTTCGTTTGGGGAGAAGCCGGTCAAGCCGAATAGTGAATTTTGCCGATAAGGAGCGTTCTTATTCTCACATTGGTCTTTTGGTTAAAAATAGTTTGGGCGAATGGTGTGTGATTCATGCCGTTCCCGGAGAGAGCGAAGAAACAGAAGGAAGAGAGATCATCAAATGCGATCTGCTTCTACATTTCTTTGGAGCTGATCGCACGGTTATAGGTATCGTGATGCGGTTTGATTCGATTGCTCCTATCTCGCAACAAATTGTTGACAAAATCAAAGAGCTTTACGACAAAGAACTTCCTTTTGACCATAATTACGCTCTTTCGGACATATCTACCGTGTATTGCACAGAATTTGTCTATCGCGTATTTCTCAGTGCAGGCATTGACTTGAGCGAAGGAAGACGACATACAATTCCGTTGTTCAAAGAGGCCATTATTTTTCCTTCCGATATTTTGAAAAACAAAGCCCTCCAGGAAGTTTGCGAGGTCAGTTTTGTAAAGAAAAATTAGATTTTTTCAACACCATACCAACGCGATTGGGAACATATAATTTTAACATCGCCTTCCCGTTTTCGCGATGAGTAAAGTATTCCAAATTTGTGTCAACGCGGTTTTGTCCTCCGAATTGCGTGTCATCACTACAAAGTAGGATTTTATAAGATCCTTCGTCGATTTGAAACCCATAATCGGCAAACGATGTTTCGGGATTAAAATTAAACACAAACACCAATTCGCCACGCTTGAAAATTAGCGTTTGGTCAAGCGTATTTTGCACGATTGCGAATGGCTGAAATTCGAAAATATGATGTTGCTTGACGAGATGTATCATCGCTTTGTCAAAATCGTTCAAAAAATGATATTTCAATAACTGGTCATCGCTCAAACTCCACTGACGACGAGCATAATGATAACTCCATCCATTGCCTTCTCTTGGAAAATCAATCCATTCGGGATGTCCAAACTCGTTGCCCATAAAATTCAAATAACCATTTCCAGCAGTTGCTAAAGAAATCAGACGAATGATTTTGTGCAAGGCAATTCCTCGATCAACCAACAGACTCGGCGTAAGCACACTCATCGACGTATACATGTCTTTATCGAGCAATCGGAAAATAATGGTTTTGTCGCCGACCATGGCTTGGTCATGACTTTCGGCGTAACTGATGGTTTTTTCATCGGTACGCTTGTTGGTCAATTCATGATATAAATCGCCTACATGCCACTGTTCATCGAGCTTTTCTTTAATAAGTTTAATCCAATAATCCGCAACGCCCATACTCATTCGGAAATCAAACCCCATACCTCCATCGCTCAAAGGTGCTGCTAATCCTGGATATCCGCTTACATCTTCGGCAATCGTTGTTGCATCAGGATTGATTTCGTGAATGACTTGATTTGCAAGAGCCAAATACGTGAGGGCATCCTCGTCTTGTAAGCCGTCAAAATACATCGAATAATTGGTAAATGCAGTTCCCATGCCGTGATTCCAGTAGATCATAGATGTTACGCCGTCGAAACGAAATCCGTCGAAACGAAATTCGTCCAACCAATATTTCAAATTTGAAAGCAAAAACGCAATCACTTCATTTTTTCCATAGTTGAAGCATTTCGAATCCCAAATGGGGTGATCTCCACGTTCGCCTTCATAGAAAAATTGCGTCAAAGTGCCGTCAAATTTGGCTAATCCTTCCAATTCATTTTTCACGGCGTGCGAATGTACAACATCTAAAATCACAGCTATATTCAATTCGTGAGCCGCGTCAATCAGGGCTTTCAACTCTTCGGGTGTTCCAAATCGCGAACTTACTGCAAAAAAATTCGATACTTGATAACCAAACGAACCGTAATACGGATGCTCTTGAATCGCCATCATTTGTATCATATTGTAGCCTAAATCTGCGATTCGCGGTAATACATTTTCTCGAAATTCGTTGTACGTTGAAATTTTCGGTTCTTCGCTGCTCATTCCGATATGAACTTCGTAGATTAATGGATTTTCAACCTTTTTGAGCGGTTTGTGCCTCCATTTGTAAGGCGTAGGATTCCAAACTTGTGCACAAAAAACCTTGCTTTGCTCGTCTTGAATCACACGCCGAACGTGTGTCGGCAAACGCTCGCCGGAACCGCCATTCCATTCAATATGCAATTTGTACAAATCGCCATGTTTTACGGCATTTTTCGGAAGTTGGATTTCCCAATTTCCGTTTTCGATACGATTTAATTGAAATTCATCTTTTTGTTGCCAGTTGCTAAAATCACCAACCAGCCAAATGTTTGTTGCATTAGGCGCCCACTCTCGAAACACCCAACCTGCTTTGGTTTCGTGCAATCCATAATACAAATATCCATTGAAACAATCACTCAACTTTTTTTTGCCTTGTGTAAAATCAAACGCTTTGACTAACGTATGTTGCAAGCGGTTTTGAATCACATGTTCATAGGGTTTCAACGACGGATCGTTTTTAATGAGGGGCAAAGTAAGCGGTTTCATGACCCTGCAAAGGTACGATTTTTTTTTGAATTGGTAATTTTTTGTTCAAGAATTAAAGTTCAAGAATAGCAAGCAGATTCCTCGATTTCGCATACTTTGTATGCTCCACTCGGAATGACGTCTTATCGTATGTGGGATAAGAGGGGAGCAGCGGTGGCATAGCCACCGCTGCTCCTCCCCCTTTAAAGTTGTTGCTCGTCATGTCGAGCGAGGCGAGACATCTGCCAGCTATTCTAACTCTTGAACCCAATTAATTACAAGTTCTCTACTCTCATACCTGGTTGTTATCGGATTCTTTTTTTCGAAGTTAAATAGCATGTATTTGTTTTCAAACTCGAAAAATTCTACGCGGAATTTTTTGTGTTCAAACTCCTTTTTAAACGATAACTCGGCTTGTTTGTTTCGTTGTTGCGGAATCGTATCAGGTAACGAAGCGCCTGCGTCAAAAGCGAAGCAGTCTAATTTGATGCGGTGTGTGGCTTCATTTCCGCCACCGTTAGCCAATAGAAAGTTATACAGTGTTGTGTATGCGTTTTTAAGCGACAGCTTAGTTTCACCCACACCACCAAGATAATCCGAAAAAGCGTCAAAGAATTTATACGGCGAACCGAGAAGTTTTATCCCGTATTCTACCGACAAAGCAAACCCGCCGCAGTTGTAAAAACGATCTATAACGCCCTCGATTTTTTTAAGTTTCATGAAATCGCTGTGAGACATCGTTTCGGTTTGATAAACCTCGTATGGTGCGAAATCAGCGAAAATGGCTTTGAAACTGTCGCTTTCTTTTCGGATTCTTGTACCTTTAAGCATTTTCAGAAACCCGAGTTGTAGCATATTCGGTTTGCATAATATACATTGATTAATCGATTCGACAAAGGTGTCAAGCGTTTCATACGGTAACCCCGCTATTAAATCTACGTGAATATGACAATTTTGGAAAGAAGTAAGCGTTTTTATATTTTGTAACGCAAGAGCCGTGTTGGTCTTTCTGCATACAGCAGAAAGGGTTTCTTCGTTTATCGTTTGGATACCGATTTCAAACTGCACCCTGCAGATCGGCAGTTTTTCAACTATCCACAACAATTCGTCGTCAAACAAATCGGCTGCCACCTCGAAGTGGAATACACAATCCGTATCCAAGCCACCTATAAATTCCAAAATCTGTTTTGTACGTCTTTTATTGGAGTTAAAGGTACGATCAACAAATTTTATGCATTTCGCTCCATGTTTCATAAACCGCAATAAATCATGCTTAACTCTTTCAATCGGCAAATATTGCACACCTTTATCCGCCGATGAAAGGCAGTATGCACAGGAAAACGGACAACCCCTTGAGCTTTCGTAATAAACGAGTTGGTTTTGGATATCCGGAATTTGATTGGTTTTAAAAGAGTTGAAATAATCGTCTGTATACGGCGAAGGATAATTCTCAAAGCCCAACCCACAACCGTCTATGAGTTTGGGTTCAGCACGGCCGTTTTTTTCGATTTGAACCATCAACTCATAAAACACTTTTTCGCCTGCACCCTTGATGATATAGTCGGCATAAGGATAATTATTTAAATTTTCCTCAAAAGATACCTCCGGACCACCCAAAACTATGGTCAGATTAGGCCGTAATTTTTTGAGCAAAGGTGCGGTTTTGTTAACGTAATCTATATTCCAAATATAACACGAAAAAGCTGCAACCGTAGGCTGCGCCTCGTAAATTTTGCTTACGGTTTCGTAAATTTTGTTGTTGATATTAACTTCTATAACGCTGATGTTTTCCATTCTTTTTTCCTCGCAATACGTTTTAAGGTACCACGGGGCCGGACTTTTATGGATGTTTTTAGCGTTTATAGCTATTAGCGATACATTCATGGTAGTAGTCATAACTGATTCCGTCCGCAAATAATGGTTTCGAAAAAAAATAGGGCGAGGAGTCCTCGCCCTTACAGTTTTAATACATACCACTCATTCCGCCCATATCCGGAGACATTGGCATGGCTGGTTTTTCTTCTTTGATTTCAGCTAAAACGCATTCGGTTGTAAGCAACATGCCAGCGATAGAGGCTGCATTTTCGAGGGCAACTCGTGCCACCTTAGTTGGATCAATAACGCCTGCTTTATAAAGTTCTTCATAAACTTCGGTGCGAGCATTAAATCCGTAATCGGCTTTTCCCGAACGCACTTGGTTCACAACCACAGAGCCTTCCAATCCTGCGTTTCCAACGATTTGGCGAAGTGGTTCTTCTAATGCACGACGAATGATATTGACACCAAGAGTTTCTTCTTCGTTTTCGCCTTTAACTTTATCAAGTGCCTCAATAGCACGAATGTAAGCCACGCCACCGCCGGGGATAATGCCTTCTTCGATGGCCGCGCGAGTGGCGTGCAACGCATCGTCGAAACGATCTTTTTTCTCTTTCATTTCTACTTCCGAAGCAGCGCCAACATAAATCACGGCAACGCCTCCGGCCAATTTTGCCAAACGTTCTTGCAATTTTTCGCGATCGTAATCCGATGTCGTTTTTTCGATTTGCGATTTGATTTGGGCCACGCGTGCATCAATATTGGCTTTTTGGCCTTTTCCGTTGATAATCGTGGTGTTTTCTTTGTCAACAACGATTTTATCGGCTTGACCGAGCATGGTTAAATCGGCATCTTCCAATTTAAATCCTTTTTCTTCCGAAATTACGGTTCCACCTGTCAAAATAGCAATGTCTTCGAGCATTTCCTTGCGACGATCGCCAAAACCCGGAGCTTTTACAGCAGCAATTTTCAAGTTGGCACGCAAGCGATTTACAACCAAAGTTGCCAATGCTTCGCTCTCCACATCCTCGGCAATTACCAACAATGGTCGGCCGGTTTGTACGGTTTTTTCCAAAATCGGCAAAAATTCTTTCATTACCGAGATTTTTTTGTCGTAAATCAATACAAACGGATTTTCGAAAACAGTTTCCATTTTCTCGGGATCTGTAATGAAATAAGGCGACAAATATCCTCTATCAAACTGCATACCTTCAACCACTTTCACATTGGTTTCGGTGCCTTTGGCTTCTTCGATGGTGATGACACCTTCTTTTTTCACTTTTGCCATGGCTTCTGCAATCATTTTTCCGATAAAACTATCGTTGTTTGCTGAAACTGTAGCCACTTGTTCGATTTTTTCGTTGCTATCGCCGATGGTTTGCGATTGTGTTTTGAGATTCTCCACCACTGTCACAACGGCTTTATCAATACCGCGTTTCAAATCCATTGGATTTGCCCCGGCTGTAACATTTTTTAAGCCTGTAGTAATAATGGCTTGTGCCAAAACGGTAGCGGTAGTTGTTCCATCTCCTGCGATATCCGCGGTTTTCGACGCCACTTCTTTCACCATTTGAGCACCCATATTTTCGATGGAATCTTTTAGTTCGATATCTTTTGCTACTGTAACACCATCCTTGGTGATGTGTGGTGCTCCGAATTTTTTGTCTAAAATTACATTGCGGCCTTTAGGCCCCAAGGTTACTTTTACTGCGTTAGACAACGCATCAACGCCACGTTTTAGGCGTTCTCTTGCTTCTGTGCTGAAGATTATTTCTTTTGCCATAATTCTTTATTGTTTAGTCATTAATTTTATTGATTTGTTTATTTGGTTCGAGGTGGCGGGGTGCGGGGTACGAGGTGTGTCCTTATGGATTGCTTCGGGGTTTACCTCGTACCTTTTATCTTACGATAGCATAAATATCCGATTCTTTCATGATGAGATAATCGGTGCCATCAACGTTGACTTCGGTTCCCGAATATTTTCCATAGAGAACAGCATCGCCGACTTTTACGGTCATTGGCTCATCTTTTTTTCCGTTTCCAATGGCAACAACTGTGCCTTTTTGCGGTTTTTCTTTCGCCGTGTCGGGAATGATGATACCTCCTGCGGTTTTTTGTTCGGCAGCGGCGGGTTCAACAACCACGCGGTCTGCAAGCGGAGTGAGATTTAGTTTGCTCATAGTGTTATGTTTTTTATTAGTATTTTTTTATTTTATTCTACATGAAACAAGTTTTGTACCAAATTGAAAAATCTGACAAATTTTCAGTTTTGTACTTTCAAATTCAATTTGAATTTGGAAGATACTCAACCAATAATGTGGGTGTAGAGTTCGGAGCATTTGTTCCAATAGTATGAATAACTCTAAATTTTTCAGGATTTCTTTGTATGGCCGGATAAATCACGCTGTATGCCCGTCCAAACCAATGGTCTAGCAAAATATAATTCACATTTTGAGTATCTAAAAAAGTCAATACATCTTCCGGTGAGGTGTTCATACCGGGCAATCCTACTGTTCTAAAATAATTCGAATACATATAAAACACTTCCGGTTTTCTGTTGGCAACAACTTTTTCTTGCGAAATATTTTGTGATACCCATTCTGCCATTTCTTGAAATTCGACAAATCCTTGCGATGAGTTGTAAACATTCCATACTTTAAACTTAGAAAGCTTCTTTCGTCGTTCAAATGAATCAGCATACGCAGGAACGAAAATCATCGCCAAAACTGCAATAATCGCTAAGTCTAAAATTATATTTGGTTTGAATTTTTTATTGATAAACGCTATGCCTTGATACACTAATGTGTAAACGCCATAAACAAAATAAAAAATCAAAAATGGAACTACTCCGACCATATAACGCATTCCGGCATACGTTTCATTGTAAAATAGTTGAACTCCAATCGAAAATCCGACATACAGAAAAATCAACCATGAATTCGCTTTGTATGCTCCCCAAAACAATACCCCAAGCAATAAGATTCCCAAAAACCAAGATGTTGGTGTCAGGTTCGGATTAGTCGATTTGTTTTGAAATATAGAGTATGGAACCCATTGTTGAATGGCGTCTTGTGTATGTTTGGTAATGCGAGTTTCCCAATCTTTATACGTTGTCATTTCGGTGCCATCTGATTTTCGCATAAATTGTCCCGTGTAGTTATCTCCTCCCAAACTTTTAGTACGTTGCCCCCAAATTTTATAGGGTACATAAAACATTGAAACAGTCATCAACATAAATATACCTAAAACGATTGTATTTTTTTGAAAATTCGATTTTTCTAATGTCCGTTTTTTCCAATACAAAATTGACATTCGAATGACTTCAATACCCAATGTGATACACATTGCCAAAAACAGTGCCATTCCAATGGATTTAATAAAATATGCAAATACCATACAAAAAACAGCCCCCGCAAAGCATAGATAATGTCTAATTTTTATTGCTGTAATTTTTTCAAAATGGAATGCTTTCAAAAACAAAAGTATAGACAGAGTTGTCCAAAAAAGATACGGAATTTCGCTCATCATAATTGTTGCCCAACCCAACAAACTCGCATTAAGCCCTATTAATCCACCAACAAAAAAAGAAAGCCATTTATTCTTTGTCAAATGAAGAAAAATGAAAAAACAAACGATAACCGAGAGTACCAAGAAAACGCCATTCATAATTTTCATAGCCTTTATCGTATCAAATCCTGTTCTCATTAAAAGACTCATCAAGACAGGGTATCCCGGAGGAAAATGCGAGTGTGGCGTAAGTTTTCCAAAGTTAATTCCATCTACATAACCATCACCTTGCGACAAAGATTTTGCAAGAGAGAAATAAAAAATATTATCACCATTTTGGTCCAATTTCATATCAAAAATTTTCACAAAAGCAATGGTTGTGATAACTATCAAAATAACTGCTAATGCTGCAGTAAGCAGATTTTTTCTGTTCATGATCGCGAAAACCAATTATATTTAACAATACAATAAATAGCTCTAACTCCGTCTTTCCAGCCAATTTTTTTGCCTTCTTCATAAGTTCTGCCATAATAAGAAATCCCAACTTCGTAAATTCGCACCTTTGGAACTCGTGAGATTTTCGCCGTAACTTCAGGTTCAAATCCAAAGCGTTTTTCTTTAAATCGAATACTTTTGATCATATCTGCACGGAACAACTTGTAGCAAGTTTCCATATCGGTAAGATTAAGATTGGTAAGCATATTCGACAAGAACGTTAGCCAACGATTTCCAATCGTGTGCCAAAAGAACAAAATGCGATGCGGACGTCCACCTGCAAAGCGACTGCCATAAACAACATCTGCAAAACCGTCTAAAACCGGTTTCAACAGAATATTGTATTCAGCGGGATCGTATTCCAAATCCGCATCTTGAATAATAATCAAATCTCCTGTAGCCTTTGCTATTCCTGTGTGTAAGGCAGCGCCTTTACCTTGGTTAACGACATGAGAATAGTATTGAATATCCATCTCCGGATTGTTGTTTTTGTAGGTTAGAATGGCTTCCTCCGTATTGTCTTTCGAGCAATCATTTACAATAACAATTTCTTTCGAAAGGCTGCCTATCAGTTCAACTTTTTTGACTTTATCCAAAATGTAATGAATGGTTGGCCCTTCGTTGTATGCAGGAATAATGATGGATAGTTTTTTCATTTTGGTTTGATTTTTGTAGGAGCGAGGCATGGTTGCTGAGTAAAATCGAACCATGCCTCGCCCCTACGGGTGTTTTAATTGCAGCTACACAGCAAGTTTCTGTCGCCGTAGGCATCGTCTACACGACCGACTGTAGGCCAATATTTGTCATCGTGTGGCTGCGGGAATGCAGCTTGTTCACGGGTATATGGGTGTGTCCATTCGCTTGCGGAAACCACGTGAACGGTGTGTGGTGCGTTTTTGAGCGGATTGTCGGATTTATCGGATGTTCCGTTTTCAATATCGGCGATTTCTTTGCGAATAGCTATAAATGCGTCAATTAGACGATTAATTTCAGAAAGCGGCTCGCTTTCGGTTGGTTCTACCATTAAAGTTCCATGCACCGGAAATGCCACTGTTGGCGCGTGAAAGCCGTAATCCATCAAACGTTTGGCGATGTCGGAAACTTGCACGTTTGCACTCATGCTAAACGCGTTGCAATCTACGATCATTTCGTGTGCAACCATGCCGTTTTGGCCGGTGTACAAAATCGGAAAATGCTCTTTAAGTTTTGCTTTCATGTAGTTTGCATTAAGTATCGCAACTTTTGTGGCTTCTGTCAAACCTTGTCCGCCGAGCATTTTGATGTAACCATAAGTAATCGGCAAAATCATAGGATAACCAAATGGAGAGGCGGAAACCGCTGTAATACCTTGCTCTCCGCTTGTTTTTATGACGGTGTGATTAGGTAAAAACGGAACTAAATGTTCGGCAACTCTAATTGGACCAACACCTGGGCCGCCGCCGCCATGCGGCATTGCAAACGTTTTGTGTAAATTCAAATGACAAACATCTACACCCATAAATCCGGGGTGAGTCAATCCCACCTGAGCATTCATATTGGCACCATCCATGTAAACTTGTCCACCGTTATCGTGAATAATTTTGATGATGTCTAAAATCGATTCCTCGAAAACGCCGTGTGTAGATGGGTACGTGATCATAATACACGACAAATCGGTTTTGTGTTCCTCCGCTTTTTGTTTCAAATCCTCAACATCAATTTCGCCATTTGGCGTAGATTTTACAATCACGATTTTCATGCCTGCCACCGCTGCTGTCGCAGGATTGGTGCCGTGCGCAGAAGCCGGTATCAAACACACATTACGATGAGTTTCACCACGCAAACGGTGATAAGCCTGAATCACCATCAAGCCTGTATACTCGCCAGCAGCGCCCGAATTGGGCTGAAACGACATCTTTGCAAAACCCGTGATTTCGCATAAATCTTTATTCAAATCTTCAATCAATTCGTAATACCCTTCGGCTTGATCTTTTGGCACAAACGGATGAATTCCACCGAATTCAGAAAAGGTAATCGGCATCATTTCCGCAGCAGCATTGAGTTTCATCGTGCACGAGCCGAGCGGTATCATTGCGCGATTCAACGAAAGATCTTTGATTTCGAGTTTTTTGATGTACCGCATCATTGCTGTTTCACTGCGATACGTGTTGAAAACGTTGTGTGTCAAAAATGGCGATTTGCGTTTCAACGTTTCGGGAATGCCTGCAACTTTGTCGCAATGTTCACCACACTCAAGCGGTTTGTATTCTTTTTTTGCAGCTTGTGCAAAGATCCTTAGAATGTCATCAATATCCGATTTTGCTGTGGTTTCATTCAAACTAACACCAATATGTTTATCGTCGAAATAACGAAAGTTTATTTCAAATGATAATGCGAGTTGTTTGAATTCATCCATTTTCACATCGCTTGGACTTTCGATCATCAACGTATCAAAGAACGTTTTGTTCAGCGTTTTATAGCCGTATTTTTCAGCTTCCATTGATAAAACGCCCGTCATCGTGTGTATATTTTGAGCAATGTTTCGAATGCCATCTTGTCCATGGTAAACTGCGTAAAAGCCGGACATAATTGCCATCAGAGCCGATGCCGTACATATATTTGAGGTTGCTTTTTCGCGTTTGATGTGTTGCTCGCGAGTTGCAAGTGCCATACGCAACGCACGATTACCTTGTGCGTCAATGGTTACTCCAATAATTCGTCCCGGAAATTGACGTTTGAAATCTTCTTTACAAGCAAAATATCCTGCAGCCGGACCACCAAATCCCAACGGCAACCCAAATCGCTGTGTTGAGCCAACCACACAGTCTGCACCCCATTCACCCGGAGGCGTGAGCAGTGCTAAAGACATCAAATCAGCAGCAACAGCTACAAAAATATTTGCCTCATGCGCTTGTTTCACCAACTCCGAATAATCACAAATCGAACCGCATTGCATCGGGTATTGAACGATGGCGCCAAACACATTTTCGGTAAATTTAAATTCAGTATGTTTCACAATTACCAATTCGATATCAAGCGGAAGCGCCCGTGTTCTCAACACATCTATCGTTTGCGGAAATAAATTTTCCGACACTAAAAACCGGTTTGCACCGCTTTTCATTTTCTCTTTCGAACGCGAATTAAAAAACATAAACATCGCTTCTGCCGCAGCTGTGGCTTCATCTAACAAACTTGCATTGGAAATCGGCATTGCCGTTAAATCCATAATCATGGTTTGATAATTCAGCAACGCTTCCAAACGACCTTGCGAAATCTCCGCTTGATACGGTGTGTAGGACGTATACCAACCCGGATTTTCCAACACATTCCGTAAAAGCACAGCAGGCGTAATCGCCGAATAATAGCCCATTCCGATAAACGAACGGAATAGTTTGTTTTTCGAAGCAATCGCTTTGATGTGATTAAGATATTCAAACTCGTTCATACCGCGTGCCGGCAAATTTAGTGGTTTTGATAGGCGAATTCGTGCAGGAATGGTTTTGTCGATGAGTTCGTTCATTGATTTTACACCAATTGTTTTGAGCATTTCGGATTGTTCAGCAACAGTCGGGCCATTGTGACGAGATAAAAAGTTGTTGGTAAGCATGGTATGTTTTGATATTTTATTTTTGCATTAACTTGCAAAGATACGAAAAATAATCGAGAAAACAAAACCGTCATGTCGAGCGTAGTCGAGACATCCCATAGCACGGGGATTCCTCGACTACGCTCGACATGACGACCTTATTCCATTTTTTTTCGTATCTTTGCAAAATGGAACGTCTCACCTATTTCGTTGATATTTTACTTCCGCTTCCACTTCAGAGCACATTTACCTATCGTGTTCCGCAAGAATTGGAGGGCGAAATTGCTGTTGGAAAACGCATGGTTGTTCCTTTTGCAAGCCATAAGAAATATGCCGGTTTGATTGTGCGCATTCATCATGAAGCGCCAACGGCTTATATCACAAAATATGCGCAATCGGTTTTGGACGAAAAACCGATTATTCAAGGTGTTCAACTCGAATTTTGGCAATGGATTTCATCGTATTATATGTGCACGATGGGTGATGTAATGGCAGCCGCTCTACCTTCTGCGTTCAAACTCAGTAATGAAAGTAAAATCGTGCTGAATCCTGATTTTGATGGCGATGTTTCCACGCTTTCCGAACGTGAATTTCGCGTTACGGAAGCCTTGCATCACAAACCGGAACTAACAATTGATGAAATTTCAAAAATCACGGGATTAGTCAAAACTATTCATTTGATTAAAAATCTTCGCGATAAAAATATAGTGATGGTCAAAGATGAAGTTTTGGAAAAAATAAAACCAAAAATTGAGATTTACCTAAGACTTCACGCTGATTATGAAAACGAAGGAAATTTGCAAAATCTGTTTAATCAATTAGAGAAAAAAGCGGTTAAACAATTGGAAGTTTTGATGATGTTTATTCATTTAACGAATGGTCAAACACACAGAGAAATCAAGCGTTCCGAACTTTCGCAAGCCTTACCGAATGTAACGGCGATTATTCAAACATTAGTCAAAAAACAAGTTTTTGAATTGATCGAAAAAACAGAAACACGCTTGGAAACCTCAGACTCTACACATGAAATCGGGCACATCAAATTTTCTGATGAACAACAAAATGTTTTCGATAAAATTCAAACTGATTTTCAAAAAAAGAATGTTGTTTTGTTGCACGGTGTAACCGGAAGCGGAAAAACCGAAATTTATATCAAACTTATCGAACAGGCTGTCAATAGCGGAAAGCAAGTGTTGTATCTCTTGCCCGAAATCGCATTGACATCACAAATTATTCATCGTTTGAGAAAGTATTTTGGCGAAAAAGTCGGTATTTATCATTCTAAATTCAACGAACAAGAACGTGTTGAGGTTTGGCAACGTGTGATGGACAAAAGCGAAAAGCGGTTTCAGATTGTTTTGGGCGCACGGTCAGCAGTGTTTTTGCCGTTCGATGATTTAGGTCTTGTAATTGTAGATGAGGAACACGAAACGTCGTTCAAACAGTATGATCCAGCACCACGTTACAATGCTCGCGATGCTGCAACTTATCTTGCAAATCTGCATCAAGCCAAGACTATTTTGGGTTCAGCAACACCTTCGATTGAAAGTTATTTCAACGCACAAACCGGAAAATATGGTTTTGCTGAACTTCTGAAACGCTACGGAAACGTGAATTTACCAAATGTTCGAATTTCCGACCTCAAACAAGAAACCCGCAAAAAAACCATGTACGGTCATTTTTCATCTTTATTAATGGAGGAAATGACCAAAGCATTAGAGAAGAAAGAACAAATCATTTTATTCCAAAATCGGCGTGGTTTCTCGCTTCGCTTAGAATGCGACGTATGTAGTTTTATGCCCGAATGCAATAATTGCGATGTGACGTTGACCTACCACAAGCACAGCAATCAACTGAAATGTCACTATTGCGGATTGGCCATTCCCGTTCCCGAAAAATGCCCCAAATGCGGACATTCGCACCTAACCATGCGCGGTTTTGGAACCGAAAAAATCGAAGATGATTTAGCTGTTTTTTTTCCGGATGCCAAAATCCGCCGAATGGATTTAGACACGACACGCTCTAAAAACGCCTATCGGCAAATCATTCAGGATTTTGAGGAAAGAAAAATAGATATTTTAGTGGGCACGCAGATGGTCACAAAAGGCTTGGACTTCGACAATGTAAGTGTGGTTGGCATTTTAAGCGCCGATAACCTAATTTCGTTTCCCGATTTTCGTGCTTACGAACGCAGTTTTCAACTTATGTCACAAGTGAGTGGGCGTGCAGGACGGCGAAACACGCAAGGAACAGTAATCATTCAAACCTACAATAAAAATTTCCCTGTGCTACAACAAGTAATTGACAACAATTATTTGGGCATGTACCTTTCGCAACTTCACGATAGGCAGAAATTCCACTATCCGCCGTATTTTCGATTGATTCGCATTGCTGTCAAACACAAAGATTTTAATGTTTTGGAAAAAGGTGTTGCCGCTTTGTCGCATCAATTAAAACACACATTTGGAAATCAAGTTTTAGGCCCAAATTTCCCTTTGGTATCGCGTATTAACACGTATTATATCAAAGAATTTTTGCTAAAATTCGATCGACGAAATAACATTACCGAAACAAAAAAACGGCTGGCAGATGCTTTACAAAATTTTTCAAAACATTCTCCACACAAGAATCTCCGCGTAATTGTAGATGTGGATCCGCAGTAAAAAACCTGCTTAACTATCCGTTTTTCAAAGGTTTTAAATTGAAAATAAATTAATTACAAACTAATTAACTCAACATTGTTAAAAATTATTAGAAAACGCCATACGAATATTGATTATAAACAACTAACTTTGCAAAATAGTTTCTAAAAAATTATTACATTATGTCAAAATCGTTGTTGCAAACCCGTATCGTTGATAAGTTGGAAGTCATTATGACCCAAGTGGATACCATGAATAAATTCGGAAATAGTATTCCGTTAATTCATTTGGATATTTTGAAATCGAATATTCGCATGTTGTATGAACAAATTTGTGAGTTGGAACGTGTGCACAAGCCAATGACGGCAACTGCCAGAAAATCACCCGAAGTGCTGTATAAAGAAGAAGAGATGCCTGCTGTTTCCAAAGCCGTCGAAGAACGCATGATTTATGAGGCCAGAGAAACTATTTCCAAGTTGGTTGAGTCCATTCATGAAGATGTGGCAAACGAATATGATCCCGAAATCAAATTGGATTTTTCAGTTGAAATCGTTGAGCAGCCTACTGTTGTTGAGTCCCCTGTTGTCAAGATTGAAGAACTTCCATTGTTGCAAACTGAAATCACGATTGTTGAAGAAAACATATCTGTTGAAAACCCAATTCCCGATATTTTTACATCGTTGCAAACGATCGCCGATCGTTATAAAACGCCTGATTCATCACTAAACGAGGCCATGGCGATTAGCAATATTTCAACGGTTAATACAGCAGTAAAACAAATTCGAGATTTGAAATCTGCTATCGGTATCAACGAAAAGTTTTTGTTTATCAACGAACTTTTCAAAGGTAATATGAAAGAATACACGGATGCGATTGTAGCGTTGAGCGATGCTGAAACCTTAGATTTGGCGCATGAAGTCTTAATTCCACTCAAATCTAAGTATGAATGGCGAGAAGACAGTGCTGCCTACATTACATTAGTTGATTTTTTACAACGTCGTTTTGTATAAGTATGTCCACAGTCGGGCTTTATTTCGGTTCTTTCAATCCCGTTCACGACGGGCATTTGGCGATTGCCGAGTATATGCTCGAACATGCGTCGATTGATGAACTTTGGTTTATGTTATCACCACAAAATCCGTTGAAAAATCCCGATGAACTGTGGTCGAACGAAAAACGTTTTGAACTTCTAAAATCCGCTATAGACAAGCGTTCCAAGATGTCAATCTCTACTATTGAGTGGGATATGCCCAAACCGTCTTATACGATTGACACACTCGAAAAATTGACGGAACTCTATCCAAATACAACGTTTTCAATCATCATGGGGTCTGATAATTTAGAAAAAATTGAACAATGGAAATCGTTTGAAAACATTTTGAATGTTTACAAAATTTTTGTTTATCCTCGTCCGAATGTTATACCAAACGCTTATTTCAAGCATCCAAATGTAACCATTTTTGATGCTCCGCTGATGGATATTTCGTCTACAGAAGTTCGGAAAGGTCTGAAAAATCAATAATTCCAAACAATTTCATCGCGGTCAAGATAATGACCACAAACATTAGCCAACGAATAAAATTATTGCCCCATTTCATGCCAAAATGTGTGGCTAAAGTAGCTCCAATTACATTGCCGATGGCGTGAATGAGTCCGTAAATTGCCATTTTCATGGTCAAGTCGCCATTGAAAATAAAAAATCCAATTGCAAACGGCGAATACAACAGCACCAAAAAATTCTTTTGTGCATTGCCTTTCAACAAATCATAACCCATCAGCAGCACTAATCCGCCAAGCAAAAAATAACCTACGCCAACATGCAGGAAACCTGCGTAAAATCCAGTGAATAGAAATACAGTAAATATTTTCCAATCCATTTTTTTCTGTCGCAGTTTTTCATTTCCTTTGAGCCATGCTTCGGGTTTGTAAAAAATGAAAAATAACATCATTAATAAAATCAAACCTAAACAAATACTGAACACCTTCTGATTGACCACAACCGAAACATTTGCACCAACCAAACAACCCATGACTACTGGAATTCCGATGGTCAACCCACGTTTTATATCCAATAATCCTTTTTTCCAAAACAAATACGACGATGCCATCGTTTGAAAAAATACAGGCACTCGATTGATAACATTTGCTTGAAACGGCGACATCCCCATCACCATAAACAACGATATCGAAATCACAGAAGCTCCACCGGCAAAGGTGTTGATGAAGGCAACGACGATGCCGGAAAGAATTAATGCAGATATTTCGACAATAGAAAGCACGTGTTGTAAACAATTAATTTTTTCGTCCGAAATCAGCGGGAATTTCACCCCATTTTTCGGTGTCCCATTTGAGAATTGGATTTTTATAGGTATTCGTTTTTAGCCAATTTTCGGCACGTGCGATGAGATCGAAAAGTACAGCATTGTCAGGAGTTCGCTCAAGCTTGGTTTTGGCTTTTTTGTCGCGAACCCAAGCCATCGCTGTAACGGAATCCGTAAAAATCGGCACAGAATTGTGTCCGTGTTTTTTCAAATAGCCTAATCCATGCACCAAAGCAAGAAATTCACCGATGTTGTTAGTAGCGTCTTTGAAAGGGCCTTGATGAAATATTCGATGTTTGGTGTTAGTTTCAACACCTTGATATTCCATCGTTCCCGGATTTCCGGAACATGCAGCATCAACGCAGATAGAGATTTGAGGTAATTTTGAAACCATTTTACAAAGATACGAAAAAAATCTCAATAGCAAGGAGATTTCTCACTTTGCTCAAAATGATACCTATAGTTTTAAATTATCATTTTTTTTTGTATCTTTGCATTATCATCAAAAAATCATGACAAATAAGTGAAACATTATCCCATTACCGAACATTTTTTTTCTCTTCAAGGCGAAGGTGCGAACGTTGGAAAACCTGCGTATTTTCTGCGATTGAGCGGATGTAATGTGCGGTGCGATTTTTGTGATTCGAAAAATTCTTGGGATGATGCAAACGCACAAAATAAGTCGTCGAAAGAAATTGCTGATTTGGTAAAAAAATCAGGTGCAAAAAATGTTGTGGTTACAGGCGGAGAACCACTTTTGCACAATTTAGACGAACTTTGTCAGGTGTTGCGGGCTCATGTTCCGAATGTTTGTTTGTGGCTCGAAACATCAGGAACGGCAAAATTTAGCGGAGATTTCGATTGGGTATGTTTGTCACCGAAAAAGCACAAATTACCGCTTTCTGAAAATTATGCAAAAACGAATGAATTGAAAGTGATTGTTGAAAATTCTGACGATTTTGAGTTTGCAGAACAGCAGGCGCAGCAAGTCAATCCGGATTGTGAATTATTTTTGCAGGGAAAATGGTCAAACATGGGCATTGCGCGCAACACCCGTACAACGGGAATCATTAATTATATTTTGAAAAATCCAAAATGGCGATTGTCGGTGCAGGTGCACAAATTTTTGAGGATTTTGTAATGACATGATGGGTGGGGTAGAATCGTGCTCTTACAACATGGGCAAATTCATGTGTTTGCCGCTATAATGCTTCAATCGCTAAATCGTAAACTAATAGTCCTAAACCTGCGATAACACCTTTGCAATTGGGTGCGATCAACGATTTGTGTCGAAATTCCTCACGTGCATAAACATTGGAAATGTGAACTTCAATAACCGGCGTAGTGATGGATTTCACCGCATCGGCAATGGATACGGACGTGTGCGTGTAACCCGCTGCGTTGAGTATAATTCCATCATAACTAAATCCGATTTCGTGGAGTTTGTTGATGATTTCTCCCTCGACATTGCTTTGAAAATACGTCAATTCAACATTCTGAAATTTGGATTGCAGTTGCTTGAAATATGCTTCAAACGTTTGATTTCCATAGATTTCTGGCTCTCTTGTACCTAACAAATTCAAGTTTGGTCCATTGATTACAGCAATTTTTTTAGCTCTGCTGAGCTCACACGTCGTGTTTTGATTCATAATTTATCAAATGTTTTACGCTTTTGGACGTAGTATTTCCAAACAATTGAAAACGGATATATACCCGTATGAAATTTGCAAATAGTAAGTTGTTTTTTGCGTTTTTTTCGGATTTGCGGAAATCGTCTGACAAAGTGGGCATAACCTCTGAACACCATGAAAGAGTCTTTGAAATTCCCTTCAAACAAGAATTTCGCAGCAGCAATTTGATCTAAAAAGAACCGTACAAAAAGCACAAAAAACCGTTCGGATGGATATAAATTTTTATAAAGTAAACTCAAGTTATTTCTGAAATTCAAATATGTTTTTCGAGATGATTGTTTAGGTAAAGTGCCTCCACCAATGTGGTAAATCGTGGAATTCGGACAATACATCACTTTGTATCCCGCATTTTTGACGCGCCAGCAAAAATCAATTTCCTCCATGTGAGCGAAAAAATCTTCGTCAAGACCTCCAAATTCCCTATAAACAGAGGCTTTTACGAACATTGCAGCACCGGTTGCCCAAAACACTTCGCAAACATCGTCGTATTGCCCTTTATCAACTTCGATGGTTTCAAAAATTCGTCCGCGACAAAACGGATAGCCGAATCTATCAATGAAACCACCTGCTGCACCCGCATATTCAAACTTTTCGCGTTCGTCATACGAACGAATTTTAGGTTGACAAACGACAATATTTGGATCGCTTTCCATCAAATCAATTACCGGTTGAATCCAATTCGACGTAACTTCAATATCGGAATTTAACAATATAAAATAATCCGCTTCAACATGTTTTAACGCATCGTTATAACCCTTGGAAAATCCACCATTTTCTGCATTTTGTATCAAACGAATATGAGGGAAATTTTGCTTCAAAAATTCCACCGAATCATCGGTCGAAGCATTGTCTGCAACAATCACTTCTGCCCTATCTGTCGAGTGTTCGATAACATTCGGCAGAAATTTTTCGAGGAACTTTTTCCCATTCCAATTTAGTATGACGACTGCGATTTTCATGGTTTTTTGTGTTTCCAACGGCGGTGCGACCAAAGCCAATATTGCGGTTTTTCGTTGATAGTTTGTTCAAGAATATTGACGCAAGTTTGCGTGATTTCGCCGTATGGTGCTTGATCGGGATATTCGGAAACAGGAATTAAATCAAACTCGTAATAGCCGCGTTTGACTTTTCTCACATTATAGTAAAACACCGGAAAATCATATTTTTTAGCAAAATATTCAGGTCCAAAAATAAATCCGGTATCTTGGTGCAAAAATGTCGTCCAGTAACTTTTTTTCGGATTGTGCGATTGGTCAAAAAGCATCATGTAAGCTGTTGGGAGTTGTTGATTTTCGTAGGTTTCAAACGTTTCGCGAATATTGGATGCAAACACCACTTCGGTTCCATAGCGTTGACGATAGCGGTTTAAAATTTGGTCAAACCATTTGTCTGCCAAGGGTTTTCCGACGCCTACACCATGGTGTTTGAATTGCATATCCAATGAAAGTACCATGTATTCCCAATTATTATAATGCGACGAAACCAAAATAACAGATTTTTTTTTCTCAAAATAAGGTGTTAGAATTTCCGGATTTGTGCAAACGTAGCGCTCCATCACTTGCTTTTTAGAGAGTGATAAATTTTTGATTCCTTCCAAAAAAATATCAGCAAGGTGATCGTAAAATTGATTGGCTATGATTTTGATTTCCTTTTGGCTATGATTTGGAAAGGCGTTTGTCAAATTTTGTATAACAATTTTTTTGCGATATTTCAAAACATGATTCAAAACAAAAGATAAGCCATTAGAAATAATATACATACAAGCAAACGGCAACTTGGAAAAAGGCAAAATTACAATATAAAATAATACTCGCATAGTGCAAAGATACAAAAACTTTTCGTATCTTTGTACTTTAAATTTATTTATCATGAATTTCCGTAAAGAATCCCAAGCCAAAATCGTTGCAACCATAGGGCCTGCAAGCCGTTCGCTAGAAATGCTAACCAAATTGGCAGAAGCCGGTGCCGATGTATTTCGATTGAATTTATCGCACGACACGCATGAAACCCACGCTGAAGCCATTCGCAACATCAAATTAGTTCGTGAGAAAACAGGAAAAAATTTGGTAATTTTGGGCGATTTGCAAGGTCCAAAATTACGCATTGGCATAATGAAAAACAATGGTGCGATGTTGGAAAATGGCCAAACGTTCATCCTCACAGCACACGAATGTGAAGGCGATGAAACACGCGCATACATGAATTATACTGCACTTCCAAAGAGTGTAAAGACAGGTGAAATGGTATTGATTGATGACGGAAAAATCAAATTAGAAGTTGTATCAACAAATGAAGTTGACGAAGTCGTTACGAAAGTGCTCAACGGTGGTATTTTGAGCTCACGAAAAGGTGTGAATTTGCCGAATACACAATTGAGTCTACCTTGTTTAACAGAAAAAGATTTGAACGATTTGCAATTCGCCATCGAACAGAATATGGACTGGGTTGGGCTTTCATTCGTTCGCTGTAACACGGATATCATTGAACTTCGCAATCAAATTCACGCGCGAAATTCCAAATTGAAAATCGTTGCGAAGATTGAAAAACCTGAAGCTTTGCAATATTTGGATAAAATTATTGAGGCCACAGACGCCGTGATGGTTGCGCGTGGCGATTTGGGCGTAGAAGTTTCGTTCGAAAAAGTGCCGTTGATTCAAAAAGAAATTGTCGCAAAATGTATTAAGGCTTCAAAACCCGTCATCATTGCCACACAAATGATGGAAAGCATGATCACTAATTTTTCGCCTACACGTGCGGAGGCGAATGACGTGGCCAATGCTGTTTTGGAAGGTGCCGATGCCATGATGTTGAGCGCTGAAACTTCGATGGGCCAATTTCCGGTTGAAGCCGTTCAATCTATGCAGAAAATCATCACTTGGACGGAATCGAAACAAATATTGCAATTTCCTTTACATCCACCGGTAGACAACGGTCGCGGAAACGGCTATCTTGCCCAATCCATTTGCTTCAACGCTGCTGCTTTGGCCAAACAAGTGAATGCAAAAGGTATCATTATTTTTGCCAACAGTGATTTTCCGGTGCGGTGGGTTTCCTCGCACCGTGCGGCTCACGCGAAAATTATCGTTTACACCACAAAACCCGAATTGTTGCTAACACTGCCTTTGATTTGGGGCGTGGACGTATATTTGTATCCCGAATTTAAGATGATCGCAGAAGCTGTTGCTTACGCTAAAGGGCATATTTTGGAAAATAAACTTCTTGTTGAAGGGGTTAAAGTTGTTTATGTTGCTAGCACTCCGTTTACGTTGGATCGCCCGAATATGGTGCGATTGGGGCGAATGGAATGGAGAAAATGATCTATCTACGAAAAAGTTCTGAAATAGCAGGCGGATTCCTCACTGCGTTCGGAATGACGGCGATTTTTTGTAGAACAAGAGGAAAAAGGGGCAGCGAAGCTGCCCCTTTTTCCTCTCCTCATAGCACGTTCCTCGTCATTCCGAGCGAAGCATCCGCAGGGTGCGTAGTCGAGGAATCTCCTTGCTATTGTCGGCACGGTAATTTTCCATTACTTCAATCCACGTCGTCTCAACAACGCATCCGGATTCGGATCCGTACCTCTAAAATCTCTAAAAAGTTGAGCAGGATCAACCGTTCCGCCTTTTGAAAAAACTGTGCGAAGTTTTTGTGCCAAAACCGGATTGTAAATATCGCCACTTTCAACAAATGCTCGGTAGATATCCGCATCCAAAACTTCCGCCCAAAGATAGCTGTAATAGCCCATGTTGTAGCCACCTCCGAAGATGTGCGTGAAATACGTCGTACGATGTCTTGGCATCAATTCAGGAATTAAGTGTATTCTTTTCATCGCTTCTATTTCAAAATCCATGCCGTTTTTCGTAACCGGTTCGGTGATATTATACCAAAAATAATCCAACCATGCTGAAGCCAAATTCTCGCCCGTTACAAAGCCTTGATTAAATTTTCCGGCTCTTTCCATTTGTGCGATTAACACGTCAGGAATAACTTCTCCGGTTTTGTAATGTTTGGCAAACGTTTTCAAAAATTCGGGTTCAAGTGACCAGTTTTCCATAACCGACGAAGGCATTTCAACAAAATCACGTTTCACGTTGGTTCCCGACAAACTGCGATATTTGGTTCTACTGAACAACATATGCAACGCATGTCCCATTTCGTGAAATAACGTGGTCATTTCATCAATCGACAACAACGAAGGCATATCACTTGATGGAGCGGTATAATTACTCACATTCGTAACAATCGGCATCACATTGTTATTCGGCCAACCAGATTGCGGACGGAAATACCACATCCATGCACCGCCTTTCTTAGTCGCACGCGGGTGATAGTCGGCAATGAAAATTCCTATTTCTGTGCCATCGGCTTCTTTCATAAGCCAAGTTCGGTTTGCAGGATTAAATTTCGGAATGTCAAAACGTTCTTCCCACTGTACGCCCCAAAGTCTTGTGGTGAGATCGAAACAACCTTGAATCACGTTTTCCAACGGTAAGTATTCGCGAAATGCAGTTTCATCGAAATCGTATTTGGCTTGTTTTACCATTTCAGCATAATAACGCCAATCCCATGCTTGGAGATTGGGTATGTCTTCCACGGAGAATCTCGTTTCACCTCGAGCTTTTGCAGCATTTGCTGCAATACTCACGTAATGTCGCATCACATAATTTTGAAGTACTTCGCGTTCTTTTTTCAAAACCTCTTGCGTTGGTTTCCAAAGATCACTCAAAAATTTGTGAACCGTTTGCGGATTTTTCGCCATATTCTCTTCCAAAACGAAAGCAGCAGAGGTTTCAAAGCCGAATAACTTCGCTTTTTCCAATTCGAGAGATGCTATTCTTGAAACGATTTGATTGTTATCGTTTTCGTTACCGTTATTACCTACATTCACATACGCTCGCCATACTTTTTCGCGCAAATCACGATTGTCTAAAAACGTCAAAAGCGGTGTAAACACTGATCTTTGAAGCGATTTCCACATCCATTTTCCTTCATGTCCTTCGCGTTTTGCCAAATCGGCTGCTGCTGCAACAACGGCTGCCGGAAGTCCCGCCAAATCTTCTTCGTTGTCGATAATCAAAACAAATGCGTTCTGATCGTTCAACACATTTTTACCAAATTGTACGCCCAAAATCGAAAGTTCTTCATTGATTTTCATCAATTCGGCTTTGGATTCTTCATCTAAATTTGCACCACCACGAACAAAATTTTTGTACACGATGTCGAGCAACATTAAATCTTCTCCTTGAAGATTCGCGCGTTCGTTGTCATAAACGAATTTCACACGTTCAAACAATTTTGGATTCATCGCAATTTCGTCGGTATGTTTCGACAAAATCGGAGCCATTTCTTCATCAAGAGCGGTTAATTTTTCTGTACGTTCCGAAGAAATAATGTTGAAAAAGCAGAGCATGACTCTTTCAAGGAATAAGCCTGAGGCTTCGAGAGCAACGATAGTGTTTTCGAACGTAGGTTCTTCCGGATTGTTCACAATAGCGTTGATTTCGGCATTGTGACGTTTCATGCCTTCCATGAAAGCAGGTTTGTAATGTTCGCATTTAATTTTGTCGAACGGATTTACTCCCCAAGGAGTGTCCCAATTTTCTTGGAAAAACGGGTTTCTAGAGTTAGGATTGCAACTGCACATAAGCGTAAGGGCTGCGAGTGTGATGATGGTTAAGTGTTTCATATGTTTTGTGTTTTAGTTTTTTGCAAAGATACGAAAAAGTTTTCAGTTTTCATTTTTTTTAATTTGTAATGGCAACTTTTTCTATAACGTTTTGTTGGATTTAAGCTGATTTTTACAACTGCGGTCCTGCCGAAATCAAAGTCTTTGCCGCATCATTATCGCAGTATTGTGCAAAATTATTGATGTAGCGTTCGGCCAAATCTTTCGCTTTGGTTTCCCATTCTTTGGGATCTTCATAGGTTTCGCGCGGGTCTAAAATACCTTCACTTACATTATTCAATTTAATCGGAATGGTGAGATTGAGAATCGGAATGTGTTTGCGTTCTGCTTTTTCAATACTTCCGTCAATAATCGCGTCGATAATCGCGCGCGTATCTTTAAGCGAAATGCGCTTTCCTGTACCGTTCCAGCCAGTGTTAACCAAGTAGGCTTTGGCATTATGTTCGTCCATTCGTTTTGCTAATTGAGATGCATAAACCGTTGGATGCAGCATCAAAAAGGCTTCACCGAAAGCCGGCGAAAACGTCGGTACTGGCTCCGAAATGCCACGTTCTGTTCCTGCAAGTTTGGATGTATAGCCGCAAAGGAAGTGGTATTGTGCTTGGTCTCTATCTAAAATAGACACAGGAGGCAATACGCCAAACGCGTCTGCAGAAAGGTAAACGATGGTTTTGGCATGTCCGGCTCTAGATGGTAAAACAATTTTCGAAATATGAGAAATAGGATAGGATACACGCGTGTTTTCCGTAATACTGTCATCACTGAAATCAACTGTATTATCAGGCAAAACCACTACATTTTCCAAAAGCGCATTACGTTGAATCGCCCACCAAATATCGGGTTCGTTTTCTTCGGAAAGGTTGATGACTTTTGCATAGCAACCGCCTTCGTAATTGAAAATGCCTTGTTCGTCCCAACCGTGCTCGTCGTCGCCGATAAGATAGCGTTTAGGATCAGCACTTAACGTTGTTTTTCCCGTTCCGGACAAACCAAAGAAAATCGCTACATCGCCCTCTTCGCCAACATTTGCCGAACAGTGCATAGAAGCAATATTTCTCAAGGGTTGGTAATAATTCATCATGGAAAACATGCCTTTTTTCATTTCACCTCCATACCAGCTTCCGCCAATGATTTGCATGTGTTCCGTCAAATTGAAAAGCACATAGGTGCTTGAATTAAGTCCGTGTTTTTCCCAATTGCGGTTGCTTGTTTTAGAGGAATTAAGTACTACAAAATCCGGTTCACCGAAATGTTCCAAATCATAACGCGACGGACGAATAAACATATTCGTCACAAAATGCGCCTGCCAAGCCACCTCCATGATGAAACGAACTTTCATTCTGGAATTTTTATTGGTGCCACAAAACGCATCAACAACGTAGAGCGGTTTATGAGAAAGATGATTCAACGAAATATTTTTCAATTCGTCCCAAACATCTTGATTAACAGGACGATTAATTTTCCCATCCCACCAAACGGATTTCTTACTGATTTCATCTTCCACAATGAAACGATCGCGCGGCGAACGTCCCGTAAATTCACCTGTTTTTACGGCAACAGCGCCTGTTTCGGTTTTGTAGCCTTTGTCGAAACCAGTTAGGTTTTTGTTGGTTTCGTGACGGAAAAGCGTGAGGTACGAAGGATTGTGATAAATCTTTTTGGTGTCTGTGATACCTATTTTTTCAAGATATTTCCTGATTTTGGTGTCCATGCTTTCGGTGTTTTTTTGGTGTTCCATGATTTTTTTTTGCAAAGATACGAAAAAAAATCTGAACCGCGATTTTTATAAGATTAAAAAGATTTACAAGATAAATAGAAAAAATAGCCGAAATCATAAAAATCTTAATAAAATCATGGTTCTGACATTTTTTTTTCGTATCTTTGCACTATGAACGTAACTTCCATTCGAAACGATTTTCCAATTTTAAATCAAACCATTAACGGAAAACCCTTGATTTATTTGGATAATGCCGCTACAACGCAAAAACCACAAGTAGTCATTGACCGTATTTCGGACTATTACAAAACGATCAACAGCAATGTGCATCGCGGTGTTCACACACTCAGCCAAAGAGCGACAGAAGCGATGGAGAACGCAAGGATTACCGTTCAAAAGTTTATTAATGCCAAAGAGCATCGTGAAATTGTTTTCACAAAAGGGACTACGGAAAGTATTAATTTAGTTGCTCAAACGTTTGCCCAACAATTTTTAAACGAAGGTGATAGTATTCTGATTTCTGCCGTGGAACATCACGCCAATATTGTGCCTTGGCAACAACTATGCAAACAAAAAAAAGCAAATTTATTGGTTATTCCAATCTTGGAAAACGGAGAATTAGATCTGTCGAACGTCGATGAATTGCTTTCAAAAAACGTGACACTCCTTGCTATTTCTCATATTTCAAATGTTCTCGGTACCATCAATCCAATTGAATTATTGATTGAAAAAGCGCACAAAAAAAACATTCCCGTATTGATTGATGCTGCTCAAAGTGTAGCCCACGAAACGATTGACGTGCAAAAATTAGACTGTGATTTTTTAGTATTTTCTGGGCATAAAATGTATGCTCCAATGGGTATTGGCGTGCTTTACGGAAAAACCGATTGGCTCAACAAACTCCCACCCTACCAATTCGGCGGCGAAATGATTTTGGAGGTGCGTTTTGAAGAAACTATTTTCAACGAATTGCCGTTCAAATTCGAAACCGGGACACCCAATGTTGAAGGAATTTTAGGACTTGAAACCGCCATTCATTATCTGCAAAAAATCGGATTGAAACAAATTGCAGAATACGAACACAAATTGTTAACTTATGCCACTCAAAAACTCAACGAACTTTCCGGCATTATTTTTCACGGCATAGCCAAGCACAAATCTGCTGTTTTGAGTTTCAATTTTCAAGGAATTCACAATTCCGATATTGGTGCAATCCTCGACCAATTGGGTATTGCCGTAAGAACGGGGCATCACTGCGCTCAGCCGTTGATGGAAAATTTATGTGTTCCGGGAACGGTGCGTGCAAGTTTTGCATTTTACAATACGAAAGAAGAAATTGATATGTTTATTGAAGGTGTGAAAATGGCAAAAAAAATGTTGACAATGTAGGGGCGTATTGAATACGCCCCTACGAAAACATTACCGATTCCGTAAACGAATTTCTGTCAATTTGCGTTTGGTCGAAAGCGAAAAATCCGCATCCATCATCCATGCATAATACGAAGGCTCATATTCGAAAACCTCCGAGACCAAGCGCCCTTTGTGTTTACCAATGTTGAACACTTCTTGTCCTTTGTCATTGTAGACCATTGTTCCTGCATAATCTACGTGTTTTTGTTGGGTTGTAAACACCGATAATGCTTCAATATCATTAACCACAGGAAACGAGACTTGTCCTTTTCTGTCTTCGAAAGGTACATCTTTATAACGTTCCAACTGTGCTAATAAAATTTCGTAAGTTGCCAACGTATCTGCTTCTGCACCGTGTGCACCTTCCAATTTTTTATTGCAATAAAATTTATATGCCGCAATAAGCGTGCGCTGTTCCATTTGATGAAAAATGTTTTGCACATCCACCAATCGGCGATTTTTCATATCAAAATCCACATCGGCACGCAAAAATTCCTCAACTAAAATCGGCACATCGAACTTATTTGAGTTATAGCCCGCCAAATCGCTGTTGCCTATGAATGCACTGAGCTCGCCGGCAATCGCTTTGAATGTTGGGCAATCTTTTACATCTTTGTCGTAAATTCCATGTACCAGACTTGCTTCCAAAGGGATAGTAATCGTCGGATTTAAGCGGTAAGTTTTAGTTTGCGAAGATTGATCGGGATTGATTTTATGCACGCAAATCTCAACAATGCGATCTTTATTTATGTTTATTCCCGTTGTTTCCAAATCGAAAAAACAAATGGGTTTGGTTAAATTCAGTGTCATCATATAGTTCATTTTGAAATTAAAAACCCCGCAATTGCGGGGTTTTTAAGTATTTTGGAAGTGTAAAATTATCTTCCTATAGCGGCTGCAGGTTGTTCTACAGTTGCATTTGCAGCTTCTTTTTCTGCTTTTGTCGCGCCTCTTTTTGAGCCTCCAGCAGCCGTTGCAGATTGTTCTACAGTTACATTTGCATTTGCTACTTCTTTTTCTTGTTTCACTTCTTTTTTGTCACATTTTTTTTCTCCTTCGCACTTTTTTTCACACTCTTTCTTGGTTTCATTTTTTCCTTCGCATTTTTTTTCACATTCTTTTTTGCAATTTTCTTTACCTTCACAAGGTTTTCCGTCTTTGCAACAAATTTTACCTTCGTAGTCTGCACATTCGTGTTCTGCCTTTTCAACACATTCTTCTTGTTTTACAGTGTTGCCACAAGCGAAAACGAATGCAGCCATAGCAATCAATAAAAATACTTTTTTCATGGTTTTTTGTTATTTTAGTTAATAATTCTGCAAAAATACAACTTTTTTTTCAAAAAAACAAATTTTATTGTATATTTCTTTGTTTTTTTGTTTTTTTATTTGTAACTTTGCAGAAAAAAATCAATGCAAGTCAATCGGATTGACAAAATTTATCAAATCTAACTCAACTAAATTGAAAAAATGAAAAACAAGTACATCGACTTAATTGAACAATCATTTGAGTTTCCTCAAGAGGAATTTAAAGTTATTGACTCCGAATTGTATTTCCATAATGTACCGTTGATGGATATAATTAAACAATACGGAACACCATTAAAAATTAGTTATCTACCTAGAATAAGTTCACAGATTCAACGAGCTAAACGCTTATTTAATGTGGCTATGGCTAAGGTAGACTATCAAGGCGATTACAATTATTGCTATTGTACAAAGAGTTCGCATTTCTCTTTTGTATTGGAAGAAGCTCTGAAAAATGACATTAATATAGAGACCTCATCGGCATTCGACATTAATTTGATTAATGAACTTTACGAACAGGGAAAGATTACCAATAAAGATATCTATATCATTTGCAATGGTTTTAAACGTCCGCAATATATCGAAAATATTGCCGATCTCATTAATAAAGGGTTTCACAACACCATTCCCATTATTGATAATAAAGAGGAAATGGATTTATTAGAAACCAATGTACAAGGAAAATGCCAAATCGGCATTCGCATTGCTACGGAAGAAGAGCCAATATTTGAATTTTATACCTCACGCTTAGGCCTACGTATCAATGATATTGTTGATTTTTACATCAAACGCATCAAACGAAGCAGGTTTGAAGTAAAGATGTTGCATTTCTTTATTAACACCGGAATTAAAGATACGGCACACTATTGGAATGAGCTTTCCAAAGCAGTAAGTGTCTATTGCGAGCTAAAAAAAGTATGTCCGTCTCTAACATCTTTGAACATCGGGGGCGGCTTTCCTTTCAAAAATTCATTGGCATTTAGCTACGATTATGAGTATATGGCAGAAGAAATCATTGCACAAATTCAACAAGTTTGTAATGCACATGGCGTAGTTGAACCGGATATATTTACTGAATTTGGATCGTTTACAGTAAGTGAATCCGGCGCAGTTTTATACTCTATTGTCAATCAAAAGCAACAAAACGATCGAGAATTATGGTATATGATTGATAGTTCATTTATCACTACTTTGCCTGATGTTTGGGGGCTTAATCAACGATTTATCATGATGGCTATCAATAACTGGGATCACGAATATCAACGCGTATTTCTCGGTGGTTTGACCTGCGACGGACAAGATTTTTACAACTCTGAACGCCATTCAAATGCTGTCTTTTTACCAAAATTACAACCTGATGTGCCACAATACGTCGGATTTTTCCATACCGGCGCTTACCAAGAATCTGTGGGCGGATATGGCGGCATTCAGCACTGTTTAACGCCCGCACCTAAACACATTTTGATTGATGTGGACGAAACCGGTGAGTATTTCACAAAATTATTCGCGAAAGAACAAAGCCATAAATCTATGTTGAAGATTTTGGGGTACTAGTGTGGCTTCGACTCCGCTCAGCCGCCACATCCGGTCGTTGAGCGAAGTCGAAACGACTGTTTAGCGTCTCGAATACATGGTTTCGTAATATTTTTGGTAATCTCCCGAAGTTACATTGTTCAGCCATTCTTCGTTTTCCAAATACCAATCTACGGTTTTTTCCATGCCTTCTTCGAATTGAAGGGAGGGTTTCCAACCCAAGTCGTTTACTAATTTTGATGCGTCGATAGCATAACGCAAGTCGTGTCCGGCGCGATCTTGCACAAATGTGATCAGTTTTGCTGAAGTACCGGGCTCACGGTTCAATTTGCGATCCATAATTTCGCAAAGTCTGTGAATTAAATCAATATTGGTCCATTCGTTGAGACCGCCAATATTATAGGTATCTCCTATTTTTCCACTATGAAAAATCACATCTATCGCACGCGCATGATCCACCACATAAAGCCAATCGCGCACGTTTTCACCCTTTCCATAAATCGGAATTGGCTTCATGTTTTTGATATTGTTGATAGCCAACGGTAGCAATTTTTCCGGAAAATGGTTGGGACCATAGTTGTTCGAACAATTTGAAAGCACAACCGGCAAATAATACGTGTGAAAATATGCTCTCACTAAATGGTCGGAGCTCGCTTTAGAGGCGGAATACGGACTTCGCGGATCGTACGGTGTTTCTTCCGTAAATAACGAACCGTCCTTTGCCAACGAGCCATACACCTCATCTGTACTGACATGATAAAAACGTTTGCCGTCGAAATTGTTCTTCCATATGTGACGTGCAGCATTTAGCAAATTCACAGTACCAACAATATTGGTCATGATAAATTCCATCGGATTTGCAATTGAGCGATCCACGTGTGATTCGGCTGCCAAATGAATGACACCAAATGGCTGATAGTTTTCAAACAAAGCCTGAACAGCCTTTCCATCCACGATATCCACCTTTTCAAACTTATAATTCGGCAGATCTTTTACATCTTTCAAATTCTCCAAATTTCCTGCGTACGTGAGTTTATCAAGATTTACAATTTGATAATCCGGATACTTTGTTACAAATAATCTCACTACGTGAGAGCCTATGAAACCTGCGCCGCCTGTGACGAATAGAGTTTTTTTCATGTTTTTTTAATTATTCATTTTTTATAGGATGAGGTATGCCTTGCCCCTATTGCAATTTAACATAGCCTTGTAATGCTTTGGGTAAAAAATTCGAGATATCTCCATCATTACGCAACACTTCACGAACAATGGTCGAGGAAATGTGGTTGTAAGCGGTTCCCGGACACATAAATATGGTTTCCAAATCCGGACATAATTCTTTATTTATTGATGCCAACATACGCTCATTTTTGAAATCTGCGATACCTCTCAAACCACGCAACAAAAATTTGGCTTTATGTTTTTCACAAAAATCCACCGTCAAACCCTCATACGAAGCTACTATAACATTAGGCGTATCAGCAAATGTTTTTTTGATAAAATATACGCGTTGTTCAACTGAAAACACACTTTTTTTATTCGCATTGTAGCCCACTGCCACAATAATTTTATCGAACAGCGGCAACGCACGATGCACAATACTTTCATGACCTTTGGTGATCGGGTCAAATGATCCTGGGAAGACGGCGATATTTGGCATAGTTTTTTTTTGCAAAGATACAAAAAAATTGTATCTTTGCAAAATGAAAAAACCAATCAGCAGAAACATTGCCATCGTATCGGCAATTTTTATGGTCACATTTTCCATAATGCTTGTAACCAACTATTTTAAAGTTAGTGGCACAGATCCTTTGCAAACGATTGAAGCTCTAAAACAGGCCAACGAGGAAGTTGGCGAAAATCCGCAATTACAAGAACAAATTCGGGAATTAGATTTGTTGGCAAGAAGAGCCTATTTTATCAGCATTGGCAGACTTAGATTGGGTGTTGCGATTTTATTGGTGATGGTGATTGTTTTTGTGATCTGTTTACGGATTTATTTTGCGAAAACTAAAGATATTCCCAACAAGGACCTCGACCCTATTGACGATTGGGTCATCCAATCCCAAACAAGAACCTACATTGTTTGGATTGCAAGCGGATTGGCGATAAGCGGAATTGTTTTTGCTTTGTTAACTTCGTCATATCTGAAAAAATTAAACACAAAGGGCACAAAGAACACAAAAATGCTTGCTTTGGATTATTTAACTGCGAATTTTGAAGAAGAAATACAAGCCTTAGAACAGGCAGAATCTGTTGAAACAACAGATGTTACAAACGTATTAGTTGCTATTGATACGCATGAAATATCAAACGTAACACACAGTGGATTTCGAGGAAATAATTCGCTTGGTATAAGCCCTGCAAGGTATATTCCGACATCCTGGGATTTAGCGTCGGGCAAAACTATTTTGTGGCAAGTTCCAATTCCTCGAAAAGGCTACAATTCGCCCATCATCAGTGGAAACAGAGTTTTCTTTACCGGAGCGGACGAGGACATTAGAGAATTGTTTTGCTACGAATTAAGTTCGGGTAAACTACTTTGGAGATTGGAAGCCAAAAACATTCCGGGTTCGCCAAGTGAAGCACCCAAAACAACCGATGATACCGGACTTGGCGCGCCAACGGCAGCAACCAACGGCAAAGTGGTATGCGCGATTTTCGGCACAGGCGACGTGATTTGTGCCGATATGAACGGCAAACAACTTTGGGCAAAAAACCTTGGTGTGCCTGATAATGCTTACGGATTTGCCTCATCGCTGCTAATTTACGGAAATTTATTGATTATTCAATACGATAATCGTAATTCGCCAAGAGTTATCGCTTTGGATTTGGCAAACGGCAATGAACGTTGGTCAAGACCGCGTCCCGAGCGTAATCCATCGTGGAGCAGTCCGATCTTGGCGATGGTAAATAATCGTCCTCAACTCATATTGATAGGAAATCCGGGCATCACGTCTTACAATCCGAATACCGGAGAACAAAACTGGCGTGTGGAAGCAATGGCCGGAGAACCTGCTCCGGGTCCCGCTTATGCTAATGGCATTATTTTCGCAGGAACTGAATACGCAACATTAGTCGCCATCAATGCAGCAGACGGCACCATACTTTGGAGAAACAATGAAATTCTGCCTGAAATAGCAAGTCCGGTAGCAACACAGGATTTCGTGTTCGTTGCCACATCCTACGGTGTGGTAGCAAGTTTTGATCCTCAAACCGGACACGTCATAAAATCCATGGAATTGAGTGGGGATTTTAACGCTTCGCCAATCATTGTTGAAGGAAAAATCTATTTGATTTGTACCAAAGGAAAGGTGTATATTTTCTCCGCACAACGCGAATTTACGTTAATCAATTCTTTCGAAACTGGTGAGAAAACATTTGCTACGCCCGCGTTTACAGATAGAAAAATTGTGATTCGAACCGAGAAAAGTATTTATTGTGTGAAAAAATTTGAGTAATGTCCTGTACCTGCAATCCAAATAATAACCTCGATTTTATTGGTAAAACCGATGAAATTATATTGCAAATCGGAACATCGCGAAGCACGATCATTCCTTTGCTTCAAGCATTACAAAACAAATTTGGCTATTTGCCGGCTGAGGCTATCGAACGCGTATATGAGAAAACCGAGATCAACCGCGCACAACTCATCAGCGTATCCACATTTTATTCGCAATTTCGACATATTCCTTACGGAAAACATTTAATCAAAGTGTGCACCGGAACGGCTTGCCACGTGAAGGGCGCGGGAAATGTGATTGACGCATTTCGTCGTGAATTGAACATGGACGACGATAAAATTACCACCAACGATGAGTTGTTTTCAATCGAAAAAATCGCCTGTTTGGGTTGCTGTTCGCTCGCACCCGTAGTGCAAATTGATGAAAAAATTTACGGCCACGTGCAATCCGGAAAAGTTGGTGAAATTATCAACGAATTTTTATTCGAAACCACCGTAGGGGCGGGGTCTACCCGCCCTAAAAAATCCCAACGCAAAATCGCAGGAGAAATCCGAATAGGAATGGGCTCATGCTGCCAAGCAAGCGGTTCATCCGGCATTCTGGAAGAACTGAAGAAAGCAGAACGCGAATTAGGAATTGACGTTCATATCAAAATGGTAGGCTGTGTCGGTGTTTGCAGCAAAGTGCCGTTGATTGATGTGGTGTTGCCCGATGGATCTATTGAACGTTACCCTAACGTGAAGCCCTCTGAAATCAAGGAAATCTTGCATCATCATTTTGAACCGGAAAGTTATTTCAAACGTTGGAAAAACAAATTGCTCAACCACGTTGACACATTTCACACCGATACCACGTGGGACAACGTGATTTGGAAACCCGAAAACGAACGTACAGGTGTAATTGACAGTTTCCTTTCCGAACAAAAACACATTTCAACCGAAGGCTACGGCTTCCTTGCACCATTGAACATCGACGAATATATTACGCAAAACGGTTTTGAAGCATTGAAAAAAACACTTTCAACAAAACCGAACGAAATTGTCGAAAGTATCTTGAATAGCGGTATTCGCGGACGCGGCGGCGGCGGTTTCCCTTCCGGAAAAAAATGGAAAATAACGGCCAATTCCGCAACGACAGAAAAATATGTGATTTGCAACGGCGACGAAGGCGATCCGGGTGCATTTATGGATCGCATGATACTCGAATCGTATCCATTTCGTGTGATCGAAGGCATGATTATCGCAGGTTTTGCAGTGAGTGCCCAAAAAGGGATTTTTTATATTCGTGCCGAATATCCGTTGGCAGTTGAACGAATCCGTAAGGCGATTGAGATTTGTCGTGAACGAAATTTGCTTGGTGAAAACATTTTGGGAACTGATTTTTCGTTCGATATTAGCATTTTTGAAGGTGCTGGTGCATTTGTTTGTGGAGAGGAAACTGCGCTGATTGCTTCTATCGAAGGCAAGCGTGGCTTTCCGAAACAACGTCCGCCCTACCCTGCTGTTGAAGGCTTGAACAGCTGTCCGACTTTGGTCAATAATGTGGAAACATTGAGCCAAATTCCCTACATCATCAGAAATGGCGCAGAACACTATGCAAAAATCGGAACAGAAAAAAGCAAAGGAACAAAAGTGTTCGCTTTGGCAGGAAAAATTCGTCACGGCGGATTGATTGAAGTGCCGATGGGCATTACGTTGAATCAAATTGTGAACAACATTGGTGGCGGTGTTGTAGAGACGCACGGCCGTGCGTCTCTACTGAAAGCCATTCAAATTGGCGGACCTTCAGGAGGTTGTATTCCCGCACATTTGTGCGATGTTGAAGTGGATTTTGATTCGTTTTCGCAGATGGGTGCGATGATGGGTTCAGGCGGTTTGGTGGTGTTGAGCGAGAATGATTGCATGGTGGATGTAGCAAGATATTTCTTGAGTTTTACGTGTGAGGAATCGTGCGGAAAATGCACATTTTGTCGCGTTGGAATTCGACGAATGTTGGATATTTTAGATAAAATTTGTAGCGGCCAAGCCGAAATGGGCGATATTGACAAATTGGAGCAACTTGCGTTGAATGTCAAAAAAACATCGCTTTGCGGATTAGGCAAAACCACGCCAAATCCCGTTCTCACAACATTGAAATATTTTCGCAACGAATACGAGGAACACATCAACGGCTTATGCAAAACTGGAACGTGCAAAGATATGATCAGCTATGTAATTACCGAAAACTGCGTTGGTTGCACTAAATGCGCCAAAGCCTGTCCTGTGGATGCCATCCCCTACACACCTTACGAAGTACACACAATTGATATTGAAAAATGTGTCAAATGCGGACTTTGTGTCGACGAGTGCGCGTTTGATGCAATACGGAAAGTTCCGATACAGTAATTTTATCTACGATTCGTCTTTCAACAAAAAGTTCTCAATAGCATTAACCAATTGCTCTTTGCCCATGCCGCCCGGTTGTAAAGCCGGCAAGCCCTTCATACGAGCAAACAACATCGTTGGAATACTTTGAACACCGAAAAAAGCGGACACTTTTCGGTTATGATCAACATCCACCTTATAGATATTCACCTTTCCGGCGTAGTCTCTCGCCAATTCGTCTAAAATCGGAGCCATACGACGACACGGAGCGCACCAAGAAGCTGTAAAACTAACAATACAAGGTATCTCACCTTCAAATATCCATTCTTCGGGATTGGCTTCGAAGTTCATCACCAATTTTTTGAATTCGGCTTCAGAAATAAATGTTGCTTCTTTGACAGAAGCAGTAGCAACAGTAGTAGTTGTCGCGGCTTCAGACGAATTGGTCGAACTGCCGGAACAAGCGGCAAAAATTAAAGCCGCAAAGAAAATAATAGCATTCATAGGTCTAAAAATATTCATGAAATATAAAAAAAGTTATACAAAGGTACGATTTTTTTTGTATCTTTGCAAATTAAAGCTGCATTATTTTTATGTAGTAGATTCAACTATCAAGTGCAACTTAGCCTTGCAAAGAGGAAAAAATCAAAACACCAAACCTAAAACCTCGCTCATTTTGTCGATATAATGAAATTTCAGATTTTTGAGGTAGTCTTTTTCAATTTCTTCAACATGTCGTTTGTTGTCTTTGCAAAGAACGATATTCTCAATTCCAGCGCGCTTTGCAGCCAATATTTTTTCTTTAATTCCGCCAACGGGCAACACCTGACCACGTAGTGTAATTTCGCCCGTCATAGCAAAATTTGCGTTCACTTTTTTATCCAAAAATACGGATGCCAAAGCTGTAAACATGGCTATACCTGCCGATGGACCGTCTTTTGGTGTTGCACCTTCGGGCACGTGAATATGTACGTTGCGTGTTTCGAATAGTTTTTCGTCTATACCGAATTTTTCGGCGTGAGCTTTCAGATATTCAAATGCTAATGTCGCGGATTCTTTCATTACATCGCCCAGATTTCCGGTCATCGTGAGGTTACCTTTGCCAATACTCAAACTACTTTCGATAAACAAAATATCACCACCAACGGCTGTCCACGCCAAACCCGTTACTACACCTACAAAATTTTCTTCCAAACCTAACGATTTGTCGAATTTGAAAGCGCCCAACGATTTTTCGAGTTCTTTGGATGTCAATTTTGCCGAAAATTTCTTTTTTTCTGCGATTTGACGAGCGCGATGACGAATGAGTTTGGCAATTTGTTTGTCCAACTGACGAACGCCGGCTTCACGTGTGTATTTTTCAACAATTTCGCGAATCAAATCTTCCGAAAGTTCGAACTGGTCTACTTCAACGCCATGTGCCAAAAGTTGTTTGGTAACCAAATGGCGTTTGGCAATTTCGATTTTTTCCTCAATAATATAACCTGCAATATCAATGATTTCCATTCTGTCCAACAATGCGGGATGAATCGTGTTGATCGTGTTTGCCGTAGCCACAAACAACACTTTCGACAAATCGAAATCAATATCTATAAAATTATCGTGGAACGTTGTATTTTGTTCCGGATCAAGCACCTCAAGCAATGCGGCCGACGGGTCGCCTTGGATATTCATACCCAAAATTTTATCAATTTCATCCAAAACAAAAACCGGATTTGCCGTTTTCACTTTCCTCAAACTCGTGATAATTCGTCCGGGCATAGCACCAATGTAGGTTCTGCGATGTCCGCGAATTTCCGATTCATCACGCAATCCGCCCAACGACATGCGAATATATTTCCGTCCAATGGCTTCCGCCAACGATTTTCCAAGTGAAGTTTTTCCAACACCTGGAGGCCCAAACAAGCATAGAATCGGGGCTTTCAAGTCACCTTTGAGTTTCAAAACCGCCAAATGTTCGATGATGCGCTCTTTCACTTTTTCCAAACCAAAATGGTCGGCATCTAAAACTTTTTCAGCCTGTTTCAAATCAAAATTATCATCGGTATAGTCGTTCCAAGGCAAGTCTACAAGCGTTGAAAGATAGTTTAATTGCGTTGAATAATCAGGCGACATGGAATGCAATCGCTGTAATTTTTTCAACTCTTTTTCAAACGTTTCAGCCACTTCGGGCGACCATTTTTTATCTTTGGCTTTTTCTTTGAGTTCCTTAACATCATTGTCCACCTGCGAACCGCCCAACTCCTGCTGAATGGCTTTGAGTTGTTCGTTCAAAATATGCTCGTGATATTGCTTATCTAATTTCGAACGCACTTTGCCTTGAATTTGCTGTTTCAAATCCACGCGTTGTTGCTCGTGAGTAAGCAATTCCAAAAGAATTTGAGCCCGTTCATGTAAATCCGAAGTTTCAATCAATCGCTGTTTGTCCACGCCATCGGCTTCAAGCAACGAAGCCACAAAGTTGAGCAGAAAATTGGTATTTCGAATATTGTTTATCATGAATTCCAAATCATTTGGAATATGCGGCGATTTGTGGATGATTTGTTTCGCCAAATCTCTGATTGATGAAAGAAGTGCAAGATTTTCCTTGTTCTCTACAAAAGGCGTTTCTTCTGCTGTTGGCGTAACTTCCGCAACAAAATACGGATCGGTTTGAATGTATTTTTTGATTTTAATTCGACGAATGCCTTGAATGACAATCATCGTGCTGTCGTCGGGCATTTGAATGGTTTGTACAACCACACCCATCGTTGCAATATCGTACAAATCTTCGGGATTAGGCTCTTTGTCTAAGTCTTTGTCGCGTTGAGCCACCACTCCGATATATTGCTTTTTGCCTTGTAAGTGTTTGATCAATTCTTTGGCTTTGTCGCGCCCTGCGGTAACAGGCATAACAATTCCCGGATACAACACCGTATTCCGCAAAGGCAAAATCGGCAACGTTTCAGGAACAGGTTCGTTTTTGAGATTATCCGCGTTTTCGGGTGAAAATACGGGAACAAAATCGTTTTCTGTTTCTATAAATTCCGTTAAATTCAGTAAATTATTCATTAGGATTTTCGTCTTCTGTAAGTGTGTGTAAGTTTAAATATGTTTTTCAAAATATCAGCTTCAATTTTATCAAAATCCTTTCCACGTCTCACGTACATACGCTTGGCAACGTCTATTACTTTATCCACGTCGTACTGTTTTCCGCCCCACGTAAACGATGCGATGAAGTTACGCTGGAAACCTGATCCGAAAACGGTCGCGCCAACGCCAATTACAGTGCCTGTATTGAATGAGGTTTGAATGGCTACTTTGGTGTGATCGCCCATAAATAAACCACAAAACTGCTGTCCCGTAGGTTCAAACGTTTCCCACGTGTAACTCCAAAGTTTAACTTCCTCATACGTATTTTTCAAGTTTGAAGAACTCGTTCCTGCGCCAATATTACACCATTCGCCAACGACCGAATTACCCAAATAACCATCATGAGGCTTGTTCGAATAACCGATGAAAATCACGTTTTGCACTTCTCCGCCCACTTTGGCGTAAGGGCCTAACGTGGTTGCACCATAAATTTTTGCGCCCATTTTTACTTGTGCATGTTCGTTCATCGCAAACGGTCCGCGAATGCAAGCGCCTTCCATAATTTCAGCATTTTTATCCACGAAAATCGGACCAGTTGAAGCATTCAAAACAGCACCTTCAATTTTTGCACCTTTTTCAATAAAAATATGGCTGGCATCACCAATGATCATGTTGGTTTTGCTAATTTTTTCGGACTTACGACCTTCTGTCAGTCGAGTAAAATCTTTTCGGATCATTTCATCATTAAGTAAATACAAATCCCAAAGATGATTGATTTTGATTAAATCACCTGTAAACTCAACCTCTTCCATGTTTCCGTAGGCTTCATCAGAGCCCTCTAAACCTTCCTCGTTCATACGAAAAGCTACAATCGTATCTTCGTAGGAAAGGGCTTGATTGGCTTTGAGTTTTTTGATTTGAGCCACTAATTCCGCGTTGGGAATAACCGAACCATCAATTAAAATATTGTTGGCTTTTTTAATCGTTGGAAACTTTTTTTCCAAATATTTTTCGGTTAATGTAGAGGTTTGGGCGCTCAAAAGGCTTTCCCATTTTTCTCTAATGGTTGTAACCCCCACTCGCAAATCTGCTGTAGGCCTTGTGAATGTAAGCGGCAAGAGGTTTGACCACGTGGTTGCATCATCGAAAAGAATGTAGTTCATAGTAATTGTATTTGTATATATTTACGGTTTTTTAGGGAAAAAGTTACAGTATGGAACAAAAAAAACGGATTTCAAAAAAATGAATCCGTTTTTTGTAGCAGTTATATTCATAGATTATTTTTTCTCAGTCGAATACTTTTTGTATTTGTTCATAAATTTATCCACGCGACCGGCGGTATCAACCAATTTCACTTTCCCGGTGAAGAAAGGATGCGATGCGCTGGAGATTTCCAACTTCACCAAGGGATATTCGTTGCCGTCTTCCCATTTGATGGTTTCTTTCGTCGAAACAGTAGATTTTCCTAAGAACGCATACTCGTTCGACATATCTTTGAATACAACTAGTCTGTAGTCTTTTGGATGGATTTCTGCTTTCATATCTTGTACGTTTTTATTCTTTTTTCAAAATTCGGACTGCAAAGGTACAAAATTTTTTGGAAATAACCAAATTTTTTCAATTATTTTCGTATCTTTGCAAAAAAATCAATGATGAAAAAACAATCTTGGATATACTACGTACTTTTCCTTTCTTTCGGCTTATTTATCGGCGTTCAACTCTCGAAATTCGTTTCTCGACCGGAGATTTCGTCCGGCGCACTTGATCAAATCAAACAATTAATTATCCACAATTATGTAGATACGGTAGACGTAAACAAACTTAATGACGCTGCTATTGAGGCCATGTTGAATACCTTAGATCCGTTTTCGGCTTTTCTCCCTGTTGTTTTGGCCAAAGAGGCCAACGATGATTTACAAGGGAAATTCGACGGAATTGGCGTTCAATTTCGAATGATTGACGATACAGTAACCATCATACAGCCCATATCCGGCGGGCCATCCGAAAAACTCGGGATTTTGGCCGGTGATAAAATTATTAACGTAGATGGTGAAGTTATAGCAGGCGTAAATATGCCTATAGACGAGGTGATGAGGCGTTTGAAAGGCCCAAAAGGAACAACGGTCAATGTTGAAATTCTACGTAGAGGGATTCCAAAACCTCTGAAATTTAGCATCGTTCGTGCTGTTATTCCTACTTACAGCATAGATGTTGATTTTATGGTTAATGAAACGATCGGCTACATCAAACTCAGCAAATTCTCTGCTACAACTTCGAATGAAGTTCACGAAGCTCTGAAACGCCTTAGCAAACAAGGCATGGAGAAACTGATTTTCGACTTACGTGGCAATGGAGGCGGCTTTTTGCATGAAGCCATTCATGTTGTCAACGAATTTCTACCCGATGGCAAACTCATCGTTTACACGGAAGGTCGGAATCGCCCGAGACGAGACGCTTTCGCCACACGATATGGCGTTTTTGAGAATAAACCTATTGTGGTTTTGATTGATGAATGGTCGGCTTCGGCAAGTGAAATCATCGCAGGAGCTTTACAGGATAACGATGCAGGAACGATCGTCGGACGGCGCTCGTTCGGAAAAGGCTTGGTGCAAGAGCAAATTAGATTGAACAATGGTGCAAGTATTCGCTTGACGGTTGCACGTTACCACACGCCGAGTGGACGCTACATTCAAACGCCTTTCACACAAGGGCAACACGATTTTGAAGAACAACTTATCAAACGCTTGACGGAGGGCGAATTGCTATCGTCCGACAGTATAAAATTAGACACTACTCAAAGATTTTTTACCGTAGGCGGTCGTGTTGTTTATGGTGGAGGTGGGATTATGCCCGATATCTATGTGCCATACACTGTGGATAGCACACGAATTTACATCAATTTACTATCCAATCGCGGTTTGATTTTGCGATATACATTTAATTACAGCAATGAACATCGAAAATCGCTTTTGAAAACTTATCCAGATGTGGCAATGTTTAAAGAAAAATTTCAAGTTTCACAAACTCTGATCGACGGGTTGATTGCTTACGGAAAATCCAACGGATTAGAACCCGATTGGCGCAGTATTGAGCTCCACCGCGACCGTTTGAAAGGGCTTCTGAAAGCCTATATTGCTCGCGATTTGTATGGCGACAGCGGATTTTTCCCGATTTATCTGCCATTGGATGACGATTTCAAAAAGGCGATGGAAGTTTTGAAATAGTTGATTTTCTCGTATCTTTGTAAAAACCCAATTCAATACTATACTATAATGAGAAAAGTTATAATTTTTATTATTTTATTATCGTCTGCATGTCGCATCAGTGGGCAATATACGAAGGATCCTAGCATTGCCGTACAGTTATCAAATAGCGTTGACGAAACTCGAATGCAAGTTACCTTTTATGCTGAAAACAGTGATTTCTGCGAATATTATGTGCAAACTTCATTTTATCATTCACCGTTCACAATCGGCAGAGGTAGACGACAAATACATAGTTATAAAGCGCAGGCAGGAGCAAGAGATCATTTTTTTAGATATACTTATGTGATGTACAGAGGCAATGTAAACAAACTACCGAATAGTAATTTTGCATACCGTTTGCCTGTGGCAGAAGGAGATAGCTTGTATTCAGAAATAACCGAAAATATATTTGGTTATCAACTAAAATTTACTATTTTCAATGACACTATTTATGCTTGTCGTGGAGGCGTGGTATGTAACGATAACTTAAGAGACTTCTCTGCCAAAGGTTACCAAACTTTTAATAGCAGTCGCACTTTTTCGCAAATTACAGTTTATCATGCTGATTGTAGTTTTGGCGAATATGTTTTTCTGGGTAAATCGTTGGTTAACCCTGGAAAAACTGTTAAAATGGGCGACCCAATAGCTATTATTCAAAAAAATACAGATGATAAAGATTGGGTACTTTTTTCTACTTATTTTCTAGATAGAAACAAAGTAAGAGATCATACTCACGGCAATAAACACACTCATTTTCGTCCTTTTTTTCAAACGTCTAATCATGGAAAAACACGTTTGGAAAACAACATTTATTATTTTTGCAACCAAACAGACGAAATGCTTATGCAAGATATGAACAAACGCGAAAGGAAAAATTTCCTAAAAAATAAGTCAAAATAAATTGATGATGAAGAAAAAATGTTATATTGCTTTTATTTTTAGTTTGTTTGCTGTTGGTCTATTGGCACAAGAATGGAATATTATTGATACGGAAAATTTGTTGACAAAAAAAGAAAAAATCGCTATTGAGAGATCGGTACAGTATCAATTAGATTTTTTTAATCGGCTTTTCTCCGAAAAAACTGTGAATCGTTCAGATATAAAATTTGTGGTTGCTAAAAATCTTGCGGAATATTTATATTTGCAATCAAAACACGAACTTTTACAAATCAATTCTTCAGGGTTTTTCTCACCAAAAGATAGTACTGTAGTAGTTTTTAAAAAATGTAAGAATCGTTTTTTACGAACCTGTTATCACGAATTAAACCATGCTTTTTTGTATGTTCACGTTGACAGCAACCATATACCACCTGCATGGTTTATAGAAGGATTGGCTACCTATTATACAGAAATGACTTATGACAAAAAGAAAATAACCCATCGTGTTAATAGCTATTATACTGCACGAGTTAAAACGCTTATTGCCCTCGAGGACATTAACCTTGTGGAATTTGTAAATTGGGACTATCAAAAATTTTCGAAAGAATCATTTGCGCAGGATGGTTATGGCTATGCGATTGGTTATTGTATGGTGCTTTTTATGATGAAGCAATGTGAAAATAAGACCTTCACAATTTTCCGCAACCTTATTAATGAGTATTCAACTATAGAAGTTTTTGATAAATACTATTCCGGTGGTTTTTCCCAGTTTGAAAAGGATTTTATAGCGTATTTTGGGAAGTAATTTCCGTTACAAAAATATAATAAAAATAATTTTCATGACTTTTTTGAAAATATTTTTGTATCTTTCTTCTAAAAATCCTCTATATATTATCCTTCATACAAATCAAAAGGACAAATAATAGCTTTATATTGCGGGATGTAGGCAAAGTATAGTAGTAAGCGAGGCAGAGTGGTTTTGATTTTTATTGGGACTGCGCTTGGAAAATTCAGATTTTTTATGTAATTTTGCGGTATTAAAAAATCAAAAATATGAAAAAAACTTTTACCCTTGCGCTTTCAACTATAATACTTGCAACACAACAAACCTTTGCAGTTCCTTTGATGCAGGAAAATAATGCTACTCCACTTGCCGTTCAAACAGCAAGTGAGCAAACATTTGTAGTGGTTGAAGTGCTTTCAAGTACCACTTGCGGATATTGTCCACCAGCGCGGGCTGCACTCGCAACTATGGCACAAAATCAAGAAGAATTTCCCTATTTAATTCCGCTTCTTTGGCAATTTGGTGGCAATCAAAGTCCTAATCTAATAGAAAGGTGGTCTTTTTATGATAACCTAAGCACCCCTACTGCTAGATTTGGTGGCTGTATTGTGGATGTAGGTGCCGGTGCTAATATATTACAGCGCTACACAGGACATTACAATACTGTAGCACAAAGACAGCCACCAATGAAAATTACAGTTGATTATGAAATAATAAACAATCAAATTAGAGTGATCAGTGACGTAGAGCTCATATCAAACATAACTACCACAAACAATAGGATCTTCTCTGTATTGACTTATGATTGGGGAACGGAACAGCCCGGTAATTACGATGCCTCAGTTATTGCATTTAATAATCAAGCATTCGAACTCACAACAAGCGGGCAAAGCGATACATTTGATCATACGTTTACATTAAATCCTGCATGGGACTTAACCAAAATCAGAGTGGTGTCCTTTGTTCAAACTACAGCAGATGATTTAGCTATACATCAAGCGGCAACAAAAAGAGTGAGTGGTCAGACAACAAGCATTTCCCTTCTTGATCAAGATGCCATATTGAGCGTTTTTCCGAATCCTGTGCTCGACGGAAAATTAGTTGTTGAAATCCCTGAAAATAGAAGAAGTGCAGCCATTCGAATTTACGATTTTTCAGGAAGATTAGTGTTAACACACGCTATTGATCGTCCAAAAACAGAAATTAATATTTCACATTTGCCAAACGGTGTATATGTTGTAAAAGTCGGACAGAATACGGCAAGAATTATCAAACAATAAACAACGTTTGTAGGGGTGAGGCACGCCTCGCCCCAAATTAACAACTAAACGATTAAACAACTAATACAGCAAAATTTATGGCAACAACAGCAGATTTCAAAAACGGCTTATGTTTGGATTACAACAACGGACTTTGGCAAATCGTCGAATTTCAACACGTGAAACCCGGAAAAGGTCCGGCTTTCGTACGAACAAAACTTAAAAACCTTCGCGATGGACGTGTTTTGGAAAACACTTTTACAGCAGGAGTGCGTGTAGAAACTGCACGTGTGGAACGTCGTCCCTATCAATTTTTATTCAAAGATGATATGGGTTATACATTTATGCACAACGAAACATTCGAGCAAATCACAATTGAAGAAAGACAAATCAATGCACCACAATTTCTTAAAGATGGCTCTAACGTTGAGATTACCGTTCACGCTGAAACCGAAACTCCGTTAGTGTGTGAACTTCCTGCGTTTATCGAAGCTGTTGTTACTTACACTGAGCCTGCTGTGAAAGGCAACACGTCAACCAATGCAATGAAAGAAGCCACTATCGACTGCGGTGCAACGGTTAAAGTTCCATTGTTTATCGAAATAGGCGAACGCATCAAAGTTGATACACGCACGAGCGAATACGGCGGACGAGTTTCCGAGAAATAATGTTTCGACTACGCTCAACAACCTAATAAAAAATGAAATTTCCAAACCCTCATACACTTGCCGAATTAGCAGATTTTTTAGGGGCTAAGGCTGTTGGCGAACTTGATTTCGTCATCACCGGAATGAACGAAATTCATACGGTTGAAGTTGGCGATATTACGTTTGTTGATCACCCGAAATACTATGAAAAGGCTCTGAATTCAGCGGCTACAACGATTTTGATCAACAGTTCGGACGTGGCTTGCCCTGAAGGAAAAGCACTGTTAATTTCACAAGATCCGTTTGCGGATTTTAATAAACTGACGATGAAATTTCGTCCCTTTACGACGTGTACCAAAATGATTTCGGACAGCGCGATAATTGGCGAAAATACGATTATTCAACCAAATGTATTTATCGGCAATCACGTTAAAATCGGTAAAAATTGTCTCATTCATGCAAATGTTAGTATTTATGATCATACGGAAATCGGCGATGATGTAATTATTCATTCAGGCGCTGTGATTGGCGCAGACGCTTATTATTTTCAACGCAAACCTGAAGGGTATCGCAAATTTTTGTCGAGCGGAAAAGTGATTTTGGAAAATCAGGTGGAAGTTGGTGCGAATACCTGTATAGACAAAGGTGTTTCGGGCGATACGATTATTGGCGAAGGTACAAAAATGGATAATTTTGTGCAAATCGGTCACGATACCATTATTGGCAAAAACTGTTTGATTGGCTCACATTCTGCGATTGCAGGCGTTACGAAAATTGAAGATGATGTTGTGATTTGGGGACAGGTGGTTGTAAATAAAGATTTAGTCATTGGAAAAGGCGCTGTAATCCTTGCTACATCAGCCGTAGACAAAACGCTCGAAGGTGGAAAAACCTATTTTGGAATGCCCGCTATCGAAGCCAGAAAAAAATGGCGCGAACTTGCCGCACTTCGGAATTTACCGGATTTGTTAGGAAAATTATAAATTTCCCAAATACACACAGCCTCCAATGTTATCGTGTTTTGCTCCAGTAACATCGGACAGGCAATTAGGTTCTTTGCGCAAGCGCAACACGCCGAGGAATGCGAAAATCAAGGCTTCTTTGAAATCGACAATGAGTGGATTACTTTCGTCAATTTTGCACAAACAATGCTGTTTAATTCGCGACATCAAAAAACCGTTTTTTGCTCCGCCTCCTGTAACAATCATGGTTTTTGTTGAAACATTTGGTTGCGCATTAACAACATTTGAAATTTGTTCGGCGATATGTTCGCAAACCGTGTGCAATTTATCTTCAATCGAACATTTGAAAGCATTTAAAATCGGTAAAAATTCGTTCTCAAACCATTCAAATCCTAAGGATTTAGGCGGTTGTTTTTGGAAAAAATCCAAATTATTCAATTTTGCTAATAATTCCGAATTTAATTTTCCGGATGCGGCGATATTTCCATTTTCGTCATACGTTGGGGCGTTGCACGCAATGTCCGTACAAATGTGCGACACCAAATAATTCAACGCCATATTACAAACGCAACTATCAAACGCCGTTGTTTTTGAATGTTCGGTAAATGAAATATTGGCAATACCACCCAAATTCAAACAAAAATCAGCTGTATAAAACAACAATCTGTCTCCAATCGGAACTAATGGAGCGCCTTGTCCGCCAAGCGCTACATCGGTATTCCGAAATTGCGCAACTACCGGACATTTCACATAACTCGCCACAGCTCCGCCGTCGCCGATTTGCAACGTAAGCCGTTTTTCAGGCTGATGAAAAATAGTGTGACCGTGGATAGAAACCAAATCAACATCCAATTGGTTTTTCTCAATAAATTTTTGAATTTCTTGTCCTAAAAAATGTCCATAATCTGAATTTAGCAACGCTAAATCTAACCCCGAAATAGTTACTGCATTTTTCAAACGATTTCTTAAACCATTTGAATACTCTATGGTTTTAGCGATTTTCAGTTGATACAACCAACGTGAATCTTCAAAACGAAATTCACAAAATGCCAAATCCAAACCATCCAAAGATGTTCCTGACATCACACCAACCACTCTGTAAAAATCTTGTATCACAACACATCAATTACGGTTTCCAAACGAATGCCTCGCGAGCCTTTGATTAAAAATGTGTACCCATCGAATGCTTGCCCGTTCAGAAAATCGCGTGCTTCATCAGCATTTTCAAATGCAAAAATGGTTTCGAGAAAAAATGATTGAAATATTTTTCCAACAACAATTCCTTCATGTAAATTTAATTTTTGCACAAGTGAAAGAATATGTTGATGCTCGACCAAACTGTCGTTTCCAAGTTCCAACATATCGCCGAGTACAAAGAATTTTTTGTCACAATTGAGTTTAGCGAAACTTTCCAATGCTGCAGCCATACTCGTTGGATTGGCGTTGTATGCATCCAGAATGATCGTGTTCTTATCGGTTTTGATGAGTTGCGAACGGTTGTTGGACGGAGTATAATTTTCCAGTCCGAATTTGATGTTTTCGATTGAAACTTTGAAATAGTCGCCAATTGCACAAGCAGCCAAGACATTGCTGAAATTATAGTCGCCGGTGAGTTGAGTACGGATAATTTGCGATTTGTAATTCAAACTCACAAAAATTCCATCATCAACCAAACGGCCTGTAAAATCACCATGTTCAGAACCATACGTTAATCGATTTTGATGTTCGGAATGAGCCATCAACCGGTCTATTTCATTATTCACAAATACCAAGCCGTTATTTTTTTTCACCGAACGATATAATGCTGTTTTAGTTTCTACAATAGTTTCGAAAGAACCAAAACCCTCTAAATGCGCCAATCCCAAACTGGTGATAATCCCAAAATTCGGTTGTGCAATTTCACATAATTCGGCAATTTCACCTGCGTGATTGGCACCCATTTCCACAATCAAGATTTCGGTATGCTTTGGTGTGGATAAAATGGTTAGCGGCACACCAATATGATTGTTGAAATTACCTTGTGTGGCATGCGTTTTGAACTGTGTTGAAAGTACAGCATTGAGTAGTTCTTTGGTGGTCGTTTTTCCATTGGTTCCAGTGATACCGATAACAGGAATATCTAATTGTTTGCGATGATGAGTTGCCAAATCTTGCAAATATTTTATAACATCATCCACTAAGATATAGCGATTATCAACGGCAACCTTTGGGTCGTCAACAACAGCCAACACACAGCCGTTGTCGAGCGCAGAAGCAGCAAAGGCGTTCGCGTTAAAGTGTTCGCCTTTGAGTGCAAAAAATATTGAGTTTGGAATCAGATTTCGAGTGTCTGTTGAAATGATAGGATGCTCCAAGTATTGGGCATATAGACCTTCGAGCTGTGATTTCATAACCGATTTTATCGTCTTGGAGCAGAAGGACGTCCTTTTGTTTGTCCGCCGATGCGAGACATTGCACAACGGAATCCAAGCCAAGCTTCACTTTGCCTTTGATCTAAATATCGACGATTTGCCGGAGACAACCAATAAGCGCGATCTGTCCAATTTCCACCTTTGATAACTCGAGTATAATCAGAGATCATGGTACTATGCGGATCATATACCATCTCGGTTGTATTAACACCAGATTCTCCGAGAGCCAGCCAGTCTTGAGTAATCGTAGAAGAGAAATCGCCATCTCGGAAATTTCGGTTATCGGACTGTTGAAAATTTCGGCGATTAGCCAATTCTTCCGGAGTTAGCGGGCGCATTGGAATGCGTCCCAAACTATCTCTTTCTGCAATACGTCCGTCTTCATCGCGAACTTCCGTCATATAGACATTTCCACGGAAAGGATTCAGTCCGTAAACGTCTTCGTGTGTCAATGGGCGATATACATCCATAACCCACTCGCTCACGTTTCCGGCCATGTTGTACAAACCGAAGTCGTTTGGTGCATAAGAATAAACCGGAGCTGTATAACCGGCACCATCATTCAAGCTTCCTGCAATACCCATAAAGTCACCGCGTCCACGAACAAAGTTAGCACGCATTTCTCCCATGTGCCTTGGATCGCTCATACGAACATTCAAACCATTCCAAGGATAAACCCGGCGTTCAATAATTCGCTCATCATAGCTGTTGCCAATCAAACCATAGGCTGCATATTCCCATTCGGCTTCTGTCGGCAAACGGAAATAAGGCATCAAAATACCATCTCTCATTTGCACCTGACGTTTTTTCTCAGGAGCATTCGGATTCATATCCTGCAGTTGTCGTTTAGTCAAACCTGTATATTGTCCGGCAAGATAAGCAGCTGTAGTGAAGTGGTTGTCCGGAGTTTGATTTGGATCAATATGTTGAAAAAATCCTAAATGAACCAAAATGGCTTCATTCACGCGATCCGTACGCCAAACGCAATAGTCATTGGCTTGTTCCCAAGTTACGCCAACCACAGGATAATCTTTGTATGCCGGTGTTCGGAAATAATTCTCCACCATATGTTCCACGTAAGCATCTACCCTACGCCAAGCCAATTCATCTGGCCAAGCACGGCGAACAACCTCGGGGAACTCTTCTCCGAAAATGCGGTCCAACCAGTAAATATACTCCTGATAGTCTACATTTCGAACTTCGATTTCATCCATATAAAATGATGAAACCGTTACACGACGTGGAATCATGTTCCAATCCCGCATTAAATCTTCTTGGTTATTACCCATTAAGAACGAGCCACCTTCAATAAACACCATGTCAGAAGGAGTCTCTTGTTCATACATTGGACGAACTTGGAAACCGCCCCATTTCGGGTCGTTAATGTTCCAATTGGTTTTAGATGATTGCTCTTTTGGTGATGCACATCCGGCTAAAAATGCTGCAAGAATAAGGGGAGTTACGTTGAAAATTTTTCTAAGGTTCATAGTATATTGAATTTTAGATATTGCAAAGATACGATTTTTTTTTAAAAACTTGGACAATTTATCATTTTTATTTTTGATCTTGGAGGAGAACATGCTAAATTGTAACCAACAGACAATTCGTGAGATCCGCCCCAAGCTCCTACTATCTGATTCAACGCCAAATCATAACTATATCCAACTCTCAGGGCATTATGTTGAAATCCGATTAAAAAAGTCATGGATTCGGGCTGATCGAATGCGATAGTTTGACGATACCAAACTCCAAAAACCATAGATTGTACAAGATTAGTGGCATACACGCCGTAGTTGAGATATTGTGCTGTGCCTTGTTGTTGATAAATGATATTCGGCGAAAGTGTTGGTGCGTTGGGAGCTCTGAAGCGCCGTTGTTTGGGCACTAAATCAATAACAGCACCTGCATGAACCGTGAATTTCATCGGAAGTCTGGCAATACCACCGCCAAAGCCTTCATCAGGACGTGATAGGTGATGTATGGCAAAACCCGCGTAGAAGTTCTCACTGTAACCAACAATACCTGTCGAGAAGTCCGCATAATTCTTGCTGGTTGGTTTGTCCGGAAATTGTTCTCCGGTTGGCCAATCGGCTAAGTTGGTAGAATTGTTAGCAAGCATCTGAATGTATTGATCGGCAAATGTAAGGTTTGACCAATCAATATGACGATTGACAAACGATGCTTGTGCAGCTAATTTAATGGAAAAAACGTCGTTCACTTGAAGGTTGAAAGAATAAATAGCGCCTACGTCTGTAGTTGAATAACTGCCATTGCCTTCTCTAACATTTGTCACAATAATTCCGATTGCCCCTGACAACTCACGAATATGCTTATCGAATGAAGCGTTGATACATGAAAAGGCTCCGGGGATTGCTGTCCATTGATTACGATAAGTGGCCGAAAATCGTCCGCATTTATCGGCACCCGCCAAAGCCGGATTAATATATAACGGTGTAGCATAAAATTGGCTAAAAATCGCATCCTGCGCACTCAACGAGAGTGTGCAAAACAGCACAAAAGCAGTCAAAAAATATCTACGCAGCATACGCAATATAGCAATTAACCGACAAAGATACAAAAAAAATGGGAAATACGCAAGTTTTTTTGATGTTTGCTTTTTTTATTTTTTTCGACATATAATCTTGGTTACGCCATTTTTTTAATTATTCAACATAATCGGCATCACCAACATCAGTACATCTTCACCTTCGGTGGTGTTGCCAACGGGAAGAATCAAGCCCGGACGTGTCGGGTGCGACATTTCAATCATCACCTCATCGGTGTCGATGTTGCTCAACATTTCCATTAAAAACTTCGTATTGAAACCGATTTCCATCGGTTCGCCTTCGTAACTGCATGTGATGCGTTCTTTTGCTTCATTAGAAAACTCGCGGTCTTCGGCAGATACAGATAGTTCTTTTCCGTTGATTTTCAAACGTGCTTGTTGAATGCTTTGTTCCGAAAAAATAGACACACGACGTACGGCATTCAGCAACAACTGACGATCAACCGTTAATTTATTCGGATTATTTTCCGGGATAACCGCCTTGTAATTCGGAAAACGACCATCAATCAAACGGCAAATAATCCGTGTGTTTTCAAATGTAAAAAACGCATTTTTTTCATTAAATTCAATGGATACAGGTGCGTCATCTTTGCGACCGAGCAGCACGTTCTTCAACAAATTCAACGGTTTTTTGTGAATGATAAAACTGGCTTCTACTTCAGATTTAGCGTCTGTGCGTGTATAGCGAACTAATTTGTGAGCATCGGTAGCCACAAAACGAATGTTTTCGGGCGACAATTCAAAAAATACGCCTGACATCACGGGACGCAAATCATCGTTACCTGTTGCAAACACGGTTTTTTGTATCGCTTCTGCTAAAATTGGCGCAGAAATTTGCGTTTTGGTCAAATTGGCAGCTTCGGGTATTTCAACAAATCCTTCAGCTTTTTCGCCGACTAATTTGTATTTCCCTTCGCCAGCTGTGATTTCAACCGAACAATCGTCTTCGTTAATGGTGAACACCAAAGGTAAATCCGAAAACGTTTTTAAAAGATCCATCAAAATCTTTGCAGGGATAGCAATAGCGCCGTTTTCAGAAGCTTCGCCAAGTTCAACATCCACAACCATGATGGTTTCCGAATCCGACGCCGTCAAGGTTAATGTTTTGCCTTTCAAGACAAATAAGAAATTGTTCAAAATGGGCAACAATTTGTTAGTCCCGACAACGCCGCTTAATGCGGATAAATTTTTGATTAAAACTTGACTGTTTACAATGAATTTCATGGTTTTATATGTTTTGTTATTTTATTATTTTTTGCAAAAGTACGATTTTTTTTTGACTTTAGCAACCATTTTGCGAACAATTTTTTAACAATTATATGTTACAAAGACAGATTTTACCAATTTCCAAATGCTCTCATAAAAATATTATCTACTAATTCTTCGATAATCTGCCTCACAAATCCATCTTCTACACTGCTAAAATCTATTGAACTGTCGAAATCTCGAAACGCTGAAAAATTTTGCGAAAAACTGTCCCTGGTATTCACATTATTGGCAAAATTAACCCTAACCGTTATGGTAAATCGCTGCAAAGCTGCTTGCGCATCGGTTTGGGCAGCCATCGGTGTAAGTGTATAAGCCGTTATTTCTCCTGAAATTTCAATATCCGGTGTGCCTTCAGTTGGTCTCAAACTTGATCGGGATGAAATGTAAGAGCGCAATCCATCGGTGAACTCAGCACTCAATGTGGGGTTGACCATTGTCGCTCTGTTCGGGAAAAAATCCACTGAAAACGTTTTTATATTCGGCGGAATGGAGGCGCCGGAAAAGCTGTAGCAACAGGTTAGAGTGATCGCAACAAGGGTAGTGAAAAAAAGTGATGCAAAGTGTTTCATAAAATGTTTACAAGGTTAAAAAGGTGAAAGGTAAAAGGTTAAGGGTATTTTACCTTTCACCTTTTACCTCATTCGAGATCATAATCTTTAATTTTTCGGTATAATGTTCGTTCGGAAATACCAAGTTCTTCCGCAGCTGCACGGCGTTTTCCATGATGTTTTTGAAGGGCTTTTTTGATTAATTCCAACTCCCGTTTTTCTAATGAAAGAATGTCATCAACATCGTGTACGTCCTGAAATCCGATATCTTCTGTTTCTGCATCGTGAGCAGATTGTTCGTAAATTTGCGCGGATGTCTGTGGAATAAATTGCGCAGACTCCCCATACATTGCAGACGCTAACTTGGTATGTTCGTCATGCGAAAAATCGTGTGGAATATTGCCTTTGACAATTTCGGAAATCACTTTCTTGAGGTCGGTGATATCGCGTTTCATATCGAACAATACGCCATACAAAATATCGCGTTCGGTAAGCCCTTCAATACCTTGTTTTCCAAGTAACATCGGCACATTACTATCAACCTGCGGCAGGTATTTTTTCAAAATTTCAGCAGATAATTCGCGGTTGGTTTCAACGATAGAAATTTGTTCCGTCACATTTTTGAGTTGTCGAACATTGCCTTTCCACGAATAGTTTATCAATATATCTTTTCCGTCCGGAGTCAGTTGCAGTACAGGCATTCTGTACTTTTCGCTCATATCGCTTGCGAATTTTCGAAATAGCAGTTCAATGTCTTCTTTGCGTTGGCGAAGAGCGGGAACATGAATAGAAATCGTATTCAATCGATAGTATAAATCTTCGCGAAATGTGCCACGAGAGATAGCCGTTGGAATATCCACATTAGTTGCAGCGACCACACGAACATTGGTTTTTTGAGTTTTTGAAGAACCTACTTTGATAAATTCGCCCGTTTCCAACACACGCAACAAGCGCACTTGTGTACTCAAAGGCAATTCAGCCACCTCATCTAAAAAAATTGTTCCGCCATCTGCTACTTCAAAATACCCTTTCCGGGCATCTTTGGCATCGGTAAATGAGCCTTTTTCGTGACCAAAAAGTTCGGAATCTATGGTGCCTTCCGGAATTGCACCACAATTGATAGCGATATACTGTCCGTGTTTTCGAGGACTGAGCTGATGAATGATTTTTGGAAAAAACTCCTTCCCTACCCCCGATTCGCCTGTAACCAAAACGCTCAAATCTGTAGCAGCCACCTGACAAGCCACTTCAATAGCCCGATTCATCTCGGGATTGACCGTGATTATTCCTAAGCGTTGTTTGATTGATTGAATTTCCATTTTGCAAAGATACGAATTTTTATTGAAAATTGAAAATGGAGAATGGAGAATTAATCGGGTTATTAACAATTTTCCAAAAGTTATCAACAATTTGGTGTTTTTTTACGCTTTTTTTTGAAAAAAATATACGAAAATTGAAAATTGAGCGTTATAAAGGGTAGAAACCTAAAACATCAAAAGTTATGAAAGAAAATGAAATCAAACAATTGTTCGAGCAATTCGAAGCCATCGCTTGCATCTACAATGGCGTAGAGTGTTGGAGTGCTCGAGAACTACAAAAACTCCTCGATTATACGCAATGGAGAAATTTTGAAAAAAGTATTGAAAAAGCAAAAGAAAGTTGCAAAAACGCCAATATAAGCGTTTTGTTCCATTTTGCTGACGTCAGCAAAATCGTAGAAGTTGGCGCTAATCTAAGCAAAGCGGTTGATGATATCTTTTTGACTCGTTATGCCTGCTATTTAGTGGCTCAAAACGGCGACCCTCGCAAGCCGCAAATTGCTTTTGCACAAACCTACTTCGCTGTTCAGACAAGACGTGCAGAAATTATTGAACAACGATTTTTAGAATACGAGCGCGTAAAATATCGAGATAAATTAAGTGAAACTGAAAAGATATTATCTGGTATTTTATTTGAAAAAGGTATAGATAGCAAAGGCTTTGCCGTTGTAAGAAGTAAAGGGGATCAAGCTTTATTCAATCTGAATACTCAAATGCTCAAACGCAAATTAGGGGTGCCTGAAAATCGTCCTGTAGCTGACTTTTTATCAACCACAGGAATAAAAGCCAAAGATTTAGCCGCAGATATGACATGTGTTAATGTACAAAACAAAAATTTGAACTCTCAAACAACTATTGAAACCGAGCATGTGGACAATAATCTTGCCGTCAGAAAAATATTAAAAAAACGCGGTATTATTCCTGAAGACCTTCCTCCTGCTGAAGATATAAAAAAAGTGAAACAGCGATTAAAAAGCGAACAAAAGAAATTAAACAAAACAAATAATTCTAAAACAAAACAAACATGTTAAAAAAATCAAAAAAAATCATCATCATCTTAGCCACATGTTGTTCGGCGTTGGCGTTTGGACAAATTGCGCCTATTAACTCTCGAACAATATTCAAAACACCTTATTCCGCAAGGGTTTCGGAATGGCCGGAAAAAATCACGCTAACGCTTTTTTTGCGCGATTTAAACGTTACGAAAGGACGTGTATTCGTGCGCATGCGCATCGAAAGTGCAACGGTTTCTTTGGAAACACTGCCTTTGTACGGATCGCAGGCTTTTCAACTTGATGGAGGCATACCGATTCAAATTGACGGTAGTGAATTGCGAGTCTTGTTTAGACCCGAAAACCTTGTGTTTTCAGGCATTACACGAGAGGATTTTATTCGTAATGGCTCTCGACTGCCCGAAGGTAGGTATAAATTGTGGTTTGAAGTTTACGAATGGGGATCGAGGTTGAAAGTTTCGGCTTCGGAAAGTTTCGTTACGATTAATCTACACGACATCGAACCGCCCATCCTCAACTTTCCAAAAAACAACAGTTTGGTAACTGCCCAAACACCTCAAAACATCGCATTCTCATGGACTCCAAGACATTTTCCGGCTATCGGTAGTGGTTTTCGAGGCGTTTATGATTTTGAATTGATGCAAATTCCGCTGCATTATCACGGAGATTTGAATATTCTATTTGAAACAACGTCGAAATACGCCGAAAAAAGGTTGTTTCAAACACAGTTTCGATACAGTCAGTTCGATGAAGCATTGGCAATCAATCAGCGGTACGCGTTTCGTGTGAGAGTTCGCAGCATAGATGATAACGACGAATCGTTTCAGTTCAAAAATAACGGATATAGTGAAATTTTCGCATTTTTATATACCGAAAAATGCGAAAAGCCAAAGAATTTACAAGGTTTTCCGGAAAATCCATATACAGCAAATTTATCTTGGGAAGGGGATAATTTCAAAAACCGGTTTCTCGTTTCTTATCGAAAAATGGGTAGCGATGAATTTTCTTGGTTTACAAAAACTACTGAATTTTCAAGCCTTTTGTTGAATGATTTATCACCCGGACAAACTTATGAAATCAAAGTTCGAACACTATGCGAATTTACCAGCAGCGAGGATAGCGACTCTATTTTTATTACTACACCTGCACTTTCCGATAGTAATTTGAGATCTGGCATAATATTTGTTCCGGTTGATACGTGTGTAAATTCGTTTATTAAATTCAATGTTGAGTTTGAGAACATCCGTATCAATGAGTGTTTTCAACATACAGAAGGGATTATAAACAAAGTACAAAAAAAGTTTAATCGGCAAAATATTTTTATTCCACTGCAATATCTTTATTCACATTTTTACTACCAATCAAAGCGTAATACAATAGATAAGCCAAGCCCATAAAGATAACCCAATAACTGGCCATATAGCCGCCGTCTGTAACATCAATAATAAAGCTTTGCAACAACGGAAGAAGTCCGCCACCGCAAACCATCACCATAAAGAAACCCGATGCGATTTCGGTGTATTTTCCAAGCCCTTCAACAGCAAGATTGAAAATACCGCCCCACATCACAGACATGCAAAGTCCGGTGAGAACCAAAAACGCTGCATTGATCGGCACATTAGCCAAACCAAACGATAATGTGCCTTCCGGACTTCTCATCAATACAGGCAGATCCAACATATTCGAAGTCGGCAAGAAAATAGCTAAAGCAACCAATATTAACCCTAAACCGGAGACAAACGTCAACATCGCTTTTGGAGATACTTTTCCACCAATTGCCGCACCAATCAAACGCCCGATCAACATCAAAAACCAATATGTTGCCGTAACGAAGCCTGCAATGGTTGTTGCTGCTTGAGGAGTTGCCACATTCAATACATTTAAATCCCAATCTGCGAGAAATGAAAACAAAGCCTTTTGCACACCAACCTCAATACCTACATAAATGAAAACTCCAATCGCACCCAACATGAAATGACGAAACACGAGTGGACTGTGTGGCAATTTCTGACGATGTCCTGCCGAATGCATTTCCGGAATTTTTGAAAGCAACAAGATCACGAAAGCCAAAGCAAAAATAGCCAAAGCAATGAACATAACCGGATATACGTCCGAAATTCTCGCTTTGGTAATATCGCCAATCAAAATACCCACCACTATGATAACAGCCGTACCACACAGCGAACTGAACGAACCTCCGATTTGAATTAACCGATTGCCCCGATTGCCACCTCCGCCCAGCGTATTCAACATCGGATTAACCACCGTATTCAGCAGACACATAGAAAAACCGGCAACAAAAGCACCTGCCAAATATACAACCATTGCAAAATTAGTGCCAATCGTTCCCGAAAACGTTTGAATGCCGACACCCAAAAATCCAACTGCAATCGCTATCAAAGCCGTTTTTTTATAGCCTTTTCGTTGCAATAAAAGTCCGCCGGGAATGCCCATTACCGCGTATGCAATGAAGGTGGCAAACACCCCGAGCGTTCCCAAAAAATTAGATACCGTGAATTGGCTCCGTAGCACAACACCCATCGGCGATGCTAAGTTTGTAACAAATGCGATCATTCCAAAAAGAAAGATCATCACGATAATTGCAACAAAATTGTTTTGCGTTTTTGGTTGTGCCATAATTATTGGATTTAATTATGGCACAAAGATACGAATTTTTTAGAAAAACACAAATTCGTCGTCAAACACATCCATTTTTATCGTAGAATTCGGTTGTATTTTTCCAGCTAACAATTCTTTCGAAAGTGCGTTCATGATACGTTTTTGGATGATGCGTTTCAGCGGTCTGGCACCATATTGCGGGTCATAACCGATTTTTGCGAGATAATCCAAAGCCACAGAACTTGACTCCAAAACAATGTTTTGTTTAGCCAAAAGTTTGTCCAATTGGGCGAGTTGAATTTTGATGATTTCTTTGATTTCACTACGACTAATCGGACGGAACATAATCACTTCATCAATTCGATTCAAAAATTCCGGACGAATGGTTTGACGCAGCAATTCCAACACTTCGGTTTGACTTTTTTCAAACGTTTTTTCGTCTTCACCTTCTTTCATTTGGTCGTAGTTTTCTTGAATTAAATGCGAGCCGATGTTCGACGTCATGATGATAATTGTGTTTTTGAAGTCCGCCACACGTCCTTTGTTATCAGTCAATCTGCCATCGTCCAATACTTGCAACAGAATGTTAAACACATCGTGGTGCGCTTTTTCGATTTCGTCCAAAAGCATGACAGAGTATGGGCGACGACGAACCGCTTCGGTTAATTGTCCGCCTTCATCATAACCTACATAGCCTGGAGGTGCACCTATTAAACGTGAAACCGTGTGTTGTTCTTGATATTCCGACATGTCAATTCGAACCAACGCATTTTCATCGTTGAACAGATATTCTGCCAAAGCCTTTGCCAGTTCGGTTTTCCCGACACCAGTTGTTCCCAAGAAAATAAACGAACCTACAGGACGTTTCACATCGCTCAATCCCGCACGACTTCTGCGAATAGCGTCCGAAATCGCAGTGATTGCTTCGTTTTGACCAACCACGCGTTTATGCAATTCGTCCTCTAAATGTAGTAATTTTTCGCGTTCGCTTTGTAGCATTTTGCTTACAGGAATTCCTGTCCAGCGTGCAACAACATCGGCGATTTCCTCGCTTCCGATTTCCTCTTTGATGAGAGGAGATTCGTTTTCCGAAAGTTGTTTTTTCAAATTTTCGAGTTCGATTTCGGCTTCTTTGATTTTTCCGTAACGTAATTCGGCAACTTTTCCATAATCGCCTGCGCGTTCGGCTTTATCGGCTTCGAATTTGTAGGTTTCGATATTTTTTACATGACGTTGAATTTCATCAACCACTTTCTTTTCCGCTTGCCACTTGGCTTTCATTGCATCGCGATCTAAACTCAGTTGTGCAATTTCGTCTTTCAACGCTTTCAATTTGCTTTCATCTTTTTCGCGTTTGATGGCTTCGCGCTCAATTTCCAACTGACGAATTCGACGTTCAATTTCGTCCAATTTTTCAGGCACAGAATTAATTTCCAAACGCAATTTCGCGGAAGCCTCATCAATCAAGTCAATGGCTTTATCAGGTAGAAAACGGTCTGTGATATAACGTGTAGAGAGTTCAACTGCTGCGATAATCGCCTCGTCGCGAATTTGCACTTGGTGGTGCACCTCATAACGCTCCTTCAATCCGCGAAGAATCGAAATGGTATCATCTTGATCCGGTTCTTCGATCATCACAATTTGAAAACGACGTTCAAGCGCTTTGTCTTTTTCGAAGTATTTTTGATATTCTTTGAGTGTTGTAGCACCAATGGCTCTAAGTTCTCCACGTGCTAATGCCGGCTTCAAAATGTTGGCGGCATCCATGGCACCTTCGCCTCCGCCTGCTCCAACGAGCGTGTGAATTTCGTCGATAAATAAAATATATTCGCCGTCGGATTCGATCACTTCTTTTACTACATTTTTCAAACGTTCCTCGAATTCACCTTTGTACATCGCACCAGCCACCAACGCACCCATATCCAACGAAAAAATTTGTTTGGTTTTCAAATCTTCAGGAATATCGCCGCTGATGATACGATGTGCCAAACCCTCGGCAATGGCTGTCTTTCCAACGCCAGGTTCACCAATCAAAATCGGATTATTTTTGGTTCGTCGCGAAAGAATTTGCAACACACGGCGGATCTCGTCATCGCGACCAATCACGGGATCCAACTTGCCGCTTTGCGCCAGTTGATTCAAGTTTTTGGCGTATTTTTCCAACGCTTTACCTTGATTTTGTTGTTGGTTTTGTGTATTCATAGTTTTTTCTCCTTTTTCTATGAATCATGCAACAACTTCTATTCCGAACTAAAAATCAAGACAAAATGTCGCAAAATAAGATTTTTTTCGAATACTTTAATGACGATTTTTCCGAACTACAACGGAAAATACATGCCAATGTTATAAAGTAATGCAACTGATGTAGAGGGCTCGTCTTTGCCTCGCCATGCCCTCTCCCAACCAGGGCCGGTAGATAGTATCGTACCAAAACCTATCCCAAATTGAAATATTTTTCGAGCACGGAATGTAAACATCGGGCCAAGATAGGAAGCATAATGATTATCGCCAAATCCTTGATGTAAATACTGAATAGATACAAATGATGATCTGATGTTAGGTTTGAAGTGATAATTTACTCCAAATCCCATACTTCCTAAACCAGCTCCCAACTGTAATCCCACCTGCTTACTGACTAGAAACTCAAGGTCGGCTCCAATCAAACCGCCTCCTCCCATTAACACACCAACATTTATGGATGTACGCTTTGGTGGCTCTGTTGTGTAACCTTCGGGTATTGCTTCTTGTCCAAAACAAGGACATACAATCATTACACAACAACATATTGTTGCTAATAAAAGTAAGTTTTTCATGTGTTTTTGCAGACTTATTAAGACATTCCGCCAATCGCTTTTAATTAGATATTTGGTTTATTATTTTCAGTTTTGAAAGTAGCAAAAACTCCAAACAACTCGAACTACTCTATTTTATGGGTTGTATTGAATGATTGTTGTTGCCAAAATTTCTTTTTTTGCAAAGATACAAAAAGTTTTTGATATTTACTGCAAAAAATTGTCCAAGCAAAATAAAATTCGTATCTTTGCAATTCAAAACCCAAAAATCCAATGACCCTCGAAAAAGAAGTCGACATATTCATTCCCTGTTGTATTGACCGTTTGGCACCACAAACAGCATTCAATTTGTTGAAAATTTTTGATAAATTAGATATCAAATACCATTATAATACCAATCAGACCTGCTGTGGGCAAACGGCATTCAAAAACGGATTTTGGGACGAAGCCAAAGAAATCGGCGAAAAATTTATTCACGATTTCAGCAACAAACGCTATGTGGTGGCGCCATCGGCATCGTGTGTGAGTTACATTAAAAACTACTACGACAAGTTGTTTTACAACACCGGATTGCATTTGGAAAATGCTGAACTTCATAAAAATATTTTCGAGCTTGCGGATTTTTTAGTCAACATGATGCGTGTGACCAACATTGGTGCCACCTTCAATCATACCGTAACATATCACGATTGTTGTAGTGCTCTTCGCGAATACGGTATTAAAGAAGAACCTCGAATTTTGCTTCGTCATGTGAATGGTTTAGAGTTGATTGAGATGAACAGAACTGAAGAGTGCTGCGGATTTGGAGGTATGTTTGCCATGACATTTGAGCCTATTTCCGTTGCGATGACACAAGAAAAAATCAACCATGCCTTGGCAACAGGTGCTGAATACATCGTTTCAACGGATATGACCTGTTTGGCCAACATGGAAGCCTACATTAAAAAACAAAATCTACCAATCAAGTGTATTCACATCGTGGATGTGTTAGCCTCCGGATTGGACTAAATATATCAACATGAATTTTAAACAAACGCTTTTCAAAATAGCCATTAACACAATCTCTGTATTCATCGTGGCATGGATGTTCTCAAGTCGCATTCATTTGGAAAATATTTTTGCTGCAATATTGGTTGCTGTTGTATTAGTTTTACTCAATACATTTTTACGTCCGCTATTGATTGTGCTGACTATTCCACTAACGGCGATTACTATGGGGCTATTTCTTTTGGTTATTAACGCAGGAATGGTACTATTAGCAGAAAGAATCGTACCGGGTTTCGAAATAACTTCAGCATCTCCGTTTTGGACGGCATTTTGGTTCGGTATCCTCGTACCAGTAGTGGGGTTTTTCTTGGGATTGCCCGAAAAAATTCGTCAACAACAAATTATTTTCAAACGTATGACCAATTTCGAAGATCCTTTTTTCAACCAAACGTCGCAAAAAAGCGATGATTCCCAAGAATTTCAAGATGCAGAAATTGTTGAAGACGAAGATACAAACGACGATAAAAAATTAAATTAAAATCATGGAATTTTCCCTCACACAAATTGCTCAACTTTTAAGTGGAGAAATAGAAGGCAACGCCGAAGCTACCGTCCATAAACTTTGCAAAATCGAAGAAGGTGTTCTTGGCGGACTTTCGTTTTTGGCTAACCCGCAATATATGCCATATATCTATGACACTGACGCAACTGCCGTTATCATCAACGCAGACTTAATCCTTGAAAAGCCTGTAAAAACAACGCTTATCCGTGTTGAAAACGCATACCAAGCCTTTGCGAAATTGTTAGAAATGTACAATCAAATCAAACATAACAAGGTTGGAATTTCAAAACAATCGTCCATTCACGAAAGTGCGAAACTTGGTGAAAACTGCTATGTTGGCGAATTTTCTGTGATTGGCGAACATGTTCAAATTGGGAACAATGTAAAAATTTATCCGCAAGTCTATATTGGCGATAACACGCAAGTCGGCGATAATACGACGATTTATGCCGGTGTCAAAATTTATTCGGATACAATAATTGGCAAGGATGTTATGATTCACGCGGGAAGTGTAATTGGCGCGGACGGCTTCGGTTTTGCTCCTGCTGATTCATCATACAGCAAAGTAGCGCAAATTGGAAATGTAGTGATTGAAGACCATGTCGATATCGGTGCAAATACTTGTATTGATAGAGCAACGTTGGGTTCTACAATTATCAAAAAAGGCGTAAAGTTAGACAATTTAATTCAAATTGCGCACAATGTTGTTGTTGGTGAAAATACTGTAATGGCTTCCCAAGTAGGCGTTTCCGGCTCAACAAAAATCGGAAAAAATTGTATGTTTGGCGGACAAGTCGGTATTGCAGGACACGCCACTATTGCTGATGGCGTGAAACTCGCAGCACAAAGCGGTGTTCCATCAAGTATCAAGCAGGAAAACGCTGTCTTTTTCGGCTCACCCGCTATGGATGCCGTCGAATATCGCCGCTCGGCTATTCATTTCAAAAATTTCGACAAGATCGTGAAACGTTTGAACGATTTGGAAGCGAAAATAAAATCATCGTAGGGGCGCGGTCTGCGCGTCCTTGATGGCAAACAGGGCGGGTGAACCCCGCCCCTACAGACCAAAAAAAATGAACGAAAACCCATTAACCCCCTTCGAAGAAGGCCAAGTCCTATTAATTGACAAACCCTACGGCTGGACGTCGTTTCAAGTCGTCAATAAATTAAAATGGAAAATTCGTCACACGTATAAATTATCGAAACTCAAAATCGGTCATGCAGGCACGCTTGATCCGTTGGCAACAGGGCTTTTGATTGTTTGCACAGGAAAATTCACCAAACGCATTGAAGAATTTCAAGCCCAAGAAAAAGAATACACAGGGACATTTGTTTTGGGAGCAACAACGCCTTGCTATGATATGGAAAAGTCTGTCGATCGCACGTTTCCAACTAATCACATTACAGAACAATTGATTTTGGAAACAGCAGAAAAGTTCGTTGGTGAACAACTGCAAATTCCGCCAATTTTTTCCGCTGTGAAAATAGACGGCAAGCGCGCCTACGATTATGCACGACAAGAGCAAGACGTGGAAATTAAAGCCAAACCTATTCTCATCAAAACCTTTGAAATCACACGTATCGCCATACCCGAAGTGGATTTTCGTATTGTTTGCAGTAAAGGGACTTACATTCGTGCTATTGCTCGTGATTTTGGCGAGGCTTTGCGGTCGGGGGCTTATTTATCTGCCTTGCGTCGTACGCGGATTGGAAATTTTTTGGTGGAAAACAGGGATAATTCTTGGATTGCGGAATAAATATCACGCACGGACGTAGACGTGCCCGTTGCACAACCCATTTTATTTATAGCTGATAAATGATACATTTTCGAGTGTTGTAATTCCCTTTGAAATAAATATCCTCTAAAACAGCAAAAATTGAGTTCGCCACGTTGATATGGGCTTATCAACAATGTTTCTTATGGTCATTACTGCAATTTTTACACAGTTAAAACCCAGTAATTTCTTTAGATTGTATGCCGCCGCTGCCATCAAAAGTTGTTTGGTGGCTAATGCGTTTCCCTTTGTATAAACTTTTTTCATCCCCCTGAAATGAAGCAAAGTTCCCCAAACCGGCTCAACGGTTGATTTTCGTAAACGCATCTTTTGTCTGCCTTTACGAGTGTTTAGCAATGTGTAAGCTTTATCATAATACGGTTTGTCAATACTGTGACTCACTTGTCCGTAATTGCTGTTTTTACAACACTGCTTTTTTAGTAGACAATATTTACAATCGGTTTTCATCGCTCGATATTCCTTGGTTTGTGTTTTCCGATTTTTTTCTTTTTTAATGCTCTTAAAAGGTAGTTTGACACCTTGTGTGCAAGTGTAAAAATCTTCGTTTTCGTTGTACATAAAACCTGTCTTTTCGGGCTTGTAGCCGCCGTGAACAGGAATGTAAGCTGTAATATTGTTTTCTTCCAAAAAACTGTACGATGCTCCACTGCTGTAACCCGCATCCGCCAAAACTTCGTCCACACTTAAGCCCGTTTCTAGCAAGTTTTCTACTGTTTGACCTACAATTTTTTTTGTTGTATCCGAATCTTTTTTATCCGCAAAATCAACCAGCGCTCCGCAAATAACATGGTTTTCCGTATCCACACTAATAATACCCAAATGGTCCAATGAACGAGGCTTGTTAGGCTTTTTTGATACGCGAGAATCAGGATCAGTGGGACTTACAAAACGTTCGTTGTGCTTTAATTTCCGATTAACATTTTCATCTTCGTTTGCGGTTAATTCTGTCAAAAATCGTTTGCTTTTTTCTGTTAATTCACGTTCTACCAAACTATCCATTGAAGCGTTTGCCTTGATAAAAGCACTATCAACAGCTTGCGTTTTACCACATACCATGCCTTTCTCTACACATAATCTCAGTATATTACGAAACAACTCCCAAAAAATATCTTTGCCAAACAACTTCCGAGTTCGGCTCAACGTGCTGTGCCAAGGTAATGATTCATCAAGGTCGTAACCCAAAAAGTAAAGCATATCCATTCGCATTTTTGCACTCTCAACAATCTGTCTATCAGAATTGATATTTTCCAAATAACCAATCAGCATCAACTTGAAAAATACTTCCGTGTCTATGCTCTTTTGACCTTCTGAACCGTAATATTTCTTGGTTAACCCGCGCAAATATGATAAGTCCAACGTATCTTTCAAATGTCTGTAAAAATTTTCTTTCGGAACATATTCCGACAAACGAAAATTTAAAAACAACTTCTCTTGATAGTCTTTTATACCTTGCATTTGTTGTGATTTTTGATACTACAAAAATACTACTTTTTCAATGAATTATGAGATGATTTTATGAGTTTTTATTAACAGCTTTAGTTGTGCAACAAGCACGTCCACGTCCGCGCGAGCGGTTACGAAAAATATATCAAAAAACCGCTATTTCAAAAATTATTTGTATCTTTGCAAAACCAACAAAGTATCTGCTGTGGAAAAATGTCTTGTTTTCTCGTTGACTATAGTTCTGTTGTTTGTTTCGCAACGGGCGGTTGCAATGCCCGAATGTGGTGTTGCTTTAGTGGGCGATGTTGCTATAATTGACGAGTCTGTTGCTTGCTGCGACAACGATGACGATTTGTGTTGCATTGCTTCGAGAGCCGTTGCAATAAAAACAGGCAAAAAAAAATCGCAACTACTGGAAAAGTTTTATACTATCAAAAACAGAATTAAGTATAAAAATCAGGTAACGACAAATTTTCAAGGGATTAATTTTCTGCCCCAATCGTTTTTTGATGTTTATTCGGGTAGCAAAGTCTATCTGCTTACCAATGGCGACTAATGTTAGTTCTTGCTTGTTTTGGCAGGAACTGAAAAACTAAAGCAAAACAATTTTTTTGTTGACACGATTTTTGTTGTGCCGACGATTACCTATTTATTAAAAACCAAACAGCAACTATTATGAGAAAAATATATTTAATAGCCATAGCTATCATTACCGCAACTTTACTGATGTTTCAAAGTTGCAATAAAAGTGAAAATTTTCAAGGAATTGCCAAGCCTAAAGATAGTTTTCATTCCGTTTTAAGAGCAAATATGAATAATGTAGGCTCTGTGCCTACCGGTAGTAATTCTAAAAACCCGTCAGGCGAATTTCAAACAATCTATTTGGACTTTCCCGAAATAACTCCTGAAATTCAAAATAAAATTGATGATGTAAATTCAATTCGTTCTATTTCTGACTTAATAGTTAGTGAGGGAGCTATTTTGGAATTTACAAATTTTGGAAAAAATGTCAAAGTTCAATTTGATATCCCTGTTAAAGAGGCTGAAAAGAGTTTAGACCCTATGATTGTAGAAGCTAAAAAATACCTCTACTCAAAAGGGTTTTCAGAGCAAGAACTTCAAACTATGATTGCCACAGAAGAGGCAACCGAATACGATTTGATTCCGCTTGTGATTTTTTTGCAAGAAACAGCATTTTCACAAAACGAAAATCCGTTTTTTCATTGTGCGGCTGTTGTGATTGGAGCAAATGCCCCTCTCGTTTCTGCTCCGTCTAAAACAGCAATTAAGCAGACATTCAGTGTTTCGGTTGCAGAATCATCGGGGGCTGTTGCTTCGGCTATTGCTGTTGGGAATTACACGCAGTGCCTTTACAAGGAAATGGACGTGCTTGCTGAAACCATGCTTACATCTAATGAATTTGAGAAAACGTTAGACATGCAAAAATCGTTTATTGATATGCTTTCGATTGAAAATTTGATCGAAACTCCGAAAATTAACGAATTGTTAAGTATTAGTACAGATGCTGAAATGATTGAATGGATTGAGCTCAATATATCCTATACAAAGTTCACATCTGTTGCAGAAGTAAACAGCTTGTCAGAAGCAATAATAAATCAAGCTACAGCAACAAAAACAAAGTTTATTTCGGCAAGAGTGGAATTGGATATAGCTCTATTTGGGGAACATATAGATGGGTGGATAAATAAGTCCATAGCACGTGATCCAGCAGAATGTAGAGTGCTGGCAACTGCCACATATATGAACAGTGTGTATACCTGTGGTCGTATAGCAATATTTCTTCCAAAGGCTGGACTTGCATGTGCTGTTACCGCCTCTGTAATTTATGCGATAACCTATATGAATTGCTGAAACAGATATAATAATAGCAAAAATTATTAACTAATAAGTTTTTATATTATGAAACTTTTTTTAAAAAAAATAGCAGCCAAAATCGACTCTATGAGTCGGCTCCAAGATATTGGGATTGGTATGTGTCTTTTAGGCTGTGGTGTGTTGCTGTACCTTTGTTTTTTCGGGCAGGCCACACTATTTAGGAACTTCCTTTTTTATGGCGGACTAATAATAATGGGCATTTCCCTCGTATTAGGTGTTTTGTACGATATCACTTGTTATAGGAAAGAACGCAATACAAACAAAAGGGTCTTATTTAGGAATTTAATCTTTTTTACCATTTTTCTTGTTATCATCGTATGGGGGACTTTTCTAATCGAGATTTGATCGAGCTCCGTTGGGCTGAGGCTCCGGCCCAATGTCGTTCAGTTAAGGATTAAATAGCACGTTTATAATTTGTTAAAGTTTTATATTTTCCATTTTTATCAGCTGTTTTTCGTATTCTTGGATAGGTTCTGTTCGGTCTGATCGGTTCT
>Ga0123352_10000167_pt1 | contig 78466 bp, 73 predicted proteins | sample TergutLab28metaG_FD_89700 | JGI IMG/M metagenome (GOLD analysis project Ga0123352, IMG submission 89700) | Labiotermes labralis P1 segment gut microbial communities from Petit-Saut dam, French Guiana - Lab288 P1 | ecosystem: Host-associated > Arthropoda: Insects > Digestive system > Gut ...
ATTTCGTCATTCCGGGCTTGACCCGGAATCTCAAACGCTGCCAGAGATGGCGGGTCAAGCCCGCCATGACGTATAATATATGTATATTTATTCACATGAAATGCTTAACAAGACGTCCCCTTTCCTTGCTTGCATTTCACATCCCATGATGTTCAACAAATACGGCTTTGTTTCATCATCTAAGAAAAATGTAAAACTCATATGACAACGACATTTTTGTTGACGTTCTCCATCTAAAATAAAGTCAAAGCCTTTTAGACAGCGAGAATTACAAGCCTCAGGGTCAACTAATCTACTGCAGTTCCCGCCGTTTCGGATTGTGTCTTTCATTGTATCCGGCCATTGTACTACGCTATCCTCATAAGAAAGAATATTATCCGCGTATACACGAAGCATGGGCATTTTCTTTCGAAAAACATAATTTGCGACTGTTCGTTTGGTGGGTTTATGAATATAGGACACAACATACCCGTTTGTCGCTTCTTTGATTTTCCAAACGCAATTGTTTTCTTGTAAATAGGCGTGCAATTGATTGATAAAGGCTTCATGTTCTGCTCCGGCCTCAATTAAAAAATCGCTGAATGGAATAACTTGTTTGGGCATAATGACCATCCTTGATGAAATAGTATTAGTATCATTAAGTTAAAAGATATAACCACCCCGGCACTTCGTGCCACCCCTCCAAGGAGGGGAACAAAAGCCGCAAATTCCCCTCCTTGGAGGGGTGGCGCGAATGCGCCGGGGTGGTTATTGCGCGCAAATTTACATAACGTTACCAACGCTGCCCTTACATAAATCTGCTATGCTGTTCTCCAACGTTTAAGATTGGGGATTCCTGCGTTACATTGCTCTTTCGCGTCCTCTGGCGAAAAGCCAAAATCGTTCACCATTACAGCAACGACAAATTCGATTTGCTCTTCAAGTGTGGTGTTAGGGTTTGTAAATGCGCCATTTACATAGCATTGCTTGCAATAATCCTCGCTCTGGCTTCCGTCAGACTCTGTGCCTGGTCCATACATTTCATCGAGTTCGCCCATAGGTGCGCCGCAGCTTTCGCAAAGTTTTTCCTGCATAATAGTATCTCCTTAATATATAGTTAGATTTGTGGCCTCATCTATTTGTGCCACACATGCATTATAGCCAGTATAAGGTGACAACAGCGCGTCATGTTTTGGACAAGTATTTATTTTTTATTTTTTCGATACGAATTAGCAGCTCATCACGGATATATTGTGGCTCTAATACCTCAACCGCGGTACCGTAGGAAAGAATATAGTCATATATCCACAGCCCCAATGCCGTACGCAGGGTAAATGAGCCATCTTTGTTAACTGTTATATCACTTTCGGCAAACTCGTCATAGATCCGATATTTTGCGTTTTGGGAAATGAAAAGCCTAACATTGATAAAGTCGGGCGGTGTTGGTTCTTCCACTGACAGGATCGGGGGGACTTCGTAATTACCGCTAGTGAATGATTTATCTAAAACCGTCATATTGTTGATGCGAGTAAATTTGAATACTCTATGATCATTATCAGTTAGACAAAATGACTGTAGGTACCATGCCTTTGATTTAAACGATAGCCTAAGGGGGTATACCTCGCGCCCCTTTGATTCGCCATATGGACTTAAATAGTCAAATGACACGGCAAATTCGTTAATGATGGCATTTTTCAGCATTTCAAATTTTGCGTTGTCTTTCTCGCTATGTCCCCAACGAGAAAAATCAACTTCAACCCATTCTCTATTAGGGGCAGCAAAAAAGCTCCGTAGCTTGCCAAGCACTTGTCCGGTATCAATAAGCTCTGTTGCGGACATGCTTTGCAGAGAAAACAAAATTTGCTTTTGTTCACTCTCTGAAACCAGAGTCTTATTCAGTACAAAATTGTCTTGAATAAAAATGCCGCCGCCCTTACCCTGTGTTGTATATATTGGTATGCCCGCTATTGTTAATGTATCAATGTCGCGCAAAATAGTGCGTTTAGAAACCTCAAAATGCGCGGCTAATTCGTTTGCGGTCACTCGCTTTTTATTCATTAAAAGATGTACGATCTCGAATAGTCGGTTAATTTGCATAAACTCACCTCGAAAATAGTATACCATAAAAGCAGCTATAACATTGCTGCGCTGCCGGTACAAAAAGAGGGCGTAGCGGCCATCAATTGACAGTCCGCCACGCCCTTTACGTGTGCTTTGTTTCTATTTATTATGCGGGGATGTGTTTTTTTAATTACTATACCCCCGTGGGCTTCATGGTTGGGAAGAAAATTACATCCCGTATAGACGCGGAATTAGTTAAGAACATAATAAGCCGCTCCACACCTATTCCCATGCCGCCGGTGGGAGGCATACCATATTCCATTGCCAACAGAAAGTCCTCGTCAAGCATATTGGCCTCGGCGTCGCCTCCTGCACGCATCTTCTCTTGGTGAAGAAAACGTCCGCGTTGGTCTATTGGATCGTTTAACTCCGAATAAGCGTTTGCTACCTCACGCCCTGCTATAAACAACTCAAAACGTTCCGTATAATCGGGGTTGTCTGGTTTGCGCTTAGTAAGCGGCGAAATTTCTACAGGGTGATCCATTAGAAACGTCGGTTCTATCAGGTGTTTTTCCGCAAACTCCTCGAAAAACAGGTTAAGGATATCGCCCTTGCCATGGCGTTTTTCGAAATAGATGCCGTGTTCTTTTGCGGTAGCCTGTGCTTGTTCCAATGTGGCAATTTGGTCGAAATCTACGTTTGCGTATTTGCGAACGGCTTCTACCATTGTCATTTTTGCAAATGGCTTGCCCCAGTCCATGGTGTGCTCGCCATAGGTTACGGTGGTTGTGCCAAGGGTTTTTACTGCTACTTCTCGCAGAAGGGCTTCTGCCAGTTCCATCATACCATGGTAGTCTGTATACGCCTCGTACAGCTCTAGCATTACAAATTCCGGGTTGTGGCGTATGCTCATGCCTTCGTTGCGGAAGACTTTATTTATCTCATACACGCGCTCTAAGCCGCCTACAATTAGCATTTTTAGTGGCAGCTCAAGGGCTATACGCAGATACATTTCCATATCCAATGTATTATGGTGAGTTTTAAACGGACGTGCAGCCGCGCCACCGGGAATAGTTTGCAGCACCGGGGTGTCTACCTCTAGGTAGTTGCGGCCATCAAGGAACTCGCGAATAGCTTTTATTATTTGCGTGCGCTTGATGAACGTGTCGCGTATTTCCGGGTTTACAATAAGGTCTACATAGCGGCGGCGATAGCGGGCTTCCATGTCGGTTAAGCCGTGCCATTTTTCTGGCAGCACTTGCAGACTTTTTGCAAGAAGAGTAACTGACTTTGCGCGAATGGATATTTCGCCTTTTTGAGTTTTAAAAACTTCGCCTGTTATGCCTATAATATCGCCTATATCATATTGCTTAAAGTCGGCATAAGCGTCTTCGCCAATGCCATCGCCACGTACATAGGATTGTATGCGTCCCATGCGGTCTTGAATGTCTATGAAGGCGGCTTTGCCTTGTACGCGTTTTGTCATTATACGGCCTGCCAGGCTTACTGTTTGGCCTTCGTGTTCCGCAAAATTAGCGTGAATATCCGTGCTGTGGTGGGTTACGTTATAGGTGGTTTGGTGGAATGGATCGTTGCCCACTTGTTGTAAGCTTTCCAGCTTTTGACGGCGAACCCTTTGTTGTTCGTGCTCGGTTTGGATGTTTTCGTTCTGTATTTCGTTGTTCATTTTTACCTCCATGGGGCAAGCGCGAGTGCTTGCATTCGCATTTGCCCCTCAAATCCAAGTGTGAAGTGGTTTTCTTCGCACTTACCTCCATGGGTCAAGCGCGAATGCTTGCATTCGCATTTGCCCCTCAAATCCAAGTGTGAAGTGGTTTTCTTCACACTTACCTCCATGGGTCAAGCGCGAATGCTTGCATTCGCATTTGCCCCTCAAATCCAAGTGTGAAGTGGTTTGCTTCGCACTTACCTCCATGGGTCAAGCGCGTTTACGAAATCCCTAATATCTGATACTTAATAGGCCCTTGCGGCGCGTCTACTGTTATGGTTTCACCACTTTTATGTGATAACAATGCCGCGCCAAGCGGTGATTCATTGGAAATACGGCCTGCATATGGGTCGGCTTCTGTGGAGCCAACAATTAAGTATTCTACTTCTTCATTAAATTCCATATCTAAAACTTTTACCTTGCTGCCTACGCCAATTGTGTCACCGTCTAGGTCTTCCTCATCGATAACTTCTGCGTTACGCAGCATTTTTTCTATTTGGGCAATGCGGGATTCTATTTCTGCTTGCTCTTCCTTTGCCGCGTCGTATTCGGCGTTTTCCGAGAGGTCGCCTTGGGCGCGAGCTTCTTTTATCTTGCCTGCAACGTCCTTGCGGCGTACGACCTTTAGCTCGTGCAACTCTTCTTCGAGTTTTTTTAAGCCGTCGAATGTTAGAACTGTTTTCTTTTCTGCCATTTTGTTCACCTCGTAAGATTTTTAGAGCTTGTTTCTACAATACTCCATTAAAGTATTTCAACAATTAAGCGGTTTGTGCTATAGCTTGCGAAAGAGTTTTAAAGTTAAACCGCTATAAGCCAGGGTTGCAGCCCGAAAAATAGGCTTTGCAATGACAAATAGAGCCGCCCTAAGGCCGGCCCCTTATTTGTGTTGTCTTCTTCCTAGGATTACGTCACTGATTCTATAGCAATTTAGAGCGGTTGTCAATTATCCTACGTCAGGTTTTCGCAATTATAATGATAGCCAATCCAGCCACCCACGGCCATTAGGATAAGCCGCGTCAATCGCATTTAAAAGCCACCTTTTGCTTTCTTCTGAAAGCATTGGTACAATCGCTTTAAAGTCGCTTTCTGTCTTGGGTCTTACATTAGGATGCTCGGAAGAAAATTGATCCGACTTAAAAAACAAAATTAACTCAGGTGCAAGATAAGGTATATCATCGTGGTACAAAATTGCTTTATCCAGCGCATGGATGATTCTTGGATTTTCTCGCAAAACATAGTCATTACCATCTCGAGCGTCAAACTCAAGCTCGATAAACTCAATATTGTCTTGCACAAGCCACTTGCGGGACTGGTAGGTGTATACCTCTGGCGGCAGGCGGTCAAGTTTATGCAGTACATCCGGTAAGCCGCCGGGCTTTATAGCCCACATGTTTTTGCAATCATTCCAGTAGCTATTTGTGATGTCATCGATCTTGTAAAACAAATGTTGAGTTATTGGCCTGCCTTCTTCCATAAATCTGCCAAAAACAGACCATCCCTTATACATCATAAACCGCACAGCGCGGTGTTTATCTTCCTTAAACACCATAATGTCAAAATCCCCATGCGAGCGAAGTTCGCGCCCCGCAAACATATCAAGAGCAAAGCCGCCGCATATGGCGTAGTCAAAGCCCGCTGTTTTGAATAGATTGTGGGCTTGAAGTATTACATTGTTCATAGGTTTATCCTCCTTAGTTATTCATAAATTTCATCAATAACACAATCAAGCAAAGTGCAAAAAATTTCATAATGGTCAGGGATGATATTCTTGTTTGCTACGGTTAGTAATAGCGTGTCAATTATCCCGTGTGCCCTATTATTGCTCATTTTCAGTTTAACATTTGGTGCCAAAAGGGTACTCTGTAAGTTGTTAATGCTGTTTGCGCTGTGCTTCTCTTTCCATTCTTGCGGTAACTTGTTTAGTAAGCTTTGGTAGTCGGGGCTATGTCGCTTAGTAATTATGTCGTTTTCGGCATACTCAAGGTATAGCTTCTTTAATGCCTGACAAATTTCCTCTTTCTTTGGCGGCGAGGATAGTGTCTCATCAAACATCTTTCTTGTGTTTTTTTGAAAATTATCCATCACATCACAAAAGAGAGCTTCTTTTGAATTATAAAAAGCATAAAATGCTCCCGTAGATATGCCTGCCTTGGCGCAAAGTTCTCCTACACTGGTTTTTTTATAGCCATGTACAGACCAACTTTTTTTACATTCTTCAATCAGTTTACGGCGTATGTTTTCCCTTTCGGTTTCGTTAAAGCTTTTGGGCATTTTTCATCTCCATTCGCGCAATGAATATTTGTGTCGATATATTCATACGCTCATTTTAAACAATGTATCTTTACGCGTCAAGCTTAAATGAAAAAAAGACCGAAAGTTTTTACACTCTCGGCCCTGTGACTATACTCAGCAAAGTACTTAAATCCAAAAACTTCTACGCATCGCCCCGGCATAATAGAGCCGATACTTCCACCTTTCCTGTATGAGGAAACATATCCACCGGTTGAACGGCAACAATACTAAAACCGCCCTGAGCCAGAATTTTTACATCTCTCGCAAAGGTTGCCGGGTCGCAGGAAATATAAACTATTTTACTAATGGGTGCGGCAATTAGTGCCTCTAAAAGGGCGGGTTCGCAGCCTTTGCGTGGTGGGTCGAGAAAGACTATATCGGGTTTGATGTGAGAATTCTCGTGAGGATATTTCAACTGGTGACCCACAGTCACCAGTTGACTGTTTAACCCATGGCATAGCATTGGGGGGATAACATCCTCTGCCGCGCCACAGATAAACTGCATATTTGTGATGCCGTTTATTGCGGCATTTTTTTCGCCATCGGCAATTGCTTCGGGTACTATGTCCACGCCAATTACCTCTCGCGCGTGTTGTGCGGCATACAAGGCCACACCACCGGCACCCACATGGGCATCCAGTATAGTTTTGCCGGGCTCGTTAGCCGTAGGCAGTCCAGCCTGTGCGACCGCGATATCATACAAAATCTTAGTTTGTATCGGATTAATTTGAAAAAACGACGGTGCGGAAATTTGATACGTTACATGCCCAATTGTTTCCCTAATAAAGCCGCTTCCGCTAATAACGCGAAAGGTATCGCCAAGCACCACATTGCTTTTCGTTGTGTGTCGGCTTATTACTACGGTTGTCGCACCAGCATCGGTTAGGTCTTCCACAAGTTTTTTCTCCAGCGGGAGTTTGTTGCCGTTTATGGTCAGCACCACCATTACTTCGCCCGTGGCAAGGCTGGTACGTATCATTACAAAACGCATTAGTCCGGTGTGAGTCTGCTCGTTGTATGGACGAATTTTGTGGCTGCGCATGTGGCGTTTTACAGATTTTAGTATTGGCACATGTGCGGGATGTTGGATTATGCAGTGGTCTACCTCAATTATACGATGGCTGCGTGCGGCATACATACCTATGGCAAATCCGTCTGTGTTGGGGTAGGGGACTATGGGGAATACTGCTTTGTTTCGGTAGTGGTGTGGTGTGGTGTCTGCACTATAGTGCTGCGTCATGCCAACAACATCTAGCACCGGAGGGTTTTGCATACCACCGATGCGTTCCAAAGCATCTATCACAATCTGCTTTTTATAACCAAGTTGCGCCGCATAATTCGCGTGCTGCCACTGGCACCCGCCACAGTGCTCACTTATGGGGCAGGGGCTTTCTATCCTTGCGGATGAAGGATGTATGATATCCACAATATTGCCATAGCCATAGCGAGCCTTTGCCTTCACAATATGAACCTCAAGTTCATCCCCGGGCAGGCCGCCGTCTACAAACATGGTAAATCCATTAATGTATCCCACACCAAAGCCTTTGGCCGTTACAGATTCGATTTTTATTTTATGCCGAGAATTTTTTTTGGGCGTGTCTTCAATTAAATTATTCATGAAAAATCCGAAGTCCTTATATAGCGTGATAATGCCTTTTGATACCCTGCCCATGGGCCGGGCGTATTATCGCTATCCAAAATTTCTGCAATGGTGGTAAGTTTCGCGTCCATATTGTCGGCATAATGCAGCAAAATTGCCTCTGCCATGGACGGCAGTTTGGGCGAGCCAAAGTCGTACTCTCCGTGATGGGACACTATCATATGCTTAATAAGCGTCGCCAATTCATGTGGGAAGCCTTCTATTTTTGCTACCTCGATAGCAACCATTTCTACACCCATTACAATATGTCCCAAAAGCTGCCCGTCGTTGGTATATTCATTTTGCGGCATAGGCGAAAGCTCATAAATTTTGCCAAAATCGTGCAAAAGTGCGCCTGCTATCAGAATATCGCGGTTAATATGCTTGTATCGGCGGCTCATAAAATCACAAATTTCTGTAACGGAAAGAGTATGTTCAAGCAAGCCACCCATGTAGCTGTGGTGCATTGCTTTGGCGGCAGAGTGCGTTTTAAGCGACAGCGCGCGGGCGGTATCCTTCACCAAAATATTCTCAAGCAAGGTTTTGATAAATGGGTTCTCTACAGATTTTATAATGGATTTGAGCTTGTCGTACATTTCGTCCACGTTTTTCTCCGTGGTGGGGATATAGTCCGACATTTCGTACTCGCCATCTTGGCTGCGACGCAACCGGCCCACTTTAATCTGCAAATCGTTTTGGTAAGAAAGGACATTTCCGTCTATTTTTACCATGTCTCCCTCGTTAAACTCGTGGATATCCTTTGTAAGTTCCCAAACTTTGGCTTCTATCGTGCCTGTTTTATCTTGCAATTTTAGGGAATAATATGTTTTACCAGTACGAGTTTTAAGACTTTGCTTAAACTTGCATAGGTAATGACCGATTATATGGTCGTGTTCTTTAAAATCTGCTATAAACTTCACGCTAGCACTCTCCCTTTATGCAGATTATAGCACAAGTAATATTCATGTGCCACGGATTTTATGACATGTCAATATAAAATTTGTCAAAACAGTGGAAAGAATTTAAATGTGATGGTACAATGTCTTATAGGGAGTTGTGTTCCCGCCCAAAGGAAACGGGGGATTGGCTATGCTCGCCCGTAGCGGTAGGGTTTAGTATAATATCCCATTAGAATGGAGTTGAAAATATGATATCAAACCAAATTTTGCAAAGCACGGTAGACGGCTTAAAGGGTATCACCCGTAGAGATATTACGATAGTAGACAGGGAGGCAAAGGTTGCCGCCAGTTCAGAGCTGGATACAAGCCGCATATCGCTGTCTTTTATCGATAACGTATTGCAATCTCCTGCAGAAAATCAAACGATACAAGGCAGCCAATATTTTAAAGTGCTGGACAACGGCATTGCGGAATATGTAATAGTTGTAAACGGAGAAGACGACGAAGCGTATCGGTTGGGTAAGCTGGCTACGTTCCATTTGCAGGCGTTAATGATGGCGTACAAGGAACGTTTTGACCGTGACAATTTTATAAAAAATCTGTTACTGGATAACCTACTACTTGTAGACATATACAGCCGCGCAAAAAAACTCCGTATCGAAAACGGAGTGCCTCGTGTGGTTATGTTGGTAGAAACCCCAGTGGATGCGGATATGAGTGCTATGGAAGTTATGCGCAGCTTGTTCCCCGAGCGTCAAAAAGACTTTGTTACGGCACTTGACGAGAGAAGCATTATTCTTGTAAAAGAGCTAACAGAGCGCAGCACAACAGAAGATATCGAGCATATCGCAAGCACTATAGTGGACACATTAACCACAGAAGCGATGAATCAAGTTTATGTGGCCATAGGTGCCGTAGTAAACGACCTGAAAAATGTCTCTTCCAGCTACAAGGAAGCGCGTCTGGCACAGGAAGTAGGCAAGATTTTTGAAACAGAAAAGCAGATTGTCAACTACGACAGGCTTGGAATCGGACGGCTTATTTATCAGCTGCCGCTGCCACTGTGCCGCATTTTTATCAACGAAATGCTGCAGGGCTTTAGCATTGACGACATAGATGAAGAGATGCTTACCACCGTAACAAAGTTTTTCGAAAACGACCTAAATGTTTCCGAAACGTCACGTGAGCTGTTTATTCACAGAAATACACTTGTATACAGGCTGGATAAATTGCAAAAAATGACCAGACTTGACTTGCGCAAATTTACCGATGCCATTACGTTTAAGATTACGCTTATGGTAAATAGGTATATGCAGCATCGGGAGAAACAGCAGTTTTAACAACGAGGAGCAATATATGATTGAGCTAATAAGAGCAGTAAAAAAATACGAAAATGGCGCAACAGGCTTGGAAGGTGTAGACCTGCATGTGGATAAGGGCGAATTTGCGTTTGTAGTAGGCACAAGCGGTTCGGGCAAGTCCAGCCTTATCAGGCTTTTACTAAAGGAAATCGAACTTACAAGCGGCAAAATTATCGTGGACGGCAAGGATATAGGAGCTATCAAACGGCGGCACTTACCGCACTATCGTCGTAAGCTTGGTGTCGTTTTCCAAGACTTTCGCCTGCTTAAAGACAGAACAGTTTTTGATAACGTAGCCTTTGCAATGCAAATTGTAGAGGCTTCTCATCGTGAAATACGGCGTACTGTGCCGCAGGTGCTTTCGCTTGTTGGTTTGGCTAAAAAGGCAAAGGCGTATCCGACGCAACTTTCCGGCGGCGAACAACAGCGTACGGCACTTGCCCGTGCCATAGTTAATAAGCCGCCTATTCTAATTGCGGACGAGCCTACAGGTAACCTCGACCCAGATACCGCTTGGGAAATTATGACTTTGCTCGAAGATATAAACAGCCGCGGTACCACTGTGTTGGTGGCAACTCATGCCCACGACATTGTAGACGATATGCGCAAACGCGTTATTGCCCTGCAGCAGGGTAAAATCGTACGCGACATTGCCCACGGCGGGTACGGGTTGGATGCGTCCGAGGACTTTGGCTATGTAGAGTCTGACGAGGATGTCGAGTACTACGACTACGAGCCCCCGCAGCCGCCACAGCCTCCGGTTCCCGCGCGTGTAGAGTATCAACAATTCGACGATAATTACGAAGATGCCGAAAACTATGAGTATGAAGAGGAATACGACCAATGAAACTAAGAACAATTCGTTACTATTTCCGTGAGGCGTTTCGCAGTGTGTTTAAGAACCGCCTTATGTCGCTTGCGTCCATATTTACTGTCGCATCTTGCTTGTTTATTGTGTCTGTGTTTTTTATTTTGGGTTCTCACGTGTCGTTTTTTGTACAACAGCTGGGAGACACCCTTGGTATTGTCGTATTCTTGGAAGACGACATTTCTGTCGGGCACAGGGCAATAGTGGAAGGGCGTATCCGCGAAATGCCACAGGTTACAACGGTTGTGTATATCTCGCAGGAAGAAGCGCTTGCAAGCCTTAAAGAGCGTATGGGAGATACTCACGCGCGTATTCTTGATGGGCTTGAAGAAAACAACCCGCTGCGCAGTGCCTTTGCAATTGAGGTAGCGGATGTTACGTATCAAGCGCCTGTGGAGCAGGCTCTGGCCAATTTGCAGGAATACGGTATTGCCAATGTACAAAACAACTCCGAGCTTGCCGGTATACTAAGCACGATATCAAACGTCGTGCAAGTTATTACCATAGCGTTAATTGTTATGCTTGGGACTATTGCTATCGTTATTATCACCAATACGATTAATATTACAGTAAATGCCCGCCGCACAGAGATTGGTATCATGAAATGGGTTGGGGCCACAGACTGGTTTATACGCTGGCCGTTTATCCTCGAAGGGATTATTGTCGGGCTTATAGGCAGTAGTATTCCGGCTGCTATTGTTTGGTTTGCCCATGATAGGGTGCTTGGCGAGCTGATGGGCATACAGGAGCTTGCGTTTATTGTTTTCTTACCACGTAACGAAATTTTTGCGACATTGATACCTTTTGTGCTTGGCCTTGGTACGCTTATCGGGATTCTAGGATCCGGAGTTTCTGTAAGACGGCATTTGAAGGTGTAGGGTTTCGCGCGATTTCCATTTCAACAGAGCTCTAATCGCCTCACAAAGTAAGAGGTTTTTAGTGTTTTTTATAACGGAAAGCGTACAAGTTGGTTACTGTGGGCAGCCAACTAAAAATTTTTTTTGGAGATGATAGCTATGAAAATAAAAAGGCGTAATACATATATAACATTTTTCATGTTGCTGGTTATGCTAATAACATTTTTGCCTGTGGTGGAAGTTGGGGCAAATATTAATGAGTGGAGGCAGGAGCGCGACAGACTGCGGCAAGAGCGCGACGAGGCACAGTCGCAAGTACGCGACTCGCTGGACTTGCTTACCGGCCTGCGTACAGAAATTACAGAACTAGCAGCACTAATGCAAGAATACAACCAGCGCATAATAGACGCACTGGATACTTTGGAATATCTTGAGCTAAAACTACTGGACACGCGTATAGCCCTGGCATACGCTGAAGAAGACTTGGAGCAAGCACGCCAATACCGCGACGCGCAGGAAGAACTTTTCCACGAGCGTTTGCGGGCAATGCACGAACAAGGGCCGATAGGGTACCTAGATGTTTTGTTTCAAGCAACCAGCTTTACAGATTTGCTTGTAAGGCTGGAGCATGTGCGTACCATAGCAAGTTTTGACCGGCAAGTGCTGGAGGATATGCAAGCAGCAGAGGAACGTGTAGAGCAAAAAGTAAATACACTAATTCTTCTAACCGAGCAATACGAATACGAACACGCCCAAATGATGGTTGCACTCGCGGAACTGGAAGCTGCCCAAGAGGCAAACGCCGCAATGATATACGAGTTAGAAGCTGACGAGGGTAAACAAGCCCTATTGTATGAGTTGGACAGGGAAGCAGAGCAAGCAATATTGGAAGAACTTGGCGTAATAGACCGTAGAATACGCGACTACGAAACTGAACAAGCACGAAGAGCCGCCGAAGCCGCTCGTGCCGCCAGGGAAGCGGAGCAAGCCGCCCGTGTCGCACAGCTAGGGAACTTTGGCGGACAGTTTATATGCCCGTTGCCTGGGTTCCGCACTACAAGCCGCTTTGGCTCACGGGTAGACCCTATAACCGGCAGGGCCGGAGCGTTCCATGGAGGAATTGACATAGGTGCACCGGGCGGCACACACATTCGCGCGGCGGCGGGTGGAGTAGTACGGACATCTTCAACCGGATGGAACGGCGGTTTTGGCAACATGATTATAATCGACCACGGCAATGGATACAGCACATTATATGCCCACAACTCGCGCAACAGAGTGTCTGCCGGACAGCGTGTAACCCAAGGGCAGCATATTGCGGATGTGGGAACTACGGGTAGGTCTACAGGCAACCATTTGCATTTTGAAATTAGACGCAATGGGGAGCGCATAAACCCCGCGCCGTTTATTGGCAGGTAGTTGAGTTAGTCCGGAAGGGAATGGCATTAAGTGAAAAAAAACAAATTTCTGGCAATTATACTTACGCTTATAATGCTGGCTGCCTTCCCCTTAGCGGAAGTGGGTGCCGACGTTAACGCTTGGCGTGCGGAGCGTAACCGCTTACAGTCAGAACGCGCCGCGGCACAGGCACAAGCACGGGAATCCTTGTATTTACTAACAGGAATGCGCGCCGAAATATCTGACCTGTTGGAGCTAATGTCAGAATACACTCAGCGCATAGAAGACGCACAGGATGAACTGGAAGAAATAGAAATAACTCTACTCGAAACCAGAATAACCTTGTCATATGCCGAAATAGATCTCGAACAAGCAATAGCGAACCGCGACGCGCAGGAAGAACTTTTCCACGAGCGTTTGCGTGCCATGCATGAGCAGGGGCCTATAGGCTATTTGGATATTTTGTTTCAAGCCGCCAATTTTACAGACTTGCTTGTTCGCCTCGAACATGTACGCACCATAGCACAGTTTGACCGGCAAGTGCTTGACAACATGGAAGCGGCGCAAGAGCGCGTTGCGGAAGTGGTGGCAAGCCTAGTAATACTAACCGAGCAGTACGAATACGAACAAGCACAAATGCTTTTGGCAATTGCCCAATTGGAATATGCTCAAGAAGCAAACTCTGCACTTATGGTAAGATTGCAAGCCGACGAAGCGCAGCTTGCCCTTCTTCACGAAATAGATGCCGCGACAGAATTGCTTATCCAAAACGAGCTTGGTGTAGTAGTTGCACAGATTCACGCATACGAAACCGCCGCCGCCGCTCGCCGCCGCCAAGAAGAACAAGCACGCCGCGAAGCACAGCGAGCCGCGGAATTGGCAGAACTCGCGCGTCAAGCAGAGATAGAGCGCGAACGAAGAGGAACAGAACCGGTAGAAACCACCGATGCCGAAGGTGAGACCGTAGTCGCAACCACTTTTAGCGGGCAGTTTGTATGGCCAATACCTGCCAGCACTACAATAACCAGCCGTTTTGGCCCACGCGGGAGCTCGCACCACAATGGTATAGACGTATCCGCTCCGGCAGGTACGCGTATTAACGCCGCCGCGGACGGCATTGTGCGTACATCTTCTGTTGGTTGGAACGGCGGCTATGGCAACATGATAATAATCGACCATGGCGATGGATACAGTACTTTGTATGCACATAACTCTCGCAACAGAGTTCGCGTGGGTGACAGGGTTACCGCAGGCCAACATATTGCGGATGTTGGTACAACAGGACAGTCTACAGGTAACCATTTGCATTTCGAAATTAGAAGAAACGGCCGGGCTATTAATCCATTGCCGTTCTTTGGAAAGAGTTAGCATAAGTATCCCAGTCTCGTTAACAAAGCAAAGCCCCGCCATTCCGAATCACTTGATTCAGGATGGCGGGGCTATTGCGTTGGTTACAACTTATAAAAATGGTTGCTGAGTTGTGCTATCTAGCAGCAAAGCTCTTTGAGTGCGGCTTCGATATCTCTAAGTCCTTCGCGGATTTGCTTGCATGCTTCCGACTCGCCTTTGAACTCTACGTGCTTTACACCTTCGCGGATATCACGGAGGCCTTCTTCTATTGCAAACAGCCCTAAAACAATGGCCACTATGCTTGTCGTATAATGTTCGTGTATCTTTTCGAGAGCTTCCTCAATTTCCTCTATTGCGTGACGGATATCTTTTATGCCTTCTTTAATGATGGCAACTCCTTTGGAATCTTTTGCTAAACATTTGTATTTGAGCGCCTTTTCGATGTCGTGTAGGCCTTCTTTTGTAACCGCAATACCAATGAGTATTTCTTTTTTGCCGGAATCTATCCTGAGCAAGATAAGGTCTGCTAGTCCTTTGCTAATGAAGCAGATGCCTTTTTCGATATCATGAGTGCCTTCTTCTACCATCCGATAGAATTTTTCGTGTTTACGCTTGCAATCGCTTTTGTCGCTTATGGATTCGCCGCGGTTCGCAAGCCATTCTTCCCGCTCTAGTTCCCAGCGAGCATGGAATGGATTATCTTGTTGCATGTGGTTTCTCCTCTCCTTTTTCTGTTGTACAAGCCCGTACATTTTAATATATGTATGGGAGGAGAAAATGTGACAAGCTCGTGGGGGAGCTATAGTTCGCGAAAGGTGCTCCCTTATTACATAAACATGCTTTAAGTACAATAATAAGCAAAACAAAAAGCCACCTGACACAAAAGTAATCAAACTCTTGCGCCATGTGGCTTTTATATCAATTTTATATACTTCCTCCATAATAAGCCTTCATCTTACTAACGGCATCTTCGGCTATAATAGCTTCGCCGCATTCCACCATATGGCTATATGAAAGCGGACTCGACACTTCTCGCTGTCCGAGCTCACTAAGCAGCATGTCAAACCGTTTAGTACTTTTCACGCCATTGCCTTTATCCTGTAGTATTAAAAAATATTTTTCGTCCATTTTGTATATATGACTGCGTCCACAATAGGCAGACCATATGCGCGCGGTTGCGGCAGCCAAAAGGTCTAAGCTTTCGAACGAATATACCGCATAACCGCTTTCCGGTGGGGGTGGCGGGGGAACATTTCCCAAATGTGGTTGATGGATATTACTCCCATGTGGCATTGGCATACCATGCGGATGATTGGATCCACCGGGGGGATATCCGCCTTTGGAAACTTGCGAAATTACATTATTGATCATGCCTTGGACACCCGGGAAACCGGCAAAACCGCCTACCGCCCCAGGAGCCATGCCTTCTTGCCCTGTCATTTTTGTAACCAATACGCTAAGCCCGTCTTGAGACACCGCCGCTTCAAACACCAGTGGTGTACCGGCAACAGAAAAATCATATTCGTTTTGCAGCATAGTCGTAATTTCCTGAAAAAGCCCCTGCGTCTTAGGAGTAGAGCGCGTTAAGATATCGGTCATGCTGATATCGCGTGCCGCAAGCTCCTGCGCGTGGAATACAAATCTTATTTGGTTATCGTTTAATCGTTCAACATTCACGTTAATACCCCTCACATTCATATGTATTTGAATACCTATGACCGTGATATTATATAAAATCATTTCCTTCGTGTAAAGCCATTTTAATAAAATCATATCTAAAAATAGCTATACGTATAGTATGTTTAACTTAATAACGGACTCTTTTGTCCGTTATTAAGTTAAACCGCTATAAATAAATGTCCTTCTATTCAAGCTCCCTAATCCGCTTACGCATCTCAAGCGTAAAGGTTGGCGATACAGACAATTCGTCATAACCCATATCAACCAGCGTTTCCGTTAGAGACAGATCCGCCGCAAGTTCTCCGCAGATACCTGCCCATATGCCATTATTCTTAGCGGCTTTTGCTATTGATGCAAGCATTGCAATAATGGCAGGGTGGTGTGCGTCGTAAAATTGCTCCAGCTTACTGTTTTGGCGGTCTATGGCTAGTGTGTACTGCGTCAAATCGTTTGTTCCTACACTAAAGAAGTCAACTTCCTTTGCCAAGCTGTCTGCAATTATAACCGACGCCGGTGTTTCTATCATAATGCCAAGTTCTACTTTGCCAAACGCAATGCCCTCGTCGGCGAGTTCTTCACAAACGGCTTGCGCTGTTTCTTTACAGCGAATAACTTCCCACAGGGAGATAACCATAGGAAACATAATCGCTACATTGCCAAATGCAGACGCGCGATAAATAGCCCTAAGCTGTGTACGAAAAAGTTCTGGCCGGTCTATACATATGCGTACACCGCGCAACCCTAGCGCAGGGTTTTCTTCCGTATCTAGGTTAAAATAATCCACTTGTTTGTCTGCGCCAATGTCCAGTGTTCGAATTACCACCTGTCGGCCAGACATGCCTTGTACAACTTTGCGATATGCTTCGAATAACTCGTCCTCTGTTGGGTAGTTGTTTCGCCCAAGGTATAGGAACTCGCTGCGGAAAAGCCCAATCCCTTCGGCATTGTTTTCAAGTACACTTGGTAAATCGTCGGGGCTGCCAATGTTTGAGTACAGCCGTATCTTTTTTCCGCTTTTAGTAACTGTGGATAGACCGCGCATTTTTTCAAACAGCTCCCTACGGGCATGCTCCGTTGCTTGCCTTTCCAGCAGAACTGCCATGGTTGCATCGTTTGGCTGTATGTAGCACAGCCCCGCCTCGCCGTCTACGGCCATTTCTTTGCCGCCGATTTCTATGTTAAGGGTGATATCCGCCTGCACTATGCATGGGATGTTAAGCATCCGTGCCAAAATAGCTGTATGGGAATTGGCCGCGCCCTTTTGGATTACAAACGCACGAACGTAAGCTTTATCTAGTTGCAGTGTTTCGCTGGGCGTAAGGTCTTCCGCAACCACAACTGATGGGTGGGTGAGATTGAAGTTTTGCCGCCGTCCAAGCAAGCAGTCCACTAGCCGCTCAGACATATCCAGCACATCTGTCGCCCTCTCTTTCATATAGGCATCGTCCATTGCGGCAAATGTAGCAGAAAATTGCTGTCCCGTTTGCGATACAGCATAAGCGGCAGAGCATCCCTCGTCATGTATCATGGATTTTATTGCGCCGCAAAAATCCTCGTCTTCAAGCATCATTCGCTGTACGTCTATAATCATTGCGCTTTCTTCGCCTAGTTCGGCTTTTGTGCTTTCGAAAAGCTCTTCTAGTTGACGGTCGGCTTCTGCTTTTGCAGTCAGAAAGCTGTTAATCTCACGCTGCGGGTCGCTTGTTGGCGTGTTTTCAACTATAGCATCGTTCTTTTGCAAAAAGTGAATCTTGCCAAATGCAATACCCGGGAAAACGCCGCGGCCTTTGTGTATTGTCATTGTACGCACGCTCCTTATGTAAGGTATGAAAAACACAATATGTTGCAGCACAAGCAATCTTCCGTATATTAAAACCCTTGATGCGCGCTACACGCATCAAGGGTTTTTAAACGAAGAAGAGTACTACATATAATGTATCCGATCCATATATTTGTTCATCAACTTCTCACCGGCAGTTTTGTCCGTATCCAAATTGGCACTGACAAAAACCGGTGGAGCAATCCCGGCCTCGGCACAACGTTCGGCAAAGCCTACGGACAACATATTGGCAATGGCAGCACCGCTTACTGTGGAAGTAGGTCCGGCAATAACACCTTCGCAAACTTCAACACTAGCGTCTCCATAAACGCCGCAGTTATCGATAACAACATCGCCAAACTCGTACAAATTCTTGCCTGAACTGTGTCTGCTTGGTATTTTTGTCGAATACTCGAGGCTTGTAATTACAATAACCGCAACCCCCATTTTGCGCGCCTTCATGGCCATATCAATGGTAACACCATTCCTGCCTGACACCGAATGTATAATTAACACATCGCCCTCTTTAACAGGACTGCCGTCTAGGATAATATCGCCAAACCCTTCCAGCCGCTCCATTGCCGACGTAACGGTAAACGGACGCGTGTTAAGCATAAGTGTAGGGCTAAAAATGGGGTTAATAACCATGGAACCACCCGCGCGGCAAAACATTTCTTCTGAAACAATACCGGCGTGCGACGCCCCAAATACAAACATACTACCGCCTTTTTGAAAACGGTCAAACATCAAATCTACAGCGGCGTTAATAGGTTCCTTTTGTGTTTCACCAATGCGTTTTAATATCTCAATCGCATTATCGAGATATTTCAAATATTTTGCCATCATGCACTCCTTAGTTGAAAATGCTCAAAATCAAGCCTTGGATTATTGCCCATAGGGAGAAGTCTTGACCTGCGTTTCCTATCATCCAGTCGGCGATTGATCTGTCTACAAAATGTAGAGAGAAGCCCATGAGGAATACCATCATGATACCGCCCGCAACCGCTGCTATAATCGCGCCGCGGCGGCCGCCTCTTGCGTTACCGACAACTGCCGCTGTACCGCACTCGAAGAAACAAGCGATAACAACCGGGATAACCGCATATTGGAAAATGCCTAGACCCGCGGTAATAAAGATAACGATAACGGAAGTAATGGATGAAACGATAAAGCCCAAAATTACCGCGTTTGGCGCGTATGGGAAAAGAAGCGGGCAGTCCAAAGCCGGGATTGCGTTGGGGATAAGTTTTTCTTGGATACCTGTAAATGCTGCCGTAATTTCAGAAATTAGCATGCGCACACCAAGCATCAAAATGGTAAGACCAGCACCAAACATAAGACCGGACATGAAGATAAATTGGAACATGCTCCTGCCGCCTGTATCGATAGCAATATCCGAACCGGTTGCAACAAAAAGAATTAGTAGAACTACGTATGACAGCATAACTACGATAGAACCTGTGATAGCAACTTCTTTAAGGAATCTAAATGATTTTGGAAAATCGATATCTTCTGTAGATTTTTCCTTATTGCCAAAACGCTTTGCAAGGAAACCGCCTACAAGTACGAAAGAGATGCTCGGATGCCCAAGTGTGAAAGAGTCGTCGCCCGTAACTTCCTTAATGTACGGACGTACAAGATTTGGAGCTACAACATAGTACACAGCCGCGGTTATACCACCGATAATACCGGCAGTCCAGCCACTAAAGCCCATGCTTACCGCAACGCCTACAAATACAAACGGGAACCAGTAAAGCATGTGGCCTGTAAGGAAAACAGACTTCCATCTTGTAAAGCGTGCAACAATAAGGTTGATACCAAAACCCGCAAGCATAGCGATACCAATTTGCAGGCCGTATTCTTGCATAAATGTTTCCGCGCCAATCATTTCTGCTGGGAATGGGGTAGCTTGTTGCAACGCGCCAACGGAAATTGCCAGCGGTAGCATACTGCCAACAAGAACGCCGACACCTTGTTGTAAAATTACAACACCCAGCGCGGTTTTGAAAACACCCGCGAGTACATCACTAAAAGATTTTCTAAGTAGTAGCAGCCCAAGAAGTGTAATCAAGGACATAAAAATTGCGGCAACACCAAAAATGTCATTTAATAAAAAGTCTAATACTGGCATAGTTCATTCTCCTATTCTAATGGGTAAATCCCCATGTCCCGCCTCTATAGCGGATAAGAATGCAGCTTTATTTCCTAGAATCCAAAAATGCAGTGACTTTATCCATCAATTCTTTTTTGTCCACAAAATTTTTGATGGGGATGACTGGTACTTTTACTTTGCTTTCGAGGTTTTCTGCAATGTCTGTCGAGCAGAAAATTGCGTCGCAAGGGACGCTTGGGCCTGTAGGTAGGTCGCCATTGAAGACATCTGCCTCCACGCCAAGTTCCTTACAGATGCCTGAAATTTTGATTTTGAGTAAGGTGGACGACCCTACGCCAAAACCGCAAATTGCTTGAATTCTTACCGGCTCTGCCATTTGTTTGCTCCTTTCGGGTTTATTTAAATTTTTTTGTTCACAAGTTTGTAAAGTTCCTCGATGTTGTTTGCCGCGTGGAGCTTTTCCAGTACATTTTCGTCTTCCAACAGGTCGGCCAAAAGTGTCAGTTGCTCCAAATGGCTGCCCGCTTCTAGTGCGCACAGTCCAATCATCAAATGCACGGGGTCGTTTTCCGAATTAAAAATTACAGGTTCTTTAAACACAACCAGAACCATATCGTTTTTTATCACGCCTTCACGTGCCGCCGCGTGCGCAAGTGCCAAGCGCGGCGCGACTACTATGTAGGGACCCATTTCGTGCACAGCGTCAATCATAGCTTGTATGTAGGGTTCTTCAATTGCACCGATATCAAGCATGACTTTGCCGGTTATCCGTATTGCGCTTTCCCAGTTGTGGGTGCCATGTTCTATACCTAATGCTTCTTTGCGGAATAGTTCCAAAATAACCTCAGCCTTTCTTATATATGTAGTTGAGCAGCGGCATGTACTATGCGTCGCGGCTAGGCTCTATAACCATCACAGTTATATTGTGCTGTTTTAGCACTTTCATTAATTCACGCGGCGGTGTGCTGTCTGTCACGAACACATGAACGCCAGAAAAATCCAACCGAAACGGCGCGATTTCGTCAAATTTTGTATGGTCGGCAACCAAAACCACTTTATCGCTAATTTGCTTGATACTTTTTTTTAATGTGATGTCGTCCTGTGCCGTATAGTATATGCCTTCCGGACGCACCGCAGTCGCGCCTATAAACGCGATATCAAAATGAAATTCTCTAATTTTTTCAAGCACAGACATACCCGACAACGCGTGGGTCTCGGGGAATAGAAACCCGCCTGTTAGGTAAACTTGCTCCACGTTTGTGTTAAGCAGTACCATTGCCGTGTCTACGGAATTGGTAACCGCAAACACATTTCCCGCAGTTATGTTTTCTCCCACAAACTGTACGGTTGCGGACAGGTCAAGCATAACCACGTCGTTGTCACGTACAAGTTTTGCCGCGGCCCGGCCCAAGAGTTGTTTTGTTTTGGCATGTGTAATAAGGCGCGAACGATAAGCCTCCAGCCGCGGCCGAAGAAACGGCTTGCGAATGCCGCCATGAAAACGCTCTGCCAGCTCCATTTCTTCTAGTAAGATAATATCGCGGCGGGCAGTGTCTTTTGAAATGCCAAACAGGTCGCAAATGTCCGAAACAGACATTTGCCCTCGTGCTTCCAGTTGTGCCAAAATGGCGACTGTGCGCTCTTGTTGATTCATATATACATCACCACTAGTTCATTATAGCGTCTTGTATCGTTTTTTGCAAGTGTTTTGTGGGTAAAATTTGCGTATTTGTGCATTAGTTTGGGGTTGTGGTTGCGGTTTTGGCAATGCAAGTATTGATATAGTATTTTCATTAAATAATGGACGTCTTTTGTCCATTATTAAGTTGAAATACTTTCCGAAATTCAGCGGTTTGCGCTATAGCTTGCGAAAGGGTTTTAAAGTTAAACCGCTATAATATATAAAATAGCCTCATTTCGACTATATTGGAATGCAATTCCATAATGGTCGAAATGAGGCTATTGGTTGAGGTAAAGTAGTTATCAAACCAAGCATACGTATATATTATTACAAAGAGCTCCTACAAATTTCCAAACAAAAACTCCTCTAATGCTCGAAGCGCGTCAGCTTCGTCCTCGCCGGAAACTGTAAAGCTAATTTCTTCACCGCATTTGACACCCAGCCCCATAACAGCAAATATTTTTTTCGCGCTAACGTATTTATCGCCTTTGGACATTTGTATGTCTGATTTAAATCCGGAGCAGAGCTTTACCAGCAACCCTGCCGGACGGGCATGCAGCCCAAGTTCGTCTTTTACTGTGTAGTTTAGTTTTTGCATGATTTCCTCCTACATTTTCAATATATAAACACCGTATGGCGGCATAGAGTAGCCGCCTGCAAGCATATCCTGCCCGGTTATAAGGTCGTGCATGTTTTCCTCTAGGGTTATTGCGCGCTCGTCTTCGGTAAAGTTCATTACAAAATAGTAGCTTGCGTTTTTACAAACGCGGGTTTGTACCGACACTCCGGTATCGGAATTAATAGGCGGCGCGTTAAGCATTTCAAATTCACCGTCAAGGATTGATGTATAGAATTCATCCAAAAAATCCGCACCGGTGCGTGCGCCTATAAAATACGCACGGCCTTTGCCAAAGTTATTTACTGTTAGCGCAGGTGTTCCTTTGTAAAAATCTTGGGTGTATTTTGCCAAAGTTTGCGCGCCTGTTGTTTCTATTACGGCGCAGTAGTCGAACGCTTCGTATGGCTCAGGCAGGTTTATATCGTCGATATAGTTGCGGTCTGTGGGGTACAGCGTATCGGTTTCCGTCACATTTATGCCAAACACTTCGCGCATAATCGGGTGAAAGCCGCCTTCATATACGAGGTCGTTTTTATCCACCATGCCCGTGATATAGGTAGCAACTAGATTGCCGCCGCCCTGTACATATGTTTTCATGCGGCCAAGAAGCTCCTCGTCCGCCATATACAGCATTGGGGCTACCACTAGCGTATACATGGACAGATCCTTGTCTGGGGTAATAACGTCCACAGGGATGTTCATATCCCAAAACACTTTGTAATGGGCGTGTACTGTCTCGGCATATTTTTTATCCGGACGGTTGAAGCCTTGTACTTCCCACAATGCCCATAGATTTTCTGTATCGTAGATGATGGCTACTTTTGCGGGGGTGGCACTGCCCTTTATCTCCTGCGCTTTTTGCAGCATTTCGCCCACGGCCTGCACGTCTTTAAATACGCGGTTATTCTCAGAATTATCGTGATCCACCACCGCGCCATGAAATTTCTCCGACGAACCGCGGGATTTGCGCCACTGGAAATACATAACGCTATCCGAACCATGCGCCAGCTTGGCCACAGAAGAGAGCATGTGCATACCCGGGCGTTTTGCCTTGTTAATAGGGTGCCAGTTTACTTGGCTTGGAGTAGACTCGAGAATGAGAAACGGTTGGTTTTTAAGCGAGCGGAAGTAGTCGTTCAAAAAGCCCAGCTTCGAGGCTAGGTGCGCCGTGGTTTCTTGGTCGTTATGCCACGGTGGGTACGCGTCCCACGAGATAATGTCCACTTCTTTTGCGAAAAGAGCATAGTCAAGCCCCGCAAAAGGGTGGGGTGGGGGAATTTCCCCCATAAAATTGGTAGTTATGGGGATATCCGGGGTTAACTCGCGCAGAGGGGCTATTTCGTGACGGTAGAAGTCTATTGTTTGGTGTGTGACAAAACGCCGCCAGTCCAAGGTAAGCGCGTGTACCGCGTCTTCACCAATTGGCGACGGCGGCTCTACTTGAGAGAAACAGCTGTATGTATGGCTCCAAAACGCGCTCCAGTATGCGTCGTTTAGCGCGCCTAGGGTCACATATTTTTCTTGTATCCACTTGCGAAAGCTTTCTTGACAGTATTCGCAAAAGCATTCGCCCGAGTATTCGTTAGATATGTGCCACATAAATAACGCGGGGTGGCTTTTGTAACGCTCCGCCAGCTTTCGGTTAATGATACCAACCTTTTCGCGATACGCGGGGGAAGAGAAACAGTGGTTATGCCGCCCGCCGTGGCGCATTTTTTCGCCGCGGCTGTTGGTGCGTAACACCTCTGGATATTTTTGCGAAAGCCACGCGGGCCGTGCTCCCGACGGGGTTGGCAAAATTACCACACCACCAATGCCGTGGATGTCGTCCATTATTTTATCCAGCCAATCGAATTCGAACTGCCCTTCCGTAGGCTCGAGAGCCGCCCATGCAAATATACCCACGCTAAAGGCATTTGCGTGGGCCTTTTTCATTAGGGCTATGTCGTCGGCTAAGATTTGGGGGTGTTTTAGCCATTGGTCGGGACTGTAGTCTCCACCGTGTAGCAGACGAGGTTCCGCGGTGTATTTGGGGAAGTTTTTCATGTGGGTTTCTCCGTTTCTATTAGACTACTTTCCGAAATTCAACGGTTTATGCTATAGCTTACATAGGTGTTTTAAAGTTAAACCGCTATAATTGCTGAGCGTTAAAATGTTCTGTTCTGACTTACGAAGAAGCCGATCTTACAACAACTCAAATCTTAAGGTAGCCCATATGTTTTGCTGTATTCCATTTTCAGAGTGAAGCGGTGTTTGTATGTGTATATACCCAAAGCGGCCATCGTTGGTTATGCGCCATAGCCCAACGCCTTCGTTGACATCTTTTGCGATATACCCCATCAACTGCCAAGATTCCCCTTCGTCCCGGCTAAAAAATATAGACGCGGGATGGCTGCTTCCGGTATAAGACACAAACACTGCGTAAATAACACCATTAACTTTCATCATGTCATAAACGCCGCCCATAAAGGGCTGCGGCGGGTTCCAAACACTGTCTATCCGTCCGGTTTCTCTGTTGTATCGTACAATTCCGCAGCCGTAAAAGCTGCCGCCGTCAAGCCCCCACAAAATATAGTCGTCCAACACAACCGCGCTTATTGGGTGTATACGGTTGTTTACGATTTCCCATGTTAATCCGCTGTCTCCAGAGCGTATAATCCGCTGGTTTGGAAAATCGCCTATGGATTGATACACAAAGTCCCCCGCTATAAGCAGCTTGTGGTTATGCCATTCGGCAACCGGGGCAGGGTCAAAAACTACTTGCCATGTGCTACCAAAATCCAGTGAACGGTATATCCTGCGCGCGTTGTTACCGCTTGCCTCTTTGTAGCCGTATTCTGATACAAACATTATCCCGTTACGGCTTGCAATATTCCAGTGAAACGGCGCACCGCTTAAGATATCCAGCACTTTTGTAAAACTATTGCCGCCGTCGGTAGACTTGAATAACTCGGTGGACGCATTTTGCAGCCATCGGCCAAGTGATGTAGCTACAAAAATATTGCCGGCTTCGTCCACATATATTGTCTCTATTGGGTTTGCGAATTCATACATTCGCTGCCAGATATAGCCGTGGTTGGTGGATCGGTGTAAAGTCCTGTAGGACATTGCCCAAATGCCGTCTTCCGACGCAAACTGTACAAACACATCGTCTTCCAAAAAAGTGAAAGGTGTCACCCAATTTCTGAAGTTAACCGGCAAAGGGGCGATGGGATGCTGAGATATCAAAACTGTCCTTGTGTTTGTGACCCATTGCAAATGGTAGCCAACAGCTTCCAGTACCGCGCGAATAGGCAGCATAGTCGAATCTCCTATAATTTGCGCGGGCACATCAAGGTCGTAGGCTTCGGAATTGACAGTAAAAACCGGACTATCGATGGTAATTACTACAGTGTAACTGCTATTTGTAAGCTCGGCTTGCCGCGCCTCGTCGTCCCAGTTTACGTAAAAACCAATATGTTCAAACACTCCACGGACAGGTACAAGCACCCTATCACCCGCGATAACCGGTGGCTGCTCGGCAAAAGCAATCCTTTCGTTATTGACTATAACACCTATTTCGTCATGGGCATTTGCGGGCTGCGGGGTAAAAATGGAAAAAATTGTGAACGCAGTCGCAAAAATTACATTTGATATATTCATAGGGAACTCCCTTTCTCTTGTATCTACTATAACACAATATCTTGTCCGTGTCCCGCATCCTTTTCCACGGCCACGGTATTCTAATTTTTGTAATCATATACAAATTGACTACCAATCTCCTAGCGAAGCATCTATCAATTTTGGAAGCTTTTGAAAGACGGCTATAATATTTCAACTGGTGACCCACAGTCACCAGTTGAAATATGAGGCAGGTTTTTATAACCATCCAGTTGGTTGAAAGCAAAGTTTATTGTTTTGAGAGAAAAACTACTCTTGACGCACAATCCCTCTAGTCTATACTTAGTACAAGTACACAGAAGGGATGATTTCTAATGAAAGTATCAGTAATAGGCTCTGGAAGCTGGGGGACAGCAATTACTATTTTGCTTGCGGAGAATGGGCACAACGTTAGCCTATGGTCATATTCTGCACAGGAATGCGAAGATTTAAAACTGTATAAAGAAAACCGCCCGTTTCTACCCGGGCACAACATCCCGGAAACGGTATGTTATACCACCAACTTGGAAGACTGCGCAGACGCGGACATTGTCGTATGCGCCTTGCCGTCTTTTGCGGTACGAAAAACTTTTGCGCGGTACGCACCGGCCGCAAAAGCTGGCCAGGTGGTTGTAAATATTTCCAAGGGGCTCGAGAGTGACAGCTTGAAAACACTATCAACTGTTCTGCGGGAAGAGTTGCCTGCCTGCGAAATTACGGTAATGTCCGGCCCCAGCCATGCGGAAGAAGTTGCGCAAAATATCCCAACCACCAACGTTGTGGCTTCTTTTAGCGCGCAAACGGCAAAACTTGTGCAGGATGTGTTTATGAATCCGTATTTTAGAGTGTACACCCATAGCGATGTATTGGGGGTGGAACTCGGAGGTTCGCTCAAAAACGTTATTGCGCTGTGTGCGGGTATATCCGACGGGCTTGGCTTTGGCGACAATACAAAGGCGGCTCTTATGACCCGTGGCATATATGAAATAACCCGCTTGGGCGTTGCCATGGGAGCAAATGCAGATACCTTTGGCGGGCTGTCGGGTATTGGTGACTTGATTGTTACTTGCACAAGTATGCACAGCAGAAACCGTCGTGCCGGTATTTTAATAGGACAAGGGAAAACCCCGGACGAGGTACGTGACGAAATAAAAATGGTAATAGAAGGTATAAACACCTGCCGTGCGGCCAAGTTGCTGGCAGACAAAATAGGTGTGGAAATGCCTATAATAAACCAAGCGTACGCGGTATTGTTTGAAGGCAAGCCCGCGCGCGAAGCTACGTTGTCGTTAATGAACAGGGACAAGCGGCATGAGAGCGAAGCAGGGTTTTTGATGATGTGATTGGGGTTGTTTTGCGGTTATGTACAAATGATATTTCAATAATAGAGTTGTACCGAAATTGGAATTGGTGAGCGAAAATGCTCCCTGGTTCTGAAACATTTTCGCTCACCTTCTTTCTATTTCGGTACAACTCTAATGACGGTGATCTAAATATGCATTCACAAATTTCGGAGAAGCAGCAAAAGTGGGCGGCCGGAATGAAACGCCCTGTATTGTATCTACTCGGCTTTCTAATTTGCGGAATAGTTTTGGGAGTATACGGTAATATGCTCCTGCTTTGCCTCGCCTTTATTACGGGGCTTTTTTTGTGCACGCTCCTTTTTCGTATATATAGATACTGGCCTGCGCTTTTGTTCGTGCTGTTTTTGCTGCCGGGGCATTGGCGGGTGGAGAATAGTTTACATAGTCACGTTACATACCCCATGGAAGTAACCCTATCGGGTGTAGCACGGGATGTCGGCATTACAGGCGGCGGCAACCAGCGGGTTATCATTCGCATGGATAACGGCATGCAGGTTATGGCATACATTAGGCCGCATTTGCGCTGGGCACAGCTTGGGCAGGAAATTACCGTTTCGGGCGAGCTGCGTCCTCTTGCCAAGCTACAAAACCCGGGTGGATACAACCAATTCCAACATTTACGTTCGCAAAAAGTGGATTCCGTTATATGGGCAGAAACCGTGCAAGTAGGAGAAGTCCGTATGTCGCTAACCGTTGCCCTGCGTATGATGCGCGACAGATTTGCCGCTATATACGACGAGCTTTTGCCAATGCGTGAGGCGGCGGTAATACGCTCTATGGTACTGGGAGACAGAGCCGATATGGACTTAGACTTAGCGGACCAATACCGCGCAATGGGGATTTTTCATATTCTATCCATTTCAGGACTGCATGTTACCATCTTAATGCTGGCTTTTAATAAGGCGCTCGGGTTGTTTATAGAAGAACAAAAATGTGGGATTATCGTGTTGGGTGTGATGGTACTGTATTGCCTTATGACCGGGGCATCCACCGCCACAGTGCGGGCGGTTACTATGGGCGGCGTATTAGTATTCGGCAAAGTGTTTAAGCGAAAGTACGACCTTATTACGGCGGTGGCTTGGGCTTGCGCGGCATTGCTATTGTACGAACCACTTTTTCTGTTTAACGTGGGATTCCAGCTTTCCTTTGTGGCGGTTTTTGGAATAGGGATACTTACCGCGCCTGTAGATAGGCTGCTTGCTAAGCTGCGTTTTCCAAAGTTGGGAGAATTTCGCAAGGGGCTCGCGGTGGGCATTGCTGCCGTTATGGCTACATATCCTGTGTTCGGCTTCCATTTTTACGAACTACAATTGTACAGTGTTATCGGCAACTTGGTAATTGCGCCCACTACTACAGTTATTTTGGTTATGGGTGTTGCTGTGGCACTTGTGGGGTTGGTATGGATGCAGGGTGCGGTGGTTTTTGCCGGGCCGGTTTACTTTATTTTACGGTTTTACGAAGCGGTGAGCGGGTTCTTTGCAGGGCTTCCACGCGCGCTTTTGGCGGTTAGTGGCGGTAGTTTGATTGTTGCCGCCGCGGCGGCAGCGGTTTTGCTAAGCTTTGCGCACGCGTTTAACGGGTTTGGCGAAAGTTTTCGCATGCGGTTGTATGTTTTTGCGGTAGCGGTGCTACTGCTGTTGGTAGCGGTGCATTTCAGGCACAACCCACGTGGGCTACGTGTTACCGCACTTGATACATTGGGGCAATACACCGTTATGCGTCATCGAGGTGATATGTTGGTGGCAGGTATCCCCCGTGGCGGAGAAACCGTTCTGCTTCGCTATATGGACATGCATGGTACACGTCGCGCAAACGGGCTTGTGCTGCTGGAATTGCCCGAACCATGGGACGTTCGCAGGCTGGTTGTGCTTGCGGAGCGGTTTGATGTGTTTTATATTTCCGGCGAGGGTGAAGGGATATCGGCTTCCCTAGCGGTAGCTGCTTTTGAAGAAGTAGCCGCGGAATTGGGTACGGATATGCCCCGAGTTGCCCGTCTTTACAACGGAGACATTCGCGCGGCAGGCCAAAAGACAGTGCAGATAACCACCGACCATACGGGTAGAATAACCCTGCAAATAAAACATGACAGCGCAGTTATATCTATAGAGGTCAATGATGACATAGATCAAACCCCGCAAAATTAAATTTGCGGGGTCTTTTTTTTCAATGCTTGTCATATATTTTTCCATACAGCAAAGAAAAGAGTTGAGAGTTATGCTACTTAGAATAATAGGTGCGCTTGCGGTAATGGTAGGATGTACTGGGCTTGGAATGTATTATTCATCCAGAGAAGGCTTTCGCATTCGCGAGTTGTTGGAGTTTAAAAAAGCACTTCTCATACTTTCGTCGGAAATAGAATACATGCGCGCGCCGCTAAACATCGCCTGCGCCAACATTGCCCGCCGCACAGAGGCGACCATAAGCGTATTGTTTGCCAAATTTGCGGAGCTGCTGTCCCATGGCGATGGCGAAACCGCATATCAGCTTTGGACAAATGCGGCGGCAGCTATCAAGGGAAAAACCTTTATGGCGGAAGAAGACTTGTCTGTCCTGGACGGTTTTGGCAGAACTCTGGGGTACTTGGACAAGCACATGCAGCAAAACGCAATAAATTACACCGTTTCGTATATCGACGAAAAAGTTGCGTCACTACAAATCCAAAGCGGTAAAAGCCGACGCATGTATCGCAGCTTGGGGATAATTGCCGGGTTGTTGATAACAGTTGTGTTGTGGTAGCAGTGAGAGGAGCATATATAATGGACATAGGCGCGTTATTTCAAATTGCAGCGGTGGGAATTCTGGTGGCGGTGCTAAATCAAGTGTTAATTCGTGCGGGGCGCGAAGAGCAAGCTATGATGATTAGCCTCGCTGGAATAGTATTGGTGCTATTTTGGGTTATACAATATGTAAATGAGCTGTTTACGGAAGTGCAGACAGTTTTTAACTTATAGCTATTATAGCAATGACGACACAGATGCAGAATTATTCACAAAAATGCTTAACGAGATAGCCCCGGTAAAACTACTATAAATGGCTATAAATAAAAAAGCGGCAAAGCCGTAAGTTTGTAGGGGCAGACCTTGTGTCTGCCCGTCACATATGTGCGGATTTCAGACAGACACAAGGTCTGCCCCTAAACACCTCTTAACTTAATGACATTACGCAAAGCCGCTTTTCTTATTCTCTAAAATACGCCAGCAACAAGTCAACCACTCTGCCGTAGCTATAAACCCCATCTTCCTGACGATGCGCACGTAAGTGTGCATCGTTCAACTCTTCCGACAGCTCTGCCAGCCGCCCTTCAAACTGCTGCCAATATTCCCTGTTGGCTCTAAAATCCACCCATACATACTCAGACAATTCCCCCATCACGCGCTGCCATTCGGTAGGGTTTGCGCGTTGCAGCTGACTTGATGTATGTGCAAGAGCCAACATGGTGCCGGAGTACATAAAATCCGCGTGGCCGCTGCCTTGCCCTACAAGCCACGCAATAAAATTGGCTTCATCCTCACGCATTATGCCTCTAAAATGTGCCAGCTCATGTATCATTGTGGCGGGGATGTGATAGTCCGGAACATGCACATTCACATGTGCTTCCATAGTAAACGGCACATAAACGCCGGTTATTCTAAGCTGTGATAAAAATTGAGAAAAAACCACGGGCTTTACACGTGGCACATACCCACGCAAAACAGGAAAATCATCCCCCGCCGCACGGAAAATATCACGTGCTTCGCGCGACAACGCGAAATAGCTGTTGCTGGAAATTACCATGTGGCCGTGCTCGTTGCGCTCAACCTGTGTGGCTTGCTCGTTTGCATGTGCCACAAGAATTTCCGTTAGTGCCGCAAGCTCCGCCACTGTAGACGGGCGAATTTCCAAACCAATTGTCTCGCCAAACTCTACCCGGGCATAATTAAGCCCCATAGCAATTGTCAACATAAACCATATAATGCCAGCCAAAAACGCACCATTAGCTATAAAACGCGAACCGGCTTTTATACGATAGTTAACACTGTTCCATCGCAAGAATGCGGTGTCTACCTCATCTGACCTGTCACGCGACAGCCATCGCGGCCAGCTTCTGCCGCTTACGAGGCGATATAAGGTTAAAATAACATATCCTGCCGCAAGTGGTATCAAAACAACAGCAACAAACTGAAACACGGAGAACGGCAAATAACCAAACAGTCTACCATATGTTTCTGTTAAAACACGGTAAACCCCCATCGAAAACCATCGCTCTGTGGCATCTGGGTTATTGTGTGCCGTGCGTGTAAGCAGCATCGACAGTGGAATAAGCAACACACACCAAAATCTCTTTAACTTGAAAAACATGGGGTAAACCTCCCCGTATATACCATGCGTTAAGCGGCTCCAAATTACCTATACCATTACACATCCATTGCATTAACTCTGTAGGTGAAGGAAACCTGTAGCCATTTAAAGTATATTTCCACATATTATACATGATTTGAGACAAAATACCAGAAGCAAATGGCGAATTTCGTCATTTATTTTTAGACAATATTACCAATTTATGACAAAACATACATCGACACGGGGGTACAATTTATAGGACATGTTTTAGAACCCCGGAAAGCAGTGATTTACATGAACATAAACGCGTCCCGCCATACTTCCACCCCAAAGCCACTGATAAGCAAAAATGATATAGCCGTTGCGTTAATAAGTGTTTTTGGTTTTTTTATAGGCCGCGCCATGGTATTTACATTTGTTAATCCATTGGCAATACCGTTTCTTGCCGCGTTTATGGGGGCAACCAAGGGGTTTTATCTTACTGCGGTGTTTTTGTCGTTGGGACTTTTTACCCGTATGGGGGATTTGCTTACCATTCGCTATTTGTTGGCAATTGGTATATTGTGTGTATACTATTTCGCATTTACGCGCATCACACGCGGGCAGGGTGGTTCTTGGCTAAAACTGCCGTACATAGCAGCCGCGGCTGCCGGAGCAATGCTTGTTTCGGGTTTGATTGTGGCGTGGGCGTATGACTCCAGTCCGTTCCTGCTTATGGTTACAGTTTTGGAAACGGTACTGGCGGGTGCGCTTACACTAATTCTCAAGCGTGCCCATGTAATTCTCACAGGGCGCAGACGTCGGGCAAAGCTGCTTTCCGGGGAAGATATAACCGCGCTCACTATCGTACTTTCGGGTATAATTGCGGGTGCGAGCGATATCTATGTCGGGGCCATGCCGTTGCGTATTTTCTTTTGTGCATATGTGCTTTGTGTGGTGGCTTTCAAGGGCGGGCCATCTATGGCGGCGGCGGCGGGTTTGCTTATGGGGCTTTTTCTGCATTTGGCAGGATATTGGGATTCTTCTTGGGCGGCAATTCTTGGGCTTGCAGGGCTTGGCGGCGGGTTTGTGCGGGGTTTAGGTAGGCCTGCGGTAATTGCGGGAGTTGGTGTGCTTGGCGGCGTGGCTATGTTTGTATTGGCGCGGTCGTGGTTGGGGTTTGCAATGGTGTACGCGCTAATTGCAAGCGGGATGGCGTTTATGCTAACGCCTCAGTCGTTTTATTTTAATGTTGCGGCCGCCATTAATCCTGTGCTGGACAGTGCCGATGATTACATGGACAAAATAAAGGAAGAAACCACCCGCCGCTTAAACAGTTTTGCGTCGGCATTTGAAAAACTGGCGGATACGTTTACCGGTCTTGCAAAGCCGAAAACAGGGCTAAACAAGCACGATCTAACATTACTTATAGATGATATAGCCTCTCGTGCCTGCGCGCCATGCGCCAATCATCAGTGGTGTTGGGAAGATGATTTGTACAATACACACCAACAGGTTTTTGCCTTATTGAACGAATGTGCGCAAAACGGCGCGGCAACGGGGGATAACCTGCAAAAAGGCTTCTGCAAGCACCCAGATGTACTGGTGCGCGAGCTCAATAATACATTCAACCTATTCCGAAACGATCTACGCTGGCACAATCGTATAAGTGAAACTCGTGAGCTGATAAGTCAACAACTCCATGGTGTTGCGGGCATTGTCCAATGCCTTTCGGACGAAATTGACATGTCTCTGCGTTTTCATGAAGGGCTGGAAGAAGAAATGATAATGGCACTGCTACGCCATAAAATAGAAGTGGCAAGTGTGATTGTATTGGAAGACAATTCGGGCAAATACAAAGTGTCCATAAGCCATAAGGCGTGTATGAAGAAAAAAGTTTGCGCGAGGGAGATGCTACCCACAATTTCCGCTGTACTCAAACGCAAAATGAGAATAGAAGATACCGACTGCGATGTCAAAAACGGTACATGCCGGATTCGCTTTATAGAGGATCAAAAACTGCGCCTTACCAGTGGCATCGCCCACCGAGCCAAAGCCGCAAAAAAAGGCAGTGGCGACAGCTACTCTTCAATAGAGCTTAGAAATGGTTCACATTTGCTGGCATTGTCCGACGGTATGGGGAGCGGGGAACGCGCAAAACGCGAGAGTGCCGCCACAGTTGGGCTGCTGGAAGACTTTATCGAAAGCGGCTTTGATAAGGAGCTGGCGGTGCGCATGATAAATACCGTGTTGGTGCTAAAAAGCAGCGAAGAAAGTTTCTCTACACTTGATATTTGCGCTATGGATATGTACACCGGTCAGGCCGAATTTATAAAAATAGGCGCGGCGGAGACATATGTATTGCGTGGCGGGCAGGTGGCAATAATTCGTTCGTCTTCGCTGCCTATAGGAATGCTTAACGACGTGGACTTGGAAATAACCCGGCGCCAGCTGCAGCACGACGACATTATTGTAATGGCAACCGACGGTGTTACAACCGCGGGCGAGCAGGACTGGATAAAGCAAGCGTTAAAGAATTGCCGGTACAGCAACCCGCAAGACGTAGCGGACTATCTGTTGGAAGAAGCCGAAAAACGCTCCGTGGCGGGCGATGTACCGAAAGATGATATGACAGTGCTTGCGGCACGGGTTTGGGAGAAGGTGTAGGGTTTGGCGGATATGACAAAATTATAGGAATATGTCATAGTGTTTTTTATTGCTACTTGATGTACGCTATCTGCAAGTTGCGAGATACCTCTCTTGTAACCACTGTTTTCAACCGGCTCTTTCAACAAACGGTAGCTCCGTCCCTGTGTAATCCGGCTCTGAAACGCATGTGTTTACCTTGATAGCTGTTTAGTGGCTTACCGGATAGATATGCCAAATTTGTATTATGGCGATAACACTGTTGCAAAGTAACACCGCGCGCGGCAATAGTGATTGAGCCTGTAGTTTTTACGAAGTTGGCCGCTGTCCGTCCACAGTGTGGGGTAACCTGCACGCAGCATTCGCATATATGGGATTTCCTAAATTGTACAGCATATATGCGGGTGATAAAGTAAAATGAATAACCAGAACCCCAGCCGCTGATATATACCAATCCTAAAGTAGGAATATTTCTATTGTGGATTTGTATTGAATTTTGGGAACGATAAACCAACTACTAGCGAATGATGTTTTAACCCGCGGATGGACTTGTCTGTTATTGAGCGTTCTGTTGTTTTATAATTATGAATATATTGCCACCCCTTGGTAGTGTGAAAATGCTGCCGGGGGTGGTTTTTTGTTGTTTGATATTTTATTGTTTATTGCTTTTTGCATTTCAAATTTGAAAAATTAACATATACTGTTTGTATTGTGCGGTCAACCGTGCTAAAATTATCATAGGTGCATTTGACAATCGTTTTGGAATGGTAAGGAGTATGCACATGGATTTTGATTGGATTACACCAGAAGATGCCGCACAAAAATGGGGTATCAAACCAAGGCAAGTTCAAGCACTGTGTTCAAAAGGAAAAATACCCGGCGTGGTTCGTTTGAGCCGTGCATGGCTTATCCCAAAAGATGCAGTAAAGCCTCGTGATGGCAGATATAAAAATTCGGAGGTCGATAAACAAGATGAAAACTCTTAATGAATTTCTTATTGCAGAAGTTACTGAGCATGAGTTCAAATCCGATTTAGAAATAAAGAAACCAAAAAGTTGGCTCAAATCGGTTAGCGCATTTGCAAATGGTATTGGTGGCAGCTTGTATTTTGGTGTAGTAAAAAGCGATAATGTTGTTGGACTTACGGATGTTCAAAAAACCGCCGAAGAAATAAGCAGATTGATTAAAGAGCGTATGTCACCATTACCTGAGTGCAATCTGTCGGTTTATCGTGTCGATGGCAACAAAGACATTCTTGTTCTTAATGTACAGCGAGGAAATAATACTCCCTATTATTACGTTGGAGATGGGATGGTTGTAGCTTTTGTTAGAATTGGTAATGAAAGTATTGTGGCTACCCCACAACAGCTTAACGAACTTGTAATGCGAGGTAAAAACCTCACCTTTGATACAATGCCGACCGATTACAAAATAACAGATTTAACTTTTACAGCACTAAACGCCGCCTTTAAGCGCGTTAAAAAATTGGCTCTTGCGGATAAGGACTATGCTTCGATGGGTTTGTGTAAGCCCGATGGCACAGTAACAAATGCAGGGTTAATGTTTTCGGATGAATGCCCACTTTTTCAATCAAGGGTGTTTTGTACGCATTGGGATGGCTTGGATAAAAGCGGCGGCGTTGATGATGCCATAGATGACAAGGAATTTGAGGGCGATTTAATTTCGCAACTATTGAAAAGTCATGATTTTGTTAAAATGAACTCCAAAGTTCGTTGGAAAAAGATGTCCGACCATAGAGTAAATAAGCCCGATTACGCAGACCGAGCCGTTTTTGAAGCTTTGGCAAACGCGCTTATGCACAGAGATTACAGCGTTGTTGGTAGCGAGGTTCATGTAGATATGTTTGCAAACCGCTTGGAAATTTGTTCGCCCGGCGGTATGCCTGATGGTACAATAATTCAAGAGCAGGATATAGAAAGAGTGCTGTCAACACGGCGAAACCCCATTATCGCAGAAATTTTTCACCGTTTAGATTTTATAGAGCGGCGTGGTAGTGGTTTCAAAAAAATTCGTGAAACAACAGCAGAACTTTACAATTACACAGATGATTTTGCACCAGAATTCATATCCACAAGGACGGTATTTTATGCCGTTTTGAAGAACATGAATTACGACTTGCATGGTAGTAACACGCAAGTCAACACGCAAGTCAACACGCAAGTCGAAAGAACAGAACTTCTTCTTGAATTTTGCATAGAGCCACGCACAAGAGATGAGATGCAACAATTTGTAGGGATGACAAATCGCGAATACTTCCGTAAAAAAGTAATAAAGCCGTTGCTTGATAACGGAAATTTAAAAATGACGATACCCGATAAGCCGAATAGCCAAAAGCAAAAATATGTTAAAGCACAGTGCTGATTGGAGAATTGCAGATGGGGAACATTTCAAAGCAAAAACGTGATGGCTTGATAGCAAGGCTAAGCCAAATTAGGACTTTTATTTCGGTTCAAAATCATTCGCTATCAAAAACATGGCGAAGGTAACCATAGAATTAGCGATTGCAAATTTTCAATTTGAGGAACCGTGCAAATTGTAGTATGTTAGAATGGAAACAGAACACATACCATGTACCAGAAAGAAGTCCGGTGCAACCATAGAAAGCGGTTTCTGCAAAGCAGAAACTACTAAACAGGAGGGCAACGATGTCAGCAAACAATAACAACAACACGGCAGCCATCGGCTTTGAACAGCAAATCTGGCAAGCCGCAGACATTCTGCGAGGCAACATGGATGCAGGGGAATACAAGCATGTTGTGCTTGGGTTAATTTTCCTAAAATATATTTCTGATAAATTTGACGAACGCTTTGCAGAACTTCTGGCAGACGATGACGATGTGGAAGATATGGATGCATATGCCGAAGTTAACGTATTTTTTGTGCCGGCGGCAGCGCGGTGGAGCGCGATTGCGGAAGCCGCTCGGAAGGAAGAAATAGGCACGGTAATAGATGATGCCATGAGAGCCATCGAAAAGGAAAACAAGCGATTAAAAGACATTTTACCTATGAACTACGCCAGACCAGAACTGGACAAGCGGCGGTTGGGTAATGTGGTGGATTTGTTTACCAACATAAAGATGGTAGAACACGGCACGGACAAGGATATCCTTGGGCGTACATACGAATATTGCCTTGCCAAATTTGCCGAGCAGGAAGGAAAACGCGCCGGGGAGTTTTACACGCCGTCCTGCGTGGTACGGACACTGGTGGAAGTGCTAAAACCTTTTTCCGGCAGGGTTTATGAAATAACTCGACCGAGATGGATACAATTTAAGAAAGCCTCGCCTTTACGTTTTTGGGGTGTGAATTTTCCAAAAAGGGTGTGCATAGTTATGAAGCCTCGCAAATATGGCGATTAACTGTATAAGATTGGTGAGGTGAATAGAAATGCAGGTTTTTAAACTTAAACAAGCCGATAATCTTGGCTTTGGCTATTCAAACCGTGATGAACGTGAAAAGCAGATATTACTTGCCATGGTCGGACCGATTTTATTTGCTTTGCTATGCCACTTGAAGCGCGAAGTTGTAAACGACCTCGGCGGTCTTGATAAAATCAAATTACGCCAGTTGGCAAGGAATCATAAAAGTGGCTTCGGTGATTGCGGCATTAGTTTTGAGTATTCTGTACATTCCGCTATTCGCAATAATAATCCGTTAGTCATGGAAAGAATTCAATACGCACTGAAAATGTGCAAAATAAGCGGCAACCAAACGACCTCAATACTGCTTGGATTCGAAAAACAGGGCGTCCTTCAAATATCCGACCATTGGATAAACAATATGAATTCAGAATCAGAAGTTATCACTGGGGCTTATGGGGAATCAACACGAATTTATGACTATAGATATGATATTCGAAACGCTTTTCACAACAAAAAAATCAGAGACAACATACCGCCTGTCATTCGTGGAATATGGCGTGCTGACCTATTTATTGGGAACACAGATTCAAATATGTGGGTAGCTACATCAGTGAAAATTAACAGACAATTATTGCAATATGATAATGGATTATACTTAGGAATTGTTGCGGCCACTGGTGGAAGGGATATCCCCTTCTTTAGAAAAGATGGAATGCTCGTTTGCCCACTACCGCTTGGCAATGGTTTCATGCAATATTTCTACACAGCTTGGCGAATAGTCGAAGAGTTTATTCGCAAAGATGCTGGGTTACCAGAAGTAAGACATTTATACCGTCCTGCTGATAGACAAGTTGCAAAGTTTTTGTTCTCCAAACGTGATGAGAATGTGCTTGATTTGGTTGATGACGATTTGAAGAAGTTGGCACACCCCACTCTCGTTGAATCTGTGACGCCGGATGTTACAATACTTGATGTACTTGGAAATCCTATCAACTCAGATACAGGCTTAACACTTGTCGTGCCTGATTCTATAATTTATCCGTAATAATAAAAACCTTGCGATAATAGCACTAGAGGATGTGCTAACTCACAAGGTTTATAAATTGCCGCAAAATAACTGACTAAGCTTGTAATTCCAACCCATTCTTGAAGGCGAACCGCACATCACTCTCAGTGTAGACCTTGGCGAAGTCCACCAGCGAAAACCAGAGCCGCTCGTCAAATTCGTCTACTAAGCCGTTCTGTTTTTCGAGTTCGGCAATAAAGGCTTCCATCATATGTGTTTGAAATTAAACAACCCCAGTGGTTCCATGCGTGGAGTATTTATATTCTGAACATGACATGCTGCCGTCATGTTTTGTGTGATATTATTAGAAGAACAAAAATAAAGGAGCAAAATGATATGCTAAACTTTCCATCAATTAGTTTTCCGGGTAATTGCGATGAGGCCATTACCTACTACAAAGAGGTACTTGGAGCAGAGGTAAAAACGATTGTTTATAACGGGAACGACTTGGCAGATCCTAATATGGACAAATCTTTGCCGCCAAACTTTGTGACATATTCGGAAGTACTGCTGTTCGGTACTCCTGTAATGATGACTGATGGGGCTAAAAAGAAAATGTCCTGCGACAACTTTTCGTTTACCCTTTCCTTCAATACTGAAGAAGAAGTAACTTCCGTTTTCAATAAGCTTGCGGACGGCGGTGAAATTATTGAAGCTCTCGGGGTTGAGTTTGGCGGTTATCTTATGGGTTGTGTGAATGACCGCTTCGGTATTTCATGGACTGTTTCAGTATATTTTGAGTAACTCCGCAATTATATCCCCATTTCACAAAATATCAGATACTTTTAACCCGATAAGTCGTATGCAGCCACCTATGCGCCGTTTCGCCGCCGGGTTCACCTATTACATTTGCGTACAACTCTTTTACAATAGGACTTTCATGAGATTTATGCACCGGGCGGGAGTCTGTTGCGCCATGGTATAACGCTGTGCTGCGCAGGGCACTTACATCCCGCAGTCCGCTATGAATCGGCTGCCCGCCGCCGCCGATACAGCCGCCGGGGCTTGCCATTACTTCCACCATATCGTATTTTTTCGCGCCGGATTTTATGCTGTCAAGCAGCTGTCCGGCGTTTTTTAGACCGGATACTACGGCCACGCGAACCTTTCTGCCGCCGAGGTTGTACTCCGCTTCTTTTATACCTTGCATCCCGCGCAGCTCGGTTAATTGCAGGCGGCCAAGACTTTCTCCTGTAACCGTTTCCACAACGGTGCGAAGTGCCGCTTCCATTACCCCGCCGGATGTGCCAAAGATATATCCCGCCCCCGTGGAAATTCCCAAAGCCGGGTCAAATTTCTCTCCGGGGAGATTATTGAACGAAATACCATGTGCCTTTATCATGCCAGCAAGTTCGCGAGTGGTTATTACCACGTCAATGTCGTTTATGCCGGAAACGGCTTGGCTATGGGGGTGGCGGATTTCTTCTTTCTTGGCGATGCAGGGCATAACAGAGACTACATATAAATCTTTGGGTGCGATTCCAATTTTTTGCGCATAGTAAGCTTTAAGCAACGAACCCAGCATCATTTGTGGAGATTTGCAGCTGGATAGATTTTGCACAAACTCAGGGTAAAATTCTTCGCAATAGCTGACCCAACTGCTGCAACATGATGTAAACAGCGGTAAGTTTTCGCCTGTTTGCAAACGGTTGATAAATTCCGCGCTTTCTTCCATTATTGTAAAGTCCGCGCCCACGGGTACATCAAATACTTTTGCAAAGCCCAGCGCACGCAAAGCGGCTACCATCTTGCCCTCTACATTTGTGCCAAAATCGCTGCCAAAGCATTCGCCCAGCGCGACACGTACGGCAGGGGCGGTTATTGCCACTACGTATTTCGATTTGTCGGCCAGTGCCGCGTATACCTTTGCGGTGTCGCTTGTCTCTGTTAGGGCAGCGGTGGGGCAGGCTATTACACATTGGCCGCAGTTTACGCAAGCGTTGCTGTTGCAGGGCAGGTTTATGCTTTCGTCGGAGATGGCTATGCCCTGTGTTTGCTCGCAAACAGCGGTGCAGCGGCGACATTTTATACATTTAGAATTGTCGTGGGTTAGGCTTTTTGTTTTGCAGTTGACTTGTGGTTGTTGATAATCCTGCGCGGGAGCTAAGTCTTTGATAGAAAATTCCGCGCTTAGGGTTTGCAGCTCGCATTTGAGGTTGCGTACGCAGTTTAGGCAGTTGCCACGATGGGCAGACATGATTTTTTCCAAAGCGTGGCGGCGTGCATCACGTACCCTTTGCGTGTTTGTTAAAATTTTCATTCCGTCAGTTACTTTGTAGGTACAGGCGGTTACAAGTTCGCCGTTTGCTTCCGCTACGCAAACATTGCATTCGCCTATTTCGTTTACTTCTTTTAAGTAGCAAAGCGTTGGAATGTTAATGCCAGTTTCTTTTGCCACATCCAAAATGGTGGCGGGGAAGGGGCATTTTTTGCTTTGTCCGTTTATTGTTATGTTCACACTTACCTCCTGTGGGGCCGAGCGCGAATACTCGCATTCGCATTTGACCTTAAACTATAAATGTGAAGTGGTTTTCTTCACACTCACCACCTCGCAAATATGCTACCACATGGGAAATGTCCGCGGTTCGGTTCCGAACCAAATAACAAAAATCTGTACCAAACGACATGGCCGCAGGTCGTTTATCCAAAAAATATGTATCTTGTTCAAATGTAGGACTGTTTTGGCTTTTTTGTGGTAAAGTAAATACGGGTGATTTCTATGATAATTTTTGTAGTTGCGGCGGCGGTTTGTTTCTGCGTGTTTACGGCAAGCTGCGTACTGCGAAGCGGCGGTATTGTACGGGTGATTTATCTTGCCGCGTCATTATTTGGAATTTATGGACTTACTTTACTTGGGGTGCGGCTTTTTGACCCGGTTGCGCAGGTATTGATATTTGTGACGGTTGCGGCTATCGTTTATACAATGGCGTTTTTGCTCAAAAAGTTGCTTGATCGGCGAACTGTCGGCATTCTCAGTAACCGAACAATGCAGTTCTTGCTGGTTAGCGCAGGGCTTGTACTGGTGTTTATCTATAAAAGTTTTGCCATTGACGGTGGGTATATAAATTTGGGTAACCGTGCCGTAGATTTTGGCGATATTGCGTTTGTGCTGTTTTTCGCGTCCTGTGTGGTTATGTTTGTAATAATAACGCGCTATATTGCCAAAGAAAATCTGATGCGTACGGGAAATGTTAATTGCGCAGGCATCGAAAAAATATATCCACGACTTAGAAGAATCCTACACGGTACTGCGTACCATAAAGCACGACTATGTAAACATTTTAACATCGTTCAAGCTATACATCGACAATAATGACATGGATGGTTTGGCAAAGTATTACTACAACGAGCTGTCTGAAATGAACAAGGACCTGCTGCACCAAGATCAGTTGCTTGGCAGCTTACAAAACGTAAAAATTAGCGAAGTAAAGAGCATTCTCATATACAAAAGCTCCGTTGCCGCAGGGAGTGAAATTTCTACATCCATAGAAGTGCGCGACCCTGTAGAGTCCTTAGGCGTGTCCACGGCAGTGGTATGTCAGATGCTGGGGATATTTTTGGATAATGCCATAGAGGCATTAGCTGACATAGCCGACAAGCAGCTTAATATCGCAATAATTAAAAACCCCACATCTACGGTTTTTATTATCAAAAACACATGGCAACGACAAAATATTCCCATGGGCAAGTTATTTAAACTTGGGTTTTCGACAAAGTCGGATGGACGTGGTGTGGGGCTGTACACGGCACGCAGCTACACGGACAAGATACAGGGGCTGCATTTGGAAACGGAAGTTTCCAACGAATTTTTTACACAAATTTTAACGGTTAAGGATGTGTGATCATGCTAAACATCTATATTTGCGAAGACAATGCCGCCCAACGTAAATTTATTGCGTCCTTTGTTTCGGACTACTGTATTTTTAGAAATTTAGATGCGGGAGTGGTGCTTGCATCCGCCAACCCATGGGAAATTTTGGCCTCTTATGAAGGCGTGCCGGAGCCGTCGCTGCTCTTTTTGGACATTGATCTTGGGGCAGAAATTAACGGCATAGAGCTTGCGCGGCGGGTTCGCGCACAAGGGCAAAACGCCGCAGTAGTTTTTTTAACAACTCACTCGGAGCTTGCGCTAATTACCTTGCAGTACAAAATAGAGGCACTGGATTTTATAATCAAGGGTGACGAAAGTAACGTAAAGAAAAAAATCGCAGACTGTATTAGCACAGTCTACGATAGAAATACAACATCTAATGCAAAAATAATAAAAGTTACCGTTGGCGACAAGATAATCCCGTTGGATATGGATGAGATTATTTTTGTCGAAACCACGCAAGTGCGGCATAAACTGCGGCTGCATACTAGAACACGAATGCTGGAATTTGGCGGTGAGTTAAAAAACATGGAAGCGCGGCTGGACGATCGGTTTATCCGCTGCCACAAATCCTATATCATCAATAAGGAGAAAATTGCTGTTATAAGCAAAAAAGACAGTATTGTAACTATGACCGATGGCAGTGTATGCCCACTTTCGCGGGGTGGGAAGAAATTGGTTTAGGTTGTCATAGGTAAGGGGTGCCTTGTTAAGCACTAAGGTTATATCGAAATAAAATTAGCGAGCGAAAATGCTCTTGGACTCCAAGACATTTTTGCTCGCCTTCTTTGATTGCGTTACAACTATAGTGTTGTTTTCCCATGCACTAGTCCCTGCCTTGAGCGGTTTCTAACCCCAACTCAATTAGCAGAACGTTGAAGTATATAAGTTATGCCGGGTGTAGAAGAATACTCAATTTCGATTGTATTATCATCAATAAACCGATAAGTAAACCATTCTATCGTGATTATACCCGTTGAGGAGGATACAACACCATTATTGGATGTCCAACGGTATCCTAAGGCACCATAATCCACACCTAACCAACTGTACCCACCATCGGTTTCCAAAATAATAGCTTCTGCCATTCCTTCCCAGTTCCACACGCCGACTAAGCTAGAGGCTTCTTGCTCCGCTTCAGCAACTTGTGCTCCTGAATCTTGAATGGGGGTTTGCTCAGCAACTTCTGGCGCGGCATTGTTTCCGCCACAGCCCACCAGAACAACCATTAGAGTTAATACAGCCAATACAATAAAAATCTTTTTCACTTTAAAACATTCCTCTCTATTTATTTTAACGATACTGTAAAAACCAAAAATAGACAATGTTAAATTATGGGAGTGACTTAGTTACGTTAATTTATAGCGGTTTAACTTTAAAACCCTTTCGCAAGCTATAGCACAAACCGCTAAATTTCGTAAACCAACGCAATTGAGTACTTCTTTGAATTGTGTCTTTGCGGTGCAAACGCATAAAAGGCCACGAAGTACAGATTTGTAAATCGGTTCATTAATTTTGATGCGCCTTTTTAATAGCTCTATTACATTGAATAAAGCCAATGCCACTCAAAATAGCAGAAGCTGCACCAATCATAGCGGCGATGCCAATATCACCAAACATCATGCTGCCTAATAGTACTCCGGTTATACCAACAATCAGCAAAATGATTCCGATAATCTTCACGATAGTCCACCTCCTTTCTAAGTCAAAATTATATTAATAATTCATAAAAAAAGTCCATTCGCACTCACAAGCCAAAGTGTGCAGAATAAACTTAGTATAATCATGATTTTATTATAAGTCTTATGCTAGCAGCATAATTTTTATGTCCTAGCCCAAAAAGCTGGCAAAAACGAAACCCATGGACGCAAAAATAATCAGCATCGCAGTTGCCAACAATGTGCCAATTATTGTATTTACAATACCACCTTCTTTAAACAGCGGGAGTTTGCGTCTTATACCGCAAACATTGCATATCAATAAATACGGAACAAGACATATGAAAATTAAAAACACCCATGCTTCAACCATCACTCGTATATCTTGCGCACCTGATATCGCAACTAATGTAAAGAATAAAACAATTAAGGATAAAAAAACATATAATACCGTTAGCAAAGCACTCTTAATTGGTGATGCAAATTGTAAATCAGGAAAAAAAGATAATTTTCTCTTCATGTTACCACTTAGTTTGTAATGTTCCGGCAATGCATTTTCCAAGTCCCGTCTTAACGCCAGTACACTTGAATACCTTTTTCCAGGGTCAATTTGTAAGCATTTTTGAATAATTATGAAGATTTTGCTATTGGGAGTTTTGCATCCATTTAAATAAAGCTTGCCGGTAAGCATGTGGTGCATAGTTGCACCAAGACAGTAAATATCTGTACGAGCGTCTGTTTTGGCATATCCGTATTGCTCTGGTGCGGCGTATGCTTTTGTACCAAGGGTTGTAGTGTCTTTCGCCGCGTCTAGTTTGTATTCTTTCGCCGCGTTAAAATCAATCAATTTTACTATGCCATCGGCTGTAACCATAATATTTGAAGGGTTAACATCTCTATGGATAAGTGGTGGGGTTGTATTATGCAATAATTCAAGAATTGCGCATAATTGAATGGCAATATCCGCTACTTTTTCAACCGGCCAGGGCTTGCCTGTCAGCGCAGTTTTAATCGTTGCGCCGTGTATATACTCTTCCAGTACAAAAAAACCACTTTCGGTTTCGATAACATGAAATGTTTTTGGCAAGTTCACATGCTCAATATTCAAGAGTGCTTTGTAGGTATCTATACCTGTAGTTGTCTTAAATTGCTTTTTTACATATATTGCGTTATCTACAGGATCCTTGACTATAGAAATCCTATAACCATCTTTACTCGAAATAGTGTTGATTTCCTCTAGCGAAAATAAAATATATTTCTCAGCTATTGTAGGCATAAGTCTCTCCTTGGCAATGAATATTGTCGCAATATATTTTAACATGTATAATAAATAAAGCAAAATAGCCGCGGAGGGACAATGTGAATACCGAGGAACTCACCAATAAGCTTAAAGAATACGAAAATATAGATATGTTTATGCAAGATAATGCAGGAGCGTTTGATGAGGACGCCTTCAAAAAATATCTTGATGGGTTGCTGCATTGCAAAAATTTGAACATAACAAACTTAGCCCTTGGATGTGGCATAAGTGTCGCATATGCTCATCAACTTTTTCGCGGGCAAAAAAATTCTCCGCGGAAAGATATATTGCTTAGGTTAGCCTTTGGTCTCTCACTTAGCCTAGATGAAACTAACCGCTTGCTCACATTGGGCGGAACTGCGTGGCTTCGCTCAAAAATACGCCGCGAGTCCATTATTATTTTTTGCATTAACCAAAGTTTGCCTTTGGAGAAGGCGGACGAGTTGCTACATTCCTATGGCTTACCCACATTGTAAAAGCTTTTAACTTTATAACGGGTGGAATGACTATATCTTTTGCAACAAAAAATCGAGATTGGCGCACCTAGCCCTTCTCGATTTTTTAGTTTATGGAATAATTTTTTTGCGCTTTATCAATTTTCTAAAACCATCATGTTGCCAAACCTAATTTGCTTCCGCATACGTCAAGTTAAGTGCCGTATCCTCTATAGGCAGGTTTGTCCGATAACGACCCAGCATAACCGCACCGTCATCCACTATTAATGTGGTGGTAAGTACATCGCCCTTTACATCTGCCGTGGATGCCAGGTGCAGAGCGTTACTGCAATTGATATTACCGGTTACGCGCCCCGCAACTCGTACAGAGCCCGCGTTTACATGACCGTCTACATGGCCGCTATCGCTAATGTTAAGCACACCGTCAATTTCAATGTTGCCGATAATTGTGCCGTCGACACGCATAGCTTCTGCCTCGTTACAAACAAATCGTGCGGCTTCTATGGTAAATCCTTTGCCTACTATTGTACCGGTTGGCTTTGTAAATTCATCAATTGTACGCGAACGTGCCATTTTTTCCTCCCATTGGTCAAATATAAGTGTGAAGTGATTTTCTTAACACTTTTCTCTTTATTTCCGCTTGCTAAATATTGTGCTCATTCAAAAACGGCCGTGGACATACCGGGGTGCCGTTGACTATAACTTCGTAATGTACGTGATTTCCCGTGCTGCGTCCTGTGCTGCCTACACGAGCAATAATATCCCCGCGGGCAACTTCCTGCCCTACCGACACCAAGTTAACCGTATTGTGGGCATACAATGTAACAATTCCGTTGCCGTGGCTAATTCTAACGATGTATCCAAAACCTCTTTGCCAGCCTGAAAAAATTACGGTGCCGCCACCGGTTGCATAAATTGGTGTACCTTGTGGTGCGCGTATGTCTATACCGTCATGGTGCTCGCTTCCGCCGCCGCCAAAGGGATTGCCACGCCAGCCAAATTCCGACGAAACTTGCCCGCGTGTAGGCCATAGAGTAGGGAAATTGTTTAGGTACAAATCCATCCTGGCGCGCAGGCTTGTGAAATTGTCTACCATTTCGCGTTGGATTGCCAATTCTTCCTGCAACAACACCAGATGAGCTTGTACGCTGTAATAGGTGAGGGGGACATACCTACCCGCCGCGGACAGCAACCCAATGCCAATTTCGTCCTCGACATCCACAAACTCATGTATGCGTGAATGTTGGCGAAGTTCTGCTTGTGTTGCCTCAAGTTCGTCCAGCAATACCCCAAGTGGGGGAATTATTTGTGCGCGCTGGCTTAGCCCTTCCATTGCTGCCTGCAAGTCGTCCGCGATACCTTGAACCGTTGCCTCGGTTTGCTCTACCATTTCGTTAATGATCTCAAGTTCCGAGCGATAATGACGCGACTGTTCGTCTAGCGCGTACCTGGCACGGTCTTCGCTCTGAGCAAGTTCGGAATATATTTCCGTAGCGGCGGCTATCAGGTTGTCTTGTACCTGCTCCGCGTCCTGCCGAAATTCGCGAAAAGTTTCTTCCGTTTCCGCAAGTGAAATATCAAGATCTTGTGCCATACGCATGAAATAATTGGAACGCAAATAAAACCCTGTAACAACGGCACTAATGCACAGCATTCCGATAACCAACCCATGAAGCACAGCCCGCGGCACACGAAGAGTGCGCGTTTTACCTGTGCTATAAGATGGAACAACCATTAGGGAGATGTACTTTTTTTGTTTGTGTGATCTTGTGTCAATCATTTGGCTGGCTTTTTTAATGGCCGGGCGTGAGTTGTCCCGCGCAAAAAACTTGGAAAACATCTGATTGCACTCCTTCATCAAAGTTGTATTTGTATTTTAGCATGTATTATTTGAAATATCAAGCATAAATTACAAATTTGTGAAAATTTGTTACAAAAATATTAAATCGACAAGGTTTGACTATATGTATCATTTTCATATTTTATAGACATGATAAGTCGCCCAAGATAGGTGCATATATTAAGATTACTCTTGCGTTGAAAGAGGTATCTATGAAGCAGATTACCGTATACACAAATAAATACAAAAATGAATTGGCGGCTTTTGCTTGTACTGCCGTTGATAACAAATTATGTACAATTGTTAACAATCATGCAGGTAGTATTAAATTTTGCTGGGAAAAGTCTGCCGCAGAAGATTTTACTCGTGCGCTTCTGCGGCTTATGCAAAATATCGCTATGCAGGAAAACCCTGTTTACAGGCATTCTCCAAAATTGCAAGGGCTGGCAGAAAGCTTGCCTGACTCCTGCGAAACAGAGAGACTTTGCGCATATACAAAAGAAAGCAAGCAGCTCCATTTAGAAGGATATGTCACTTTTCGCATGGGTGAATACTGCGCAAAGCTGGATGCGATGCTATATACCATTGTAAAAAAAATAAACTTGAACAAGAGCTAGTAATGATTTCCATTTTATGGTATGATGTCTTCCATGATTATCCAAAATTTACTATTTATTGAGGAAGAAGCACAAGCGTGTATGCTTGACCTCGAAAAAGAGCAGGAATATCTTGCTAAAAAATCCGAAAAAGAATTAGCGGATTACATAGAAAAACTTTCGCGTGAAGCAGATGCCGAAATCTTACGGCTTACCCAAGAGTCGGAATCCGCTGTGGCTGCCGCCATCGAAAAAATACAGATGGACTACGCACAAAAGGAGAGCGAACTTGTTGCGGCCTTTAAAGAAAACGGCGATGCTTGGGTGGATGAAATTTTGCGGGATGTGACGCAAATATGAGTGCCGCGCTTACAGCAAAAGTTTTGGCACGACGGGGGCATAGCACCGCTGGCGATGCCGTGTCCTTGCTTCGCTATTTATCCAAAAAGGCAGAGCGAGAATTTGTTTCGGAATTTATTGATAGTTTGGAGAACCGGGATATAGCACAATACTTGGCCGTTTGGCGCGGCACGGACGGGCTTGATAAGCTGCATCGCGAAGCTATGCGGCGGGTGCTAGGGCTGGAGATTGACTTGCGGAATATTTTATGGATTTTTAGGCTAAAGCGGTTCTATGAGATTTTTGGAGATACGACGTATGGGTTTTTAGTTCCAATAAGGTACAGGCTATCTGCGGATGTGTTTACGCGGATGGTAGCTTGCAAAGATGTGGATAGCTTTAAGCAAGAGCTGCTTGGTACGATGTACGGTGGCTTTGGTATGACGGAACGAGAGCTGGCGCATAAAGTAACGGCGAAATACCGTGCAGAAGGGCGGCGGTCTTATGTGGCTTTGCTTTGTGGATACTTGTATTCTGTAGGTACGTGATATTCAACTAGTGACTCACAGTCACCAGTTGATAATTCGCTCCTGTTCGCGTGTGATACAAATTTCTAACAGTTAAGCTCTAATGGAGGCACACAAATGATAGAAAAAATGCGGCACATAAGCATATCAGGCCACATATTTGGCATGAACCATGTCATATCAAACTATCTTTCTCGCTACGATATCGAACTGGAGCACACCAATACCCGCGGGTTAATGACACCGTTTTCAACGTTAAATCCCTACGCCGCTACCTTGCAAAAAGCAGAAATTTTGGCGGAGCATGCCGGAAACATCCCGCTTATCCATCTACCGTTCCCAGAAGCGGATGCAATAAATATAGTAGAAGACGCATATAGGGTATACGAGAGGCAGAGCGAGGAGCTGCGCAGCCTGCGGGAGCAGTTTGCCACCCTGAGCGAATATATCCACAGGCTGGAAGATTTTGCGGCGATAGATACTTGCATAGCCGAGATAGAAAGTTTTGAGCATACTCACTATAGATTTGGCAAGTTACCGATAACACATTTTTTGCAGTATGAAAAATTTCTTGCAGATAGCGACCATATCATTTTCGTTGCCGCAAAACGTGATAAAGACTTTGTATACGGGGTGTGTTTTACGCCCGGGATACACGCCGAAGCCGTGGACGCAACTTTTGCGTCGCTAAAATTCGAACCGATTGACATATCTGCCACATGCTTAAACGAAAGCTTTAACGGCTCACCCGCGGAGCTAATTAGTATATGGCAAGACAAGTACGCTCAAATGCAAGAAGAAATTTCTACCTTATCGCGCAATATACTATACGGAGCTGTAGGCAAGCTGCAAAAACTGGCTATTGCCTGCCGTCAAGTAAAAAATCTTTATAGCGCGTTTGATGTAAAAAAATTTGCAAACATAAGCCCCGGCGGGAGTGTATTTACATTTTCCGGCTGGATGACAGAAAAGGACGCACGGCGGCTTGAGGCAGAAGTCGAGGAGGACAATCTTACACTCTTTTCCTACAACCAAGCCCCAGATGTTGTGCCCCCCACACGGCTTACAAACCCGCCTGTTGTGCGGCAGTTCGAGTTTTTCACAGGGCTATATGGCCTGCCCGCCGGTGGGGAAATTGACCCAACACCAATTTTAGCGGTTACGTATACGCTGTTGTTTGGGCTAATGTTTGGCGATGTGGGGCATGGAGCTGTGTTGGTTTTGATGGGGTTGTTTATTAGGCACAGATGGCGTGTACCGCTTGGGGGGATTATGGCCACGGCGGGGGCTTCGGCTATCGTGTTCGGGTTTTTGTACGGGAGCATTTTTGGTTTTGAGGATGTACTGCCCGCGTTATGGCGGCGGCCCGCGGAGAATATTGGCGGTACGCTAATGTTTGCTGTTTGGCTTGGAGTGGGGCTTATTGTGCTCTCCATGCTGCTTAACATGTATGTGTCGTTTAAGCGGCGTAGGGTGTGCGAACTGCTTTTTGGGGCAAATGGTGTGGCGGGGTTGGTTTTTTACGGGGCGATATTGCTTATTATGGTGCGTGTTTTTGTGCAGGGGCTGCCTATAACTGGGATAGTTGTGGCGGTGGCGGTTTTTCCACTGGTATTTGTAGCGTTTCGCCATCCTTTGGAGCGGTTTATGGCGGGAAAAAACCCCATTGGAAATGGGGTAGGGGAGTTTGCGTTTGGTACGGTTATCGAACTGTTTGAGACTCTGCTTACTTATGTTACCAACACGATTTCGTTTGTGCGGGTAGGGGCGTTTGCCGTCAGCCACGCTGGGATGATGCATGTTGTACTACAGCTTTCGCAAGGGGCGTCTGGGCGTAATTGGGCTATTTTGATTTTGGGCAATGTTTTGGTGTTGGTTATAGAAGGATTGCTTGTGGGGATTCAGGTTTTACGATTAGATTTTTACGAAATTTTTAGCCGGTTTTACACCGGCGGTGGGCGGCGGTTCGCGCCTAATCGAATTAGGGAGTGATGTTTATGCATGTTATAGTATGCTTGCTTTTGGTGGCTATGTTTACGCCTGTGGGTGTATATTACTTGCTTGGGAAAAAATGCGGTAAGACCGCGCTTGTAGCTAATATAATTTTGTTTTCCGCAACATTTATGCTGGCGACTGCGCTTGTTTTTTCCGGGCGTGTTTATGCTAACACTGCCCCTGCCGCCGCGTCCGACTTGGCAACGGCGGCGGCCTTTATAGCGGCGGCATTGGTAACCGGGCTTGGGGCAATAGGCACAGGTATTGCCGTTAGCCACACCGCGGCCGCGGCCATAGGCGCGATAAGTGAAAACGAAAATAATTTTGGCAAGGCAATGATTTTTGTTGCAATGGCAGAAGGTATTGCTATTTACGGGCTGCTTATTTCGTTTATGATATTAGGGCGGGTGTAACCCAGTGCGTACTGTTGCAATATGTAGCGATACCGATGCGTGCATGGGCTTAAGGCTTGTTGGGGTAGAAAGCCATCACGCAACATCCGAAGAAGAACTGACACTTGTGTTGGGTAAGCTTGAGATTGCCGATATTGGAATAATTGTAGTCTGTGAAAGTTTTTTACCATCCCCAGCGTTTGAATTTTTTCAAAAGAAGAACCCGCAAATATTATTTGCGGGTTTTTAGTAGAGTGTGATCAACCTAAATTAAAAAAGGAGAAACCATCATGAATGAAAAAATTGAACGTAAACTCCAATACTTCGAAGACGCGTTGCGACACGATATCGAGACAAAAAAAAAGCAGGCAATAAGCCAACTTACCGCGGAATTACAAAAATCCTCTGAAGAGACAATTTCTCAAGAAGCCGTTTGCAACAACTTAAAAATCCAAACGGCCAAAGAAGAGCTTACACGCAACACCAACAGACAAGTATCCCAAGCAAAAGTACAAGCAATAAGCCAATACGTACAAACGCGCAAGCAGCAAATAGACAAGCTGTTTGTGGAAGTAGAAGCCGCGCTGGCAAGTTTTACCCAAGTTGCGGAATACGAGGAGTACCTTCTCGCATGCATACAAAAAGCGCGACAAAGCAGCGACTTTTTTATTATAAAACTATCGCCATATGATATGCGCTTTTCTGATACCATAAAAACCGCAACAGGGCTTATCCCTGAGGAGGGCAGCCACGACTATATAGGTGGCTTTGCCTTGTTAAACGAGAACCGCGGCATTTTGTCGGATCACACATTTAAGGCTAAAATAGCGTTTGCTAAGCGGGATTTTGCTTATGACAAATAAAGGGAAAATAAGCAAGTAATAATGTGACACACATGTGTCATATTAACATCGGTATAATTGAGATGCACCATATTTCATATCTCGGAGGTCATAAATGGCAAAAACAAAATATCAACTTGAAGATTTTCTGGCGGCAGTAAATGATGGCTACAAAAATTACGTTACTACAATCCACGAAATGTTACTACAGCGCGGCTATAAGCTAAAAGTGCAGACTACAAAATCCTATGGGCTTCACGTTTCATACTCCGACCCCAAAATAAAAGTGGTAAAGGGCATCATCGCGTATTTACTAATCCGTGACGAAAAGCTCACAATTCGCATTAATGCCGATAATCTTGCAGAATACCCCGATGTGTTGAACCGCTTGCCTCAAAACATGGTAAGCCAGCTCGATAATGCTAACGAATGCATAAAAATGAAAGACCCGCAGAAATGCTGGCAGGGCTGCATTGGATACGATTTTTATATTGGGGAAAAACATTATCAAAAATGTGTGGTCAATTGTTTTGTGTTAGACGTTAATTCTGAAAGTTTTCCGTTTCTGCTAGAGTTGATTGAGCGTGAAAGCAAGGAAAGAAGTTAAGCACTATCACCGCTTCCCTTGAAGCGGCTTTTTGTTATAACAATACAAAGTATAACCAATTTTCGATATAAACTTAGGGTAGTAATTGCATGAGTAGATATGTTATGCTTTAAGACAAAGTAATTTTTCTTTAAGGGGCGTGATGATGATACGCAAAAATATTTTGCTTGTGTTATTAACTCTTATCCTTACTGTTTTTGTTGGCTGCTCAAATCAAAATACACATAACGCAACAGACACAGTTTCAATTTTATTTGTAGGCAATAGTCATACACGTACTGGATATATTCCAAGCCAATTCCAAGCACTTGCAAGGCTACATGGTATTGAAATGACCTATGTCGATGTTTCGATAAACTATGTTAACTTAGATGGTACGATGCGAGAAAATGCCATAAGGGAAATGCAAAGCAGAAGTTTTGATTATGTTGTCATACAGGCGAGAAGTCAAAGTCCAATAAATGACATGGATGGATTTTTAAATGACATTAGGTTTTTCAGCGAGCAGATAAGAGAAAATGGAGCTGTGCCTGTGCTGTATAGTCCGGCGTGGGCAAATGTAGATGGGCAGCCCGACAACGAACTGCAACTTGTTACAACACAAGCACATAAACAAGCGGCGTACGAAAATAGCATCATTTTAATAAATGCGGGTGACGCTTGGGGCTACGCCTTTAGAACCATACCGAGGCTTTCATTGTTTGCAAGAGATGGAGCGCACGCAAGCCACGAAGGGGCTTTTTTGACTGCCAGTGTGTTTATGGCTACTTTGTTTGATTTACAAGTTGAAAGGATTCCCACCGGCAACATAATTGACAATGTCCCTATGCTAAATATTTTAACATTTTTAGGTATCGGGCTTACCGTAGTATTCGTAATTTACCGCTTTGTTAAAAAACAATCTTTACATCTGATAAAATCATTTGTGATGATGATTTTATTTGCGTCACTCCAAATTGTTAGTCATTTTCCTCATGTGTTTAGATTTACAGAAGGGGGCAATCGACTTATTCTGCTATATACAATAATATTCGGACTCTTGTTTACGGCTCTTTGCTCAGTCTATCATCTTATACGGACTAAGTTTATAAAAAAACAATCATGGAATATAACAAGAAAGTATATCTTTTATATTCTTGCCTGTGTTATTGTTTACGGCTTAACTTTTATTCCGATTTTTGAGTTGCGTCTACCTCTATATAGGGGTGAAAATGCTCTTGATCTTGCCCAAGCCGCATGGAATTTTGTCAATCAAATCATAAATAATTGAAACACAATCTAATAAAGTAACTCAAATATCCCGAAGCGATATTTGAGGGCCGAATGCTAATGTAAGCATTCGCGCTTGGCTCATAGGAGGCAAAAATGAACGAAACAATCCGCAAACGGAAATCTGTACGAAAGTACGATATGACAAAGCTAGATACCCACATCCTCGAAAAAGTGAAGGCGCAAATCGAAAGCGTTACTCCTCTCTATCCCAACATACGCTACTCGATAGAAATCACCGGCAAGACCCGGGGGTTGTTTAACATAACGGCACCTCACTATTTAGTTTTCGGCAGCGAAGAGAAAGACGGCGCGTACGAAAATATAGGTTTTATAGGCCAGCAATTGGACTTGTTCTTTGCCGAAAACGGGTTAGGTTGTTGTTGGCTGGGCGCGTCCAAGCCGCAAGAAAAAGAAGCAAGCCCGCTACCGTCCGTCATATGCATGTCATTTGGAAAGCCTGCGGAACCGTTACATCGCGAGCTCTCCGATTTCAAGCGAAAAGCATTATCCCAAATAAGTGAAGGAATTGACGCGCGGTTAGAGGCCGCGCGGCTCGCCCCAAGCGGCATTAACGCACAAGGTTGGTTTTTTGTAGCCGAAAGCGGCAAAATCCACTGCTATCGCAAAAAGCTAAGCCCTATAGTCGGCCTTATGCTTGGAAAGATGGGCGAAATCGATTTGGGCATTGCCGTTTGCCATATATACAAGGAAAGCGATTCTTTTAAATATAAAAAAGAATCCGACGCACCGACAAGAAAAGGCTATATCTATATGGGGACGGTAATATAAAAAGCGGCATTGCCGCGCGTTTCGTGCAGAGCAATATAAAAAAACATTGACCTTTCCGCGACGTAATGGTCTACCATTGCTTTTATCAGAGGAGAGGAAGCCTATGTTAAGAATCGGTGAGGCGGCAAAACAATTCGATATTTCCAACAGAACCCTGCGCCACTGGGAAGATATGGGGATATTAAAAAGCACCAGAACGGAAAATGGCTACAGGTATTACGACAATGATAATATAGTACGCATTAATCAAATCGTTTTACTCCGCAAGCTAAAAATGCCCATAGCGGACATTGAGCAAATTTTTATTGCGGACGATTTTCATGTGGCCATAGACACCTTAAGCAGCCACTTGGAAAATCTAAAGCGTGACTCGGCCATTTTTCATGCCTTGATTGGTTATATAGAAAGGCTTATCAGCCATGTCAAGGAAGCACGAAATCTGGAGCAGCTATTTTCCTATACAGAGGTGCCAAACGCCTTTATTGATTCAAAACCTAGCATTCCTCAAATAAAGCTCTCGGAAAGGGAAATTTTTATTATGAGCGAACGTTTAAACAATGTAAGAATCGTTAGGCTGCCGGCTATGGCGGTTGCTTCGCACTGTGCTGTAAGTGCGACACCGGAAGCGGATTGCGCAAAGACATTTGACCCATTTGTACTTGGAAACAATTTGCGAGAGAGAAGCGGTTTTCGCAGCTTTGGGTTTAACAACCCAGACCCATCGGAAGATAGCCCGGAATATGGTTACGAAACATGGGTAACCATCCCGGAAGACTTTAATGTACCTGCACCGTTTGTAAAAAAGCAATTCGACGGCGGCTTGTTTGCTTCCATATCTGCTAATTTGAATGAAATTGGCGAACGCTGGGCAGCACTGTATGAGTGGTGCGCCAGCAGTGACAAATACGATTTTGATCCCGCCGCTCAGTGGCTGGAGGAGCTTTCTATGGATTACGAAGACTTTATTTCGGATGATACCCCTACAGGGGACAAGCAGCTTGATTTGCTTATGCCAATAAAGCAAAAATAAGCTATAACCTCTTACATTGGTGCAAAAATGCGAGGATGAATACGGTGCTTTTTTGCTTTTTGAGTTGTTTTTGTGGTTGGATGGGTTTTTGAACTGCTCCCCGCGAATTCGGCGGGCTGGGCTTGCCGAGAGAATTGGATTTTGCAAATTTGGGAATACGGTTGTTTGGTTGGACGGCTGATGAGAACTTTAGGCTTCCTACTCGCTCACGCAGTGATATGTTCTTGTCAAAATTGCATTGTAAATTTAGATGCGTTACAATGGTGTAAGGATGTGGCAGGTATGGAAAAGACTGCAACACTAAATCTACAAGTCAACCCCGAAGTTAAAAAATCAGCAGAAGTGGTGCTATATCAGTTAGGGGTACCAATGGCTACAGCAGTTGATATGTTTTTGAAGCAAATCACTCTCACCGGTGGTATTCCTTTTGCGGTAACTTTGCCAAAGGCACCCGAAAGTGTAAACTCCGATATTAGTAGAAGGCTACTGGATGAATAGTTTGATGATGAAAAATGCCCGAGGTCGCTTTTGTGATTACTCGGGCGTTTTTGACGCCTACAACTTAATTATTTCCTGCAACCAGCAGTTGCGTTGTCTTGGGTGAATTGTTTAAGCTCACAAGGGTTACTCTTTATAGTTAACACATCAATGTCAGCATGTTATCTACTCCAACAATCAGACATATTACGAAAAACATCGCCATAATTTAACAAGCTTGACCGAACAGGCCTTGGGAGCTAAAATATAGGCATAGCCGCAGTAAACGAGGAAAAGTATAAGATGTGTAAAAAATAATCTTTAGAGGAGCTGCATCCATGAGAAAGCCTGTAATTATCGGAGTATCGGGAGGGTCCGGAAGCGGGAAGACAAGCGTTTCTAAGATGATTGTAGAAAGCTTTATCAATCATTCCATTATTCTAATTCAACATGACTCATATTACAAAGACCAATCGGAACTAACTTTTGAAGAACGTCTTAAAACAAATTATGATCACCCAATGGCATTTGAAACAGAATTATTGTTAAAGCATCTTGAGGATTTGCTAAATTACAAAGCGGTCGACATCCCTGTCTACGATTATGCAGCTCATACCCGTTCAACTGAAGTAATACATCAAGAGCCGCGAGATGTTATTATAATAGAAGGTATTTTGATTTTAGAAGACAAAAAACTCCGTGATATGATGGATATAAAAACATATGTGGATACAGACGACGATGTACGTATTATTAGGCGGATAAGACGTGACATTGTTGAGCGAAAACGCTCGCTCGACTCGGTTATAGACCAGTATCTTGGCTATGTAAAACCCGCGCATCATCAATTTGTAGAGCCCTCTAAGCGATACGCAGACATAATAATTCCCGAAGGTGCATCCAACACCGTTGGAATAGACTTGTTAAAAACAAAAATACGGTCAATAATAAACTCAAGTAACTAAAAGCTAATTGCCACCAAAAAAACGATTTTGAAAAATGTTTCAATTTTATGACAAGCTGTAATGGCCGGAACCTTTTTAACACTCACACGTTCGATAGGTTATAACACACAAAAATAAAAGAAAGAAGGAAACAGAAATGAAAAGAAAAGCAATAGTTGCCTTATTAGTGGCAGCAATCTTAGCTATCGGCGCAGTAAGCGTACTTGCAATGGATTACGAAGTGCCGGAAGATGCCGCTGTTGTAACAGCACGTTTTTTTGTTGTAGGAGCCCCCGAAGATGCCGGCGAAGAATTTATAATGTTGAGTGGGTACGCAGGGCTTACCATTCATATTACCGAAGACACAATCGTTTACTTCGAAGACTTTGTGCCGCTGGGTGACGAAGAAGACGATGGAATGACACAAATGGCGCGTGAAGTATTGTTTGGCCGCACTCTTGCAGAAGTGCTTGAAGGCAGAAACCTGCGTGTAACCTATGTAGAAAGCGAGCAAATAGAGCCCATAAGCATAATGATTTTATTTGAAACCGCTGTAGCATTACCGCCGGAGATAATCGATTTTGAAAATGGCATTGACTATAACTACAACGATTATAACGATAATGGTTACATCGATATAACCACTCTGCCTGGCAACATAGGTGAATTCGAGTTGGATCCTCTTATACTCATAGGCGAAGTAGTAGTTAACAACGTTATTCTTGAAGGCGCGCCCCTTCCATTTATTCAAAAAGTAGAAAACCGTGAAGTAGTTATGGTTCCGCTTAGAGCGGTTGCAGAAGCTCTGGATTACGATGTAACTTGGAACGGAGAGCTCAAAAGTGTTCAGATTGGCGTAGCAATCCATGTTTGGATTGGCAGCAACGAAGCTCACTTTGGCAGAATGGCTCCGATTGAGCTGCCAACCGAAGTAGTTCTTGTGGACGAAGTAACATTTGTACCACTTGAGTTTTTCCGCAACGTTCTTGGCCAGTACGCTTATGTATTTGAAGGTCAAGTTGTAGTTGAAACATACAGCGATATGATGTAATTTAAATATTGCGAATCTATTGATTCTGCAAGGGGTTGTCTCGTTAAGCATTTTCATGAATAATTATACACCTGCTTTGTCATTGCTAAGAGCTTTGTTACAACTCTAATGACGGTAGCCTGCATATTTGTTCAGTTGAAATGCTTAATGAGACAGCTCTTTTTTTGATTGAATGCGCTCGCGGTTATAAAAATCCAGACTTATAAGGCGCAAATGTTGCGTGTTCTATCCGGACACATTATAATAATTGATAGTAGAGATAAGACATGATATAGTAGTTTATCTTAATAACGGACGCTTTTGTCCGTTATTAAGATAAACTACTTACCGAAATTTAGCGATTGGCGGTATAACTTGCGAAAGGGTTTTAAAGTTAAACCGCTATAAACTTAAGATTGTAAAGAACAAAAGGATGATAAAATTTGGAAAATTTTCGCTATTTAATTTCCGCGTACAACGACAAACTGGCGGCCGGGGCAGCCGGGCGGCCACGTTTTTTTGTGCGCACTTATGGCTGCCAGATGAACAGCCGCGATTCGGAAAAGCTAGCGGGGTTGCTGTTACAGTTAGGCTATGCCGCAGCAGACGGGCAAGACGATGCAGATTTGATCTTGTACAACACATGCTGCGTGCGAGAAAGTGCCGAGGACAGGATTTTTGGCAATTTGGGACGGTTAAAACGCGCAAAAGTGGACAAACCTGGGCTTGTTGTAGGCGTTTGTGGGTGTATGACGCAGCAGCCGGAGATTGCGAATAAAATCCGCGAGAAGCATAAGTATGTAAATTTGGTTTTTGGAACAAATAACCGGCATAGGTTGCCGGAGTTCCTTTGGCGTGTGATTGAAACGGGCAAACAAGTTATTGATATTTCTGAGGATGATATGCTGCCGGAGATTGACGATGTACCGGTTACAAACCGGGAATTCCCGCATAAAGCGGGTGTTAACATAATGTATGGCTGCGATAACTATTGTTCGTACTGTATTGTGCCGTATGTGCGCGGGCGGGAAAAAAGCCGCCCTATGGATGATATCTTACGAGAGGTGCGAGAGCTTGCCGCAGATGGAGTAAAAGAGGTAATGCTGCTTGGGCAAAATGTTAACTCGTATAGAGATGCGGAGTTTGAACAATCTCGCCCCATTGATAACAGCAAAACCATAGCAGACCATATCCGCAGCAATGCCGCCCCGGCGTTCCCCGAGTTGCTGCGCCGTATCAATGATGTGGAAGGTATTGAGCGCGTTAGGTTTATGACATCTCATCCAAAAGATTTTTCTGACGAGTTGATAGATGTTATTGCGGAATTGCCAAAGATATGTAAATTCGTGCATTTGCCGATACAATCCGGTAGTACAAAGGTACTAAGGGATATGAACCGCAAATATTCGCAGGAAGACTACTTGTCTCTTGCGCAACGTTTGCGTGAAAAAATCCCGGGCTTGGCCATTTCTACAGACATTATAGTTGGTTACCCCGGGGAAACGGAAGAAGATTTTGCGGCAACGCTGGATGTAGTACGTCAAGTACGTTTTGCCAACGCGTTTACATTCTTGTATTCTAAACGCAGCGGTACACCTGCCGCAGAGCGTGAGGATACCATACCGCCAAAGATTGCGAGTGAGCGGTTTGACAGGTTAGTGGCGGAGACATCACCCATTGCGTATGAAATTAACCTGGGCAAGGTAGGCAAGACGCTTGATGCAATGGTGGAAGAAATTTCGAAAACAGGAGATTACAAAGGCCGGTTGGACGACCATAGCCTTGTGCATTTTACGTCGGAATTGGCATTACAGCCGGGGGATATTGTACCTGTGCTAATTGAGAACGCGAAAACGTTTTATTTGAGTGGTGCAGTTTTGTAATAAAAAGAGTGAGATAAGCGGGCGGCCAGTTGTGATGTTACTAGGTTAAGTAAATTGGCAACCCGTAACCACCCCGGCACTTCGTGCCACCCCTCCAAGGAGGGGAATAAAAGCAAAGGGCTGAACCATATGGAATATATTGAGTTAACAGGTGCAAGGGAAAATAATTTGCAAAATATTTCCCTACGCATTCCGAAAAAACAAATCACTATTTTCACGGGGGTTTCAGGCTCGGGCAAAAGTTCTGTGGTATTTGAAACCATCGCACAGGAGTCAAGCCGCCTTTTAAACGAAACTTTCCCAGCGTTTATCCGCGGATTTTTGCCAAAGCACAGCCGCCCGGATGTGGATGAGATTAACAACATCTCGCCGTCGATTGTTATCGACCAAAAGCGAATAGGTGGCAACTCACGCTCTACCCTAGGCACAATTACGGATATCGACCCACTGCTGCGTGTACTGTTTTCACGAATTGGTACGCCATATGTGGGCGGAATGACGGCATTCTCTTTCAACGACCCCGCGGGAATGTGCAAAACCTGTGAGGGCATAGGCAAAGTTGTGGGGCTTAATATAGATACGGCCGTAAACATGGAGCTATCACTAAACGATGGTGCGATTTTGTTACCCGGATACGGGCTTGGTACTTGGCTTTGGAAATTTTACGCCCATTCCAATTTTTTTGACTGCGACAAACCAATCAAAGATTATACGGCAGAAGAATTTCAAAAATTCGTCTACGGCCAACCGGAAAAGATCCAACTTCCGGAAATGCTTGACATGACAAATACATACGAGGGCTTGGCGGTGCGTTTTGCAAGAACGCATATCCAAGGCGGCGGAGAAAAGTCCGAAAAAACCAAGCAAAAAATGAGCGCGTTTACCAAAACAGAAAAATGCCGCACATGTGACGGTAAACGATATAGCGAGGCGGTGCTTAACTGCCGCGTAGACAGTTACACTATAGCCGACTTAACCGCCATGCAAGTAGACGAACTTGTGAACGTAATTGCGGGCATAAACCGCCCGGAAGTAAAAACCGTAACCGACGGTCTGCTAGCGCGCTTGCGCGACCTAATCGCTATAGGCCTCGACTACGTAAGCCTAAACCGCGAAACCGCTTCCTTATCCGGCGGCGAGTCTCAGCGTGTGAAAATGGTAAAAAACCTCTCGTCAAGCTTAACGGACATGCTGTATATTTTTGACGAGCCGTCTATTGGGCTACACCCGCGAGATGTTCACAGGCTAAATGAGGTTCTGATTCGCTTGCGTGACAAGGGTAATACGGTAATTGTGGTAGAGCATGACCCCGATGTTATAAAAATTGCGGATTATATAGTGGATATGGGTCCGCTTGCGGGGTCGCAAGGCGGTCGGGTTATGTATGCGGGCGATTGTGCCGGGCTTGCCGCGTCCGGTACGCTTACCGCAAAATTTCTTAACGCGCCGCTTCAAATAAATACATCGCCGCGCAGTGCGGTGGATAGTTTTGTTACGGCACCCGCTACTATTCACAATTTAAAAAATGTCGGCGTTACCATTCCCAAAGGGATTTTTACAGTGGTAACGGGCGTTGCGGGGTCGGGCAAGTCTACGCTTATTCATCAGGTATTCGCAAAGCAGTACCCAGACGCGGTTGTTATCGACCAAAGTGCGGTGGCGGGTAATTCCCGCTCCAACCCCGCTACGTATACGGGTATTATGGACTTGGTGCGACAGGAGTTTGCCGCGGCAACCGGGAAAAGCGCGTCTTTGTTTAGCTTTAACTCGGAAGGTGCATGCCCAGTGTGTAACGGGCTTGGGTACATTGAAATGGACCTAAGCTTTATGGACGCGATTAAAAATATTTGTGAAGAATGCGGCGGCAAGCGGTTTAAAAAAGAAGTGCTTGAGCTTACAATAAGCGGGAAGCACAATTCAACTGGTGACTGTGAGTCACCAGTTGAATTTCAAAAATCCATTGCCGATATAATGGATATGACCGTTGCGGATGCGGTAGAGTTTTTTGACCGCAAGGAAATACGCACAAAGCTGAAGGGCATAGCCGAAGTAGGGCTGCATTATCTGACGCTTGGGCAACCGCTTTCCACCCTTTCCGGTGGGGAATGCCAGAGGATTAAACTTGCCAAGGAATTGGGCAAAAAAGGTAATATCTACATTATGGACGAGCCAACCACCGGCCTGCATTTTTCGGATATTGCCACCATTTTGGAGATTATCAACAAGCTGGTGAGCAAAGGGAACACCGTGGTTACCATTGAGCATAATCTTGATATTATCCGACAAGCGGATTGGATTATTGATTTAGGTCCGGGTGCGGGTTCTCATGGTGGACGGATTTTATTTGAAGGCACACCCACAAAATTGAAAAATTGCAAAGAGTCGCTTACCGGGCGGTATGTGTAAAGAGTGGCTATAACGCACGGATATTAATTCCCCTCCGCGGAGGGGCGCCCGAAGGGCGGAATGGTGGCTACGATGCTACATTAGCTTTACCACCCACGCAGTTTAACCACCCCGGCGCATTCGCGCCACCCCTCTAGGAGAGGGGAATTTAATCACCAAAGGAGCCTAACCCATGCCCACCCCAATGATGCAACAATACATGAAAATAAAATCCAACCATAAGAACGACATTCTTATGTTCCGTATGGGGGATTTTTTCGAAATTTTCTTCGACGACGCAAAGCTTGCGTCCAAGGAGCTTAACATTGCTTTAACCGCTCGCGATTGCGGTATGCCGGAACGCGCCCCAATGTGCGGCGTACCTGCTCATTCGGTGGACGGCTACATAGCAAAACTGGTAAAAAAAGGCTACCGCGTAGCCCTGTGCGAGCAGATAGAAGATCCCAAGCATGCCAAAGGCATAGTTAAGCGCGAGGTAGTGCGGGTATTTACCCCCGGCACCATGACGGATGAGGCCTTTTTGGAAGACGGCAAGCATAATTACATAGTGGCGGTTCAAAGCGATAGGCAGTCGCTTAGCCTTGCGGTGGCGGATATTACCACGGGGCTTTTTATGGCGACGGCGTTCCCGGCGGGGGCAGAGCAGAAACTGCTTGACGAAGTGGTACGGCTTTCTCCGGTGGAGCTTATTTTGCCGGAAGACTTTCGCATAACCCGCGTGGTGGAAACCATCGTAGGCATTCGCGCAACCGCCGCACCCACATGGACTTTTCACCCGACTAACGCATATAAATGTCTCACGGATCACTTTGCTACGTTTAACCTGGAGGGGTTTGGCTTGCGGGAGAATTCTGCCGAAATACCCGCGGCGGGTGCGCTGCTGGCGTATTTGATGGAAACTCAGCGCAGCGCGATTTCGCAAATAACAGCATTGCGTTCATATTCTCACCAAACACATGTACAGCTTGACGGTGCAAGCCGCCGCAACCTCGAGCTAACATCGTCCGCGCGAGACCGTATAAAAAAGGGCTCGCTTTTGTGGGTGCTTGACCGCACAAAAACCGCCATGGGAGCAAGATTGCTGCGGGATTGGGTAGAATGCCCCCTTGCGGTGCAGACCGAAATTGTAAAACGCCAAGAGGCTGTTGGCGAATGGCTAATCATGCCTATAGAACGCGCGGAGTTGCGCGAGCATTTGCAGGGGATTCACGATTTCGAGAGGGTGATAACGCGCCTTACCACGCGTTCTGCCAATGCGCGGGACTTGAGTACGCTCCGCACGTCTTTGGCCATCCTGCCTGACGTAGAGCGGCTTTTGCAAAATGTGCAAGCCCCGGTAAACGCGGAAATACGCCGTACGTTTGATGATTTGTCTGATATTCACACAAAGCTTGCCGATACGATTGTTGATACACCACCCGTTAGCGTAAAAGAAGGCGGCATGATTCGCCCGGGCTACAATACGGAGTTGGATAAGCTACTTCATATAAAAGAAAACGCTCAAAGCTATCTTGCGGAACTGGAAGCTCGCGAAAAGGAGCAAACAGGTATCTCCAACTTAAAAGTGCGATACAACCGCGTTTTTGGCTATTATATAGAAGTAACGGCGTCGCACCTGTCAAAAGTGCCGGAAAATTACGTCCGCAAGCAGACATTGGCCAATTGCGAGAGATTTTTTACCGAGGAACTTAAAACATTAGAAGACACTCTCCTTGGCGCGGACGAAAAGATAGTGGCGTTAGAATTTGAAATATTCGACAGTTTACGCCGCGAAATTATTGACGAAGTTGCTAGAATACAGTTTACAGCGCAGGTGCTGTCTACCTTGGACGTATTGCAGTCTTTGGCGGATGTGGCAGAGAAAAATCGCTATGTAAAGCCTGTAATCACAGATAGCACGGGCATATATATAAAAGAAGGCCGCCACCCCGTTGTAGAGCGGTTGACGGACGGGGCCTTTGTACCTAATGACACTGTTATGGATTCTGCCGTATCGGAAAGGTCTGCTGACGCAAAGGGGCGTTTGGCTATTATCACCGGGCCTAATATGGCCGGTAAGTCCACCTACATGCGGCAAGTAGCATTAATTGTGCTTATGGCGCAAATAGGCAGTTTTGTTCCGGCAAGCGAGGCGCAAATAGGTATAGTTGACCGTGTGTTTACCCGCGTGGGCGCATCTGACGACCTTGCCACGGGGCAGAGTACCTTTATGGTGGAAATGACGGAAGTCGCCAATATTTTAAACAACGCTACGCCAAACAGTCTGGTTTTGCTTGACGAAATAGGTCGTGGCACAAGCACTTTCGACGGCCTTTCCATAGCGTGGGCGGTGCTTGAGTACATTGCGGACCCGCAGGTTATTGGCGCGAAAACGCTATTTGCTACCCACTATCACGAGTTAACTCAATTGGAAGGTAAAGTAGACGGCGTTACTAACTATTGCTTTACCGCGCAAGAGGATGGGCGGGATATTGTTTTCTTGCGAAAGCTGATGCCGGGTGCGGCAGGGCAGAGCTATGGCGTACATGTTGCGCGATTGGCTGGGTTGCCGTCTGTGGTGCTTTCCCGCGCGACAGGGTTGCTTGCGGCTTTAAATGCCACTGACGTAACACAGAAAACTGTAGACCTCCCCACAATTGCGGAAGCCATAGCCGCAGAAGACCCAGCGGCGGAAGCAGGGCGCAAGCTAATAGCGTCGCTTGCGGCAATAGAGCTGGAAAGCATGACCCCGCTTGAGGCAATGTTAGCACTTGAGAAGTTGAAAAGTTTTTCGGAAACGGTGTAAACTTCTCAAGTGGAGGCACGGCATTTTAACTTCCATCAAACTATACAAACATTGCGTAGGGGCGATTATCAATCGCCCGCCGTAACGCTTCGAATATGCTAAAATGCCGGGCGATTAATAATCGACGAGGCGCAGTGAGCGAAGTCGAACCTTTCCCGCACTGCCCCTACGGAATGTTCAGTCAAAATGGTACATAATCACCGAAATGAGTATGTCGTAAGATAGGGGATAAAATCTTGCAAAAAACAATAGTCCAAAAATTTGGTGGCAGCTCGGTAGCCAACGCGGAACGTGTAATGAACGTTGCCCGCCGTATAACCGCAACTCGCGCTTGCGGCAATAATGTAGTAGTGGTACTTTCCGCCCAGGGAAGCACCACCGATCGTCTATTGGAAAAAGCTAGGGAAATAAACAAAAACGCCAACAAGCGGGAGTTGGATATGCTTTTGTCCACTGGCGAGCAGCAGTCTGTAGCACTAATGGCAATGGCGATACAGTCACTGGGATACAGCGCGATTTCGCTTACAGGTAGCCAAGTGGGCATTCACGCGTCGGATATGCACGGTAATGCCCATATAGAGGAGATAGAAACCACTCGCATAAACGCTGAGCTAGAGCAGGGAAATATCGTACTGGTAGCGGGTTTCCAAGGCGTAACAAGCTGCGGTGATATAGCTACACTTGGCCGCGGCGCGTCAGATACCACCGCGGTGGCATTGGCCGCGGTGCTGGAAGCGAATGTATGCGAAATTTATTCCGACATAAACGGTATTTATACCGCAGACCCGCGTATTGTCCCCACGGCAAAAAAACTGCCGGAGGTAAGCTATGACGACATGCTTGAGTTAGCATTCGCAGGGGTGCAGATGCTGCATGGCAGGGCAGTGGAAATGGCAAAGCGTTACAATGTACAGATAGTGGTGCGTTCCAGCATGTCAGATGACAGCGAAGGCACATGGATAAAGGAGGAATCGGAAGTGGAAAGACTAACGGTAAGCGGCTTGGCAATTGACAGAAACGTAGCAAAAATAACGGTTAAAGGGCTTGTGGATAAGCCGGGGGTAGCATTTCGGATATTCTCTTTGCTGGCCCGCGAGCAGATATCTGTGGATATTATTTTGCAGTCGGTAGTCCATGCTGGGGAATGCGATATCAGCTTTACCGTTAACCGCCAAGATATGGCGGCGGCGCGTAATTTGCTGGCGGCGCATCAAGAAGATATTGGTTTTAACGCGGTAGAAACAGACGAGACACTTGCAAAGCTGTCTGTTGTAGGTGCGGGAATGGCTACCAATGCAGGTGTTGCATCCACTATGTTTGAAGCGTTGTACGAAGAGGGCGTGAATATTCAAATGATATCTACATCGGAGATAAAGATTGCCGTATTGATGGACGAAACGCTGGTGTCAAAAGCGGCGGCTGCCGTGCATGATAAGTTTGATCAGGTTTTTGACGCGGTAGAGGGTTAAGTGTTGACAGCCGAGATAAAAGAAAAAGCCTTGCAAGTAGGCTATAGCTGGTGTGGGATAATACCCGCCGCATTTCGCGCAAAGGCATAATTTGAAGCATAATTTCAATATTGGAAAGGACACCCAAACATGACCCCATTCACTTGCGCAATACTTGGAGCCACTGGCATGGTAGGTAAAACCTTTATAAAAATCCTAGAGGAACGCAACCTACCGGTTTCAAAACTTCACTTGTACGCTTCTGCTCGTTCTGCGGGAAAAACGCTAAAATTTCATGGACAAGACATAACAATAGAGGAACTTACTCCCGACATTTTCAACAATAAAATCGACATAGCCCTTTTTGCCACGGATGGCGAAATAAGCCGTCAATACGCACCGCTTGCCGCAAAATCCGGCTGCGTTGCAATAGACAACTCTTCCGCTTGGCGCATGGACGCCAATGTTCCACTGATAGTACCCGAGGTAAACGCCGCGGATATGTACAGCCACAAGGGCATAATAGCCAACCCCAACTGCTGCGCCACTCCGGCGGTTATAGCCCTAAAGCCCTTGTTGGATAAATACGGTATTTCCCGGGCAGTAATATCTACTTATCAATCCGTATCGGGTGCTGGAGTAGGGGGCATAACTGACTTAATGGAAAAAACCGCCGCTCATTTTCCACATATGATATCGGGCAACCTATTTCCCCATATAGACAGCTTCCACCCTTGCGGCTACACAGGCGAGGAAAAAAAGCTAATGGCAGAAATCCGTAAAATTCTTCATACTCCAGACTTGCCGCTAACTGCCACATGTGTGCGCGTGCCGGTGGAATACGGTCATAGCCTGTCTATAAATGTGGCTCTCTCCAGCCCATATGAGTTGGAAGATGTCCGCCGGTTGCTGGCCAACTCCCCCGGTATAGTCTTGCAAGACAGCTTGGCGGAAAACCTCTACCCAATGCCCATAACCGCCGCGGGTACAGATGCCGTGTACATAGGACGCCTACGCCGCGACGAAAGCTGTGCAAACGGCTTAAACATGTGGGTGGTAGCCGACAATATAAGAAAAGGCGCAGCTACAAATGCCGTGCAAATTGCGGCTGATGTTATGAATAGTGTAAACTAAAACCGCAGGGGTTTGTGAGCTTAAAGCCATCAAACCCCTGCGGTTTTAGCTTATAGCCATTTAACCACAAAACCCACACACATGACTTGTAAATTTTCCGCAATCCTGCGTCGCTAAAAGCCTTGCGCACACATCTGGTGCGCGGCGCGGGAAACGTTCGCTACGCTCACTGCGCCTAATGCGGCGGCTTTCAGCTCCTTGTATTGCGAAAAATTTCCTGCGGCCTGTGTGTGGGTTTTGTGGTTAAATGGCTATAACAACGCACTACTAAATGCGCCCTAAAATCTCCACTAACGCATCATGCGCTTTGCGGAATGCTTCCTCACCGTTCATGTCCGACTTGCGGGTGTGCGGGTCAATCTCCAAGCTCGCCAGTCCCGCAAAATTGACCAAGTGTGGCTCAAGCGATAAGAAACCGTCGTATCCGGCGGCTATTGCCAATTTCAAAATATCTTCGATGCTGCCATTGCCTCGGCCTGCCACTACAGACTCGCCTGTTATGGCATCTTCGTCTTTTACATGGAAGTAGGCTACGTGGTTTTTTAGCATTTCATACGCCGCCATTACATTTTGCTTGCACTGCACAAAGTTGGCAAAGTCAAAAATCAACTTGAAATTGGGGTTGTTGATTTTGTTCATAAGGAGCAAGCAACGCTCAGGCATGTCCCCGAAAATGCCTTTTTCGTTTTCATGCAGTAAGGTTACGCCTGCGGTTTTTGCGTGTTCTGCCATACGGCACATGCGCTCTACTACTTCCGATGTGTATTTATCGGGTTCATCGTCCTGCGCGATATAAAAGCTGAACACTCGCATGTTGGTAGTTTCAAATTGTGCCGCAAGTTCTATAAAACGCTTGAAGCGTTCCCATTCCGTTTCGAACGGATCGGTAACAGGAACTTTGCCTATAGGTGACGCAAGACTTGACACCTTTAGGCCAAACTCGTCCAAGGTTCGTTTAAAGCCCCGAATATCTTCCTGTGGGTGAAGCCCCACGAACTTGCCGCCCGCGGAACGTACTTCCGCATATTTTAAACCAATATCCGCTGCTACCTTTACTTGTTCATGGAAATTTGCATCAATTTCGTCTATAAATCCGCTTATCTTTACCACTGCTAACACCTCGCTGTTTTTATTTCTGCGGAATTGTTCCCTTACGCACGTTATTGCATGGTGCGGAAAACGTTATTAAGATAGGAAATAGTTGCACAGCTTTGTAGGGGCAGCGCGGGGAACGTTCGCTACGCTCACTGCGCTTATGCAGACCTTGTGTCTGCCCCTACGGGAATCGTTTTAATTATGCATAAGCTAGCCGTACATAGGGGAATAATTTTGTATTTCTATAACCTAAAAATCTATCCTGCGCCCTTCCATAGCCGCGCGATATCCCGCGTAAATAACCCGTGCGGTATCCGCCGCCAGCTGTAGTCCAGATAGCGGTGCGCGCCCAAACGCTACGCATTCCGCAAAGTCCTGAAACTCGCCGGTGTATCCGCGTGTAACATCCTCGGTGGTTGCGATATAGTTCCAGCCGCTTTTCACACCCAACTTCTCGGTAAAGAACACATCTTCCAGCCCATTAGCATCCGGGTGGTACGCCATAAACTCGTCGCTGGTGTTCATTTTAAAACGGTGGACGCCGTTGTTCAGATACAAATCTACAAAGTTTCTCATACCGCCGAGCAGCATATCGGCAGACACTACATGCGCCTTGGTGCCGTCGGTAAATGTGATTATCAAATCCGCCACGTCTTCAACGTCCACGGGGCGTGACTCGATATGCTTGCGCTCCTCTTCAGACAGGCATTCTGCCACAAATCCTACGTCGCAGGTAACGGACTTTATCCCTATTTGCTCTCCGCGTACTTTCGCTTCCACAGATTTTAAATACAAAAGGGTAGAAATCGGGTGGCAGCCTTGGCGTATAAGTGAGCCGCCGCCGTTATATTTCCAATTTGCCGCGTGATACGCGTGGGAACCGGAGTGGCTTTCTTCCGCGTGCATGTACAGGAGTTTGCCTTTTTGCGCGTGCAACAGCTCTACGCTTTTTTGCACGCCGGGAGCGTACACCCAATTTTCCGCGTACATTAGGTGCCTGTCGGTTTGCTTTGCCGCGGCTTCTATTCTTGCTATTTCTGCTTCAACCGCTTCGTACATGGTTTTGCCGTCGGTTTTTTCGCCAAAATATCCGGTTAGCGGCTTTTCTGTTATCACGTGCTTGCCAGCGTTTAGTGCGTCAATTATCATTTGCGCATGAGTGTTTGGTGGGGTGATGATGTCTATCACGTTTATTTCCGGGTCGCGCAAAAGGTCGTGATAGTCGTCTGTCCAAGTTTGGAAACCGTGTTTTTTTGCAAAAGCTTCCAGTTTATCTGGTGGGTCTTTTGTTGCTACCGATTTTAAAATAACCTCAACGCCATATGTGCGGCGCAAGTTTTCTGCGTGAAAGCTGGCGGCAAAGCCCCCGCCTATCATACCTACTACTACCTTTTCCATGGTGTAAACCTCCTAGATTGCATGGGTAAGCAACCTCAAATTTTAAACGATAATTCCTTTATTACTTACGCTCTCCCCAACATGCAGCCGCACAGGCACTACTTCCACAACATCCCGGCTTCCGCTGCCGTTAATCCGTGCCAGCAGCGTTTCCACCGCCATACGCCCAACGGCCTCACCCGGCTGCAACGCACGAGTGTAATCTGTATCTACCATACCCACCCACGCGGGCGAGCCTAAAAACGATATCGAAATATCCCGCGGCGCACGCAGCCCGTTCTTTTGCAAGTACCTGATACCGCCCTCGGCCAAAATATAATGCGCATACACAATGGATGTAACACTCTCATCACGCAAAATTTCCTCAGTAATACGCGCGCCGTCTTCTTGCGTAATATCGCCGCTAAACATCAAATCCGCCGCAAAGGCGTTATTTTCGTGCATAGCTTTTTCATATCCGAGCCGCCTGTCCGTAAGGTTTACAATGGCACTGGTAACTTCCGATTGCCAATACGCCAGGGCAATTCGCCTATGCCCGTTTTGCAAGGAGTGCATGGTAAGTGCGTAAACCGCCCCAAGGTTGTCGCTGCTGATAAAATTATACGTATTGTCAGGCACCCCGGTAAGAGGACGCTCCACGGCTACAAAAGGCACGTTCAAATTGCGAATAGTCTCCGTGTTAACGCCGCCGCCAAGGGTAGGTATTACCAAAAAGCCATCAACCCGCAGGCGCACCATCTGGTTGATAGCGTGCTTTTCACGTTCGGGGTCATCAAAGGTGTTTAGCGTAGCAAGCACATACCCATGCTCTTGCACAATGCTTTCCACCGTTGCAAAAATACTTGCGAAGTAGGGGTTTTCGTACTGCGGCGAAAGGATTGCAATTACACCGGACTTTTTCCCCTTCAAGGTGCTTGCCGCGCCAAACTTTACATACCCGAGTGTAGCAGCGGCATCTTCCACCCGCTTGCGCATTTCTTCTGAAACGTATCGCTTAGTCGAGCCGCTTAGTATATAGGAAACCGTGGCGGCGGATGTCCCCGCAAGTTCGGCAACGTCCTTCAGCGTAGCAAATTTATGTGTCGGCAACATTTTTATTTTTGGTAATCATTTTCCGTACAGACGCCACAACCGACAGCACTATGATAAGCGTGACAATGATAACAAATACAAGGCTAATAGGTCGCGTTACAAACGGTATAAGACTGCCATTACTTAGCATAAGGCCTCGTATCAAGTTTGCTTCCGCCATGTCGCCCAAAACCATACCCAGCAACATCGGTGCCGCCGGAAACTTTGCGTACAGTAGCAAAAAGCCCACAACACCACCGATAAGCAGAACCTGCATATCAAACATAGTGTATCTGACCAAGTACGAACCTATAGCACAGAACACAAAAATAATAGGCATAAGAATTTCCGTTTTAACACCTAATATTTTAACGGAAACCTTTGTAAGCGCGATTACAATAAAGAACATAGCCACCGCGGCCAAGAAGAAAAACACCGCAATCTGCGATACAAAACCGGGGTTTTCGTTCATAAGAAGCGGCCCTGGTCTTATCCCATGCATAAAGAACGCCGCAAGCATAATGGCCGCCGACGTACTTCCCGGGACAGCCAGCGACAGTACCGGAATAAGCGCGCCTGTTTTAGAAGCGTTCGCGCCAGTTTCAACAGCGATAACACCCTCGGGCGCACCCTTGCCAAACCGGGACTTGTCCTTGGCAAATGTCTTAGTTGCAAAGTACGACATCCAGCCGCCAACATCTTCGCCAACGCCGGGTACTATGCCAAGCAGCGTACCAATAACACCGCTTCGCACAACCGTTGGGGCATTTTTGCCCATAATCTTAGCACCCTCGCTAAATTTGTATTGCGAAGTTTCCGGGCTATGCTCCTGTTGTTTGCCAAAGATTTTGACAATTTCAGGAAAACCGAAAATGGCAATCATAAACGGAATCAAAGGCAAACCACCCCGTAGCGGCTGAATATCAAAGGCAAACCGAGAAAGCCCCGATATAGGATCCATCCCAATGGTAGCAAGCAGCAGCCCAATAAACCCGGCCATCCAACCCTTTAACGGGTCGCCCCCCGTAAGATTGCCGCAAATCATAACACCAAACAACGCCAGCATAAAAAACTCATACGACTGGAATTGTAACCCAAGCCGCGCCAGCGGCGGTGTCAAAAACAATACAAAAATAACACCGATTAAAGTACCAAACATAGATCCTGCCGTTGCAAGAAAAATAGCAAGCCCGGCCTTGCCTTGCTTGTTCATTGGATAGCCGTCTACAACAGTAGCGGCAGACGCAACCGTGCCAGGAATATTTAGCAAAATACCAGCCTGACTACCCCCAGAGATAGCACCTGTGTAAACACCTACAAGCGAAATTACCGCAATTTCCGGCCCAAAGCCGAATGTAAGACCCGTTAGCAGTGCAACGGCCATAGTAGCCGTAAGCCCGGGAAGTATCCCTACAATAACGCCAAAAAACGTCGAAAGCAGAAGTGCCAGAAGGTTAATGGGCGTAAACGCGATCTGAAACGCGTCAGATATAAATCCAAAGTTCATAATAAACCTCTTCCTGTTATGGTAACGGCACTCTGAAAAGCAACCCGAACACCCCGTAAGTAGCAAAAACCGCCACAGCGGAAATAACAACAATTTTTGCAACCGAAATACCTATTTTACGCTTGTCCGCCCCGGCAAATGACGGGATGGATAAAGCCGTAATCATCACAATTAAAAATAGCATTGTTCCGGCTAAAAAACTTAGCACCGGCAAAAGTATAAAAATATAAACCCCCATCCACAAAATACCAAGTGTAGCTCTTAACGCGGTTGGCGATTTAACAAATGTTACAGTACCTTCTTTAATTTTTGTAAAATTTTGCAAAAACGCACCGCCCAAAACACTTCTTATAAGAAGAATAACTGAGCAAACCAGCAGCGCTCCCCCAAGTATAAATGGGAAAAACCCGGGTGATTCGTAAAACGGTGTGGGGATCCGCTGGTTGGTGTAAAAACCCCAGCTTTCGAAAAGTACGTAAACGGATAGTGCCAGCATCGCAATTGCGCTAACAAAATCGATATGTTTGCGTTCCATGGAATCTTCCTTTCGTTTGAGTTTAAAAAGAGGGGCTGCCTCATTAAGTATTTTAATCGAATAATAAGAACTACCAAGCTGTATGCACTCCCGTAGGGGCAGACCTTGTGTCTGCCCGCCACGGATGAGCTTTGCAATATTTGGTGCACTCCACCATATCGGACAGACACAAGGTCTGCATAAGCGCAGTGAGCGTAGCGAACGTTTCCCGCGCTGTCCCTACAAGAAGCTTTAACAGCGCAACCGGTTTGCATAAATATTCATAAAAATGCTTAGAGAGACAACCTTCCTAAAAATTAATTACTACGGACGAGGAATACCTAAAGACGCAGGGTCAACAGGAGCCGCACCAGAATCCCAAAGTGTCCAGCCAACTCTGGATGCAACACCTGCTACATATGCGGCAGATTGTGCTCTGTTCATACCAACAACTACTTTGCCTCTGTCTGCCGCAAATTCCGCAAATTCTGCGGAAGCAACAGCCGCAGCATATGCTGTATCAATAGCTGCAACGATATTATCAGGAGTGTCAATTGGAGCCATAATACCAAAAGAACCACCAAGTGGAAGCCAGCTTACAAGTTCCGCTACGTAGCTGCCCGCGGAAGGAATTACGATTGAACTGCCTCCAGGCACATCAATTTCAATAGGTTGGTCAGACAATGTTGCAAGAGCTCTAAGGTCTCCGGAGCGGATATGGTCAATTACCTCGGAAAGAAGCTGTGCGTTAAAATCTACTTCGCCGCCCAAGGTTGCAAGAATTGCGGGGTTACCGCCCTCATATGGGATATGTCTGAATGTTACACCGGCAGCTTGTGTAAAAACAACGCCGCCAACATGTCCGCTGGAACCGGGGCCCGCGCTACCCATTGTAATTGTGTCAGGCGAAGCCGCCATAGCGTCAATCAAATCTTGCAATGTTTGAAACGGGGAATCGCCAGGAACAACAATTGCATTTGGTGTAAAAGCAGAATTCCATACATGCCAAGATGCAAAAGGAACATCTGCAAGACCCATTACTTCAACTGTTGCAATTGCAGACATACTTGTACCAAGTATTCTGTAACCGTCTCTTGGGGAATCGTATACATCTTGCAAGCCGATAGAACCACCGGCACCGCCCATGTTAAGTATAGGCATGTTTGTACCAAGCTCGCCTTCCATTTGCGCGGCAAGGCTTCTTACCGTTAGGTCAGTACCGCCACCCGCACCCCAAGGTACTACAACGGTAATGTCACGAGTAGGGTAGTTGGCTGCGTCGCCGCCTGCTGGAGCATCGTCTCTGTTGCAAGCTGCAAATGCGGCTACCAATGCAAGCAGAGTGATAACCATTGCCAATTTTTTCAAGTTTGATTTCATTCGAAATTCTCCTTTTTTACGCACTTTTTGTGCAATATGATATTTTTATTGCCAACAAGGTTACATGTTTGGGGTAGGGGAAGAAGTTTTTCTGTATGTCGATATGTATGTGCAAACGTTTACCTACATGTGAAAACTGTAACCTTTTTGCAATGTTAGGCGCATATTATCATATTGTTTCGTCAAATGCAATAACTTTTTTTCACAAATCTGTTGACATTACAATGGGAAAATGTCAACATAATACTAACCCTAGTTTAAAACTTAGAACCGAAGCATCTAAATTACTTTAAAACTTGAAGGTTGCTGCGTGCTTCGATTTGCTAGGTATTAAACGAAGATTAGTATTAGGTAGCAAGAAAACTAAACTGTAAAGGATGATCAACCATGAAAATGACATTCCGTTGGTTCGGAGAAGGACAGGACCCAATTACGCTGCGTGACATTAAGCAAATCCCAGGCATGACCGGTGTAGTAACCAGCTTACTGGAAATGGCCGCGGGCGAAGCATGGCCCGAGGAGCGCATCAAGGCTATGAAAGAAGCCGTAACCGCCGCGGGGCTGGAAGTGGAAGTAATCGAAAGCGTAAATATAAGCGAAGATATAAAGCTGGGCGCACCTACGCGAGACAAGCATATAGAAAACTACATAATAACGATGGAACGCTTGGCAAAATACGGCATAAAATGCATCTGCTATAACATGATGCCAGTGCTCGACTGGGCGCGCAGTAACCTGTATTACGACCTGCCCGACGGCTCTAACACTCTGCAGTATGACGCAGCCATAATGGCAAACATAACCCCGGAGGAGCTTGCCGCAAAATACGCAAAGGATGCCGGCGCATACGAAATGCCAGGCTGGGAACCTGAGCGTATGAAAAAAATTAACGAGGCTCTAAAAGCCTACGAAGGTATGTCCACCGACACATTTTACGCCAATATGAAATATTTTCTTGACGCAATTATCCCTCACGCGGAACGCCTTGATATAAAAATGGGTGTTCACCCGGACGATCCGCCGCAGCCTATTTTTGGTTTGCCAAAGCTAATCATAAGCCGCGACAATATTCGCAGATATTTGGACCTGCATCCAAGCAAATACAACGGCGTAACTCTTTGCACAGGGTCGCTTGGCGCGCGCCGTGGCAACGATATCCCGGCAATGATACGCGAGTTTGGCGGAGAAGGACGCATTCACTTCGCTCATGTACGCAACCTGCGGTATGAGAACGAAACGGACTTTTACGAATCCGCTCATTACAGCCCTTGCGGCTCGCTGGACATGTACGACATAATGAAAGCCTTACACGACGTAAGCTACAAAGGCTGGGTAAGACCCGACCATGGCCGCATGATTTGGGACGAAACCACCAAAAAAGGCCGCCCAGGATACGGCCTGTACGATCGGGCGCTTGGGTCTAACTATTTGTTGGGATTGTGGGATGCCATAGACAGGGAGAGCAAATAATGAAACTAAAACTGGACTTCCTCAATTCTATGCCGCCATCGTACAAGCTACCTAAGTTTGATATCCCGGCAATGGTATCCCGCACAAAACAAAATCCCACTTGGATTCACATGGGAGCGGGGAATATTTTTCGTATATTGGTGGCGGGTGCGCATCAAAATCTGCTGGACGAAGGCCTTGCCGATACAGGTATAATCGTATACGAAGGTTTTGACGAAGATATTATACCGCAGGCGTTTACTCCATACGATAATTTAACCTTGGGCGTAACATTGTACGCAAACGGCACAGCCGATAAGCGCGTAATTGCAAGCATCGCAGACGCTTTTTGCTGCAATCTTTCCGCGTTATGCGAAGTTATCGCAAAACCAAGCCTACAAATGGTGAGCTTTACCATTACGGAAAAAGGCTACTTTGTTGATCCTGCCAAAGTTTGCAAAAGTCCTGCCGATGCAGTAACCGCAATAGAGCAAGTGACAGCGGGTCTACTTGCACGCTTTCAAACAGGCGGAAGCCCAATAGCACTGGTAAGCATGGACAACTTTGCCGAAAACGGAACTAAGCTTGAAGCGGCAGTAGCCGCGGTAGCCGCGGTATGGCAAGCAAACGGGCACACGCCGCCAGAGTTTGCCGCGTATGTAAAAACAGTCGCCTACCCATGGACAATGATAGACAAAATAACCCCTCGTCCATCGGAAGAAGTGGCAAAATTACTTGTCGCAGACGGTTACACAGACACCGATATATCAAAAACCCCAAAGGGTACATTTGTAGCATCTTTCGTAAACGCCGAATCCGCAGAATATCTCATAATAGAAGACTGCTTCCCAAACGGCCGCCCTCCGTTGGAAAAATGCGGTGTGTACATGACCGACAAGGAAACTGTGCGTAAAATGGATCAAATGAAAGTATGCGCCTGTTTAAATCCATTGCATACCGCACTTGCGATCTCTGGTATGCTGCTTAACCTGCCTACAATTGCGGCCTGCATGAAAAACCCGCAATTAGTAAAACTATTGCATAAAGTAGCCGGCGAAGCGCTGCCAACGGTAGTAAACCCAGGTATTATAGATCCAAAAGTTTTCCTAAACGAAGTCCTAACCGAACGTTTCCCCAACCCCTTTATCCCAGACGCACCGGCCAGAATTGCTTCCGACACATCACAAAAAATCCCCGTGCGCTTTGGTGTAACGCTAAAGGAACGTAAGGAAAAGGGGCTGCCTATTGCCGATATGGAAGGTATTCCGCTGGTAATAGCACTATGGTTGCGTTACCGCATGGCATTGGACGACAGTGGTAACCCACTGGAGCTAAGCCCCGACCCACGCCTGCCAGAAATGCTAAAAGTGCTGGATGGCTCAAGTTTAGGTGACTCTTCGTCAAGCATAGACCTAACTGAAATTCTTTCAAACGCAGACCAGTTTGGTGTAAACCTATACGAGGTAGGTTTGGGTAAAAAAATAGAAGCTCTATTTAAAGAGCTTTCTGCTGAGCCGGGGGCTGTTTCGCGTAAACTAAGTAATATAGTCGAATAAATCTAAAACCGTCCATTGTGGCGCAGGAATTTTTCTGCAATCCAAGGAGCAGCAAGCCGCCGCATTAGGCGCAGTGAGCGTAGCGAACGTTTCCCGCGCCGCGCACCATAGCGTGCGCAAGGATTGATGCGACG
>Ga0123352_10000168_pt1 | contig 78268 bp, 61 predicted proteins | sample TergutLab28metaG_FD_89700 | JGI IMG/M metagenome (GOLD analysis project Ga0123352, IMG submission 89700) | Labiotermes labralis P1 segment gut microbial communities from Petit-Saut dam, French Guiana - Lab288 P1 | ecosystem: Host-associated > Arthropoda: Insects > Digestive system > Gut ...
AAACGCTCACTTCGTTCACTGTGCCTAACGGCACGGGAAACGCTCACTTCGTTCACTGTGCCTAACGGCACGGGAAACGCTCACTTCGTTCACTGTGCCTAACGGCACGGGAAACGCTCACTTTGTTCACTGTGCCTAACACGAACGTTTCCCACACCGCGCGTTTCGTACAGAGCAATTTCCTAGCAGAAAATAAAATCCAGTTGGTTACTGTGGGTAACCAACTGGCATTAACTTCAAATTACGCCCTGCTAGTAAAATGGAAATTTTCAATACGCACGGCAGGTACGCGCAGCGCGCCATAGCTGCTTACAATCTCACGTTCTTTAGATATTGCGGTAATGTTGTTGAACGCGTCTATCAAACTTTGTGTAAAACGTACGGTTCCGATAGGTTTTGTCACCTTACCGTCTTCTATCAAAAACGTGCCGTTGCGCGTGAGCCCTGTCAATTGCAGTTTGCGTGGGTTTACAAAGTTGGTATAGTGGAATTCGTTTATAAAAATGCCATTTTTCGTGTCGGCGATAATTTCCTCAATCGACATGTCACCGCCTTCCACCACTACGTTAGTAGGATATGCGCCCGCGAAGAACGTCCCCTTTAGCGCATGCCCTGTGCTTTCGACATTATGCTTTGCGGCAAGCTTATTGTCGTATACAAATGCTTTTACCACGCCTTTGTCAACCAGCGGCAAAACGCGGCGCGGGTTGCCTTCCACGTCAAACGGTAGTGGGCACAGCCCCGCATGAGTTACATCATCTGTGATGGTTAGGTTTTCGCCAAAAATTTTCTCGCCCAGTTTGCCGCGGGCAAAGCTTACGCCATCTTCTACGGCCTTGGCATTTAGCGTCATGGTCATAAAGGTAACTAAGTCGCCAAATGCCTCAGGCGAAAGCACCACCGTAAACCCGCCAAGAGGCGGCTCTACCGGATTTCTTGCAGCGGCGGCTGTACTTTGCGCATTTATAAAACAACCGATTATATCGGGGATACCAGTGTACGAAACGCATTGCCCCGCACCGTCTGTGCCGTCTGTATGAGATACCACGGTATTAAACTCCACATTGTCATAGTTTGCGTATCGGAAGCTCTCGCCGTTGCCAATTGCCAAAACGGTACGGGTAAGTGTTAGCGCGCCCGCAGCAGTGTAGCCCTCTTGCAGCCCGGCAACGCCTTCCTTTATATAACCCACGCGCTCCACAACTCCAAATGCCTGTGCCAGCTTACCATCCGAAATACACTCCGTCACTTTTTCCGTAGAAAATGGAAATGCGCCAAACTCCGCTTCCAGCACGAACTCAATCATGCTTTCTGCTTCCTTTGCAAGTTGCGTAGCCCCCGCAGGAGTTAGATCATTGGTGGTGCAAGATACTTGCTTTTTGCCATCATAAATGGTTAGCGTTATATCGCCTTCATCTATTACTACGTTTTGGCTAATTTGTGACGCGGCAAAACGGGTTGTTCCCTTTTTTGTCAAGTTCAAAACAGCCACGGCATAGTATTTTGTTGCCGATGTTGCTTGCTGTATCAAGGTTTTTGCTTGTTCTCTATTTAACATTGCACTTTTATCAGACGCTAATGCTTGACTATTTAACATCTTCCACACCCACTTTCACTTTTCTAAATCTGGTTGGGGACGCACCATGGCTTACACGCATCACTTGCATGGGCTGGCCTTTGCCGCAGTTTGGTGTGCCTATAAGCTCCCAAAAATCCTCGTTGGCAGTGCCGTCGCAGCTTCCCCAAAATTCTGTTGTGCGGCCGGCGTAAATCGGGTTTTTAAAAACACGGCCCGTTAGCTTGCCATCCTTTATTTCCCGGGCAATTTCACAGGCAAACTGGAAGTTTATCCGCAAATCGTCTATACTCCAGCTTTTGTTTTGGTCAAAAACAAAGCCGTACTCGATGCCGCTTATCAGTTCGTCCAATGTGAAATTACCCGGTAACAAATTAATATTTGTCATACGCACAATAGGCAGATTTTTCCAACCATCGGATAAACCCGCACCGCCGGAGTTTAAGCCAACTTTGCCGGAGTTGTCGCGGGATGTTTGAAACGCTTTAAATTTCCCCTTATCTATTAGGGTAAATTTTTGCCCCGGTACACCTTCGTCGTCGTAGGCAAAAGTGCCAAGCCCGCCCGGGCATGTTGCGTCGGCAACTATAGTCACATGCTCCGACCCATATGTTAGGTTGTCTATATCGCTAGGCGTCACAAAGCTGCGCCCCGCAAATGCCGCTTCACTGCCCAGCACACGGTCAAGCTCTGTGGGGTGCCCTACGCTTTCATGAATTTGCAGGAACATTTGCCGTGGCATTAAGATAATATCAAACTCGCCGCTTGGGCAATCTGGTGCGTTTAGCAATTGCGCGGCTTCCGCGCCCATGGCTCGGGCGCGCTCTGGCAAATCCATATTAAGCACGACCTCGTAGCCGCCACGGACTACGCCAGAATAGCTGCGACGCTGCATATCCTTATCGGAAAACGCAATAGCTTCGAGGTAAATATCGCATTGGCAAAAGTTTTGCTTGATAAACGCACCGTCTGTATCCGCAAAAATTACGTCGTCTTTACGGAAGACGAATTCCACCTCTGTACGGTTACAGCCTTCTGTGCTGCGCATATTTTTGTCGCAGGTCATCATTAGATCCAGCTTTTCGGCAAAGGGAATTGCGAACGGGTCATGCACCACAGGGGTGGCGTGTTGAGCTGCTACAGGTTCTTTTGTGTCGAGCTGTACCTTTTCTGTAAGCAGATTAAGGCTTGCCGTAGCTGTTTCGTAAGCGGTTTGTACGGTTTCTCGCATTTTTGTTAAATCGCTTGATGCGGCAAAACCCATCGCGCCCTGTATGTACACGCGCACACCGTAGCCAACGCTACGTTCCATTTGAGCTTTTGCCAGCTCGCCTGTTTCTACCTGCAAGGTTTGGGTACGGATGTCTTTGTAGCGGATGTCCGCAAAATCCGCGCCCAAAGTTTTTGCGTACTCGATTGCTGCTTTGATTTGCTGGTTCATTGAAGCCTCCTTTAAATTTCGCTTGTGCCGTCGGACGTTTCCGCTATATAAAAGCTCGGCTTAACACCCGTACATGCGTAATATTTGTCACCGACGGTTTTAATAAAATCGTCGATGTAATCTTTGTGAATGATGCTTACCGTACATCCGCCAAACCCCGCGCCCGTCATGCGTGTACCAAGCACTCGGCTGGTGTCTTTGTGGAGCATTGCATACGCATACGATGCCTCGAACATTGCCCTAAGCGCGTTGCCTACAACGTCGTACAATTCATCAAGTGACATGTGGGAGGCTACTGTGAGATCCCATAATTGCTGTAGTTCTCCCTGCTTTAGCGAATTGGCGGCATCCTTTGTCCGCTGGTTTTCATGCACTGCGTGTTCTGCACGTTTGCGATGGGTTTCTTCTGTTATCGCGCCCTTGTTCATGTCAAAATCTTCGGGAGAAAGTTCGCACAACTCGCTAATGTCACAAACTTTTTGAAGGTCAGACAGTGCCGCTTCGCACTGGGCACGGCGTTCGTTATATTTCGAGTCGGCAAGGCCTCGTCTATGGTTTGTATTGGCAATTAAAATCCGGTAATCGCCTAGGTTTAGCGGGATGTGTTCGTATTTGAGATTATTGCAGTTTAGCAGAATAGCGTGGTCTTTTTTGCCTATGGCACAAGCAAATGGATCCATTATTCCACAATTTACTCCATTAAACTTTTCGGCATGCTGACATAGCTGCGCGATTTTTATGGGGTCTATGTTTAGGTCGAACAAGGCAGAAAGAGCTGTCGCCACAAGGGTGTTAAGGCATGCCGACGAAGACAGCCCAGCACCACTTGGTAAGTTACCTAAAATGTACATATCGAAACCGCCGACTTTGTACCCGGCTTCTTTTAAAGTTGCAAGCACACCTTTTGGGTAGTTGCCCCATTTATGGGCCGGATCGCGTACAAGCTCGTCTGTGGAAAATTCCGCAAATGTTTCAAAGTTGCCAGAAAACAGTTTTACCATATTGTCGTTGCGCTTTCGTATTGCGCCGTATGTACCAAGGCTTAACGCGCAGGGCAAAACAAGTCCGCCGTTGTAGTCTATGTGCTCGCCAATTAAGTTAACCCGCCCTGGTGAAAAGAAAATTCGCGGTTCGCCGCCTTCCGTGCCAAATTTTTTACGGAAATTTTCAAGTATTTGCTCGCGCATGAAATCATCCTTCCGACTTTGTCATTCTCTTAGGAATTTGTCTTTAGTATATTTAACCATACCGTGGCACAACCTGCAAGCGTTGAGGGGTTAATAACTTCCCACACAAAGCCGTTTTTGTTTTAGTAGGGGCGGCGCGGGAAACGTTCGATTTCGCTCACTGAGCCTCGTCGATTATTAATCGCCCGGGAATCATTCTTTATTCGCGGCTAACTCAACGATGAATAAATACTCCATCATTGATGAATATTATTCACAAATAACAAGAAACACCCCACTGATTTCCGTGAAAATAAAAAACATGCTTGCATAAATATTCATCTTCTGTTATAGTTGAAAAACAAACAAGTTACATCTAAGAAAGGCGTGGTTGTGTGAAACCAACCGTATTTATAGACGGTCGCGAAGGTACAACGGGGCTTCAAATTGATGAACGGTTACAAAAGCGGACGGATATCGAGCAACTCTTCATTTCGGATTCGCTGCGCAAAGATAAGGCTACAAGGCGGGAACTGCTCAACTCCGCAGACATCGTATTTCTATGTCTACCGGACCAAGCGGCGCGGGAAGCAGTTTCACTTATCGAATATTCGCATACAAAAGTCATAGACGCATCAACCGCACACAGGACAGCACCGGGCTGGACATATGGTTTTCCGGAACTTAACCATACGCGACGGGACGAAATTAGACAGTCTACGCGAGTAGCAAACCCCGGCTGTCACGCAACAGGTTTTTTATCGATTGTTGCACCGCTTGCAGCAGCCGGAGTATTGCAAAAGGATGAAGTACTTACCTGCCATTCTCTAACAGGCTATTCCGGAGGCGGTAAAGCTATGATTGCGGAGTATGAGCAACCAAATCGCGCAAACGCATTAAACGCCCCTCGAATTTACGGCCTGGGGCTTTCGCATAAACATATCCCGGAAATTTTAAAAGAATCCGGCTTAACTACAAAACCGCTGTTTACGCCCATAGTAGACGACTACTATGCCGGAATGGCAGTATCTGTTTTACTACATAGCAAGCAGCTTGCAAGCGGAATAAAATCCGCGAACTTACGAGATATTATTGCCAACCACTATCAAAGCGAACATTTTATTACCGTTCCGCCTTTCTGCAGCGAAGAAAACCTTGCAAAAGCGGGATTTATAGAAGCCAATGCACATGTTGGCACAAATATGTTGGAAATCCTTGTGTTTGGAGATGGAAGCCAAACGCTTCTAACGGCAAGGTTTGATAATTTAGGCAAGGGCGCGTCAGGTGCCGCGGTACAAAATATGAATTTAATGTTAGGGCTGGGTGAAACCATTGGCCTATAGCACCATACAAAGGAGGTATTTTATATGCAACATCTATCAGGCGTATGCGCTGCCAAGGGCTTTTCCGCGGCGGGGACGCATTGCGGATTGAAGAAGAAAAAACCAGATTTGGCCGTTATTTTTTCGGATGTTCCGGCAAACGCTGCCGCTATTTATACGCAAAACGCGGTTAAGGCTGCCCCTTTACATATTTCAAAAAACCATTTAACTGGCGGAACAATTCAAGCCGTGGTTATAAATAGCGGTAACGCTAACGCCTGTGCGCCGGACGGAGAGCAAAATGCTTTAGAAATGTGCAAGTTAACCGCTCAATGCTTAAATATCCCCACTAACCAAGTGGCGGTAGCTTCTACGGGGGTTATTGGGGTATCAATGACACCAAAAATGGATTTGGTAAAGAGCGGAATTTTGCAACTTGCAAAGCCCTCTTTGCCGACGCGCATGGTTCCGAATCCGCGGCACAGGCGATTATGACTACCGACCTAACAAAAAAAGAGATGGCGGTAACTCTTACCATCGGCGGCAAAACGGTGAGCATTGGCGCAATCGCAAAAGGGAGCGGCATGATACACCCCAATATGGGAACAATGCTATGTTTTATAACCACGGATGTGGCAATAGAAAAAAATCTATTGGAAAGAGCCCTTAAGCACGCGGCGGACTACAGCTTTAACCGCGTTTCTGTAGATGGCGACACTTCCACCAACGATTTTTGCATGATTATGGCTAATGGCATGGCCGGTAACGCAGAAATTACAACACAAGATGAGGACTACGCTACTTTTCTGCAAGCACTTACAGATTTGTGTATCCACTTGGCACGCGCCATTGCCGCGGACGGCGAAGGCGCAACCCATTTGATCACTTGCACAGTGGCCAATGCGCCAGACAAACAAACAGCCGTTGCAGTGGCAAAAAGTGTAATTTCATCATCGCTTGTAAAAAGTGCGATTTTTGGCAAAGACGCAAACTGGGGGCGCATACTTTGTGCGGCTGGTTATGCGGGTGTTTCTTTTGACCCCAATTTAGTTTCGATATCATTCATTAGCGAAGCGGGCGAAATTGCGGTATGTAAAAACGGACGCGGGCTTGTATTTGATGAAGAACTGGCAACAAAGGTGCTTACACCACATGAAATAATTATCCGAATAGATATGGCTCAGGGAGTGGCGTCAGGTACATGCTGGGGATGCGACCTAACATACGATTATGTAAAGATAAATGGGGATTACCGGACATAGGCAAGCTGCCAAAACGGAGGGGTATTATGCAAAATAATTTAAGCCGGGCAACTATTTTGGCAGAGGCACTGCCATATATCCAAAAATACAGCGGCAAAACAATTGTTATCAAATACGGCGGCAACGCAATGAGTTCGCCCGAGTTATTTGAATCTGTCATGAGCGATTTTGTTCTGCTTAGCCTTGTTGGGGTACGCGTGGTAATTGTTCATGGCGGCGGCCCAGAAATTAACGAGGCGTTAGAAAAATCCGGTAAAGAATCGCGTTTTGTAGACGGGCTTCGCTATACAGACCCAGAAACTATGGACATTGTTCAAATGGTACTTTGCGGCAAGATTAACAAAAACCTTGTGGATATACTTGGGCGGTGCGGCGGCAGGGCACTTGGGCTTTGCGGGTTAGATGGCGGAATGCTGCGCGCAAAGCAATACAAACGACCCGACGGTGCTGACATAGGCCTTGTTGGCGAAATTACAGCGGTAGACCCGCGCCCTGTAACAGACGCATTGGAGCGTGGATACATCCCGGTCATATCTACTATTGCCCAAGGGACAGACGGAAACAAAACATACAATGTAAATGCCGATACAGCGGCAAGTAAAATCGCAATTGCTCTAAAGGCCGCCAAATTAATTTTGCTTACGGATGTGCGCGGGATACTTCGCGATCCAAAAGACGAAAGCACATTAATTCCCACATTTCACGTTAGCGAGGTTCCGGGGCTAATTAAAGACGGAATTGTATCCGGCGGGATGATTCCAAAACTTGATTGCTGTGTGGAATCTGTGCGCAAAGGTGTTTCCGACGCGCTAATTTTGGACGGGCGCGTTCCACATTCCATTTTGGAAGAAATGCTAACCGATTCTGGCGCGGGTACAATGATTTTACCGTAGGAGGTATTGCATATGACACAGGACTTAATAAAGTCACACGACCAGTATGTAATGGGTACATACGGCAGGTTTCCTATTGCCATCTCTCATGGTGTTGGCGCGCGGCTATACGATTTTGACGGCAAAGAGTATATCGACTTTGCGTCCGGTATAGGCGTAAACTCGCTTGGTTACGGCAACAAAACATGGGTACAGGCAATTGCGGATCAAGCATCTAAACTCGGACACATATCAAACCTGTACTACACCGAACCTGCCGCTAAAGCGGCAGAGACTCTTTGTAAGCGCACAGGATATTCTAAAGTATTTTTCGCAAACTCCGGCGCGGAAAGTAACGAGGGCATAATCAAGCTTGCGCGCAAGTACAGCCGTGACAAATATGATACGGGACGCAGCAATATTGTAACGTTGGACGGGTCTTTTCACGGGCGCACAATCACAACCCTTTCCGCAACGGGACAGGATGTGTTTCATCAACACTTTTTCCCGTTTACAGATGGGTTTAGCCATGTGCAGCAAGGAGATATCCAGGCACTTAAAGCGGCGTGCTCAAACGGTGACGTGTGCGCTGTAATATTGGAACTAATCCAAGGCGAAGGCGGCGTTTTGCCTTTAGACAAAACATATGTACAAGAAGTGGCGGCATTTTGTTCCAAGCAAGATATTTTGCTTATGATTGACGAAGTTCAAACCGGCGTGGGGCGTACAGGAAGTTTGTTTGCCTACCAGCAATACGAAATTGCTCCTGACGTAGTCAGCTTTGCAAAAGGCATAGCAGGCGGCGTACCGTTTGGCGGTTTTTTTGCAAACGAAAAATGCAGTGCGGTACTAACCCCGGGTACCCATGCCACAACTTATGGCGGCAACCCCATAGGTGCCGCTGCGGCAAATGTTGTGCTGGATACATTAACCGATGCCATGCTAGTGGAGATATGCGAAAAAGGGAAGTACATCCAAGAGCAAGTGTTGGCAATGAATAGCCCTTATGTAAAAGAAATCCGAGGACTTGGGCTTATGATAGGTATTGTGCTGCAAAACATTTCCCACAGAAGCCTGGTTGAGGAGTTAAACAACGCAGGGCTTTTGGCACTTGTCGCCGGCAGCGAAACACTTAGGTTTTTGCCGCCGTTAACAATTTCTTATGACGAAATTGACAGGGGACTTGCAATTTTGCAAGCCGCATTATGCAAGTAACCTGAAATAAAAAAATCCAGGAGGAAACGAAAATGAAAAAAGACCTGCTAAAGCTTCTCGACTACTCCCGCGCGGAAATTGAAGAGATTTTAAACCTCGCGGACCAGCTAAAGTACGAACAGAAAAATGGAATCCCGCACAACTTCCCCAAAGGAAAAACCCTAGCTATGATTTTTGAAAAAAACTCTACAAGAACCCGCGTTTCTTTCGAGGTAGGTATTTTTCAACTTGGCGGGCACGGTATTTTCTTATCAAGCGGTACAAGCCAAATGGGGCGCGGCGAACCTATTGCCGATACCGCACGTACTCTTGCTCGCTATTCTGACTGTATTATGATTCGCACTTTTGCCCACGAGACAGCGGAAGAACTCGCAAAATGGTCTGATGTGCCTGTTATTAACGGATTAACAGACCGATATCACCCATGCCAAGTTCTTGCAGACTTAATGACAATACGCGAACGCAAGAGCCGTCTTAGCGGGCTTAAATTGTGCTACATTGGGGATGGTAACAATATGGCTAATTCTCTAATCGTTGGCGGGCTAAAATGCGGAATGGACGTGTCCATCGCCTGCCCCGACGGCTACGCGCCGCACCAAGAGGCGTTAGATTTTGCCGCAACGGTAAAAGACGCAAAGTTTACATTGGTAACAGACCCGAAAGTAGCCGCAAAAGACGCGGATGTTATTATTACCGACGTATGGGCAAGCATGGGCCACGAGGAAGAAAGTGCGAAACGGAAAATTGCGTTTGCAGGCTATCAAGTAAATGACGAACTATTGTCGCTTGCGGCACCGGACTGCATGGTGCAGCACTGTTTGCCCGCGCATAAGGGCGAAGAAATTACAGAGGCCGTGTTTGAAGCCCACGCGGATGAAATTTTTGACGAAGCGGAAAACCGCCTTCATGTGCAGAAAGCAGCTATGGTTTTGTTGATGAAGGGTTAAGTTTGAGCCTTTAGGATTCCATTTTGACAAAATCTCTGGGCTATGTCACATTGTTTTGTCTAGCTACCTAATATATACTACTTGCAAGTCAGGAGACACCTCTCTTGTAACTACAACTCCCACCCGGCTCTAACGATAAACGGTAGCTCCGTCACTACGGCAACCCGGCTCTGAAACGTATGTACTTACATTGATAGCTGTTTAGTGGCTTATCGGATGGATATGTCGGTTTTATATCAAGGCAAGAGCACTGTTGCAAGGTAACATCGCGCGCGGCAATGGTGGTTGAGTCTGTAACTTTTATGAAGCTTACCGCTGTTTGTCCATAGTGCGGGGTAACCTGCACACAGCATCCATATATATGGGATTTCCTGGTCTGTACAGCATGTATGTGGGTGGTAGAATTAAAATGAATAGCCTGAACGCGAACATGCCGCTGTCGCAAATCGCTAGAGCATTAAACCAAATGCTTGCGAGTAATATTTTGACCCGCTGGCTAGTTCGCTTGAGAACTTGAGTCAGATGAAATTGTCTGTTGTTGAACTTTCTGTTATTCTGCAATTAACCCGTTATGCCAGATAATGTGAAAGTATGTACAAATGAAAATGCCATACAATGTACTATAGCCCCGTCATTCCGGATTAAACCTGGAATGGCAGGGCTATTTGGGTTTCCCTCATTTTTCATATACTTTTCCTAAACTCTCGCCAGTCTCTCACGGGCTCATGGGGGAAAATCAAATCATTCTCCAATGCCTCAAAGTGTGCCCTACCGCATTTGAATTTCAACTGCTCCGGAGTGCTTATACCAAATAAGTTTATCGTACCCTTGGTTTCCAGCACAAAGTACAGCCTCATATCGCCGTCTTGCTCCAAGTATACCGCCCAGTCTGGGTTGTACGTTCCTCTATTTTAAAGCGGCTGGGAATTTTAAAAAACAGTTTAACATCTGGGTCGTTATCCAAGTTTTGGGCAAAACGGCTTTCTACACCGCTGTCGTACACTACATAGTCGTATAGACTATTGTTTACTAGTGTTGCATTACGGTCTATGTTTGCCGTCAGTTCTTCTATGCCAAATATCTCTTGTACATAGTATTCTTCTCCCGCAAGTTTTATATAACTAATGCCGTCTATTGCCAAGCTGTGGCGGTTGCGGGATATTATCTCCAATGCTTTTTCTGTAAATGCTTGAGGATTGTTTAAAAAATCGGCCTCTCGTCCGCTTGCTTTTATTATTTTGTTTACGTCCGAACGCTTTAGCAGTGTTTCTTCCGCTATTATTTGCAAAATATCGGGCAGGGCATAGCAGAACTCCAAAGCAATGAAGGGCAATAGTAGAGTGATGCTAGATAAAAAACGCTTGACGCTTTGCGAGTACACGAATATAATATGCATACAGGGGTTACCCCTCTTGTAGTCATGCTCAAAATAGCAATTTGATAGTTCGGAGGTTATAATGACTGGGTACGCTAAAGCCGAAGATATGGCAATTAGATGGAATGTGTCTGTTCGTCAGGTTCAACTTCTATGTCAAAGTGGCAAAATTAAAGACGCATCGAAATTTGGAAACGTTTGGGCCATTCCAGAAAGCACACCAAAGCCCACCCGCACCACAAATTTTAAACCAGGAAGAAAGCCGAAAAATAACTTGCCTACGCCACAAGTTGAGGAGGCCAACCATGAAAACAGAAAAACAAATTGAAGTGGATTTCATAAATAAGCTTCAAAACCTAAAATACACATATAGGGAAGATATTAACGATAAAGCAACTCTTGATGCAAATTTTCGCTATCATTTTGAAAAGTTGAACTACGTTAAGCTTAGCGACTCTGAATTTTTGCGCCTAAAAGAAAGCATAATTACGCCAGATGTTTTTGTAGCTGCAAAATTATTAAGGGAAAGAAATACTTTTAGGCGAGAAGATGACACACCTTTGCAATATAGTCTTGTAAATATAAATGATTGGTGCAAAAACGAATTTGAAGTAATAAATCAATTACGCATAAATACAGATAACAGTAATCACCGTTACGATGTTATTATTTTAATTAACGGCATTCCTGTTGTGCAGGTTGAACTAAAATCCTTGCAAGTAACCACTAAAAGAGCTATGGAGCAAATAGTAGATTATAAGAATGATTATGGCAATGGATACTCAAATTCTTTGTTGTGCTTCATACAGCTTTTTATCGTTAGTAATGAAAGCAAAACATTTTATTTTGCAAACAATCTAAACGAACACTTTAGCTTTGATGCTGATGAACGTTTTTTGCCAGCTTATGAATTTGCATATGAAGATAACAAAAAGGCTCATCATCTACATGAGTTTTCAGACGCCTTTTTGCCAAAATGCACTCTCGCGCAACTAATAAGTCGATATATGGTGCTTGTGGTTAGTGAGCAAAGACTTGTAATTATGCGACCGTATCAAATTTATGCTGTAAAGGCGATTATGAGTTGTATTGAGCAAAGTCGTGGTAACGGGTATATTTGGCACACCACAGGAAGCGGAAAAACATTGACTTCTTTCAAAGCGGCCACGCTTATGAAAGACAATTCAGACATTAAAAAATGTCTTTTTGTCGTTGATAGAAAAGACTTAGACAGGCAAACACGTATCGAATTTAATAAATTTCAAGAAGGGTGCGTTGAAGAAAATACAAACACAGATAGCCTAGTTGCTCGCCTTGCATCCAATGATTATAAAGATAAGGTTATAGTTACGACAATCCAAAAACTAGGACTTGCCCTTGATGAAAACAGCAAAACTAATCAGGAAAGAAAGAAAAAGGGGGAACCAACCCACAAAGAGCGATTGAAGAAGCTTGCAAATGAACGCATTGCGATTATTTTTGACGAGTGCCATCGTTCGCAATTTGGAGATAACCACGAAGCTATTAAAAATTTCTTCCCAAAAGCACAGCTGTTTGGGTTTACAGGCACGCCTATTTTTGAAGATAATGCAACCTACAAACAAATTGATGGTGAAGAAAAAACTTTAATAACGACAGAAGATGTTTTTGAAAACGAGCTGCATGTCTACACAATAGCAAACGCCATTGAAGATGGGAATGTACTGCGTTTTCATATAGATTATTTTGAGCCTGATGAAAAGGCTAAAATAACTGGAGAACTAAATAAGAAAAAAGTGGTAGAGTCAATCCTAAAAAAACATGATACAGCCACTAACAACAAGCGGTATAATGCTATTTTTGCGACGGCTTCTATTAATGATGCCATAGAGTATTATGAGTTGTTTAAGTCCATGCAAAACGAGGATAAACCTTTAAATATCTCCTGCGTTTTCTCGCCACCAGCCGAGGGAAGCCGTGATGTTAAGCAGTTGCAAGAGGACTTACCACAAGAAAAAGAGGACAACAAACAAGAGCCTGAGAAAAAGAAAGCGGCTTTAAAAGTTATAATTGATGATTATAACAAGCAATACAAAACTAACCACAGCATAACAGAGTTTGATTTGTATTATCAAGATGTGCAGCAACGCATAAAAGACCAAAAATACTCAAATACAGATTACCCTCGAAGCAACAAGATAGATATAACTATTGTTGTTGATATGCTTTTGACAGGCTTTGACTCCAAATACCTAAACACACTTTATGTGGATAAAAACTTGAAGCACCACGGTCTTGTGCAAGCATTTTCGAGAACAAATCGTATATTAAACTCGACTAAACCATATGGCAATATACTAGGTTTTAGAGGGCAAAAAGATAGTGTAGATGCCGCAATCGCCCTGTTTTCTGGAAAAGACAATGAGCATAGAGCTAGAGAAATTTGGCTGGTAGACCCCGCCCCTGTTGTTGTAGACAAGCTGGATAAAGCAGTTGCCCAGCTTGAAGAATTTATGCAATCCCACGGGCTTGAGTGCAGACCAGATCAAGTGCCAAACCTAAAAGGCGACATCGCAAGGGGCGAGTTTATAAGTAAATTTAAAGAAGTGCAACGCCTAAAAACCCAACTTAGCCAATATACGGATATTAATGGCGAGCAAGATGCAAAAATAGAAGAAATATTACCAACCGAAACTTTGCAAGCTTTTCGTGGGGTTTATTTAGAAACCGCTCAAAGACTAAAAGAGCAACAAGGCAAGGTTTTTGAGGACAAAGTTCCAGAAATAGAGGACATTGACTTTGAATATGTCTTGTTCTCATCTGCGATAATTGATTACGATTATATTATGTCGTTAATTGCAAAATACACGCAGAGTAGCACACCCCAAAAGCACCGCATGAGCAAAGAGCAGCTCGTTAGCTTGCTTTGTTCATACTCGAATATGGCGGACGAGCGTGAAGATATTATTGCCTATATCGATACCTTGGAGAGGGAAAAAGGGTTAGACGAAAAAGCTGTTAAAGCAGGTTATCAAAAATTTAAGGCTGAAAAATCGGCTAATGAGATAGAAACCCTTGCAGAGAGACATGGGCTAGAGCCTAAATCACTACAGGCATTTGTGGATGAAATAATGCGCCGCATGATTTTTTATGGGGAAAAACTAACAGACCTAATGGAGCCACTAGGCCTAGCATGGCGAGAGCGTACAAGGGCAGAGTTGGCACTAATGGATGACTTAATACCTCTGCTGAAAAAACTTGCAGAAGGACGGACTATATCGGGGTTGAATGTTTATGAGTAAAGAAAATATTGGCGTTGTGCCGAGGTATAGATTTCCAGAGAGTGGTGAATGGGAAATAGTGTCCTTGAGTTTCTTGGCAGATAAAATTGTAACAAAAAACAAAGATGCTATAGTCAAGCGAGTTCTCACAAACTCTGCAACTAATGGCGTTATTGACCAAGCTGACTATTTCGATAGAGAGATAGTCAGCAAAGATAATATCGACGGATATTTCATTGTAAATGAAGGAGATTTTGTTTACAATCCACGCATCTCCACATCTGCGCCCGTTGGGCCAATTTCAAGAAATGAGTTAGGGCAAGGTATAATGTCGCCACTATATACAGTATTTCGATTTAAAAACATCAACAACGGTTTTTATAAGCATTATTTCAACTCGAATTTTTGGCATGATTATATAAAAAATCGCTCAAACACGGGCGCGAGACACGACCGCATCAGCATTACAAGTGATAACTTTATGAAAATGCCTATGCCTCACAATAGCGAAACAGAGCAACAAAAAATAGCCGACTGCCTAACCTCACTTGACGAGCTTATTGCTACGGAAAATAAAAAGCTAGAGGCACTAAAATCCCACAAAAAAGGCTTGATGCAAAAGCTATTCCCCTTCGAAGGTGAAATAAAGCCACAACTACGACTTGGGAGTTTCGATGAGTCTTGGAAACAACGCAAACTGGGTGAAATTTACAATATCTACTCTGGGCAAACCCCTTTTCGTGGTGATTCAGATAATTTTCTCAACCCAACAACGGCATGGATTAAGACGACAGACTTAAATAATACCTCTATCACAGAAAATGAGGAAGGTATTTCAGATAAGGCACTCAAAAAACTGAAGCTGTTACCAGCAGGGACTGTTTTGGTTGCAATGTATGGAGGATTTAATCAAATTGGGCGTACTGGCATGCTTACGTATCCGGCAACGACAAATCAAGCTATTTCAGCTTTATCACCCATTGCTGATATTGACCCCTTCTTTTTGATAACGCAGCTAAACCACAGAGTTAAATAATGGAAAATTGTAGCCGCCAGTAGTCGCAAGGATGCAAATATAACAAAAAAAGATGTTGAGAGTTTCTTGTTAAAATACCCAGAACTCAAAGAACAAATAGCCCTCAGCACATTTTTTCGTAATCTTGACGAAAAAATAACAGTACAATCAGAAAAAATAGATACCTTAAAGCTCCACAAAAAAGGCTTAATGCAGGGTCTATTCCCCTCTACACAGGAGGTAACGAAGTGAGAAGCAAAACACATCCAAACTTAAAAAAGCTTGCCCAACATATTCGTGATGTGCTGGGTGATAAAAAATGCTACCTAATTTTCGCTCACAATGGCACAGGCAAAACTAGGCTTTCTTCTGCATTTAAAGATTTAGGCAAAAATAAAAATAAAGAAATAGACGAAATGTCAGCGGATACGTTATATTATAACGCCTTTACCGAGGACCTATTTTATTGGCATAATGACCTTGATGGTGATGTGGAAAGAAGTTTGACGTTTAACAAAAGCTCTCGCTTCTTTGTGGGGTTAGAAGGCTTCGATATAGAAAATCGCATACGTTCGCTACTAAGCATATATGCAGACTTTGATTTCGCTGTTGACTTCGGCAAAGGGCACATCACGTTTTCTCGTGAGATTCAGGTCAAAAAAGGCAATAAAGTCATAAATGAAATAGAGGAAAACATAAAAATATCACGAGGTGAAGAAAGTATTTTCATCTGGTGCTTTTTTCTTGCTGTAGCCCAGTTAGCAATAGATAAAGAGGTGTCTTATGAATGGGTAAAATATATCTACATTGACGACCCAATTTCATCTCTTGATGACAACAATGTTATTGCTGTAGCTTGTCATCTTGCCAAATTGCTTAAAAGTAGTGATATAAAGGTAGTTATTTCAACACATCACACGCTATTTTTTAACGTGATGTTTAATGAGTTAAAATCTGATAGCGTAGAAAAACGCTACCTAGATAAAAATTCAGAAACAGGAAAATACGTAACTCGTAATACAGGTGATACTCCGTTTTTCCACCACGTCGCACTGCTAAAGCAGTTAAAAGATGTGGCTGATACAGGAAAACTTTATACATACCATTTTAATGTCCTCAGAAATATCATGGAGAAAACAGCGACATTTCACGGTTTTAATAATTTTTCAGCTTGTATCAAGCAAGATGAGTCTGATTTGAATGGCGCTATTCATCTGCGTATGACCAACTTGCTCAGCCACGGTGGATATTCTATATTTGAGCCGCTTGAGATGCTTGCAGATAATAAACAAATATTTAAAAATATCTTAGATGGTTTTTTAGATCTATACAAGTTTAATGATGACTTGTTTATAAAAGGATAGAGGTGGCAGAATGAATGATGCTAGACAAAAACAGCTTGGAGATACATTGTGGAAAATAGCCGACAAATTGCGTGGGGCTATGAATGCCGATGATTTTCGTGATTATATGCTCTCGTTTATTTTTTTGCGCTATCTATCTGACAATTATGAGAATGGGGCAAAAAAAGATTTGGGCACTGAATATCTGGAGGCCGAGGCTCTTTTGGAAAAATCTGTTGCTGATGACGCTTCTGACGAAAGAAAAGCCATTGAGCAATTAGAGGCTACTTTAAAGAATCAATTTAAAGCAGTAATTCAAACGCTAGAGCAGAAAAAGAAAGACAGCAACAGCGAACTCGAGCAAAAAGCGACTGATGAAAGCATCGCGTTATTAAAAAAGAAAATCGACAGCGCAAAACTCCTTAATCCACTGTCGATTTGGTATGCTCAAAATCACGATGCTATAGTAGAGTTTGAAAAACAAATTAGACGCAAGCTTCATTATGTTGTTAAGCCAGAATTTCTTTGGAGCAACATATATGAACTTGCTCGCACCCAAAACAGTCAACTTTTAGAAACATTACAATCGGGATTTAGGTTTATTGAGAACGAGTCTTTTAATAGTGCTTTTAAGGGCTTGTTTTCTGAAGTAAACCTTGATTCTGAAAAACTTGGCAAAAATTACGAAGCTCGCAATTTGATGCTGTGTTCTGTTATTACTGAAATCGGCAAAGGGTTATCAGAATTTTGTGATGAAACAGACCTCTTAGGCAATGCGTATGAATACCTAATAGGGCAGTTTGCAGCTGGTTCTGGCAAGAAAGCTGGAGAGTTTTATACACCCCAGCAAGTATCAAAGATTTTGTCCCGCATTGTTGTACTGGATAGCCACAATCCAACTTCGGGCAAAAGGGACCACATAAACAACTTACTTGACTTTACTTGCGGTTCTGGTTCGCTCTTGATTAAAGTAAGAGACCATCTTTTACCAGAACAGATAGGACAGATATATGGGCAAGAAAAAAACATAACCACCTACAACCTTGCTCGTATGAATATGCTACTGCATGGTTTTAAGGATTCGGAATTTAAAATTTTCCACGGAGACACCTTATCTAACGATTGGGACATTTTGAATGAAATGAACCCTGCTAAAAAATTGGAGTGCGATGCCGTGGTGGCAAACCCTCCATTTAGCTATAGGTGGGAGCCAAGCCAAGAACTATCTGAGGACTTTCGTTTTAAAAACTATGGAGTAGCCCCAAAATCTGCAGCAGACTTTGCGTTTTTATTGCACGGCTTTCATTATTTGAGCGATAATGGAACAATGGCTATTATTTTGCCTCATGGGGTTTTGTTTAGAGGTGGTGCAGAGGAGAAAATTAGAACCAAGCTTCTGAAGGATGATAACATTGATGCCATTATTGGGCTGCCTGCAAATTTGTTTTTTTCAACAAGTATACCAGTCTGCATACTTATATTGAAAAAATGCAAAAAACCAGACGATGTTCTTTTTATAAATGCGAGTGAGCACTTTGAGAAAGGGAAACGCCAAAACGTCCTTTTGCCAGGACACATTGACAAAATAATAGATACTTACCAACATCGTAAAGATGATGATAGAAAATATTCTCGCCGAGTTTCAATGGAAGAAATTGAAAAAAACGGATACAATCTCAATATTTCCAGATATGTGAGTACCGCCACCGAGGAAGAAGTTATTGACCTCTTGAAAGTAAATGTAGAGCTTAGCAAAATTGAAAGTGAAATTGTTGAAGCCAAAGCTAAACATAACACGTTTTTGCGAGAGTTGGGATTACCCGAATTGCCGTAATCTACATTACATTGATTTGCTATACACGCAAGCAGGGTTTTGCCCCACGACCTCATTTGCGAAATTGTGTGCAAAGCTTCACAATTTTGCAAATTCAAAAAGTGCGGGCGCATTTTTTGTTAAGCGTTTCGCTACTAAAATCGCAATTTTATGCTGTCCATTTCTTATTTTGTCTGCAGTTTGAAATAAACCGTGTCACTTGTGGCTACTGGAATGTACTCTTTGCTCATTCTGTTCACACATTTCTATTTTCGGGTACATCTTCCCCAAATAATTGTAGCGCGCTAATGCGCCCGGGCGCAAAGCTAAGTTTCAGAAATTTGCAATTTTCATCAGCCAGTATGTTCAAAATAGAAACCACCCACGGAAATGTCCCGAAGGTGGCATAAAATCGCTATCTCATACGATTAGATTATTGCTGCATCATATTTTTTTGGATATATCGTTATCAAGCAACAAACTTATACGGCGGGTCAATATATATCATCTCAACCTTGCGGAAGTACGCCATCTGAAACAGTTTCAATACTTCCAAGTTATCGCCCCTTATGTATAAGTTTTTTGTGGTATCAAAATTAACGCTATCGTCCACACATGAGTGTAAAATACCGGAAGAACGCCGCCCAGCTATGCGGTGGCATTCTGCCCTACTTTTCCATTCGAATTTATATTTTTCAAAACCCTCATCTATATATTCGCCATAAAGGTTTAGCAATTTATCTATATCCAGTTTGTCATCACTAAAACACTGTGGAAAAATTGCTTGCAACTTATCGCACTCTACCTGCTCTATATCCATTGAAAATCCATTAAATTTATCTATTGCAGGAACTCCCTTTACAAATTGCATTCTAGTTAATTTTGTCACAATGCCAGGAAAATGTCAAAATTTATATTACTAAACCACCACCAAAGCTTCAAACATCCACACCACACACATATACACAAAACAAAAAAAATGATACTATACATACAACAACCATGGAAAGGCCAGCGCAGCATGAACACAGACCCATTTGCAGAAATTGAAATAGACGCGCCAGCCACAGCCTCGCCGCAGGGGCAGCGAATAACATCCATAGAGCTTGACCCAATTCGGGAAAAATTCTACGATATGCGCGGGCTTGCCTCCAACAACCCGGACGAGTGGAATTCTTCTAAGCTGTTTTACAAGCAGGGGAAGTTTATGGAGCATTTTGAGGACGATTATAACAGAATCGTCCCACTTGCTATGTATTCGCCAAGCTACCAGCGGATGGGGTATGAACAGCTGCGCACATACTTTACATGGCGTGCAAAAGCGCGGCGCGGCGAGGTGTTAAAAACTTCGCTGTCGTATGTATTTCTTCATATATATGAGTTGCTGTCAGGCATTGGTACGATAGACCCTATAGACGGGCTAAACAAACTAATATCCTTGTGGATGGAATACCGCAAACATGCCACAGCACTTGACGACTACATGCCCGAGTGGTTACGCGATTACCATGTGTACTACCCCCTACCCCACAGCTTTGATGATTTTGCCGAGACACATGAACTGCACCGCCATTTCCCCGAAACAACAATGTTTAATGCCGAAGCGGTTTTGCCTAATTGGCTTGCGCTGGGCAATTACGATATATCCAAGTCCAAATTTTATAACGATGGCAACAAAGAGCTTATGGAAGCGGCTTTTAAGGCTGCGGTATCTCGCACGGCAACTCTGTGCGAAGCCTGTGGCAATAGCTTAATAGATTTGTTTTATCATAAAGGTGAAACCATGCAATGGCGGCCGTTTGAAGGCGCGCTATTTTACCGTACGGACAAGCAGGCAAACCGCACCGTGCAGTTATCCGCACACGAGGTTTACACATGCAACAACGGCAGATGGACTACACGAAGAATTACCCCATACAAGCACAAGAGTGAGTTTGCGGCGTGGTTTGTTAAAACTGTGGAGCTACACTTGCGACAAGTGATGGGGTTTAGTGGCAATTTCCCAGTTGGTACAGGCAAACTTGGGATTGCGCCAAACGTTTTGCAAAGTATGAATATGTCGCTTATGGGACTGTCGGCAGTTTTGCAAGGCATTGTGCGAGAAGTATATCAAGGATCTACTCGAGTAGTTGTGACGGTGGATGGACGAAATTTGGAACGGATACGGGAAGAAGCGGAAGTTACGCAAGAGAAGTTGATTGTAGAAGATGATCCGGGTAGTGTCCATGCTGTGTCGTTAAAGTATAACCGTCATTCCGGGCTTGATCCGGAATCTAATCCTTTAAAGCAGATTCCGGGTCAAGCCCGGAATGACGGGACTTTTACAATTGCCCACTCCTATGTTCCAGAATCTAACCCATTAAAACAGGCTCCGGGTCAAGCCCCGAATAACGAAGCTTTTGCAATTACCCACTCATCCCCAAACTTCAATTCCACCCTAACCCAAACAGAACTAACCGCCCTAAAAATAATCCTAACATCTCCAGAAGCGATAAAACCTTTCGCCGATGAGAACAATATCATGCTGGAAATTCTCCTAGACGGCATAAACGAAAAAGCAATGGACACCATAGGCGACAATGTATTAGAATTATGCGATAACGAAATAATTATTTACGACGAGTACCTACAAACCATAACGGAAGCAGTGACAGAATGACAAAAATCCCACCACGCATAGCAAATATCCTAATCAATTCCTTAAAAGGCGGCGTTGTGCCACGCGTAGGCCTAGAGTACGTTACAGTAGGTCGCACACAAGAGATATCCGCTATTTTGCATGACATAGACCTAATTGCGGACGGCGGTGCGTCTTTCCGTTTTATTGTGGGCAAATACGGCAGCGGCAAGAGCTTTCTTCTGCAAACAATTCGCAACTACGCCACAGCAAAGGGCTTTGCCGTGGTGGATGCAGACCTCTCGCCGGAACGCCGCTTCTCCGGCACAAAGGGGCAGGGTCTTGCCACGTACAAGGAACTTATACAAAACCTATCCACCAAGTCAAAACTAGACGGCGGCGCGTTACCGCTGGTTTTGGAGCGGTGGATTTCCGGCATTCAAACGCAAGTTAAAGCCGAAAACAACTTGGATGGCGATGCCTTTTTTTGTGAAGTTGAAAAGCGCATTTACGAGCTTACGGGACAGCTAGAGGGCATGGTAAACGGTTTCGAATTTGCAAAAGCCGTAATCCTCTATTGGAAAGCCTACCGCGAAGACGACCCTACGCTAAAAAGCAATGTACTACGCTGGTTCCGTGGCGAGTACCCCACCCGCAAGGAAGCCAAAGCCGACCTTGATATCAACTTTATCGTAACGGATGAGACATGGTACGACTTTTTGAAAATTTTCGCTATGTTTCTGGTGGGTGCGGGGTATCGTGGGCTGCTGGTTATCGTCGACGAGCTGGTTAATATTTTTAAAATCCCCAATTCCATTTCACGCAACAACAACTACGAGAAAATTTTGACCATGTACAACGATGTTTTACAAGGCAGGGCACGGCATATCGGGTTTCTAATGGGTGGCACACCGCAATGTATCGAAGATAAATATCGCGGGATATTTAGCTACGAGGCATTGCGCTCGCGGCTGGCAGAGGGACATTTTGCCACGGCAGACGTTAAAGATTTGTCCGCGCCTATTATCCGACTGGCAATGTTGAACCAAGAGGAAATGTATGTGCTTGTGGAAAAATTGCAAGCGATTCATTCTGGGTTGTTTGGCTATACACCACTGCTTTCGCACGAAGATTTGCTTTATTTTTTAACCGTGGAATACAACCGTGTGGGTGCCGAGACGCACATTACCCCGCGTGAAATAATTCGCGACTTTATCGAACTTGTAAACATCCTGCATCAGAACCCGCACAAAACTGTGGCGGATATTTTAGGCAGCAACAGTTTTGAGCTGGCAAAGGGCGGTATATCTGACGAAGATATACATGCAGACTTTCAGGAGTTTGAGATTTAACACAGGGGCTGTCTAATTAATTATTTAGTGAATATTTATGCATCAGAGCCTTGTCACTGCGAGCTTGACCCCGTAATTATATACAAATCATTCCGTAGGGGCGATTATCAATCGCCCGGCATTTTAGCATATTTGAGACGTTACGGCGGGCAATTGATATATCGCCCCCACACAAAATTTGCGCAATTTGGTGGAATTTAGAACCCCAGGTCAAGCCCGAAACAACGAAATGCGAGCGCATAATTATTCATGAAAAATGTTTAACGAAATAGCCACACCGGGAGGAAACCAATGGACATCTTCAACCGCTACGCCCCATTTATCCAAGACTATATCTATCAAAACAAATGGGAAGAGTTGCGCGGCATTCAAATTGCGGCGGCGGAAGTTATTTTTGATACAGACGACAACCTACTTCTCTCATCCGGTACCGCCTCGGGCAAAACTGAGGCCGCCTTTTTGCCTGTTCTTACACAGCTACACGAAAACCCATCGAAATCCGTTGGTGTAATTTATATCTCGCCGCTAAAGGCATTGATAAACGACCAGTTTAAACGGCTAGAACAGCTTCTTATAGACGCGCACATACCTGTCACACGCTGGCATGGGGATTCTTCGCAAGAGAAAAAGCACGACCTTGTTAAAAACCCGCGTGGCATTTTACAAATCACACCTGAGTCGCTTGAGAGCCTTGTAACCGGCAAGCGCGGCGCGTGTATTAACATGTTTGCGGATTTGCGGTTTGTTATAATTGACGAAGTGCATTATTTTATGCGGGATGCGCGTGGTGTACAATTGCTTTGTGTGCTTGAGAGGCTGCAACAGCTAACAGGGGCGGCACCACGGCGTATTGGGCTTTCCGCAACGCTTGGTGATGTGGAACTTGCCAAAAACTGGCTTAATACAGGCAGTTCTACAAACGGCATCCCACGCAACTGCGCAGCACCCATAACAGACGAGGGCAAAAAACGTCTGCGTCTTCATATAGAACGCTTTGTAAACTACGCGGACAAACGAGACTTAGTAGAACAGGACGAAGCGGGTGGTGTAACCAACACATCCACCTACGGCGACATGGGCGCACGCGAGCACTTCGAATACCTATTTAAAATGACACTGGATAAAAAAACCATAATCTTTACCAACAGCCGCGAAGAAAGCGAATTTGTAATGGCCAACCTGCGCGAAATCGCTATAAAAAACAAAGCCCCCGACATTTACCGTGTCCACCATGGCAACGTCTCGGCTCTCCTGCGCGAGTCCACCGAGGACGAAATGAAGTCTGACGACGAAAAAATAGTAACCGGCGCAACCGTAACGTTGGAGCTTGGCATAGATATAGGCGGGCTGGATCAAGCTGTGCAGGTGGGCGCACCGCTTAATGTGGCAAGTTTTGCCCAGCGGCTAGGGCGTTGCGGGCGGCGCGGACAAATACCGCAGTTGCTTTTCACCTTTGTGGAAGACCTAAAAATAAACTCCGATGATACACTGGGGCCCATAAACTGGGATTTTATCCGCACAATTGCAATAATCGAATTATACGCCCGCGACCACTGGATTGAGCCCATTGCGCCACACCGTCACCCGTATAATTTGCTGTACCATCAAACAATGAGCCATCTAAAAAGCTGTGGCGAACTTTCTCCCGCCGCGTTGGCACAAACTATGCTATCGCTTGGCAGTTTCAGCCATATCCCGCAGGAAGATTACCGCACCTTACTCTCCTACATGGTAAAAATGGAACAACTCGAACGTACCGAGCGCGGCGGCATAATAATAGGCCGCCAAGGCGAAAAAGTTATAAACAGCCACAAATTCTTATCGGTTTTTATCGCGCCGGAATACTTGCTGGTAAAAGACGAAAACCGCACCATAGGTACGGTTGACAAGGTCTACCCCGTGGGAATCCGCTTTGCGCTTGCGGGACGCACATGGGAAACCGTGGATGTAAACACAAAAAGCAAAACCATTTTTGTAAAAAGTGTGCCGGGCATTTCTGTTGTGGACTGGGATGTAAAATTTGAGATGGAGCTGCATTCGGTGCTTGTGCAAAAAGTACGCAGTGTGCTGGAGTCCGATGAGGTATATGCATATCTAAGCGAACGCTGCAAAGAACGCCTTGCGGAAATCCGCTACATCGCCCGCAACAGCGGGGTTTTGCGTAACTTGGTAACGCCGCTTACAGCCAAAATAGGCGAACGCGGCGGCAAGTTTGCTATATTCCCGTGGGTTGGTACACGGCAGATGTTTACATTGCACTATGCCCTGCTTAGCAGGAAACTTGTTAATCGTCTGCCATGGATTATTTGCCCGTACCTGGAAGTGCAGTTCGACGGCACGGCGGAAGAACTTGAGGCAATAATATACGAAATTATAAATTCCGATTTGGATATGTACGACCTACCCCTACCCGACAATGTGCAGGTGAAGGGTAAGTACAACGAGTTTGTACCGCAAGGTCTGCTGCGTAAGCAGTTTGTTGAGGATTTTTTGGATTTTGAAGGATTGCGTGAGAGATTTGCTTGCATACCGCAATACAATTGCATATAATAAAGATAGATTAAAATTCACTTGTCAGGAGTGATTGTTATGCAAAGAACATCAAATGTATTTGCACGTGTTGAGCCGGAAATAAAAGAACAAGCCGAGTATGTGTTGGGTCAATTAGGAATTCCTATGTCAAACGCAATCGGATTATTTTTGCGCCAAATTATTATGCACAGAGGTATACCCTTCGACATGAAATTACCACCGCCTGAGCCTGTCGCAATTGGTACGATGACTCTTGCGAAGTTAAATGCCGAATTAGAAAAAGGCTATGTCGATGCAGTTTCTGGGCGTCATCGTAATATTAAGGATGTCGTTACCGATATGGAAAGGGACTACGGTATATGATTTACGATGTCCAACTTGTTGATCAAGCGGAGCAGGACTTGCGCGGTATCTACGAATATTTCGCTTTCAAACGGCAAGAACCGAAACTTGCAAGGAAAATCAACAAGCAGATAGTGGATAAACTCAACACTCTTGAAGAGATGCCTTTCAGATTACTGTTTTGAGCGAAATGGAGTTTGATGATTCTGATTAAAGCGAAATTACATCATTAATAATTCTTCTTCCTGCGTACTTCAACTCAAATAGAACGGATGTGATTAGAGTGGCTAAAAAACCAAGTGCATCACAAATTACTCATGGTCTTGCACAACTTGGCGGTGGAGCAAAGAAAGATGGTGGCGATGGTATGCTAGGTGGTATGAAAAATATCGCTGAGTCTTTCTACAATTTAGGCCAACAACACGCGATGCAGAATCAAATTGGTACATCATCGGTGCCCTTGTCGATTGAAGATAAAGCAATCGATCTTAGCGATATCAGGGAATAATATCGTCAATCGACACGTCTTGTACGGTTTTTTCGATACCCATAAACTGTTTATGGTAAGCCAATCAATCATTTGGACTTTCCCCAAAACACTTAACAGGATAAACCCTTCTTTACCCTAACGCCAATAAATTAGTAGGCTTATTATCCGAAAACGCTTCCGGATTAGTATCCATCAAACTTAACTGAGCGTAGTTTCGCTCTTCCCTTAAGCGCAGCGTCAAAACCTCGGGGTCAAGCTTTATCTTCTCGTACATTTTCCCATTACACAATATAAAATACTTTGCCCGCTTCAGTACTACTCGCATTTTTTTCAAATCCTAAAAGGACAAAACCCCTACCCGCCTTGCCGCTACAATTTTTTTTGCGGAGATTTCGCCTATACCCGGTACTCTAAGCAGCGTCATGTAATCAGCCTTATTTATTTCTACCGGAAACATCCACAAATTCTGTAGTGCCCAGTGGCATTTTGGATCCATGTCAAGGCTCAGGTTTTCGTCCGGGTCGTTAAATAACTCCCCAGCGGTAAAGCCATAGTATCGCAGCAGCCAGTCGGCCTGATAAAGTCTATGCTCCCGCAATAGCGGCGGCCCGGCTACAGGAAGCAAAGGATGCCCGCCCACAGGAATATACGCGGAAAAGAACACCCGCTTCAATTTATAATGCTTGTACAACCCCTCTGCCAAAGTAATAATCTTATTATCGCTCTCGGGGGACGCGCCTACTATCATTTGTGTACTTTGCCCGGCTGGGGCAAACTTGGGCGCGTGCCTGTATAGAGTTAATTCGTTCTTAGACTGGATAATGCCTTCCCTTACAGACTTCATTGGGGCAAGGATGTCCTTTTTTGTTTTCTCAGGCGCAAATTTTTCCAGGCTTGCCTGCGACGGCAGTTCTATATTAACGCTCAAGCGATCAGTCAGTAGCCCCGCTTGATGAATCAACGCTTGGTCCGCTCCGGGGATTGCCTTTACATGAATATATCCGTTAAACCGATATGTTTCGCGTACAAGCCGCAAAGTCTCCACAAGAAGCTCCATTGTATAGTCTGGGTTTTTTATCACAGCTGAGCTAAGGAACAATCCTTCGATATAATTCCGCTGGTAAAACCTAATGGTAAGCTCCGCCACTTCACGAGGGGTAAAGGTTGCGCGCGGCACGTCGTTAGAACGGCGGTTGTGACAATATTGGCAATCGTATATACATACATTTGACAAAAGTATTTTAAGCAGCGAAACACAACGCCCGTCTGCTGTAAAACTATGGCAAATACCGCACGCAACGGCATCGCCAAGCGCGCCCCGCTTTGCGGATCGGTTATTGCCGCTGGATGTACAGGCTACGTCGTATTTTGCGGCATCGGCCAAAATTTCTAATTTCTGCATGATTTCCATAGAAATACACCTCTTGTATATGTTTCCGTTCAAACATTGTCTAGGACATTATACAAGAGGTGTATCAAAAAAGCAAACATACGTTTGCGTGTACGTAGTTTATTTATTGAACCTGATCGTCTTCCCGCGTTATCCCCTTAACCTTCTCCGCTATCCTTTGGGCTTTTACACACAATTCCGCGGCTTTAAAAGCGTGTTCTTGAGTCATCGCTTTTTCGGTACGGTTTAGGCAGTCTAAAATAAGTTCTCCAAAATAAGGGTGCCCAACTTTTCCTTCTACGTTAATATATTCCTCGGTTTTATTGTTTGCAATAAAAACATGCCCGCCGCCTTTTGCACGGCCTACATCCACATATTTTCGGAGCTCTATATACCCATCGGTCCCAAGGATAAACGTCCGCCCGTCACCCCATGTGGATAAACCATCCGGGGTAAACCAGTCTACACGAAAATAACCTGTTGCCCCATTGTTTCCCTTTAGCGTACAGTCGCCAAAGTCGTCCAACCCCGGATAGCTGGGGTTGCTGTAGTTTTCGATTTGAGCAGCAACTATTTCCGCATCGGTTGCCCCTGTATAAAACAGGAACTGCTCAATTTGATGGCTTCCGATGTCACATAAAATACCACCGTATTCTTCCCTGTTAAAGAACCATGATGGGCGTGACTTTGGGTTAGCCCTGTGAGGACCCATTCCAATAGTCTGGATTACTTTGCCTATTGCCCCTTCTTTAATAAGCTGCCCTGCATATACAGCCGACTCAACATGGAGACGTTCTGAATAATAAACCATGTATTTCTGACCTGTTTCCCGCACAGCTTTTTTTGCGTCTTCCAGCTGCTTTAGGGTAGTCAGCGGAGCCTTGTCGGTAAAGTAGTCTTTTCCGGCTTTCATTACCCTTATACCCAGTGGGCAGCGCATCGAGGCAATGTTTGCGCTTGCCACCAAGGCAATTTCCTTGTCTGCTAAAATTTCATCTTCGCTTCTCGCAATTTTGATTCCCGGATAGTTTTTAACAAAATTTTCGACTTTTACCGGGTCTGGGTCATAGACCCATTTTAAAACGCCTCCGGCTTCTGTTAAGCCGTTGCACTGGCCCATAATATGCCCATGATCCAAACCTATGGCGGCAAATACAAATTCACCCGGTTTTACTACCGGCATTGGCTTGCCCTTTGGGGCGTAGTTCATTCCGCTTTCTGGCATATTGTAATACCTCCCTTTTATTTACCGTAGTTGCCTAAAGAAATAGGCTCGTTTCCCAAATTTTCCACAGATTTTCCTTTTTCGTAAAAACGAATGGCATTTTTGAGAATACCATCAAATGTGTAAAACTCATCATCTTTGGAAATCGGCAGCGACACGGTTTTCTTTAAACATCCAGATTTATAGATTGCGGTAATAAGTTCTACTGTTTTTCTGCCGTCCACTCCCGTAATTAGGGGACGAGTGCTTGCTTCTATCGCTGTTAGCACATTATCAATTTCCCCCGCAAAACCTTGGAATTCGTTATTTGGGAGTGCTTCGTAGGCTTTGGTTATTGACTTTTCCAGCTCAACATCTGGTTCGCCAAATCCGTTATTTAACGACTTTTCAGCCGCAACAGAAAATGGAGCAGCTATTTTTGCTTTTTCGCATTGTAAAATAATACCTTGAGTTCCGCCATGGTGTATAACCGAGCTTGTAACATTTGCTAGAGCCCCATCGGCATATTTTAAAATGGCGAATGATAGATCCTCGCATTCGGAATTATCGTGCATTACATTTGTAAGTACCGCGGTAACTTCTAATGGCATTTCGTCTTGTATCCAGTTAATCATATCAATCTGGTGTACGGCATGGTTTAAAGTTGGGCCGCCGCCTTCTTTTTCCCATGTACCCCGCCACCAAAGATCATAGTAACAGTGCCCGCGCCACCAAAGAGAATCCACATGTGCACAGCGTGCTTTTCCGGCAACACCCGAGTCATAAAGCCCTTTTAGCTTAGAAATAATATCCAAAAAGCGATTTTGCGCGCCGCAGGAAAGTATTACGCCGTTGCGCTTCTCCGCCTCAAGCATTTCGTCGCACTCTTTTAGGCAAGTTGCCATTGGTTTTTCTACAAGTACGTGTAACCTCTTGTCCATACAATCGATGGAAATGCCGGCATGGACAAAGGGAGGCGTGCAGTTTGAAACTAAGTCAATTTTCACACCAGAGTTAAGCATTTCCTCGTGAGACGCAAAAACCTTTGCGTCTGTTAGTGCGTATTGGGTTTGCTTTTCCCGGCATTTATCCGGGAAAATATCCACCAACGCCACTATTTTGCACCTGTCTTGAAAGCGCAAATAACTTTCGATGTGCGCGCGGGAAATGTTCCCACACCCGACAATTGCTACGTTAATCATTTACATCCTCCTTGTGTAATATTGCAAACAGGGCTTCCTTTGCCTTTCCGTTTTTATCAAAAAAGGTTGGGGAGCCCCAAGAACGCCAACTTTGCTTGTCGTTTTTGCCCCACATGGTAACTCTCTCGATATTGGTCGAGTATTCGGTAAATAGTAGAAACAATGCCTTATAAAACTGTGCTTGTGCCTTGGATTGTTCATGGGTAATGGGAATCGCCGGGTTATCTTCACTACCTACAGTTAGGTCAATTTCTGTAACTGCCAGCAATGCGCCAGTCTTGACAAAACGCTCAATGGACTTGCGGACATCATTAATATTCGTGCCCATGTTGTAGTGGCCTTGCATCCCTATGCCCTCAATTAGCAGGCGGCCATCATATTCAGGATGCTTGCACCACTTGGCGTTTATTTCTTCTACCATTTCAGCAATTGCCTTACATTTAGTGGGGAATTCTGTATTGTAATCATTGTAATACAAAATTGCCTTGAGGTCACTACGGCGGGCAAAAAAATAGGCATCAAAAATAAAGTCTGCACCATTTTCATCGTTGGCAGCTCCATTTTCATATGCTAAAGTCCAAAATCCTATATCCCCAGGTTTTTCGGCATCCCTTCGCAAGTAATCCTTCCAATTACCGCTGTATTCTTCGTCACTGTCAACAAAAACCTCATTGATAACATCCCAGGAATAAATTTTGCCACTGTAACGTCCTACATATGTTTTGATAAATTCTTCCATGTTTGCCCGTGCTTTTTCTCTGTTCAAAGGGGTTCCATCCGGGTTTTTGTTGAGCCAGTCCGCAGACTGACGATGCCAAATTAGTGTATGCCCAATCATTTTAAGTTTATTGTTCCCTGCTAAGGCGACAATCTTATCGGCCTCGGCAAAATTGTATACACCTTTTGCACTTGTGATATTTATCGGCTTCATGGCGTTTTCCGCTGTTACGGCATTGTAATGGTGGACAAACATTTCCAAAAGCTCCGGGTCGTCAAAATCGCTTGGCGACAAAATATTGCCGAACTAAAAATAAGGGGCATAAGCATCCTTGAGAGAAGCTACATTCAAATCCCATCCACTTTTACCCATAGTTTTCCTCCGTTTCTTGTACAAATCGAAACGACTCTAAATCGATAGCTGAACCCGGCAGAAATATAAAACTTACATCCCCTTTACCTCGTAGAGGTTTATCCAAGGTTACAGTAGTTGCGGCATAGTTTTCGCTTTCGGGCAGGGATATGGTGTTTAGCAATTCCATACCTTCTTCATCCGCAAAAAGCAGGTTTATACTGTTTTTATCTTGATGTGACCGCCAGCGCAGTTCCAAGGTTTTTGTTGCTCGGGTAAAATCCATTTCCTTAAAAGTAATCGTTACATTGTTGCCGATGTTTTCTACGGCTTGCCCTTTTACTTCAAAGCTATCCCCATAGATATTGTCGCAGGCCGCAAAAGGAATTATCTCGTAGGTTTTGGACTTAAAAACAAATCCCTTGATATGCACCTTCAAGTTAAAGACTAAGTATAGAGTTTGGATTCTCGTAAGCCTTTCAGGCAGCTTGTAGGTTACGGCTTGGTAGGTGTTCCAAATCGAACCCTTGTCATAAGTTGGGGTTAGAAGCAAGCGGCTTCCGGGTTTATTTGGTTTACCCTGCCATATCTCGAAGGTAAAGTTATGCTTTACCAAAGGAAAGAGCCATAAAGTTATTTCGCTCGAGCCAAAAGAGCCAAAATCTATATCAGCAAAGCCAACTTGGCTTTCCGCGTCACGAGATGTGGCTATGCCCCGCTCATTACCATTGGTCATAGGTATGTTACTGTGGGTGTATAGACCTCCGGATATAAACGAATACGGATTTAGGAAAGGCTTGCCGTATCCTGTTATTGTAATTGGTAAAAGGGATATCAAGTCTGGATGAGGCTTGCCGTTGCTGACCGAGCATCTCACATATACTTCCCCATCGCCTTTTGGGTGAAGCACTGCGGTTTGACAATCTACCACCAACCGCCCAAGGGGGCTATCTATCCCCCCTGCGTCTGCCAACCGCCACGACAAGTCCCTGTATGTCGCGTTTTCAGGATGGATTTTTGCCTGAACGGTAAAGCCATCACGGATTATACTGCGAACGGGCAGCTTCTTCCGAGCCAAATTTAAAGTTGCCCGTTTACAGCAATCACCAGTCGTATGGGGCGGTGAACTTCCCGCCCGTACATAGATCAGCTCAATTTTGCGAACAGGTACGTCAGTATCATCAAAGTTGGCGGTAATAACCGGCATCTTGCTGTCTTCGGATTTAACTATGGCCAACAGTTTGCCACTAAACAACCTACGGCTATAAGTTCCCTGATATTGGTCATAATCGGTAGAATCCCCATTATCAAGCCCAAGCAGTTCGCCGCCGGACACTTCTATTTTAATACGGTTGTTGGCATTTTCCACGGGGTTGCCGCTTTTGTCCACAGCGTAAATTTCCGCAAAAACCAACTCGCCAATACGAGTACAATTTATCCGCGGCTCTACAGCATCCCCAAAAGAATTGCGGACAGCTTCAGCAATTATATTCCCTTTTTCGCAGTACGCAATCGCTTTTAAGCAGCCCGGTTCGTAAGGTACAACATAGTTTGCAACAATTGACGTGCCTCTTTTATGGTCAATTTCTGTAACTCCAAGGGATTTCTCATTTAAAAACAACTCCACTTTGGGCGCGTTAGAAGCAATACGCACATCTATCGGCTGCCCCGGTGACCAGTCCCAATATGGGAAAAGATGAACCATCGGTTGCTTGCTAAACTCCGTCCAGGCGGATTTAAAAATGTAAAACGAGTCTTTAGAAAATCCTGCCGTATCTATTTGCCCAAGGTATGAGTTCTTTGTGTGATAAGGGGTTGGCTCGCCGATATAATCTGTTCCTGTCCATATAAACTGACCCAATACGTCCCTATGGTCAATTATCACCGCTTCGGTGCTCTTTGCCCCCCAGCTTGTTGAGGAATTACCCAAAGAAGAGCATTGCAAGTCGTCGTCGGCCAAGAGAGCTTTTGACAGAGGAAAGTGGTATATTCCGCGGCTTTGTACGGTAGCTGCAGTCTCGCCACCGTATATAATCCAGTCCGGATATGCTTCTTTATGGCTCTTGTATAGGTAATCCGCATAGTTGTAGCCGACTAGCTTAATTAAATCCGCGCATTTTTGAGTGTTTTCCCAAGGCATGTAATTAGAGCATAGGGTAATTGGAGCATGTCCATTTGGGTCGTGGCGGCGCACCAAGTCCATCAGCCATTTGGTAGTTGCGGCACCATCCTCCGCATCTGCATGGGTGTCGTATATTTCGTTGCCTATGCACCACATTATAATTGAAGGGCAGTTCCTGTCACGGCGCACCCACGCGGCTACATCTCTTTCCGCCCACTCTTCAAAAAACCTTGCGTAGTCGTATGTAGTTTTCGGGCGTTTCCACATGTCTGTAAACTCCGTCATTACTAAAAAGCCCATGGTGTCGGTAAGCTCCATAAAATCCGCCGCAGGCGGGTTGTGTGCTGAACGTATTGCGTTTACGCCCATTTCTTTTAGAATCATCAATTGACGCTTTTGTGCGTCTTTGTGGAATGCCGCCCCCAAAGCACCTAAATCGTGATGCTGGCAAACTCCGTTTATTTTTATTTGCTCGCCGTTTAGAAAAAACCCGCCCTTGGGAGAAAATTCAATTTCTCTAAAGCCAAAACGCGTTTCAACCTCGTCGATTTGGTTCTCATTATAAATAATCCGGGAAACAAGCTTGTAGCATACAGGAGAATCCAGAGTCCACAGTTCCGGGTTTTTAACCAGCAGCTTATCCTCTTGCAAAACTTCATAAACTGGCACAGGCAAGTTAACTGACTCATCCGGGTTTAAGTAGGTAATAGAATGGGAAATTTTGCAGTCAAGCCCGCCAGTTTCAATTTCTGTATCAACGTTTACAATCCAGCCGTCACAAGTTTTTTTGGTAGATATATATACTCCATCCGGAACAATGTAAGCTGCTTTTTTGCGTATTAGCCAACAGTCGCGGTAAATTCCCGCACCACTGTACCACCGGGAATTAGGGGATTCGTAATTTACTTTCATTATAATCTCGTTTTCCCCTGCCCTTAAAAAGGAACTGATATCATATGTAAATGCCGTATAGCCATTTTTCCATGAACCCACGACTTCACCATTTACAAATAAGGTCGAGTCTTGATACACGCCGTCAAAGCGCAAAAATATATTTCCGCCGGCAGCTGGAGCGGCGTCCAAGTTAAAAAACTTTCTATATAAACCTACCCCGCTCTTGTACAGATTACGGGTATCACCAATAAGCCAATCATGGGGAATCCTAACACGCAGCCAGTCTCGACCGCCTTCCAGTTTAAATTCCCACCCTAAGTTGAAAATCTCCATACTGCCACCTCCGGCTTTTTTGCTTGCGTTAGCTATAAGCGTTTAACTTAATAGCGGACAAAACTACTATAAACGTAAAAAGACGGAGCTATCGCGTTAAGCATTTTAGTTGAATAAATATATTCACGAAAACACTTAACGCTACAGCCCCGCCTTTATTTAATTACCGGCCTTGCAGAAAGATAAACTATTACCAACCTGCCCAGCCCGGCATATAATCTACATCACCAAATTGCTCAATCCACGCTTGCCTACGCTCGTCAATAATAGCTTGACCGCCCATGGCAAGGTACTGACCAAACATTGTGTCCCATACATTGTCAAATTGATCAACAGGAGCTGCAATTGCATTATGCAAAACGGTGTCTCTAAACTCGTTAAGAGGTGTAGACATACCTTCTTGCGCCGCAATTGGGCGTACTTGCACATGGCGGAAAGTCCTTCTATGGTCGAGACCCATAGCACGCGCTTGTACAACTGCTTCCGGAGCAATTCCTGGATATGCCAGCATAAGAGTTGCCAGAGTACGATCCGGGTCACCCAAATCTACGCCGTTTACGGTTAGAGCAATGTCAAAGTTTCTAAGACCGCCAAAAATCATATTGTCTGGGAACCTGTGGCCTCCCGGTTCATCCGCAGGGTCTTCGGCCAAAGATCTGATAGCTCCGTCAGGCATAACTTCATGGTGGATACCTTCAATACCAAATGCTAATTTTTCTCTTACACCTGCTCTGCTCATCCAATCAAGATAAATCAATGATGCTATCGGATTTGAGTTGGAGTGTGGGAGGAAAATGGAACGGTCTGTATCGGGCGGCATGTATTTTACAATTAACCCAGCATCATTTGGGAATGGAGTTACCGGAATAAAGTTAGCTTCCGGGCCTTGTTGTTCACGCATTTCTAAAGTCCATCTTTCGGCCGCACGGAAAGGCATATCCCAGTTGGCAACCATAGCTCCGGTAAAGCCAAGCCTAATAAGGTCATCTCTTAGAGGGCCGCCATCATCGTACACAAACTCTTGCCAAACAAGACCTTCGTTAAACCATCTATTTATAACGCGTACACCTTCTTTTGTGGTGGGGTGCATAAAGCGTCTGTCATCAAAACCGTAGGCATACCAGTCGCGCTCATTAATGTTATTGGGAATGAAAGACTCGGTTATAGTCATTATTTCCCAGCCGGCATCTTCACCCATCATGAAAGGAATCATCATATGCGCGTCGGCTCCAAGAAGAAGTTCTGCGTTGTCCCTAAAGGCAATAAGAGCGTCTTCAAACTCCTGCATGCTTGTAGGCGGAGCAATACCTAATGTGTTTAGCCAGTCTTCACGAATGAATGTATTTACACGTCCATCTGTAACAAGTCTGCCTGGAATCCCCCAGTTTGTACCTGTTTGAGGATTTACGTTCCAGTAGATATTTGTTGGGGTCAAAAGCCCGTACAGGTTTGGCAGGAAGTCGTTATACTCGGCCAATAGAGGTGCCAAGTCCAAAACTCCGCCCATACCCGCAAAAGTCTCAACTAGTGGGAAACTGAAAGTAAAGGAAACATCAGGTGCAGAACCTGCTCCAAGAAGGGTACTGAGAACGGGTTGCTCATCCCAACGGGAAATGGTAACCCATTCTATAATAATGTTGTGGTCTTCGAAAATTTGGGCCTGTACCCACTCTGCCCAATAGCTTTCCTCAAACACAGGAAAACGTTCTTGGTTACGATCCCAAATTTGAGCGGTAATTGTTACAGGCTCAATAAATCTTAAGTTTTCGTCCAATCCATGGCGTGCAAGCCTTGGGTCACCCGCGTCTATGTTCGCGTCGGCTTCTTCACCAGGTGCAGGGGTGGCTACCGGTGCTGTGGGGGTTGGTACCGGGGTTACCGTCGTAGGTTGCTCGTCTCCTCGTCCACAAGCTGACAATGCCAATATGGCTACAAGTGCGACAATCGACAACAATACTTTGATGTACTTAGTCATAAATTCTCTCCTCCTTATGGATATTGCCCTCTTAGGGCATATATTGCGACCTTGTTATAGCGGCTTATCCTTTCACCGCTCCAAGGGTTGCGCCTTGTACAAAGTATTTCTGCGCGAATGGATACACGCATATAATGGGTATTGTTGCTACTACTATGGCTGCGGCTTCCACCGCAAGTCCCCATCCGGGAGTGTCGGCCATACCGGGGTCAAGAACATCTACTCCAATAATGTTCATTAGAATATTATAAAGCAGGAGCTGTATTGGGTGGTATTCACGAGCCCGAGGCAAGAAGAACAATGCATCCATAAACCCGTTCCAACGGTTTACCGCGTAAAACAAACCAATTGTGGCAAGCACCGGTTTTGACAGGGGCAGGTATATCTTCACAAGGCAATACAAGGGCCCCGCACCATCTATTTCCGCAGACTCCTTCAAACTATCCGGAATGCCTAATAAAAAGTTCCGCATTATAATCATAAAGAAAACACTTATCATACCCGGTAGAATCAGAACCATCGGGTTATCCAACAGCCCAAGCCGCCTAAATAATATAAATGTAGGAACAAGCCCGGCACCAAAATACATAGTAAAAATAACCAAGACCGTTATAATCTTTCGCCCCTTAAGGGATTCATATGTTAGAGGATACGCGCACAGAACTGTCATAACCAAATTTACAACTACTACGATGGCCGTCAATATTACCGTCCAAATCATTGACCGTATAAATCTTGCGTCTCCCAAAACATCCGCATAGGCTCCGGTATGAAACCCTATCGGCAGAAAAGTTACTTCTCTGCGCATTATAGCCTCGGTTGAGCTAAGGGAAGTGGCTACAACAGTCATAATAGGAAGAACACAGGTAGCAATAAGAATAAGCATTACCACTACTATAACCCAATCGCCTACTGTGGCTCTTTTTAATCTGCTCTTTGTCTTAGATAGTTTTTCCATATGAGCACCTCCTACCAAAGTCCGCTGCCGGTGGTCTTGCGAGATATAAAGTTAGCACTGAATAAGATAATCAGGTTAACAATTGACGATACAAGTCCCACAGCCGCGGCTCTGTGATACTGCAATCCTTCAAGGCCCCAACGGAACACAAATACGGGTAAAACTGTTGATACATCTCTCACCATATGGGTTTCCGTTCCCAAGAACCTTGCCATATCCGCAGCCATTATGCCCCCAAGTGCCAAAATTAAAAGGGTCATTATTACAGGGCGTATCCCGGGCAAGGTAACATGCCACATTTTTCTAAGCCGTGTTGCCCCGTCAACATCTGCCGCGTCGTACAACTCCGGACTTACAGATGTTATAGCGGCAAGATAAATGATAGTACTCCATCCAAGCCCCCGCCAAATGTTGATGAATACATTTGTAAATACCCAATGAACACTTGATGAAAGGAAGGGGATAGTATCAAACCCCATAAGCACAAGAATGTTATTGACAGAACCTGTTTGTGTCTGGAACAAGCTCCTCATCAAGCCGCCCACAATAATCCAAGAAAGGAAGAAAGGCATGTAAGATATGGTTTGAGTTACCCGCTTAAATCTCTTAAACTTTAGCTCGTTAAGAAGCAAAGCAAGGATTATTGGAGCCGGGAAGCCAAGAGCCAAATCCAAAAAGCTAAACATTAAAGTGTTACGTACCGCCTGAATAAACTGGATATTATCAAATGGCCATCTAAAGTTATCAAACCCCACCCAGCGGTCAAAAGTGTTTTGTGTAACGGGAATGATAATATTGTTTTGCATAAAAGCAATGAGCAAGTTGATCATTGGCCAGTAGCTGAAAACAGCAAAGAACCCAATAGGTAAAGCAAGCATTGCGTAAAGCCCCCAGTGGCGCTTCATATATGCCTGCCAGGTTTGACCGCTTTTAACTTTTACTCTTGTCAATAACATCACATCCTTCCTCAAATTTTCTTTATAGCAATTTTATCGTTCGTGCGGAAATAAATTCCGCGTGAACTCTGCCGCCGAAGGCGACGCACAGCACTTTCGTGCAGTGTATAACAGTTTTTGAAACTGCTATAATTATTACGGGTAAATAATTCTGCCAGACTCATCCGACTTACCTGTTCTACGGAAAAAATATGTATTTACTACGTCCCGCCATTGTTGCGCGTTCTTTTCTTGGCGGATAAATCTTTCAAGCGCGGTATTGTAAAGTTCCTTGTCGGCTACAACAGGCTCAAGTTCTTTCCATTTTGCAAGATATCTCGCCGCCAAATCATAGCCGTCAAAATGCTTGTCGTAGAAATTTTGCAAAAGAGTTTTTCCGTTTTTCATCACATACTCGTATGGCACAAAATGGAAAAACAGAAGTAAGTCCTCTGGGCATGTTCCGATGTTTTCGTAAAGCTCCTCATTTGGCTTTTGGTATTGTATTGTGTACCCAGTACCACTTTTTTGAGTCCTATCTACCCCAAATCCAATGTGGCTAGCGTAGTGATATGTCCCCCATGGAGAATACTCGTAGTCGTCTATGCCTACTCCGTAATGTATATGTTCTTTTACCATCCAGCCTATGCCGTATGGTGTAGTGTACTTTTCATATGTTTCCCTAGATGTAAGAAGCATAGGAATTACTTCACGGGTAACTTCTTCTCCGGTGCCAAGTGTTAGAGCAAGCCACTCTTCGGCAATTTCCTTCGCAGAAAGGTCTGTGTTATAACTAATGCGCCCATATCCGTAGAGGTTTGCCGCGGCAAGAGGGTGCCCTGTCCAGCATTTATCGTTGCCTAGGTTTGTTACAGCCGCTGTGCCGTTTACTAAATTCTTTATGTATGAGCCTTTACCCTTGGTGTAAGTATCGAAATCCAAACACTCCTTGTACATCTCTATCAGATAGCATAGGTCAATTTGATGACCGGTGTACTCTTGGGCAATTTGAAATTCCACAAGATGGTTTGTTTCCGGAAGGGCACCAAGCAATGGGCTTACAGCTTCCCTAATTTGAAAATCCATAGGGCCGTTTTTAATTTGCAGGAAAACATTATCCTTAAACTGCCCGTCAAGCGGTTTAAAGTGGTCATACGCGGCCATTGCTCTATCTATCTTACGGTTGCGCCAATCCAAGTGGCAGTCGTATACAAAGCAACGCCAAATCATTTTGCCCCCATGGGGAGCAAGAGCATCGGCAAGCATGTTTGCCCCATCGGCATGAGTTCTCCCGTAGGTAAAAGGGCCGGGACGGTTTTCGGAATCGGCTTTTACAATAAACCCGCCAAGGCTTGGGATGTGCTTGTAAACAAGATCTGTCTGCTTTTTCCACCAGCCAATTACGCCAAGGTCAAGAGGATCGGATGTGCCAAGCCCGCCTAATTCAATTGGAGATGCGAAGTTTATCGCCAAAAACATAGAAATCCCGTACTTAGCAAAAATTTCTGCGTATTTGGCAACTCCGGGGAGAAATTCTTCACTAATGAACCCCGTTTCGACTTTATGTACATTTACATTATTGATTGAAATTGAGTTAATGCCGATTGATGCCATCATTCTGGCATAGTCCCGGACTCTTGCGTAATCATTAGTCAGTTTGTCGTCTTTAAAGAAAATCGAACCGCCCGAATACCCACGCTCAACAACACCCGAAATATTATCCCAGTGGTTGATGCTTCGGAAAGAGTAGGATGGCGATCCGGACTCCTTCATATTAATATCGCTCCACGCGGTTAGGTTAAAGAGCATACGGAAGGTTCCGTAAAGAGTGTCTGCTGCTGTTTTGCCCTTTACGCATATCTTGTCGGAGTCTACTGCAAACGCGTACGCGCTCTCTAGTTCACTGTCAACGCACAGACATATGTGCTTTGCAATGGGCGGTTCAGCTTGGATTTTTGGCTCCAGCCCGAAAATTCTTTGCGTCGCGAGTTTTATTTCTTCCGCCGCGGATTCTATTTCCGGAGCACTGTCATTAACGTGCAATCTCTCAAAATATGGCATAAATTCCGCGTAATTCTTGAGGGGCTTGTTTATGTCATATCGCAACCATGTGTCATAATAAGTACTTGTCATATTAATCTCCCAGCGATCAAGCGGGAACGCTTAAGCTCCCGTTTGACCCTCAAATTTAGTGTAAAGTGATTTTCTTCACACTAATCCCAGTTGCTTTTTAAGGGATTCGTCCAAGTTTATTTCCATACGAACCGGAGCTGATGCTCCAAGTTTCGAGCTTAGCTCATCCGGCTGAGAAACTCCCGCGAAAAGAGTAAAGCTATCCGAGTTGATGAAGCGCTTGCCATTGTCGTCAACACTGTCAAAAGCATTTTTATCTAGCGAAATAACGATTTCTTTTGTCTCGCCCGGTTTAAATGCGACACGGGCAAAACCGCATAAACGATGATTCTTTACAGCCAGCGGCGATTTATTGTCCTTTACATATATCTGAACAACATCTTCCGTAGCTGTAGAGCCTGTGTTTTCGACGGTTACAAGAATTTTGTCATCTTTAATTGCTATATTTTTGCATACAACTTTTCCGTAAGTTAAGCCAAACCCAAAGGGGTAAAGTACATTTCCATCCAAGAAACGATAGGTACGGTTTTTTGCGGAATAGTCTTCAAAAGGAGGAAGTTTGTCCGCAGTTTCATAGAAAGTAACGGGAAGTTTCCCGGATGGAGATACTTTACCAAATAGGATATCCGCCAATGCTTCTCCCCCATGGGAGCCTGGATACCACGCTTGTATAATCGCGTCGGCTTTTTCTCCGTAAACATTAAGAGAGCTGCCTGACGCTATAACGATTACCGTAGGTTTGCCAACTTCAAGAACCTTTTCTATTAGAATACGCTGCCCTAACGGAAGCATTAGGTCTATCTTATCCCCTGCGTTAAACTGGTTGCCAGCATCGCCTTGTTCTCCTTCAAGGTCGGCATCAAGCCCTACGCACAGTATTACAACATCCGAACGCTTTGCTGTAGCAACAGCTTCGCTTATCCTATCATTTGGCCTAGAAAGGCTGGAAGTACCAGACTTAAACAAATGGCTACCCAAGCTATAAAAAACTCTGCCCGGGAAAGCATCTTGAATCCCCATTAAAAATGTATTGTATCGCTCTGCTGTACCGAAATAATTTCCGATTAAAGCTTCCCGGCTGTCGGCGTTAGGCCCTATTACACCTATTGAGCTGTATTGTGCAGGGTCAAGAGGTAAAATTCCATTGTTTTTGAGCAGTACCATTGACCTGCGGGCTGTTTCGAGAGAGTAATCGTTATGCTCTTTACAAGCGATAACGTCTATACCAAGTTTGTCAAATTCGTTTTCTTCCGCGAAAAGTCCCAAGCGGATTCTGGTACGCATTGCGGCTATTGCCGCTTTGTTTATATCATCTTCCGTTAGTAAACCTTGGTTGTAGGCATCCATCACATGCTCGTATACGTATCCCGCGCATACATGGCAACCTCTTTTTACAGCCAACGCCGCTGTTTGAACAGCGTTTTCCGTTAAACCGTGCTGGGTATGGAAATCTTCCAAGGCTCTGTAATCAGACACAAAGTAACCGTCAAAGCCCCACTCCTCAAGTTTACCCATAAGGAAATCGCTGGCGCAAGCACCTTCGCCATTTACGCGGTTATATGCACCCATTACACCTTCAACACCTGCCTCTACAAGCGCTTTAAAATGTGGGAGATAAGTTTCTTCTAAGTCTTTTGGATTTGCGATAGCGTCAAACTCGTGGCGCAACCCCTCAGGGCCACTATGTACGGCATAGTGCTTTGCGCACGCCGCTGCACGCATAACAGGCCCATCTCCTTGAATGCCTTTTACAAAAGCAACTCCCAGTTGGCTTGTAAGATATGGGTCTTCTCCGTAAGTTTCGTGACCTCTGCCCCAGCGGGGATCGCGGAACATATTAATGTTGGGAGACCATAGTGTAAGCCCCTTATAAATATCCCGGTCTTCTTCCCCAGAGTACATATTATACTTAGCCCGTGTTTCTATTGATGTAATTTCGCCGACTTTGTGCAGGGTTTCCGTATCGAAGGTAGCAGCAAGAGCAATGGCTTGGGGAAACATAGTAGCCGTGCCCGCGCGGGCCAAACCGTGAAGGCCTTCGTTCCACCAATTATATTCGGGTATGTTAAGCCTTGGTATTGCCGCCGCTTTATAATTAAGTTGGCCGGCTCTTTCTTCTATTGTCATTTCTTCTACCAACGCTTTTGCGCGTTCATTAGCTGAAAGTTTAGTGTCTAAATACTTTTTCATGGAGAGCACCCTTTCAAAATATGTATTCGTGGGCGGCTTCAAGCCACGCCTGCGCTATTGCCATATGCCCGGCGGAAAGAGGGTGGATACCATCCCACAACCAGTATTCCGGGCTTGCTTTTTTAGATAAATCATTAAAAATGGACTGCATTGGGATAAACTTTGCTCCGTATTCGTCTGCAATTCTTTTGACTTCCTCTTGCAGAGGTTTAAGAAGCTTATCCCATACTTCGTAACCGCCTATCAGGTTTTCGTGAGGTAGGCAAAAGGGCTCAATTATTATTAGTGGGATGTCTCCAAGTTTTTCCCTTATTTCATCCATCATGGCCTTATATATAAAGTAGAAGCGGTGTGGCTCAACCTCTCCTCGGCCATTTTGCTTGCACCAGACTTCGTTTATGCCTATTAATATGCTAACAACATCCGGATTTGGGATAATAACGTCCTCGTGTAAGCGGCAGTATAAATCTTTGATACGGTTGCCGGATATGCCTTTGTTTATAACCCTCGTATCCCCCGTCAAGTTCTTATACAAAACATCGGCAGCTATAAGAGAAACATATCCTGTACCCAACCTGTGAGCTTTATTCCATTCCATTTGGTCTTCCCTAAGGCGATTGGCATCGGTGATAGAATCTCCGTAGAACAATATGGTTTTGTTCACAATTACCTCCATCATCACATCTTTTTTAAGAATTTCCTAAATTTTAATGTATACATGACAATAACGCTCGTCAAATCTTGTTATTGTGCTAGCAAATATTGCTAAGTACGGCTTCTGCGTCCTCTTTTTACGAATCAATTTTAATAAATACCATAGATTTCTATGTTTACAAACTCCTGCTTTTTTGTTACTATTTCCAACACTTAGCCCGATAATTGAAGGTGATAGCGTGATTAAAAATCTTAATGGTCTTCGTGAAACTGTAGAGTTTTCGATTAATCAAACCATTCATTTGTACAAAAATGCCGAATATGAGCACTACCCCCCTCATTGGCACAACGCCATAGAAATTACCATGCCTTTGGAAGGGGTATACACATATATAATTGGTAACAACAAATATTTGCTAAACGAGCTGGATTTAATTATTGTACCTTCCGGGGGACTACATGAAATAAAAGCCCCTTCTGTTGGGAAGCGGCTTATTTTCTTGTTCCGTTTTTCTTTTTTTTATGACAATAGCCCTTTTGCACCTCTTTTGCCGCTTTTAACTAACACTACTGTAGTTAGGAACGACTCCTCTACCCTCCACAAAAGGGTTGCGGCACTGTTTCAAGAAATGTGTCACGAATATGATGTTTCGGATGTCCTTTCCGAGCCCGCCATTTATTCCAAGTTGCTGCAAATGCTAATTCACATAAGACGCCACGACTTGGCTGAAACAAATCCTTTTGGAGAAGAGTCACACTTAAAACAAAGGGAATATGCGGAAAAGATTGTGGTAGTAATGCAGTACATCAACAGCCATTACAAAAGCGATATTGATTTAGACGAGTTGTCAAATATAGCAGGTTACTCCAAATTTCACTTTTCCCGCATCTTTAAGCAGTATACCGGCATGAACCATACCGAATATCTTAACCAAGTCCGTATAAAGGAAGCCGAAAACATGCTGCAAGTGCACGATATGCCTATTACAGAAATAGCTATGAATTGCGGGTTTAATAGCATTTCTACGTTTAACCGGGTATTTAAGAAAGTTAAGAATTATACACCGTCCCAGTTTAAAGAGTTTTTGCATGGTAAAAAATCGCATGAAATTCATCCATGAATTCGGCTGGAGCAAGTCTGTTGAGCCTAGTTAAAGACGGACGCGAAGCCACAGACTTACCACCACTGTGTCACCTGCGCACCGGGGTAATAATGCCGCAAAATATCTGGATACGTCATACCCATATCCACAAATGCCCGCACCCCGTTTTGGCTCATGCCCACACCATGGCCATTTCCGCCGCCAAAAAATGTTACGGCGGCAATGTGCCCGTTTGCGTCAATCTCCTTCTCCATGGTGAAAAACGCGCTGGGCAGCAATTGCAAATTCGACACTTGTGTACCGTTGTGGCGCACCACAGGCACATTGCCCGGGTTAAGCAGCGCACGGATATTAAACTCCGTTTGCACACGTGCGGTGGCTTCCGTACCGGTGAAAATCATTTCCATTACATTACCGCCTTGGCCGCGGCGGACTATTTCCATAGAAATAATCTGCCCAATACTGTCGGCATTTGCGTCCGATATTTGGATCATAGCAGGGTTGGCGGCGCGGCGTGCGGCAAGGGAAGCGTTTATACCGGCAGAAAGCTGGTCTGCCGTAAGGCGAGTTTGCCAACGAAACCACGCGAATTCTCGGTCGAAAGCAGGTATGTCGTGACTTCGGAAGAACGCGGCGGCGTTTTCTTCCAAGGTCAAATCGCCGGGGTCATGGTTTGTAAATTGCGGCATTGCACGCAAATGCACGGGGGTATGCGACGGGAAAGTGCTGCCCGTTGCCCATACTTCGCCAAAGTTTGCGGTCATTCCGCTTGATGTGGAGAAGTAGTTGGCAATAACAAGTTCGCCATCCACGGTAAGCACCTGCCCACGAGTGGCGGCGGTGGCAGCAACCGAAACATCCGTTTCGGGGATGTTATTATAAACTTGGCTTATAACAGAATCGTCTACATGCGCACCAAATTCTCTAAACGCGTTTTGGTAGATTTGGTGTAGGGCAAAGCTGCGGGCTGTTATGGCTTGCACTTTTGCTGCCTCTACACCATGGGAAGTTGGCATTTCGCTTGGGATTACAGCTTTTAGATAATCTTCGATACACAGTTCGTTTACAATAATAAAACCATTGCCGCCGTTATTGCGGGAAATTTCGAAAGCGCCACGGTAACGCGGGCTTGCGCCGTCTGGCCAATTACGCGTTAGCCCTGTAATTTCCAGTCTATGATTGACTGGGTCGTCGAGAGAGATGTACAAACGTATAACCCCGTCGGCGAACAAGTTATTATCTATGGTAAGATGCTGCCCGGCTGCAAAATGTTCCGTGCTGCCGCCAACGCGCATAGTAAATGCTCCCGTGCCTGTAATAGTCACACTGTCATGCACCAACCCGCCAAAGTTGCATGTGCCAATAACCACACGGATATTGGTAGGTGTTTCGTCTCGTAAAATAACTGCCGCGCCTATCCTACCGCCAATTACGTAAAATTCTGCCGTGTTTGTACCTACCAGCAAGTCCTGTAAGCTTCTTGTTGTAACTGCCGCCCCGTAAACAGCAAACGACGGACATAGCGGCACAGCACCCCATTCGCGGAGCTCTATAGCGTGCGAGCGTACGCGTTCTATCGTGCCGGTTATCACTGCCTCGGCAGGGGTTATCGACAAAATTTCCTGTCCATTAATTTGTATATTTGCAATTGTGACGCCATCCTGCAGCGGCAACGCCCCTTCACTGTACACATAGTTACGCGCCGCACCCCCTATAAAAACACTTATGCCAAAGGCATCCGAATGGGTAATCATGGCATTTTTCAGTGTTGGGAAAAAGTCCGTTACACCAATAACTGCCAAAACATCCCGCCCCCGGTGCAAGACTCGTATCTCTCTATCGAAATACGATGTCAGGTTTATGCTCTTGCCCCCAAACTCGCCTAAGTTGGTTAAAATATTATTGGAGTCGCTTACCCCAAGCGGTATTATATTAACGGCTTCCACACCATGGTCATCCTGTGCTTCTACTAGCTGTATAAACAGTTTCACCCACAATGCGTATGAAATGTACGCGTTTTTGTTTTCGTCGGATATGTAGATTGTTCTACCCGATGGGTGCAGGCGCGCCATTATATCCCGTGCTTGCTCTAGGGTTAGCATCTCGTCCCGTGGAAATTCTCCGCTATATAAAACCCCAATGCCTGCAAGCATTTGCGCAACTACGCGTCTTGGTACAGGCTGGTCGTCGCCTACCACCGACAAGACTTCGCCAATGTAAAATTCATTTGTAGTGGTGTTGTCGTATGCAATGCCTGTCCAATCGGTTATAAGCATTGGCAGTCTACCGCCTGCGTCGTCGTTGCGGCCGCAGGCTACTAAAGTTAATATTAAAACAGCAAAAAGAATCACAGTTTTCACAAGTATCACCTCAGGGATATTATATGAAAGCGTGGACAAGGTTAGAACTTTTATTTGAGTGTGTTCGTTAGAGTGCAACATGCCCAACCTCAATTACCAAGACCCTGGTTTGCTTTGCGAATATGGAAATCACTTGACAATCAATTAAATACCCACTTAAGATTATGAAGATATTTCAACTATTTTTGAATGATTTAAACTAAATTATTTTTGTGCTCTACATCTAAGGCAGAAAACTTTGGACTCTAAAACCTGTGTTAAATAACAGGAATGCTGTCTTGGCGATCCTGATTTTTGCTAGTTTGTAGCTGCAGCTACAAAATAACGAAAACATCAGCCACCAAGACAGTGTTTCAGTTATTGAGCACAGGTTCTTACTCCATACCCTGCACGACATTCCAATTTGTAATATTATCACCCTGATATTTTATTGAAAAATTCCATACAAAACATTACAATATCGCTGTAAGGAAATAACTCACACAGGGGATGAAGCTATGACAAAACCAACCTACTCCATAAGACCAATACGCCCAGCCGAAATCGACAAAGTAGCCGAAATGATATCCACAGGCTACTACGACGATATATTCTTCATTTGGTCGGTAGACGACGACAACCATCGCCATAAAATAGTAACAGACTACTACAAAATATATATCTCTGCCGAAGGCGCAGTAGCGCATGTGGCAGAAACTCCCGGTGGGGAGCTTATTGGTGCGGCGGTGTGGCTGCCCCACGATGTAGATGCGGGGATATATGACGAAATAGACAAAGTTGCGGGGGAGTACGCACCGCAGTTTCGTGCGGTTGCGGATAAATCACATGACAGCGAACCGCCTGTTGGGGCGTTTTACCAACTGGTGGGATTTGTTGTGCCTAAAGAATTACAAGGTATGGGTTTAGGTGGCGCGCTGCTCAAATATCACCTTGATATACTGGACGAGAAAGGCATTCCTACATACTTAGAGGCCAGTACCCCTTATTTTGGTGGGGGAGTATATGGGCGGTTTGGGTACCAGCAAGTAGGCGAGCTGATGGTGTTTACCGATAAGGCCGTGCTATATCCGCTATGGCGGTCTGCAAAGGATGTTGCTGCCACTCTTGCCTCATGCGTAAACGAGGAACCCATAGCACCTGCAAGGACAGCCTGTGACAACCCGCAGAATACAATTCCATTTGGCGGTCACAATTGGCTGGTTTTAGAAACACGGGGCGGCATGGCGTTGCTTTTATCCGAAAAGATAATTGAACTGCGGAAGTACCACAATACATTCGAAAGCACAACATGGGCAAATTCGAATATTCGCAGGTATTTGAATACTGTATTTTACAATACATTTTCACCTTGCGAGCAAGCACAAATAATCGAAACACAGCTAACCGGTCAATCCAACCCATGGTTCGATGTAGACGGCGGTGCGTATACTACCGATAAAATTTTCCTACTCTCCATCCACGAAGTACTAAACTATTTCGGCAACGGGCAACCACCAACCCCTACTGGCAAGTACTTTATAGACGATAGCGCAAACACCACCCGCAAAGCTGTTTTTGCAGACAATTCCCCATGCCGCTGGATGCTGCGCACTCCAGGGAATTTACCGTACCTAGTCTCAACCGTAACAAACGAGGGTAAAATCGCCATAACAGGCGACTTCGTCAATAGGCAAAGCACGGATAATTTTATACTGGGAATTCGCCCCGCATTATGGGTGAATATAGCAACCCAAAACTTACATTAGCATTATCGCGCGGTCATAGTTATAATAACTCCGTCGAAACTTGAATTCGTTATTTTTCCGTTATAATTCGACAAATTCAACGTATTGGGGGAGTTTTTCATGGAATTTTTGAGGAAACATAGAACTATATTCGGAGTTTTGGCTATTATTGCAGCCTTATGCGGCTTATTGCTAGGTTCGCATTTTCACACCCGAGAAGAGCCAACATTCATGGAGTACGCCGCATTTGTAACCGCCGTAGCAAACGGGCAAGTACAAGACGTAACCTTGGGCGACGCGTCTATGATTACTTTTACATACAACGAAACCGCACACACCACCAACAACCCTCGCCGCGAAGGTTTTAAAGAATACCTGCTGCTGCAGGGGATAGCCGTTAGCGAAACATCCACCACAGGCGATGGACTCTTGCAACTTGGCTTTACCGTAGCGCTTATCGCGGGGATTTTGTTTTTCCTAAGCCGCAGAAACAGCATGGCCAAAGCCGCAAGCGGCATTAATACGGCAGCAGTACAGGCGACACCCGGGCAAGCACTCTGTGACTTTACCAATGTGGCAGGCAACCTTGAGGCAAAGGAAAGCATCCGTGACATCGTAGATTATTTGCGCTCGCCCGAAAAGTTTGCCCGATACGGAGCGCGCATGCCCAAGGGCATTCTCTTTCACGGCAAGCCCGGCACAGGGAAAACCCTAATGGCACGGGCAATGGCTGGCGAAGCGGGTGTACCATTTTATGCCGTAAGCGGGTCGGACTTTGTGCAAATGTATGTGGGGGTGGGCGCGGCGCGCGTACGCGAATTATTTAAAAAAGCCCGTGCGGCAGGGCGAGGCGTAATTTTTATAGATGAAATTGACGCACTGGGCAAAAAACGCAGCGACGGCATAAACGGCAACGATGAGCGAGAGCAAACTCTAAACGCACTGTTGACCGAAATGCAGGGCTTTTCCGACACGACAGGGATAGTGGTTGTAGCGGCAACAAACCGTCCCGATACCCTTGACGAGGCGTTAATGCGCCCGGGGCGTTTTGACCGCAGAGTAGAAATTGGTCTGCCTGATTTAAATGCCCGCAAGCAGATTATCGACCTGCATATAAAGGGAAAGCCGTTGTCGCTGGAAGTAGACCTAGAAAAGCTGGCACAGGACACCGTATTTTTTAGTGGCGCAATGTTGGAAGGCTTACTTAACGACGCCGCCATTAACGCGGCACGGCGCGCTTCTAAATATATTGAACCACAGGATATTTCCACGGCGTATTATACCGCTCTTGCCGGCAGCGAAAAGAAAGACCGTACAAACATCCGCGAAAAAGAACGCTCTGTAACCGCTTGGCATGAGGCCGGCCACGCAATTGCCGCACTTGTTACCAACCCCGAAAACCGCGTTGCCAAGGTAACTATAATCCCATCTACAAGCGGTGCCGGAGGGTTTTGTGTAAACATCCCGCAAGAGCGGATGTACTATACAAAGCAGGACTTGCGCAACCAGATAATGGTAAGCCTTGCGGGCCGCGCCGCGGAAGAACTACACTTTGGCGTGGATAATGTCACCACAGGGGCATCCAACGACATAGAAAAAGCCACCACCACAGCAATACAGTACGTGACAAAACTCGGAATGGGCAGCGGCATTGCAGACCGCCTACTGTTGAAAGACGAAGCCAAAGTTGCGCAGGAGTGCACAGAGCTTACGGATGAGCTTTACAGGGAGACATTGCAGTTGTTGCAAGATAACTTTACCGCGCTTACGGCATTAACAGAGAAACTGCTGGAGAAAGAGACCCTTGATGGAGATGAAGTACTGGCAATTTTGCAAGCGGCGTAAGAGTGTATTCCAACATAAAAATAATCATTGACAAACCCAGTCTAAAAATGATAGACTGGGTTTAGTTTATATTACTTAGACTGGATGTGCGCATATGGTTAAGGATGTTTTTTTAACTGAAGCAGAAAATAAACTTGCAAATCTTATATGGCGAGAAGAGTCATTAATGTCGCCGGATTTAGTTGCGCTTGCGGAAAAGGAGCTTGATTGGAAAAAATCTACGACTTACACAATTTTAAAAAAATTGTGCGACAAAGGGGTGGTTAAAAACGAAAGCGCGAAAGTATCGGTTATGCTAACTCGCGAAGAGCAAATGGCTCGCCAAAGCCATAGATATGTTGAAAGCACATTCGGCGGGTCTCTTCCAAGGTTTATCGCGTCATTTATCGGAAACAGGAATCTTTCTCAGGAGGAAGTGTCTGCGCTCCGGCAGCTTATTGATTCGTATGAAGGGGGTGATCTAAATGACTAATTTGTTTATCGCAATCCTAAATATGAGTTTAGTTGGGTCGTTTGTTATTGCGGCGGTTTGCGTTGTCCGATTTTTTTTGAAGAAAAGCCCAAAAATTTTTTTATATTGCTTATGGGCAGTGGCCGGGTTTCGGCTTGTATTTCCATTTTCGATCGAAAGTGCCTTCAGCTTGATACCATTTGATACGCGGCTAATACAGCGTATTGATAACACAACCGGTGGCGGACTTACTGCGATATTATACAGTGGCAATTCATTTCAAATGTGGATAAACATTGGCTTGTATGTATGGCTTACTGGAGTAGCAATTATGCTCCTTTACGACATTACATCGTTCATAATTCTCAAACGCAGGCTAAAAGAAGCGGTTAATATCGAAGCTAATATATATGAAACTGAAACGATAAAAACACCGTTTGTAATTGGTCTTTTTTCCCCCCAAATTTATCTACCTACATATTTGCCAGCACAGGAGCGTCAATTTATCATTTTGCACGAGCAAACACATATCAAAAGACGCGATTATATCATAAAATTTGTCGCGTATTTGATACTATGCTTACATTGGTTTAACCCACTGGTGTGGCTGGCTTTTTTGTTGATGAGCGGGGATATGGAAATGTCATGCGACGAGCGTGTTTTAAGAGAACTAGGGAGCGGAACAAAAATTAAAAAGGATTATTCCCTAGTATTATTATCACTTGTAACAGAGAGATACACCGCGGGCGGAAGAGCTCTGGCATTTGTAAGCGGCGATATTAATTCAAGGGTAAAAAATATTTTGACCTTGAAAAAGCAGTCGTATATTGTGTTCGCAGTCTCTGTGACGCTGGTAGTTATGTTAAGTATAGGATTTGCCGTTGACAGAGTACGTGGCTACGATATAAATAATGACACATTTTATCACCTTTTCGCTGGTGTCGCATGTTGTAATTAGAATGGAGCTTAGCATGAGGTATATAACCGTGTTTATCACCGTCTTAGCATCAGTACTTATTTCAACTGCCTGCAGCACAAATGACGGTACATATTCTAATGTAGCGAGCTACCCTTATTCATCCGCTGCCGTTGGCGATATAGTGCAGCTAGGCGGGTTTAACTGGATGGTGCTTAACACCCAAGACAGCAAGGCATTAATTATTAGCGAACAAGTTATCTCACAGCGTCAATGGCATTATGAACAAAGAATTATGACTTGGGAATCGAGCGATATGCGGCAATATCTGAATGGGAAATTTTTCGATAACACTTTTACCGAAGGAGAAAAAGCATTTATAGCCGAAACAAGGGTAATAAACAATACTAACCCCTGGTATGGCACGGTAGGCGCAGGTAACGACACTATGGACAGAGTGTTTTTACTTAGTGTTGAAGAAGTGATACATTACTTTGGCGACAGTGGCATACTTGACCGGTATGCGGGGCAAGCGATTGCAGCTTTACCGGGGTTTTTAACTGATGAGTACAATTTTGCGCGAGCTACAACATCTATAGAAAGTGAGATAGTGTCTTGGTGGTGGCTTAGGACTCCCGGCCATTTTGTCAGCCCTTGGCTTGATGCTTCGGCTGCCGCAGTTACCGGAGCTGGTGATGTTGTCCCTTACGGAATATATTTAGTTACCGAGGGCGGGGTTCGTCCTGCTTTGTGGATAAAAATCTAAAAATTAAAATAGAGGAGGAATGGCTATGAAAAAGAAAGTTGCATTGTTTATAGTGGCATTAGTTTGCTTGCCGCTGCTTGCCGGGTGTACCAGAGAGGCACCTGTCGATGTCTATATTGGCGAGGAATATTTTGTTACAACGGTACAAAATATTATTAGCGACTTTCCTAATTACTACGGAAAAACAGTGAGTATTGAAGGGGTCTTTTATACATATGGTGTGCACACCACTTATCGTATGGTTATGAGGCAAAACCTCTCCTGTTGAGGACCAGACGGACGCGTCGGCCTTCTGGTAGAATGGCAAACAGAAAATGATTATGCGAAACATGACGATTGGGTAGTGGCTACAGGGACATTTGGGCTTATTGAAATTGATGGTAGAACATATAGAGGAGTACATCTTTCTTCGCTTGAAATTCTTGATGAGCCCGGCGTTAGAATTGTTTTTGAGTAATGCGATAGCACGACCAAATAAAGTAAATTGTCACACAATTCCATACAAAAAAGTATAGCGGTTGCCCTCAAAACCAACTTGTGTATTATTTCATGAACCGCTGAAATACTATAACGCACAAAAAGTTGCGCCAACTATGGTGCAATTTTTTTTATCCTCTTACCACAGCTATAAAGGTAAAACACTTGACACCACAATCATATGATGATATAATCATACCACAAGATGATTTCGGGATGTGACAACATGCGAACCAAATACGGCTTAACACCAATTATCAGATTAAAAGAAATTTTGGAAGATAAACGCCTAACTCAAAAAGAACTAGCCGAAATGCTCGGCGAACCCCCGCAGCAAGTAAATAAATGGGTAAATGGCGTAGAGCCATGTCTAAGTACCCTTGGGCGTATAGCTCTGACGCTCTCGGTTTTACCGGGGGACATTGTCTGGCACAAGGGCGACGACCCGTACTTCGGCCCAACCAGCAAGATATACATTCGTGGAGAGGCCGCCGCCCAAGCGCTACAAACACACAACACATCGGAACAACTGGACATTCTAAGGCAATATTATAGATGGACGGATGAAGAGCTTGCCGGGGTAAAGCTTGTTCACACCGACACAGAAAAGGGCGAAATAACCTTAAGCTGTACTGGCGATACCAACAGCGAAGCATTTATAAGCTGGGCAAAAAAAGATCGCGACGGTATGTACCGACTGTAAGCTTTCTGTCTTGATCGCGTATAACTTACACTTTAAAAAAATCGAAAGGGTGAAAAAAATGTATTTAACAATGCTAATTATAGGAGCGGGCTTCGTACTAATTTCATTTTTATTTGGCGCACTGGCAGACGCGGATTTCGAAGGTATCGGGCCTATTGGTTTTTTGCAACCTAAACTCATTGCTGTATTTTTATCTATAACAGGCATCCTCGGTCTAGTTTTGTCCGGTAGGTTCGACAACCCGTTTGCCGGAGGAATGGTATTGTTTATAAGCGTCCTAGGAGGGCTTTTTGCAGCAGGACTTATAAATCGCTTTGTGGTAATACCTCTAAAAAATGCGCAAAGCACAAGCACGTTTGACAAGCAGGCAACCATTGGCACAACCGCCCGTGTCATTTCCCCGATACCAACAGGCGGATTTGGCAAAATCAAGTTTAATGTAAGCGGTTCTTTGGTAACATGTCCTGCAAAATGCGAAGATGGAGGTGAAATTAAAAACGGCGAAGATGTGGCAATTGTCTACATCGAAAACAATACTTACTTTGTAAGAAAGCTGGCATTACCTATTAACTGATAACAAGCCAAAGGAGAGAAAAACATGGATCCAATCACAGGTGGCATACTTAGTTTAGTAATAATTATTGCTATAGTTGCCTTATTCCTTCTATTGTGGAAGCGCGTTCCGCAAAACAAAGCGGCCGTAGTAACAGGTACACGCAAACGGATTATTTCCGGCGGCGGTGGATTTGTTTTTCCACTGTTGGAACGCTATGACGTAATTTCCCTCGAAAACATCAAAATCCCGCTGGATATCGACAACGCAATTTCCAGCCAAGGCGTTCCCGTAACCGTAAAAAGTGTCGCGGTTGTAAAAGTGCGTTCCGACAAGGAATCTATTTACTCCGCAGTAGAGCAGTTCTTCCGCGGTGATACCAACAAAACAGCCGCCGAAATCGCTACCCAGTCTAGCTATGTACTGGTTGGTAAACTTCGCGAAATTATCGCAAAAATGACAGTAGAAGAAATCTATCAAGACAAAGATAAATTTTCTAGCGAAGTGCAAGAAAACGCTGCCATAGCTCTTGCAGAAATGGGACTTGAAATTAAGGCGTTTACCGTAATGAGTATCGACGACGTGAACGGCTATTTGGTAGCACTAGGACGCAAGCGAATTTCCGAAGTTAAGCGTGATGCACAAATCGCGGAAGCAGAAGCGGAGCGCGAAACAGTTATCAAAACCGCAGAAGCAAACCGCCTAGGTGCGGAAGCAAAAATTATGGCAGAAACCAAGGTTGCGGAAGCCACCAAAGAAAAAGAACTAAAGATCCAATCCTACCGCCGCGAGCAAGAATCTGCAAAAGCGATAGCGGATAACGCGTACCAAATCGAAGAAAACAAAGTGAAAAAAGAAGTAACGGAAACGGAACTTCAGGTAGAGCTACTACGCCGCCAGCGCGAGACAGAACTTGCCGAGCAAGAAGCCAAGCGCAAAGAAAAAGAGCTTGAAGCAACGGTTAACAAGCAAGCAAACGCCGACAGATACCGCCAAGAGCAGCTTGCGGAAGCAAGAAAGTACGAGCAAGTGACAAAAGCGCAAGCGGATGCAGAAGCTATTAAACTTGACGGTAAGGCGCGTGCGGAAGCAGTTCGCCTACAAGGCCAAGCGGAAGCGGAAGCAATCCAAGCCCGCGGTCTGGCAGAAGCAGAGGCCATGATGAAAAAAGCCGAAGCGTTTAAGCAATACAACGACGCGGCGGTTATCCAAATGATGATCGAACGCTTGCCTGATATTGCCAAAAATGTAGCCGAACCAATTTCGAAAACAGAAAAAATCGTGGTTATCGACAACGGTGGTTCGGGCAAAGCCGGTGGTGCTTCCAAGGTTGCTGGCTATGTAACCGATATTATCGCGCAACTGCCGGAAACGGTTGAGGCGTTAACGGGTGTAAACCTAATCGATGTGTTAAAAGGTGCCACTTCAGGTAAAACAAACCCGCTTATCGACGCGTTTGTAAACACTCCCGCAAAGGATGAAGAGTAAAAATCTATGTACGGGCGGCCGGATACGGCCGCCTTTATAATTCTACTGGACATTGCCCGGCTTCTATGCTACCATACATATGGAGATAAATACCAATTCAATCATATGATATAATTTACAGTACAAAGGAAGTTGATGCCATATGCCCGCAACCAATAATTTTGTACATAACCTCAAAATAGAAATCATCAACTGCGGAGATAATTTTGAATGCGCGAGCTTAGATGCCTTGGTTAGTTCTCAAAACCCCCAGCACAAAACCAAATATCTGCAAACATTGGCATCAAACTTAGACAATAATTTCAAATGGTACATGTCTGTAGCAACAGTCTCTGGCGAGATTGTTGCTTGGACATGTTTTTTTATAGACAAAAGCCTTGCGTTTCATGGGCTATTTTCTGGGATAATGGGCAAGTTATATAAATTCTTCCCAGTTAAGTTTAAAACGGCATTTATATCATCCCCAGTTGCAGAGTACAACATGATACACATAAGAGACGACTACAAACACCTCGAGAGCACTATCGCGGACAAAATAATAGAAGAAACCCTTGCCTTCTTAAAAAAAGAAAAACTCGGCTTGGTGGTGGTAAAAGACCATATCCGCCCGTACAGCTCCGAGTATTTCAATAAAAAATTCGTTCACCTGCACTTTTTACCGGGCACATTTATAGACTTGGAGGGCATACGCGAGTGCGAGCATATGTGCAGTAAAAAATGTGCCGCAGCAGACTGCCACTGCTTCGACGATTACTTGATGAACCTAAAAAAGAAGTACCGCGCAAACATTCGCAACAAAATAAATCGCAGAAAAGACGACTTAACCATAGAAATAGTAAGCCATCTATCCCCCGAAGAAAACGCCCGTTGCCACGAGCTATACCAGCAAACGCGAGACAAGCAGGACCTAAAACACGAATGCCTTGGGCCAAGCTATTTCTGCACATGCAGCAAAGAACTTGGCGAAAGCTGCAAAATGTTAGTAGCGAGAACGGGAGGCAAAATAATAGGTTTTGCACAATTATTAGAAAACGACAACGATGTAATAAATGTAAGAATGGGGATGGACTACAACTACAACAAAGACTACAACCTCTACTATCACCTTCTGTACGAAAACATTACATACTGCATCCGCAATAAAAAAAGGAGGCTATATACCTCCCAAACATGCTATCGCCCAAAGCTAGAAATGGGCGCGAAGCTGCTACCATTGCACTCCTATCTCCATTTTACCAATCCAATTTTACACAGGTTTCTTGGTGGAATCGTTGCAAAAAACTGCAAATGCTATTCGGAATTGATACAAACCGACAGTCCGAGTGAGGTTTTGGCAAGGCACAATCTCTGTAACTACTAAAAAATTACTTGACAGTCATTAGGGCATGTTTTATACTAGACAAAGAAGTTGAACATGCCTTACATAGAGCTATATTTCCTATTTAGTGTTGTAAAAAACAAATATATTCTCAAGGAGGAAACAACATGAAGTATCAAGATCCAGCAGTAAAAGTAACCTGCCCAGACGAGGCTCTAAAACTACTTAAAGAAGGTAACGCAAGGTTTGTAGCAAACAATCTTGTACCAACCGACTACAAAGAAGCACTAGGCAAAACAGGCACACAACAAAGCCCGTTTGCGTCTGTTCTAACATGTGCAGACAGCCGTTGCTCACCAGAAATTTATTTCGACCAAGGTATCGGTAACATCTTTGTAGTAAGAAACGCAGGTAACTTTGCTGATAGAGAAGCAACAGGTTCTTTCCAATTTGCTGCTGCAGTTCTTAAATCTCAGATTATCGTTGTTGTTGGCCATACGCAATGTGGCGCAGTATTTAACGCACACATGGGCACATCTGGTCTACCAGGCGAACTTCAGGGCATCCTTGACGATATCGCAGGTATAGTAAAAGGCACAGACACAAAAGAAAACGCTGTAGCTGTGAACGTAAAAGCTCAAGTTAAAGCGTTGAAAGAGAACCCAGCGCTTGCAGGTGTTCCTGTGTACGGTGCAGAATACGACCTAGCAACTGGCGTTGTAACATGGCTTGAGTGTGGCGGCGGTTGCTGCAAATAAGCTAAAACATAAAGCATAAAAAAAATTGCAACCTTTGCAAGGGGGTTGCAATTTTTTTATATAGGTAAGTGAAACTCTCAAGCGTTTAACTTTAAAACCCTTTCGCAAGCTATACCACAAACCGCTGAACTTCGGTAAGTAGCAAACTACTATAATGGCCAAATGCGAATGCGAGCATTTGCCGCTTGATGCATGTAGAGAAACAATTAAAAACCCCTGCGACTATAGAATCACAGGGGAAAATGGGGGGGATTGCGGAAGCAGGATTTGAACCTACGACCTTTGGGTTATGAGCCCAACGAGCTACCAGACTGCTCCATTCCGCGCCGATGTATTAATAATACCATATACTTTTTTGAATTGCAACTATATTTTTTTCACATGAAAGGATTCTCTTATGAAAATCGACCGCCTGCTAGGCATTCTTACTACGCTACTCCAACGAGACCGAGTTACAGCCCCTTATTTGGCAGAAAAATTTGAAGTCAACCGCCGTACAATAGGCCGTGATATAGACGCACTTTGTCGAGCGGGCATACCCATTGTAACACACCAGGGCGTAGGCGGCGGCATTTCCATTGCGGAGGGTTATCGGTTGGACAAGAGCGTTCTTACATCAGACGAGTTGTCAAACATTATCGCCGCGCTAAAAGGCATAGGCAGTGTGTCGGAAACATCACAAATAGAGCGCGCATTGGATAAACTAGGCGCAAACGCCGTTGTTTCTATGTGTGAACCCATTGTAATTGACCTTGCGTCTTTTCACAAAGAGAACCTAACGCAAAAAATCGGGCTATTGAAAAAAGCCGTCCGCGAAGGGCTGCTGGTAGAATTTGATTATTACTACGAAAAGGGTATGTCGCGACGGCGGATAGAACCTTATTTTGTTATTTTTCAATGGGGTACATGGTATGCTTTTGGATTTTGTATAGAGCGGCTGGATTTTAGGCTGTTTAAACTTGGGCGATTGTGGGAGATTGTGGTATGTGAAGAGAGATTTTCTCCACGAGAGATACCAGCGGAAAAACGCGATTTTGACAGATTCATCCCTGATGACAAACGGCTTGTGGCTCTTTTCGACCCTCGCGAGCAATATAGACTTATCGAAACCTACGGGCCCGACAGCTATACAGAAACTGCCGATGGGTTACTGCTTGAAATAAGATTTACGCACCGGGACTATGTGGTAACATGGCTACTTGGGTTTGGCGGAAATGTAAAAGTGCTGGAACCCGCGGATGTTGCAGAAGAGATTAAAGCCGCGGCCGAAAATATTTTATCGCTTTATAATTAAACCGGACACATAGCTGCCGTGTTTTGTCAGATATCATAGAATAAAAAAAGGAATGATATTCTTATGGTAGAATCAAGATGCGGCATAGAATGCAGCAAGTGCGAGTACAAAGAGAAAAAGAATTGCCAGGGCTGCCTAGTAATAGACAAGCCGTTTTGGGGCGACTCCTGCCCCGTAAAATCATGCTGCGAGGCGCGGAAGCACCACCACTGCGGAGAATGCCCCGACTTCCCATGCGATGTACTTACAGAGATGGCATATGCCGAAGAAGAAGGCGACAACGGAAAACGAATTGAAAACTGCCGCAGATGGGCGAACAAGGATTATAAGATTGGCACATGTAGTTTATCTGCAGAAGAAGTTATTGCTGTGCTGGAAAAAGAAAAATCATTTACCCTCGCAACATCGGCACATGGGCGTGTGTCTACACGTGCTATGAGCCACGTAAACGACGGTTTAACCGTGTATTTTCAAACCGGCAGCGACTATCTAAAAGTGCAGCAAATGGAAGCGAACCCAAATGTGGCACTTAGCGTTGGCGGATATGAAATGGAAGGTAAAGTAACTCTCCTAGGACACCCTTTGGATACAGAAAACCGACTCTTTGCAGAAATTTACAAAAAAAAGCACCCTCAATATACCGATATTTGGTCAACATACGAAAAAGAAATAGTTGTCAAAGTGGAAATTGGGCTTGTACGGCAGTGGCGATATATTGATGGCAAGCCGTTTATCGCTGTAGGGCAGTTTTCGCAAGAAACACCGGCTTTTAACGCGGAAAAGTTTATTGCCGATGTTGTATCACAAAATGCAGAGGCGTTACCAGTACATTTTGCCCCAAATGCCGTTATCCGCTGGTACGAGACAAACGAAGAACTTACTCTTCCCGAGTATGTTCGTGCAAACTGCGAATACCCGGGAGAATGGCGCGGCGCACTTGAGCGGGTAATGGAGAGTAACAACGAGATGTCACTTGTTTACCGCATAGCGTCGGAAGGAATGGAGTTTCTTGTGACAGCGTTTGTAAAATTGGATAATGGCAAAATAATTCAACTTGATGAATATTTTTGCGTATGCGGCACTGCGCCACAGTGGCGGCAGGATATGAAAATTGGCAAACCTATAGTTGAAGGAAAGGCAAATGACACGATAGGTTGGTAAACATAAATTTCGCTTGCAAAGTAGCAGTCCCACATGGTAAAGTGGTATGATAGAAAGCGCTGAGAAGCGAAAGGAGCATACAATGCAATCAGACAAACTGGACATGTACTTAATGTCAAACGCGAAGTTCTTTCCTGCGGGGAAAATGCCTCTGCTTAAAGAATCTTTGGCAAGAATCCCGGATGAACAATTCGTAATGTTACATTCTGTTGACCTTAAAGACCCCACAACTATACTTCTTGTATCCATATTCTTGGGTGAATTTGGTGTGGATAGGTTTTTACTAGGCGATACCGGTTTAGGTGTGGGTAAACTGCTAACCCTTGGTGGATGTTTAATTTGGTGGTTTATTGATATTTTCCTTGTCCAAGAAAGGGCAAGGGAAGTTAATTTTGAAAAAATGATGGCAATGGCAAACCAAATTGCCCCAGCCTCCGCTTATGGCTATGGCAATTTCCAGCAGTAAGAGGATAATAGTGGTATATGTTGCAGGCGTGTTGGTATTTTTTCTTGTTACCAATACGCCTGTTTCAATACCATGCCTTTTTTTATGGGCTACGGGAATACCATGCCCTGCTTGCGGGATTACAAGAGCATTTGTTTTGCTTTCGCAATTTGAAATTATTAATGCCGCTCGAATGAACATACTTGCTGTTCCATTTGCTGTTTGCGCAAGCATTTATTTTTTTTGCGCTGTTGCAGATGCTTTTTTTCACAGGAACGCAATCCAAAGGTTCAATTTATTTTTTGCAAAAAAATGGGTTATAGCACTTGCGGCGGGGCTAATGCTTGTGTCTTGGTGGTATAATCTTGTTCGATGGTATTTTTGATGTGCTTCACACAAACCGGAGGCTACCATGCATATCTTATCCGCAAAACTAACATTCCATATCCCCTACTCTACTTCGCTAAAGGACAAACGGCAAGTATGCCGCAGCATTATCGACCGAGTGCGCAAAAAATTTAACACATCCGTTGCGGAAGTAGAAAATCAGGATATTCACCAGACCCTTACCATTGGGCTCGCTGTGGTTTCTGGGTCTGTTTCTCACGCACAAAATTCTTTGGATGAAGTTATCCGTTTTATGGAAAGCCATGTAGATGGGGAGCTTATGGAGGTGGGAGAAACATGACCGTATACATAGACGCGGACGGCTGCCCTGTAGTAGATATCACCATACGGCTTTGCGCCAGCGCGAATGTTGGCTGTAAAATAATCTGTGATACATCCCACACATTTGAAAAGCCGGGCGCCACCACCATAACCGTACCAAAGGGAAACGACAGCGTGGATTTTGTTTTGGTAAACATGGTTAAAAAAGGCGACATAGTAATAACACAGGACTACGGGCTTGCCGCCATGTGTCTTGCACGTATGGCTGTTGCTGTTAGCCAAAATGGAATGGTGTACAGCGATAGCAATATCGACAGCTTGCTAATGCAGCGGTATACTGCAAAAAAAATCCGCCAAGCAGGCGGAAGAATGAAGGGGCCGGCAAAACGGACAGCGGAGCAGGATCGGGCATTTGAGGAAACGCTGGAGAAGCTGCTGCAAGACAGTAATACATAATTATAACAATAAAAAGCCACGTCTGCGACGTGGCTTTCCCTATTCATAACTAGTTAGTAATAACTTGCTCTGTTTCCTTATCAAACACATGAATCCGCTGTACATCCACACCCATTTTAATGCTCTCGCCGGCTTTAGCGGTGCTACGTGGGTTTACGCGAGCGGTCATAGGCTGTCCCGCGCATAGCAGATACAAATATACTTCCGCACCCAGCAGCTCTGTTACTTCCACGTCGCAGTTAATAACCGCGTCACCTGCTTGGCTTATAAACATTTCTTCGTCCTTCAAATCTTCCGGACGGATACCCATTACAACCGTTTTACCCGCATATCCACCTTCGGTTAACGCACGCGCCTTACCTTCCGGCAATTTGATAGCGTTTTCACCAAACACAAGATAAATATCCGCGCCGCGCTGCTCAACTACTACATCTACAAGGTTCATTTGTGGAGAACCGATAAAGCCCGCTACAAACAAATTTTGAGGCTTGTTATACAAGTTGCCTGGGCTATCCACTTGCTGAATTAGGCCGTCTTTCATAACAACAATACGTGTACCGAGCGTCATAGCTTCGGTTTGGTCATGTGTTACGTATATAAAGGTCGTTTGCAACCTTTGGTGTAGTTTTGTAATTTCCGTACGCATTTGCACGCGCAGCTTTGCGTCAAGGTTAGATAGAGGTTCGTCCATTAGGAAAACCTTTGGCTCGCGAACAATGGCGCGTCCCATTGCCACGCGCTGACGCTGTCCACCGGACAGTGCCTTTGGCTTGCGGTCAAGCAAATGCTCAATATCAAGGATAAGGGCGGCTTCTCTAACGCGTCTTTCGATTTCTGCTTTTGGAGTTTTGCGAAGTTTAAGACCAAATGCCATGTTGTCGTACACGCTCATGTGCGGATACAACGCATAGTTTTGGAAAACCATCGCTATGTCACGATCTTTGGGGGCGACATCGTTCATAAGCCTGTCGCCTATGTATAGCTCGCCTTCTGTAATTTCTTCCAAGCCTGCTATCATACGCAAAGTGGTGGTTTTACCACAGCCAGAAGGTCCTACGAAAATAATGAATTCCTTGTCTTCGATAGACATGCTGAAGTCGGGTACGGCCACAAAACCGTTTGGATATTTTTTTACAATGTTCTTGAGTTCTAAACCAGCCATTGAATGCCTCCTTAGATTTTAGTGCTATGCACTTAACTGCACTTAACATGACTCTTGCCACGGAAGTTATATTACACTATTGTTACAATTGCTGTCATTGGATGTTTTCCCAAAGTTTTGCCAAATTTCTGTATATTATAACAGCATGATTACAATGTGAATAAATTATCTCGTTTGAAGCACAGTATTAATATGGATACTACAAAAATGGAACGCGCGCCCAGCGTTATTTTAGAAGAAAACATTAAAATTTTGGAAAATTTGTTCACAGACTGCCAAGATTTTATCGGGCGAAAACTACCACCCGGCGGCAATGGCGCGCCGTGGATTTATATGGCGTATATAGACGCTATGACAGGCCGCGACCTAATGGATATGACGGTTGTGCGGCGGCTTTTTGACATGGACTGGTCTAATCTTGCGCAAGACGGCAAGGAGATGGACTTGTATGCGGCTTTGCGGGATAGGGGTATTGCCACGGCAGACCTTTCCGAAGCGGAGACTTGGGACGATGTACTGTATTTTATCCACGCCGGTGATACGGCGGTTTTTGTGGAGGGTTTTAGCAAAGTAATTGTAATTGCTACGCGAGGCTTTCCTAACCGAGGGATACAGGCACCGGAAACCGAAGTAGTAGTACAGGGCCCGCGAGAGGCCTTTAGCGAGGTAATGCGCTTTAACACAGCTCTGGTACGGCGGCGCATTAGAGATACTAACCTAAAAGTGAAGCAGTCAAAACTTGGACAGCGGAGCTTGACGGATATCGCCCTTATGTATATGGAAGATATCGTACGTCCTGAGATTTTGCAAGAAGTAGAGCGGCGGCTTGCGGAAATTAATATTGACGGAATTTCTGACAGCGGCTGTGTGGAACAGTTAATTGAGGAAAACTGGCTTAGCCCGTTTCCGCAAATGCAACTGACGGAACGGCCAGACAAGGCTGCAGCTTCCATTTTGGAAGGCCGTATTGCTATTATTGTGGATAATTCGCCGTTTGTTATTTTGGTGCCGGTTACGTTAAATGCGCTTTTTCAAAGTGCGGAGGACTATTACAGCCGGTGGCAAGTTGTTTCGATAACGCGATTTCTGCGGTTTGTTGGGGCTTTTTTAGCCGTTGCGCTGCCTGCTATTTATGTTGCTATCGCGCTGTATCACCCGGCTATGGTGCCACTGCTTATGCTCTCAAGATTAGCGCAAGCCAGCCAAGCGGTACCGTTCCCTGCTGTCCTGGAGATATTTTTGCTGGATGCGGCGTTTGAGCTGTTGCGTGAAGCCGGAATCAGGCTCAAGAGTGCGTCCGGCGGGACTATCGGTATTGTCGGCGGTTTGATTATCGGACAGGCGGCTGTTGAGGCCGGGCTGGTTAGCCCCATTGTGGTTATTATTGTAGCTATGACCAGTATCGCTACATTTGCAATACCCAGTATCTCGCTGGTTTATAGTTTTCGAATTGTTAAATACGGGCTGCTGCTGGCGGCGGCCGGGCTGGGCTTTTTAGGGCTTGGGCTTGGATTGATTTTTGTGCTGGTGCATTTGGCTTCGCTAAAGAGCTTTAGCTTCCCATATTTGATGCCGTTTGCTTCCGGGGAGATTAATAACTATCACGAGCTAAAGGATAGTTTATTCCGCTTCCCATTGCGGTATTTAAACAAACGGCCATTTTTTGCACGAAAAGGACAGAGTACACGGATGGAGGACTAACAAATGCTTGCCGCTAACGGAAAAATAACAATGCGACAATTACAAATCCTTATAGTCCTTGGTGCGCTTGGCACCGGGGTTATCGTCCTACCGCGCCGAGTAGCGGAATTTGCGGGGCAAGATGGCTGGGTTATCGTTATCGGGCTTATTGTACTTGCGGTAGCTGTGGGATGGCTTATTTCCGCAGCGGTAACAGCTGCCACACAAGCAAAACCCGGCGCGGGGTTTATTGCCTTTACCGGACATTTGCTTACCCGCCCTGTAGCGTATGTTTGCGGGCTTGCGTTATGGGTCAAGCTGGTTTTATCCGCGGGGCTTGAGCTTCGCGTTTTTATGGAAATAACCCAAGCTGTAATGCTGCCGCAAACACCTATGCTTGCGGTTAGCATTGCCGTGCTTGCCGTATGTGCATACGCTGCAATTAAGGGTATGGAAACACGAGCACGCGTTGCGGAAATTCTTTTTGCCGTTATGGCATTGCCATTTATTTTTTTAGTGGGGCTGGCATTTTTCGATACAGACTTTTCCAATTTGCAACCGGTGTTGGTTACACAGCCACCGCAGCTGCTAAATGGCATTTTGCGGTTAGGGTTCATTTTTACGGGGCTCGAATGCCTGCTTTTGGTGTCACCCTTTTTGCGCAAGGACAAGCACATGGGAAAGCATGTAGCATCTGCGCTGGCTTTTGCGGGCGGAATAATTCTGCTTATTACGGTGCTAACCATCGCAAAGTTCGGCCACGGCGTTGCGGCCCAACCATGGCCGGTACTTCGCATGATGGACATGCTTAACATCCCGGGGTCGTTTATCGAGCGGCAAGAAGCGTTGATGTTCACGTTTTGGATTATCACTGCATTTGCTATCGGAAACATGATGCTGTTTTTTGGCGGTCTGCTTGTAAAAGATATGTTTAAAATGCAAACACGACACTTAGGTGTGATTACTACCGCGGCAGCAGTTTGTGCGGTATCCGTTTTCCCATGGCGGGATGTGTATAGGGTGTTGGATTTTATGTATATGACGGCCGGTGTATTTTTTCTTGTGGTGCTGCCTGTTATTTTGCTGATCGCCGCGAAAGCGCGCTCTTTGCGTGCGGGCTCCGTTGGCCTTCTTTTGCTAACCTGCAGCCTAATCCTAACCGGCTGCTGGGACCGTGTCGAAATAGAAAACCGTGCTTTCGTAGTAGCAATAGGTATCGACAAAGAAGATGATACCTACGCGTTAAGCCTAAGCGTCCCCTTATTAAAAAAAGAAGGCGACGAAGAAGACGAATGCCATATAAAAACCGCCACAGGTAAAACCATAACCGAAGCGTTAAAGCAACTTGACGCAAAAACGGATAAAACCCTCTACTATGGCCAAGCAAAGCTGCTGGTACTGGGCGGAGACCTATTAAATAGCCCTGAAATGACAGACCGTACAATACAAGCTATGAAAAACAACCGTGAAATAGACCTGCGCATAAATGTATTGGCTGCGGAGAGCGCAAAAGGAATACTGGAAGCCAAGCCACCGGGCGAAACACTGCCTGGCCTGTTTGTAGCGGATATTTATCGTAATAAACACAAACTTGGAGGCGCAAGTTTTGCACTTGACTTGGAACGGCTTGCGTCGTCCTACAAAGACGGCGCGATAATTCCAATGATAAAAGCAGACGATAACGAAGGTACGCCGCTTAAATTAAACGGCGCGGTGTTGATACACCATAATCACACAGAAGAACCTGCAGTCGAAACAGCAGCAAGCAAGTCAATGCCTCTGCAAGACCAAAAGAAGCAAGAAAGCAAGGACGGCAACACGGATTCCGAGCCTAAAAAAACAAAATCAAGCGAAGAAAACCCACTCCCACACAAACTAACTCCGGAAGAGCTACAAGGCTTCCTATGGTGCATAAGCCACGGCAACAAAGGCGCAATAATAACAATAGAAGCCGACGACGGTAACCTGGTTCCGGTAAAAATAAAAAAGCATACCGTAAAAGTGTGCTTTACCCAACAAGCAGAAAACTTGCGCGCTACGGTGGATATAAAAATAACAGCGGAAGCCGAAGAACTCGACGACACACAAATAACCCATCTATTGGCGGAAAAAATCGCCCAAGAATTGATTGCCACCGCAAAAAAACTCCAAACCGACCACGCTTTAGACGGCTACGACTGGTTGGAGCTCTTGCGTAAGAAAAATTTCACCTTGTACAACCGACATCACGAAAACTGGCACAATATATTCGCCAACATCGAAATTATACCACAGGTTACGGTTAAAACGCCCCAGCAGTCAACTCCATCTGCTTAAATGTCGTAAGCAATACAGTAAACGCACCCCAAAAGTGTAATGCAAGACTTGCACTTTTGGGGTGCGCTTGCTATAGTCATATGTCACTGAAACAGTGCACTATATTTTGCAACTAGTGACCCACAGTCACCAGTTGAGATATTTTGCAATAGCCAAAACTTGCTCATCAATCCACTTATGGGTGATTATAGTCAGATCATTAGGGGTGTAGCAAAAATACGATAGTCTTAAAGACGCGGCTTGGCTACTCCATTTTGCTTATAGCGGTTTAGCTTTAAAACCCTTTCGCAAGCTATAGCGCAAACCGCTGAATTTCGGAAAGTATTTCAACTTAATAATGGACAAAAGACATCCATTATTCTGCTGTAATAGTTTGCATATTAAGATAGGTCGCTTCCAACTTGCAACGACCTAACAGCGCGCGCGAAGCTAAAAGCAGAAATGGCCATGATATAGTCCCCCCTTGGTCTCTGGAATATGAGTCAAAGCGGTAAAGGTTATATCCAGTATTAGGCTAATTCTTGAACCTCATAAAACGCTTATATGCTACAAATCTTCCATAGGAAAATAGATTAGATAACAAATGTAAAAGTGATGTTTTGGTGGCTAAAACATAATTACAAAGAGGCAACAAAGAGCCAATCTATGAGTTGTGGCTATCAAAGATTGGCTCTCTATGTTTGCTATATAAACGGCATAAATTACTTGAAAATATAGATAGCCCTAGCTGCACCATCCCACTCGACATCAGCACCAAGTATCTCCGCTACATATCTCATTGGTACGTAGGTGCGGTCATTTATAATTACCGGCACTCCCATTCCACCCGGTAAAGGCACACCAACGGTCAATGTCAATTGTGTTAAACCTTGGTTGATTGTCACGGTTCGGGTCGCTCCATCCCAATTAACTGTTGCGCCAAGTGCTTCCGACACTAAACGTAAAGGCATCATCGTGCGATTGTATGCGGTGTCAATAAAAGGAGCTACGTCAGTATTAACATTTACTCCATTGATTGAGTATGTGTAACTGCCAACGACAAAACGTAACGTGGTCGATGGTTGAGTTACTGTTACAATAGGCCTTACTATAGCAATTGTAGAAATCTCATCACCTACAACATGCCTAAAAGTTGGTGATTCCAATTCAAACCCGACAGGCAGGCGCAACATGCTTTCAGTGATACTAGAGCCAACCGAAAGTGTAAATTGCTGGCTTCCTACTTGCTGTCCGTTTGATGTTCTAAACAAAATGGATATATTTCGGTTCGGAGGGGTTTGATGTGTTCTAAGCTGAACCACTTCGCCATAATAATAGCCGTCATTTGTGCGAACAAAAGCTCGTACAAAGTAATCTGTATTAGGTGTTAATCCTGTTAAGCTAAGTTCAAAACCCGGTGCATTATGTGCTGCTGCCCTCAGTATATTGTGAGAAATTGTAGGCACCCTAGTTGTGGATGAGTAAACAACACCATGCTCCAAGACACGACCAGTAATTTCATGGGCAAATATGCCGCCTACTATTGCTGATGTATTAGTAACCTCCTGCACGGAATATGTTTGGATGTAGTATGAATCCTCAGCACCCAAGCGTATCACTCGACCATAAGATACACCAGCCGCATTTCTTGCAAATGCACGTACATAATAAGGTGCGCCCGCTGTAAGACCGCTTACATTGATGGAAGCAGAGCCAAGACCACCGCTAACAGTTTGATGCCGCGTTCCACTCTGATTTAAGATTGGATTGGAATTGGTAGTAGAGAAAACAACGCCCCTTTCTGTGATGCCACCGCCGTTATCGCTTTCTACATTAAATCTGACATCAATTGATGTATCGGATAAGCGGGTAGCGGAATCAGTCCTGACTGTAGGGGGATGGATGTCGAATCCGTGTGTCACGAAAGACACCATTTGACCATAACTTACGCCAAAGGCATTTTCAGCAAAAGCCCAAACATAGTATACTGTATTGCTTGCAAGCCACGGCAAACTTATCGTTGTTGCTCCTGTTGTGCCAGAAGCTGTAACCACATTATGGGTCTGGTGTACTGACGGCCTTGTAGGGGAATTAGAAAAAATGATTCCTCTCCTTATTACAGGAGAACTGCCGGGTGATGTTACATTAATCCCCACATTTGCAGAGCTGCTGGTGATATTAGAAGCGTTTTGTGTCGTTACGCTGGGAGCAGAACCTACAGGCGGGGATATAGGGGGTTGTATCGGAGGCTGTATTGCCACATCGGGCATGTGAGTATAGTTTGTCCATTCATCAACGTAAAACACTCCTCTTGACCAGCTTGTGAACTCAACAAGAACTTCAATATTTATTGTGAAGCCCGGTGTTAAATTAGGTATATCAACCGTAAACGAACGGTTGCCGTTTAGCTGCCGATTGAACCATATTCCGTCTATAGAACCGGATGCAGACAGGGGTGACGCGTCCCCTTGGGTATTCAGCCTCACATCCAAACGTGCAGATGATGGGCTGATTTCTACCACCCTTATAACAACGTCGCCAGTAGCAACGTCACTGATAGCAAGGCCGTATAGGTCGTAGCTTGCAGCGGTCACCATGTTAACAAAAGTCATAGGTACAAGCAATGTTAGCACCATTAAAATGGTTAGCAATTTCATAAATCGAGTTTTCATTAAATATCCCTCCAGATAATATTTATTATATAGTCATTGTACGACATCTTGTAATTCATTGTATATATTTTACATCGTTGACTATAGTGACCTTGTGGGCATTTGTGAGCATTATTGACTACCGTTTTTGATCATTCAAACTTCGCCTAAATCCAACATATGTCACAAGAAAATATATTACATATACAACCGTAAAAGCAGATAGAGCAAGGAAGTAATAAAAGAAAGCCGGAACTTCAACATTGCTGAGATATACAAACTGCCGGCTGGCAAATAATCCGACAACCATAGTTAATGCAACCGAAATTATAAATGGGCACACATAATACACACCCAACTGTTGCAACAGAACGCGGTTGGTTTCTTTTTTTGAAAGTCCCAACTTGCTTAAAAGAGCATAACGAAACTTAAATCTTGTGGCATCACTGAGCTGCTGTACTGCCAAAACTGTTAGTGCGATGCAAGCAAAAATAAAGGAGATATACCCCAAGACGAAAATAAATGATGCCATTAAATTGCCCATACTTGCGTTTGCATTGGCTCTGACTATCACCGATTCTACACCATAGCTTATAATGCCGCTGCTTCCGATGGCAGGAAGGTTTTGTTCCAGGCTCGCCATTTGCATTGAAAGGATACCGCCCCCGGACACAGCCCCAACTATGTCGGGCTGCACTTCCAGTAAGCGGTCGGTTAAATCTGACGGTGCTGTTTCGTGTAAATTTATCGCTAACATCGAATAGAACGGGTGTAGAAAAGCCATAAATTCATCGGGAACGACTACTATGTAGTCTGCACCATTCATACCATTTTGTGTGATATAGTCTGTTCGTACTTCCTGTAGCGTTAGTTCGACCCCGCCAAGCAGGAGAGGGTGAGCTGCGGCGAACTGTTCTATATGTGGTACGACCCTGTGTATTGCGTTAAAGAGAAATCCATTTTCACTTAGGGTTACCGCCTCCAAGCCTGCCATGGCTCGAAAGGCATTGTAGTCGCTTAATCTTATGAATGTATCGTAGATATGATATGATACGTCCTCATGTGCTTGAGGGACATTGGCGTATAGGTGTCTGTTGATGCCATCATCCCTGTTTGTATAGATGCGATAGATATGTTGCTCTCGGATTGATGCGTTGTCTGAAATAACGCTTAATTGTTGTGCAAAATCTTCTTCTATATTCTGACTGAATACAAGTACATCCACCACAAGGTTTCTATCAAGAGCCTCTCTTTGAAACCCGGCAAACATCATCGCAAAAGTTAGGCCAAAGAGTGCCAATGTAAAAAGATTAGTTAATGTTCCCATTGTAAATCGCATCGTTTTGACCTTTGAAGATAGCTGTCTAAGCACAAATATATTGGCATTTTTGAAAATGACCTTATGCTTCTTCTCGATAAACCCAAGGAAAAAAGACGATAAGCCAACATACAAGAGATAAATAGATACGACAAGTCCGACGGTAAGCCAGCCCAAAGCACCGCTTGATATGCCGGTTATAAGCCCCGCGTTAAAAGCGATAATATAAGCAATAGCAATATATAGAAAAATCTTAGCGAATGAGCTTTTCAATTTACTTCCTGCGCCCATTTCATTTTGATTTTGCATATTCATTAAGCCTTTTATGGTCATTTTTTTGAACCTATGGTTTATTGAGAGCAATGCAATTATATATGAAGCACCAAGCATAAAACCTGTCAAAACTAATCCAGAAGCACTTAACCCAATAGAGATATTATGCGGTAAGTCAACAAGGGTAGCGTAGATATTTAGAAATACCCATTGAAGAAAAATACCAGGTAATATCCCAAACAAAAAAGAAACACCGCCAAGCAGTAGGTTTTCTAAACGGAAGATCGAAGCAATCTGTCGTTTTTCAATACCTACAAGCAAATATATGGCAAACTCGTTGCTGCGACGTTGCACCATAAAATTTGCCATGTACCTAACTAGCCATATCACAAGAAAGAAAATGAATATGGAAGCTAGAGCCGTCATTAAAATTAAAATATCTAACCCCTGTGTAAGTGTTTGCAAATCTTCTGAAAACATCATTCCATTAAAAGCGAAAACAAGCGCAGAGATAATTGTCATGGTTGCGATGTAAATCAAATAATCTTTCAAGGAGCGCTTAACATTGCGAACAGCAAGTTTATTCAGCATTGGACTTATCTCCTCCCATCAAAGATAGCACGTCAAGGATTTTGTTTAAAAAGTCTCGCCTTGTTTGATCCCCTCTAACAAGCTCATTGATTATATTTCCATCTTGAAGAAACAGAATGCGTTTGCAATAGCTAGAAGAAAAAGCATCGTGAGTAACCATTAAAATCGTCGCGCCCATTTTTTCATTCATATCGCGGAAGGTTTCAAGTAACATGGTAGCTGATTTGGAGTCCAGCGCGCCGGTTGGCTCATCCGCCAAAATCAACTTTGGCTCATTAGCTAATGCCCTAGCACAAGCGCATCGCTGTTTCTGCCCTCCTGAAACTTGATAAGGAAATTTGTTGGCATTTTCGATTATGCCAAGCTGTTCCATAAGAATTTTTGCTCTGGCAGTGCTTTCTTGTTTGCTTTTGTTTTGCAAGGACATAGGAAGGACAATATTTTCTTCAATAGTCATTGTGTCGAGTAAGTTGAATTCCTGAAAAACAAAGCCCAAGTTAGTTTTTCGAAATTGAGCAAGCTTCTCTTCACTTAACTTTGTAATATCCTGCTTATCAAAGTAGATATGACCAGAAGTTACAGTATCAATTGTGGATAACATATTGAGCAGTGTGGATTTACCAGACCCAGAGGCTCCCATAATTCCAAGAAACTCGCCCGAAATGACATCTAGGTTGATTTTGTCTAGAGCTTTTGTGAGGTTTTGACCTGTCCCATAATGCTTTTCTACATTACTTACTTGGATTAGCTTATTCATAATTATCCTACCTTTCCTATTTTGTTTTTATCTCACATGTTCAAACTGATCAGAAGTCGTGGTGCTCTTTAATATTCAGCGTTTTAACAGCATCATCATGCACTTGCTTACAGAGCGCCTTGCAAGTCTCGACACTTCAATATGAACAGGGCGACCGGTCTAGTGTTATTTGACAAGTCGCCCTGTTCATATTGAAGTGTCTCTGTTTAATACAAGGTGTGACTATTGAAAAGCCATAGTCAAAATCCGCTCCGTTTCATCCTTAAGCTCGAACCAATGACCTCTTAAATCATCCAATCCGAACTTTGCCAAAAGCTCGTAAAATTCTTTTTCGTAGACATATCTATGACTTTCCCACTCTTGAAAATTACCCAATGGCCCACCATTTATGACTTGAAACCAAATATCCACTTCACCTTCAGCAAAGAGCGTAAGATGGTATTCCAGCCTGCCATTTGTGATGGCGAACACTGTATAAGCTCGCATACCTAGCTCTCCCCAGATGATAACAGGATAACCGTCTCTGGTAATGGCTACCGAAATAGGATAGCCATCTACTTGCCCAATATTTTTGTAAAAAAGCTCTCCATCGTATACATAAAATATCTTACCCATAGCGAGGAGCGAGTCGTATTGCGCTTCATGCCTTATTGCCAGTACACCTGATATGTCTGCTATGTCTTGATACATCAGAGCCAATGTAAAGGCTTTCGTGCTGTCAGCCATCCTATAGGCAGGTACACCTACACCACCAGCAAAATACTCCAATAGCGGAGCGGCAAATGGGTAAAGTGTAACGCTGGCTTGCCCTTGTCCATAGTAGGCTTCCGATTGAGTTCTCTCTAGCAACAAAAAGGTCGATATACTATAGTCAATATCAAGTTTTTGTTTAATTGATGCAGCTATGTCTTTCCGCATATCAGTAAGCGGCAGGATTTGTGTCATAGATGCAACCAATTTTTCATATTCAGCATAATCTATCTCTAAAGGCTCACTAAACTCCATGCCTTCCGGTGTGAATGTGATGTGCGAAATATCCACAAAATCATAGTCAAAGCTAACCATAATAGTTCGTCCGTCTTCATCAGCATAAAATCGTGGTTGCCAAGCAAGCAGTGTGCCTTGAAATGTCCCATCTATAAATCTGTATAGTACGGCACTACCCCAAGTTTGGGCAGTATAGAAGATGAAAATTTCAGGTATGCCATTGTTGTCAATATCGTATAAGGTAAAATCGCGGGCAATTAACCCATTTCTAAGAAATGGCGCATCATTAAGGATTATATTGCCGTAACGGTCATAAGCTGTGCCATTGTACCAGTTTGTCGAAACTCCAGACTCTACATACACCAATGGGGTGTCATTCAAAAGAACAGAATAGCCCCAATAATCGCCCCAACTAAAGAACATGCCATCCTCATAAACACCAAGGCTAAATAGGCTGATATATTCTATTAGAAACTCTTTTGCTACTTGAAACCCAAAGTCTGTAGCTTGCTGCTGATTATCTGCGACTTCTGGAGTAGACTGCATTTGTGGAGCTGCATATACTTGTGATGTATAGGCATAGTGGTTTCCTCCACAAGCAGTGAGAATAAACAATGTGGCTACCACCAAAGTCAAATAAATTAAATGCTTTCTCATAATCTCCCTCCATATAACGCTTTTGTAAACCTAGTCTTGCGGTACAAGGGCTTATGTTTACCAAATCACAATGCGTTGCTCCCTTGGTACATACATGCCGTCACCCGATTGAATACCAAATATTTCGTGGAAAATATCGAACATAGTTAAGCCAAAGTTAGCTCTAAAAGCATCCGGCGGATGTACGCCGCCCAAATATCTTGATGCACGCTGTAAGTTTCCACGGATCCCCCATTGTCTAACGTTAGCATACATAACCTCTCTTAAATCCAAGCCTTCTTGTTCTGCCAAAGCAAGCATAACGGATATGCTGCCTAAATCCGCTATTGTTTCGGTCAAGAATCGGTTGCCATCCAAATAGTCGTCAATCCAAAAGAAGGCTGAAATCATGTCAGCTACTGCGGCTGTTCTTGCGTCAAAGCTGGCACGGTCTTCATCTGTCCACCAATTGCGTTCGATGCCATGTGCGTCAAACTCCACACCGCGATCGTCAAAGGCATGTAAAATCTCATGCGCTATAGTAGAACCTATTGCACCCATATTGAACTCTCTTGGCATATTCATATCAAAGTTGGGGTAAACCAGGAAGCCCATAGGGATAACCAATGCGTTTAAAGTCTGGTGGTACATGGCATTAAAGAGATCTGGCCTCATATCAGCCCACATTGCAGCACTAATATCAACGGGCATCGACAAGGATTCTATGATGTTCTCTCTTTGCAATCTGGCATTATTTTTAATGACATATGCGAAATTGCCGCCTTGCTCTATGGAATAAAAATCGGGGATTGTAATGGAAAAACCGTTTTCCGGATGGGAAATTTCAAATACCATCGAATAGAGCTTTGCTCTTGCTTCTGCAACTGTTTCAGGGCTTAACCAATATACATCATCCAAGCGAGAACTCCATATAGCCCTGAAAGCTTCTGCCATTTCGGAAACATAGGCTCGAACTTCATCGCTGGCATACCGGTCTACATACATTTGGTTAAACAAGCTCAGGAACTCTCTTCTAACGATGGTCTTTGCAAGTTCTTCTATCTCTCCTTCGGAGCCATAATCACCCGAAATATGCATATTTACAAGCGAAACAAATTCATCATATGTCCAAGGAAAAAGACTGTGCATAAAAGAAAGCTTCGCAATATCAACCAGTGTGCTGAGGTTTTCATATGTATATATGCTGTCAACAGCAGATACCCACTCTCTCATCCGAGAAAATATAAAGACATTTTTATCCTCCAGCGCATAAAGTTTTTCTTGGTCATGGCTAAAGAATCTGGAGTTTGGCGCAAGGGCATGTAGGTCATCCCAAGAGATAGCCTCTTGAACCCATACCGCATCTTCTCTGGGACTCATCTGTGAATAGATATGCCTTTCAAGGTTGAATATATCCCAAGCTCTTTGTTCTAAGTTTTGGGTTTCGCCCATAATTTCTAAGATAGAAATTATATCTTGTATAAAGCTTTCGTGATGTTCTGCATATTCTTCATTAGCATAATACTCATAGTCACCCAAGCCCATGTAAAAAAGCATTACATCTGCTGCCCAATAGGAGTTTCCTAAAATTGTGTCGGTGCCTATGGTCATGTTAAAAAATGATTGTATTGCAAAGTAAGGTGAAATTTGCGCTGCCGCCTCTATAAATTCATCCATATTCGTTGCTGCTCTCAAGTCGGAAAACAGTGTATCAAATGTTTCCATTCCAGCCAACACATTATCCGCATCCAAAAGCATGTTGTAGAAGTTTACAACTCTATAATAGTAAGAACCTATTTCATGATTTGTATTAAGCAGCCAATCCCATATACTGTCAAAGCTCGGCCCCATAACAGCGTTACTTTGGCTAGTTACTTCTTCAGATACATCCGCATTTGCCAAAAATGACCTATGTAAGTGCATCCACAGGTTATCTTCGGGTCTCGCTTGCTGTAAAGTGTATGGACTGTCTAAAAACAATGTAGCTCTCTCGATGGCATCAATAAAGGTTACTGCATCTTCTTGGGTTAAAGTTTCTTGAATGATGAGCTGAGGGCTTATCATCTGCAAGTCCAGCAATACATTAACTGCGCCTCTCGCCCAAGAAGGTACATCTAATCTGGTATTGTAGGCTACCAACTCGGGATTCCAGCCAAGGATATTATTAAGCAGAACAGCGGCTTGAAGTCCTGATATGTAGCCATCTGGATTAAAGTTGCCTGAGCTGTCGCCCTGTATCAGACCTTCACCCCTTGCGATAAGCAGGGCATTATAGAATGGATGTCCAATTTCTACATCGGCAAAATTATAATCTGCCGCTGTATTAAAGAAATGGCGATGCGGCCCCGCATCTTCCGAAAACCGCCCAATAAGCATAGATATAAATTCGCCTCGGGTTACGCGCCCTGTTTCGCCGATAGAAACATTTGATATCGGTTCTGACGCAGCAGCAGATACTTGTCCGATTACATATTCCAAAAGTGGGTCGATATTGTTTATCCAATGATAAATGGTGTGTTCTATAAGCACATGGGGCCTAAAGGCATACCATTCAAAATTTGGAGTTCTTTCAAGAAAAGCATTGGTGTCAAAGTCGAGGTGGAGATAAGTAAGTCCTACGTTAGCTCCTTCTATATGGGCAAGCAGGTTTGGTATGTCTATATAAAAACCCGTATAGTTCAGTTCCACTTCTAAACTTCTGTCTATTCCGCCTGATTCAATTTCTGAAGTAGTCAGCCCATAGAACACGGTGTTTTGACCTAAAGGCTCGCCTACAAAAGTTGCACCCATGTAGTGCATTCCCATAGCGGACAAAATAGAGGCAGAAGCAGAGCCTGCGTTGGCAAAGTAAAACAATTTTCCTTCATCTACATTGTCCCCAAGAAATCTAAAGAGGTTAAAAAATGGTGCAGGGTCGCCTCCCGGATTATTTCGTGCATCTATCACGGCAGCTCTTATGTCGTTTTGCTCTATTACTTCCAAAAGGTCAGGATGTATTTCCCAGTTAAATCTTCCTTCTTCGGTAGACATCCAATCCTCGGGGCTTACGCCTATCGGTGGCACTACTATCCCTTGAAACAAACCTTCGGCAATAGCCTCTCTGATTTCTTCTTCAAGTTCATCAAAGTCAATTACTTCTCTATCCTGTGCTATTTCCATAGCACCCATAAGAACAGTAGGCATATAACCTTCTATACGAATATAGAGTACACCATAATCCTCTAAGAAGTAAAAGCGGTTGATACCTTGCGGCTGAAGGAAGTGAGGGAGCGCGCCTTCGGCACGGCCATGGATAAGTTCAATGCTCTCAAGAGACTCATGTTCTTCGGTGAGGGTGATTTCCACTGCATTACCATCTCTGTTTTCAAAAATAAAGGTTGTCTCCCTGTTTTCACGAAGCTCCAAAACATCCAGCGTTAAAGTGGAATGTAAAAACCCAGCAAGCTCTGCTCTTAAATTATAAATATTTTCTACGGAAACAAAGCCCCTGAATCTCTCAGCAACAATGTTCATAGGTATGCCGTTTATGTATGTAACCCTGTGGTTAAGTACATGGGCAAATTCTTCTGTAGTACGTGTTAGATAAAAACCGCCGCCAGTACCTCCAAAGTGCTTAAACTCTAAAGGCAGATAAGGGTCGATGTCAAAAAAGACTTGCGGTAAGATGTTGAAGTGGTTGTCTTGTAAAAGTGCTACGGCACTTTGCATACCTATCGCAATCTCTGCGTCCGTAAGGTTAGGTACATCGGCAATCAAGCTGTTCATTGCACTTATAAAGCCCTGCCTCAACCTTTCATTGCGTTCAAGGTCTAACCAAAGAACTTCTGTACCTACTTCACTTGCACTCATTACATCCTGTGGCACAAATATAACGGAGCGATCCCAAAACTTCGCATGACGTTGCATGACGGCTTCTTTGAATTGTTCTAAATCTGCCCGCCACATGCGGTTTCTTTCTTGCTCGTTTGGAGCAGTTATAAACTCCAACTCCATTACGTCCGTAACTTCTTGAGCAAGGATGTCGATACTAGGCAGTGTAGTCAGTGCGATAACACCGGCTAGAATAATTGATAAAATACGTTTTTTCATGCTTTTCCTCCTGCAAATAATTCAATTTATATTCAATTGCATAGCCAATAGGTTTGTAACTGCACCAGCTATAATATATAATTATACGATTTTCGCGGTTTTCTGCACAGTTCTTATACTGTTAAAAATAGTGACCTTGCTGGCGTCCGATGTGTCGTGTCAATCCCTTTCTGAATTTGATTTGAAAGTCAAGGGGTGAAAATGAAAAAGACACCAATAAGGGGCTGTCTCGCTAAGCAAAAAAAAGCGAGACAGCTTTTTTGCTGTCCAAAAGTAGAAAAAGGAACCAAAAGCTGTGGATAACAAAACTGCAAACGCATTGAAAAAGCCACATGAAAAAAAT